>Ga0209591_10000114_pt1 | contig 100229 bp, 90 predicted proteins | sample MAT01_FD_187207 | JGI IMG/M metagenome (GOLD analysis project Ga0209591, IMG submission 187207) | Freshwater microbial communities from Lake Fryxell liftoff mats and glacier meltwater in Antarctica - MAT-01 (SPAdes) (version 2) | ecosystem: Environmental > Aquatic > Freshwater > Ice > Liftoff...
TCGCCGTCGCTGTCGCCGTACGATATCGCCGACGTGATCGCGCGGCACTGGCCCGTCACCGCCGATCACGCACACCGCGGTCGGCGTCGCCGTGCCGTGGCCTCGGTTCCGACTTGCGTGCGAAACGCCGATCGCTGCTGGTAGGCGACGACCGCAGGCGTCCGGGCGCGAGCCGCAGCGGCGCCCTGCCGCGTAGTCGTAGGAGGGGGTAGTGTCGTCTAACCCCAGAGATCAGTTGGGTTGAGCCGGGTAGCCGCAATGAGCGAACCAGTTCCGGCAATGCCGCTGTTTGACGCGAAGGCGTGCGCGTCGTGCGACGCGTCGGAGCGCGGCAGGTTGGCGCGGGGCAACCCGACGGACGTACTGCTTCTGGAGCGCCCAGCCAGATTCGATGGGGTTGAAGTCCGGGGAGTACGGCGGCAGGTAGATGACGCGAACGCCGCGTGCAGCGCAGGCTGGCGCGACGCGCGGATCGTGATGTGCCCGGAGGTTGTCCATGACCACCACGTCGCCGCGACGAAGCTTCGGCAGCAGCTTGGTCTTGAGCCATGCCACAAAGCGATCCCCGTTTGCCGTCGCGAACATGCTGGTCAGAACCACCCAGCCGGTCACGCGGATCGCACCGAGCAACGTGAGATTCGTACCCCAGTTCATCGGCACCCGATCGATGAGCACCTCGCCACGCTTCACCCAGGCATGGCTGCGGCTCATGGACAGGTTCATCCCGGACTCGTCGAGGAAGACCAGCCGGCTGACCGGCACCTGGCGGATTTCCCTCAGGTACGCCGCGCGCTTGACGACCACGTCCTCCCGCAGACTCTCCAGCGGCCGTCGACGCTTTTTTTTACAACGTAGCCATGTCGGCGCAGCGCGCGCTTGATGCTCGAGACGTGGACGCGAGCGCGGCGCGCGCGTGAGCGGTTGAGCTCCGCCGTGATCTCGCCGGCCGTCGCGTCTCGGATGATCGCCAGTGCCGCCTCGAGGTCGGCGAGCGCAATCCGCGACGTCATGCCGCCTGCCTTCGGCGTCGGCGCCAGGTGACCAACGCGACGATGCAGGCTCACCCACCGTTTCACCGACGCCTCACCGACGGCGAACCGGGCAGCGACCTGCGGGTAGCTGCCATCACCGGCCTCGTATGCTGCGACCACACGCTTCCGAAGCTCCACCGAGTGCGCTTCCGCCATGCCGTCAGCAGATCAGAGCCCGATCCAAGATTCAAGACCTCGGATCAACTCAAGCGAGCACTGGGGTTAGAAGCCGCCGCTAAGCGGAAGCGGGCTCACTGGTTCGACGTCAAGCAGCAGATTGAGAAGACCGGCGACCAAGAGCTATCCAAGCGGTCGCGAGCTACGTCTCCAACGTTCGCAAGCTGCTGGCGGATCGTCAGATCAAGTACGCCATTCCGCGAGCCAGTCCGGGTGCATTCCCAAAGCGAGACCCGTTCGATCCAAAGATCTTCACGGGATTCCTCGAGCGAGTTGTTCGCTCATTCGACAGCGACGACTATCGCGACCGCCTGTGTGCACCGTTCGTGAGCGGTTCGATGCCGGAACTCTGGAACGACCCGGTCGCCTCCGAAGACTTCGAGTCGACGTTCTTCGAGTACATCGAGTACGTAGCGAATAGCCCCAACAAGCGAAAGCCCCGAGTCCCCAGCCGCATCCTCAGCCGGATTGAGCAGGGCGCACCCGCGACGCCGGACAGCGCGACCATCCGGCGCGAGCTCCAAGCACTACTGGGGAGCAGGGCTGGACGGAGCGAGACTGGAAACCCAAGCAGCGCAACGAGGATGAGTGATCGATGTTGTGCAGGTCGACGACGCCGCGACGACGGATCGATGTGGCCAGGATCCGGGGCGTCGCAGGCTGGTGGTCGCCTCGCTGCCTGCGTTGGTGATGCCGTCTTGAAGTGCTGGCTGGCTGCCATCGAGCGCAGGCAGGGATGCTGACCCGCGATGAGGCCCTGAGGCCGGCGAGACTCGGCGGGCGAGGCGTCGCGTCCCGGCCGGGAGGCGCGCGCGCCGGGCGGGTGCGCTACGGTCGCGGCCATGACGCTGACGTCGCCGTTTCCGGTGCCACCGCCGCCCGAGCTCCCGCCCGACCGGATCGCGACCGCGCAGTTCGCGCTGCGCTACGAGGACATCGCCCAAGACGGCCGCATGACCGCGATCGCGTTTCCGCCGGCGCTGGGCTGGACGGTGTGGAACAAGCTCCTCGACCAGCACCCGGCCGAGCGGGCGCTGGCCTCGCGCGGCATCGTGCCGATCCTGTCGCGCCTCACGATCGTCGGCAGCGACGCCGCGGTGCGGGTCGATCGGCCGGCCACCGCGACCGGCCGCTACCAGCTCGCCCACCAGGCCAAAGCCGGCGTGGTCCACAAGCTGTTCCTCAACATGTGGGTCGAGGTCGCCGGCGCCGGCGGACGGCTGGTGCCGCCGCAGGACACCGGCGAGCAGGTCGTCGCCGGCATGGTCTTCGCCGAGCACACCTTCACGCGGCTGTTCGCGCCGCCCCAGCAGCGCAAGGTCACGTCCTTCGACGCGCCCGAGTTGCCGACGGTGCCCAAGGCGGTCTACGACGCGCCGGCCGCGACGATCTCGATGCAGCTCCCCGAGGGTGCGGTCGAGATCGATCACGACTACTACGACGACCCGGTGGTGACCGGGTTCGGCCTCGACCACACCGACTCCAACCAGCACGTCAACTCGCTGGTCTATCCGCGCCTGTTCGCCGAGGCCGCGCTGCGCCGGCTCGCCACCCTCGACCGCAGTCGCAAGGTGCTGGTGCGCGCGCTCGACATCGCGTACCGCAAGCCCAGCTTCGCCGGCGATCGCGTGCGCATCTACACCCGCCTGTTCGCGCTCGGCGATCGGGTGGGCGCGGCCGGCTTCGTGGCCGACGTCGACGATCCGGCGGCGCGACCGCGCTGCTGCGCCCGCCTGCTGTTCGGCTGATGTGGTCGGTGTGGATCGATCGCGGCGGGACGTTCACCGACGCGATCGCCCACGACCGCGCCACCGGCGCGCTGCGCACCGCCAAGCTGCCGTCGGGTGATGACTCGATCCTGGCCGCGGTGCGGGCGCTGTTTGCCGACCAGGAGGTGCCGGCGATCGAGCTGCGCCTCGGCACCACGCTCGCCACCAACGCGCTCCTTGAGCGGCGCGGCGCGCGCACCGCGCTGGCGATCACGCGTGGCTTTGGCGATCTGCTGGCGATCGGCGACCAGACCCGGCCCGCGCTGTTCGCGCTCGACCTCGTCAAGCCGGCGCCGTTGGTCGAGCGGGTGCTCGAGGTGGAGGCCCGGGCCGCCGCCGACGGCACGGTCTTGGCCGTCGACGACGAGGCGGACCTGTTTGTCCGATTTTCGGACCTCGTCGCCGACGGCCTCGAGAGCCTGGCCGTGGTCGTGATGCACGGCCACGCCGCCCCCGCCCTCGAGGACGCGATCGCGCAGGTCGCGCGGCGGGCCGGGCTCGCCACGTCACCACGTCGCACGAGGTCGGCGTGACCGCCGGGTTGCTGGCGCGGGCCGAGACCGCGGTCGTCGACGCCTACCTCACGCCGGTGATCGCGTCGGCGCTGACCGCGCTGGCCCGCGCGCTGCCGCAGGCGACGAACGCGATCATGACCTCGGCCGGCGGGCTGGTCGACGCCGCGCACGCCCGCGGTCGCGACGTCGTGGTGTCGGGTCCGGCCGGCGGCGCGATCGCCACCGCGGCCAGCGCGCGCGCCGCGGCGGCCGGCTTGGCCATCGGCTTCGACATGGGCGGCACCTCGACCGACGTCACCGCGATCGTCGACGAGCTCGCCCTCGATCCCGAGCTGGTGGTCGGCGGGCTGCGGGTGCGGGCCCCGGCGATCGCGATCCACACCGTCGCGGCCGGCGGCGGCTCGATCGGGCGCTTCGACGGGCTCGCGCTCTCGATCGGCCCCGACAGCGCGGGCGCCGTGCCCGGGCCGATCTGTTACGCCCGCGGCGGGCGCGAGGTCACCGTCACCGACTGCGACCTGATCCTGGGCCGCCTCGCCGACGATCACTTTCCGTGGCGACTCGACCGGGCCGGGGCCGAGGCCGCGCTGGCGACGATGGGCGCCGGGCTCGGCGGTGACGCTGCTCGCGCCGCGATCGGCCTGTTCGAGATCGCCAACGCCCGCATGGCCGAGGCGGTCCGCGCGATGACGATCGAGCGCGGTCACGACGCCCGCGACTTCCTGCTGATCGGCTTTGGCGGCGCCGCCGGCATGCACGCGTGCGCGGTCGCCGCTGCCCTGGGCATCACCGCGATCCGCATCCCGCCGCACGCGGGGCTGCGATCGGCCTGGGGCATCGGTCACGCCGCGCGGACCTGGCGGGCCTCGGTCGACGGTGCCGGCGGGCCGCTCACCGACGCCACCCTGGCCGGGGTCGCGCGGGACCTCGACGCGCTGGCCGCGACCGCGCCGCTCACCGACGCGACCTCGACCCGCCGCACCGCCGATCTGCGGTTTCGAGGCAGCGACACCACGCTGACCGTCGCGCTCGCCGACGTCGCGACCATGACCGCCGCCGCCATCGCCGCACATCGGGCCCGCTTTGGCTTCGCGCGCGACGCCGCCGTCGAGTTGGTGGCCGCCCACGTCGAGCTGCACGCACCGACCGCGCCCGCGCGGCTGGCCCGGCGCGCGGGTGGGCCGACGCCGCCGCCGCGCCGCACCACCCGGGTGTGGTCGGTCGACGCCTGGCACGAGGCGCCGGTGTGGTCGGGCGACGACCTGCCGGCCGGCGCGGTCCTCGACGGGCCCGCGCTCATCCTCGATCGCCACGCCACGCTGGTCGTCGACGCCGGCTGGCGCGCCACCGTGCTCGACGACGGCACCGTCGCGCTGGCCGCGCTGGCCCGCACCACGGCCCCGCGCCGCGCCGCGATCACCACCGCCGATCCGGTGTTGCTCGAGATCCACGGCCACCGCTTCATGGCCATCGCCGAGCAGATGGGCGCGATGCTCGAGCGGACCGCGGTGTCGGTCAACATCCGCGAGCGCCGCGACTTCTCGTGCGCGATCTTCGACGCCGACGGCGATCTGGTCGCCAACGCACCCCACGTGCCGGTGCATCTGGGCGCGATGGGCGAGACCGTGCGCGCGCTGTTCGCCGCGCATCCCGCGCCGCCGCCCGGCACGTCGTACGCGTGTAACGATCCCTGGGCCGGCGGCTCGCACTTGCCCGATCTCACGGTCGTGACGCCACCCACGGCGCCGACGGCCGGGTCGCCTTCGTCGTCGCCAACCGCGGCCACCACGCCGACGTCGGCGGGCTCACGCCGGGCTCGATGCCGCCTCACTCGACGACGCTGGCCGACGAGGGCGTGGTCTTTCGTCACCTGGCGATCGTGGAGGGCGGCGTCTTCGCCGAGGCCGCGGTGCGCGCGGTCCTCGCCGGTGGCCGGCATCCCGCCCGGATGCCCGACGACAACGTCGCCGATCTGCGCGCGCAGCTGGCCGCCAACGTCACCGGCGCGCGCCTGCTCGCCGACCGGCAGCGCGCCAGCCCAGGCCGGCAACCTCAACGCGCCGCGCGCGGTCACCGTCGCCGCCGCGCTCTACGTGGTGCGCGCGCTGGTCGACGCGCCCATCCCGCTCAACGCCGGCTGCCTGCGCGCGGTCGAGCTGGTGGTGCCGCCCGGCTCGATCCTCGACCCGCCGCCTGGCGCCGCGGTCGTGGCCGGCAACGTCGAGACCTCGCAGCGCATCGGCGACGTGGTGCTGGGCGCGCTCGGCCTGGCCGCGGCCTCGCAAGGCACGATGAACAACCTCACCATCGGCGGCGCCGACTGGGCCTACTACGAGACGATCGCGGGCGGCGCGGGCGCCACGGCGCGCGGCCCCGGCGCCGACGCGGTGCACACCCACATGACCAACACCCGCATCACCGATCCCGAGGTCCTCGAGGCGCGGTTCCCGGTGCGGCTGCGACGCTTCGCGATCCGTCGCGGCTCGGGCGGCGCCGGCGCCCGCCGCGGCGGCGACGGGGTGGTGCGCGAGGTCGAGCTGCTGGCCCCGGCCGAGATCGCGATCGTGGCCCAGCGTCGGACCCGCGCGCCCTTCGGGCTGGCCGGCGGCAGCGACGGCGCGATGGGCCGCGCCACCCTCGACGGGCGGGTCCTGCCCGGATCGACGCACGTGCGAGCCGAGGCCGGCGCGGTGCTGATCCTCGAGACCCCGGGCGGCGGCGGCCACGGCCCGCGCCGCTAGCCACGATCCCGGTCGGGATCACCGGGGCGTGTTACGTCCGGACCATGCCGCGCACCCGCATGTCCATCGCCGAGATCGACGCGCTGATCGAGGCCCAGTTTCCGGCCGCGCGTGGCTTTTGCGAGATCGTCGAGATCCGCGACGACGAGCTCGACTGCGTGGTGCGCCACCGCGACGCCTTTTTGCGCCCGGGCGGCACGGTGTCGGGCCCGACGCTCATGACCTTGGCCGACACCGCGCTGTATTTCCTGGTGCTGGCGATGATCGGCCCACAGGCGCTGGCGGTGACCACCAGCTTGTCGATCAACTTCCTGCGCAAGCCGCCGCCAGCCGACCTCCACGCCACCGCGCGCATGCTGAAGCTGGGCGCGCGCCTCGCGGTCGGCGAGGTCCACATCCGAGGCGGCGACGATCGCGCGCTGGTGGCGCAAGCGTCGGTCACGTATTCGATCCCGCCCGACAGCTGACGCCGGAGATTCACCACGCAGCGCAGCAAGCCACCGACATCACAGGTGACCTCTGCCTGGTCCGGCCATTGCTCAGACGCGACCCATGAAGCACCTCCGTCCTCGGCGTCTCATCGCGCTCGCCGTCTCCGCCTCGCTCCTGGGCGCGTGCGGCGCGCAGTACACCATCGCCGACCGCAGCAAGCTCGCGCCGTCGCCGGGCTCGCGGATCGCCGCCGCCAACCTCGTGCCGATGCCCGGCCAGGCCCCGCCCGACGTCAGCTCGCACCTCGCCCAGGCCCTCGAGATGTACCAGACCCAGTCGGCGCTCTTGAAGGAGCGGCGCAACAAGGTCCGCGCCCGCAAGCGCGGCATGTCGACGGCAGCCTTCGGCCTCGGCGCCGCCGGCCTGGCCGCGGTCATGGGCGAGACCCTCACGCTCGAGGGCGACCGGCAGAGCAAGGCGATCGGCCTCACCGCCCTGGTGGCGCTGGGCGCCGCGACCGTGTTCAAGATCGGTGAGACGCTCCAGGAGGACACCTCCGCGGTCGACAGCAAGATCGCGCTCCTCGACGAGTACTACGCCACCATGCTGACCGATCTCCGCCGAATTCAAGATCAGCTGGGCAAGACCGGTGACCCGGTCAAGGACGAGTCGCTGTCGCGCGAGGCGTCGTTGCAGATGAGCACGATCATCGAGAACTTCATCCAGGACGCTCAGGCCGTCAACGTGAAGGGCTGAGCCGATGCGCACGCTGCTCGCCACGCTCGGCCTGGTCGCGCTCGGCGCCGGCGTGGCCCACGCCGACGAGCGGTGTCCGCTCAACGCCCTCGACTGCCTCGCGGTCGACCAGTTCTCGGCCACCGCCGACGCCGCGAGCGACGCCTTCTTCATCACGTCCCTGGTGTTGCCGGTCGGGATGGAGCTGGCCCGCGGCCTCGACGACGACAGCCTCGAGCGCGGCCTGGCCTACGCCGGCTCGGTGGGCGCCACCGCCGTGGTCGCCGGCCTGGTGAAGGTCACGGTCAAGCGCCAGCGTCCTTACACGTACAACCGCGACGCCCATGTGCAGGCGTTCACCCGCACCGCCAAGGGCAGCGATCACTCGTTCTTCTCGGGACACACCAGCTTGTCGTTCGCGGCCGCCACCTCGGGCGGCGTGCTCACCAACGCGGTGAATGACGACGACGCCAGCCGCTACGCGATCTGGGCGGCCGGCGGCGCGCTGGCCTCGGCGACCGGCATCTTGCGGGTCCGCGCCGGCAAGCACTTCCCCACCGACGTCCTGGTCGGCGCGGTGATCGGCACCGCCGCCGGCGTCGGCATCACGATGGCGGTCGCGCCCGACGCCTCGCTGCGCTGGGAGGACGGCGCGTTCTTCGCGGGCGGCGTCGTGGTCGGCGCCGCGGTCGCGTCGCTGGTCCCGCTGCCGCGCGACGTGATCCTGCCGCTGGGCGGCAGCAACGGCGTCATCCTCGAGGGACCGATGGCCGTCACGCCGGTGACGATGCCGGGCGGCGGCGTCGGGCTGATGATCTCCGGCGCCATGCGTTGACCGGGTCCGCGCGCGTCAGCGGTGGTCCGCGATCCAGTCGGTCATCGGCGCCGGCACCGGGCACTCGAAGCGCAGCGACGAGCCGGTGATCGGATGCGCGAAGCCGAGCGTGGCCGCGTGCAGCAACAGCCGGGGCGACTGCAAGAGCACGCCGCCGTCGCGCTTCTCGAAGTCGCGGCCGTAGACCTCCTCGCCGACCAGCGGGTGGCCGTTCTCGGCGAGGTGGATGCGGATCTGATGGGTCTTGCCGGTCTCGAGGCGGACCGCGCACAAGGTGGCGTCGCGCAGCCGCGCGATGACCGAGACGTGAGTGACCGCGCGCTTGCCCTGGTTGGCGTGGCGCGACGAGCCGCGGATGCCGTCGCCGCGATCGGTGACCAGGTACGACTCGATCGTGCGCGCCTCGACGTAGCCGTGGGCCACGCACAGGTACTTGCGCTCGCACGAGTGATCGCGGAACTGCGCGGCCAGACCCTGCTCGGCTTTCTTGCTCTTGGCGAAGACCAGCAGCCCCGAGGTCGCCTTGTCGATGCGATGGACGATGTGCAGCGGGGTCTCGGTGGCGCGCCGACCCATGCGCCGCCACGCGCCGCGGATGAGATCCATCGCGGTGCCGAGCTCGCGATCGTCGTACGGCACCGACGAGATGCCGGCCGGCTTGTCGATCACGACCACGTGCTGATCGTCGTAGACCAGCTCGCCCTCGCGCTTGGGATCGCGCGGCTTGGGCGCGGCCAGCCGCACCTCGAGGGCCTCGCCGCCCCGCACCCGATGATCGATCGCGGTGACCACGGTGCCGGCGATCCAGACCTTGCCGGTGGCGACCCACTTCTTCACGACCGACCACGGCTCACCGCTGGCGTCCTTCACGACGGCGGCGATGGTCGCGCCTGCGGCGGTCGGCGGGACGGTCCACGGCGGAGGTACGGGCACGCCTGCGTGTACCGCGTCCGGTGATCGGGTCGCAACCGACCCACGCCGATCGCGGCCCCGGGCCGCCCTGGACCCAACGCGCGCCGAGCGCCGTGTGGTTTCGCGTGGGTAGCAGTGGCATCGCGGCTGCACTACGGACCGGCAGCTAACCGAAACCCACGCAACGTCAACCGATTCGACTGGAGCTACCGCTATGAAGCCCGTGAAGTTCATCGTCCTCGCCGCCGCCGCCATCGCCTTCCTCGGAGTGTTCGTCCTGCCGTTCATCAAGGTCGGCGGCGACCTGAGCTTCACGCTGTGGAAGCTCCGCAACCTCAACCCGCGCGAGTCGCTGGTCCACCCGTACGTCATCCTGATCATGTCGGTGGTGCCGCTCATCCTCGCCGGGCTCGCGGTCGCCGGTCAGAAGATGCCGCGCTGGCAGACCATCGTGACCTTGATCTGCTTCGCGATCGGCACGTTCATCGCGCTCGCGGTCTTCACCAAGACCCACACCAAGTTCGGCGAGCACGGCGCGATCGGCGCCAAGCTGATGGTGTTCGCGCTCATCGCCGGCATGGTCGCCAGCCTGGTGAACATCGTGAAGCCCGACGCCGGCGAGCGCGCCCTGGGCCGCATGTAGCCGCGACGCCTCAGCCGCCCCTCGCCCCTGCCGCCGCCCGCTCGACCCGCTCGAGCGGGCGGTTCGTGTTAGGAACGCGCCATGATCAGAGGCAAGACTTGGAGCTTGGTCGTGGCGGCGTCGCTCGCCGTCGCGTGTGGTAGCAACTCGACGAAGCAGCCGGCGACCACGCCGACCGACCCGACCCCCGAGGCCCCGGCCCTGGTGACGCCGTCGGAGCCCGCGCTGCCGGAGATCCCGTCGTCGCCGGTGGCCGCGCCCGCGAGCGTGATCGCGACCGCGCAGATCGGCGACCCCAGCGCGGTCGTCGCGAGCCTCGCGGCCTTCGCCAACGAGGTGCAGCCGGGCGCCGGCATGATGGTGACGCTCGACGCCGTGGTCGCGGCCGCCGCCTCGGAGGGCATCGACCTGCGCGGCGCCGACCTGACCAAGCCGATCCGGGTGCTCGTGCTCAACCCGGTGCGCTTCCACGCGCCGATGGTCGCGGTGGTCACCGTCGGCGATCAGGCCGCGCTGACCGACGCCGCCGAGCAGCACGGCATGCGCGTACAGCTCCACGGCGGCCTGGCCGCGATCGGTAGCTACGAGGCGCTCACCGAGGCCAGCGCCTACGCGCTCACCACGCTGGCGACCGCGACCACCGCCCCCAACCTGGTCGTCGACGTCGACGTGAAGACCGTGATGGCGACCTACGGCTCGCAGCTGCAGTCGCTGGCGGCCATGGTCTCGCAGAACGCCGACCCGACGCAGCGCGAGATGATCGACGTCTCGATGCAGATGTACTTCTCGATGTTCCAGCAGCTCGACCGGGTGCAGATGTCGCTCGACCTGGTCGCCGGCCACGCCTCGGTCACCAGCCGTATCCACGCGCTCCCGGGCACCACGCTGGCGGCGTTCGTCGGCATGCAGGTCCCGGCCAAGTTCACGCTCCTCGAGCAGGTGGCGTCCGGCCCGATGATCATGGGCGGCTTCCTCGATCTCGCGCAGGTGTGGTCGTCGATGGGCGCGCTGGTCGAGCCGATGATGGCCCAGACCTACGGCGACGCGGCCCCGACGGTGATGAAGTTCTGGAAGCAGTGGATCGGGCTCAAGACCGGCGAGACCGCGCTGTCGATCGACATGATCGGCGCCGGCAAGTTCGGCCTGTCGGGCCTGTGGGAGATGGACGACCCGGCGCTGGCGTCGAAGATGTTGAACGACTACTTCGCGACCCTGGCCAAGACGCCGATCGGCTTCATGTCCGCGAAGCTCAAGACGTCGACGTACAAGGGCGTCAAGCTGTCGATGGTGACCATGGCGCCGGGCAAGGGCATGCCGGCCGACCAGGCCGAGCTCTACCAGAAGATGGGCGGCAGCCTGGTCGGTGGCTTCGGCGTCGCCGGCAAGCAGCTGTTCTTCAGCCTCGGTGACAACGCGGCCGGCCGCGCCAAGGCGCTCGCCGATCAGGTCAAGGCTGGCAAGAAGAAGCCGGCGCCGGCTGGCTTCGCGACGGTGCTCGCCGACGCCCGCGCCCGCAACGAGAGCTACCTGATGGCGTTCGACCTCGCGGCGCTCAAGGCGATCTTTGCGCCGGTCGACACCGACGCCCCGGCCGGCCCCAAGCCGGCCCCGCCCGCGCCTCTCGCCCTCGAGCCCGGCGCGTTCGGCATCGGCGTCGCCGACGGCGCGCTGACCATGCGCCTCACGATCCCGGCCGTGCAGGTGAAGTCCCTCGCGGGCTTCTGAGACTGAATCCAATCAGCAGCGGCGGCGGCGGGACAGCGTGAGGGCGAGGGCGCTGGCGAGCAGGAGGCTGCTGGCGGGCGCGGCGCCGCCGGTGCTGCAGCAGCCGCTGTCGGGGCCGTCCTCGTCGTCGAGCACCGGCTCGGTGTAGGGCTCGACGGTGACGTGGATCTCCTGGGCCAGGTGGGCTCGCGAAACGCCCGCGGAAACCCGTACGCCGCCGGGTAGCCGAGGCCGGCGACCTGGCCGCTGGTGTGCGCGTTCCAGCGCGTGAACTGCGTCCAGGTGGTGGTCAGCGAGTCGCCGCGGGCGACCAGCGCGGCCTCGGTGGCCTCGAGGAAGTCGGGATCGTTGCCGGTGTCCTCGCAGCGCTCCCACGCCTCGCGCACGAAGCCGACGCCCTGGTATCGCTCGAGGAAAAACGGCCACAGCGCGGCGCCGTACGGGTACAGGTCGCCGAAGCCGGCACCGGGTCGATCGAAGGGCCGGAAGGTCTTGGCCAAAAACGCCGGCACCAGGTTCTCGAAGTCGTGCTGCTCGGGGAAGACCAGCTCTTGCGCCCACACCGCCGAGCCCTCCGACCATGCCGGCGGCTGGTCGGCGTCGTACGCGGCCTGCACCCCGTGGAACAGCTCGTGGCTGGTGAGCACGCGGATGCCGAGCGACACCGACGGATAGGCATAGCCGACGAGGTCGTTCTCCATCTCGACCGAGCCCACGCAGTGAAACGGCGCCTCGGTGCAGCGATCGGCGACGAAGCTGCCGTCGGCGCCGCTCAAGTTGCGCAGGTAGATATCGACGAGGCCGTCGCCGCCCAAGACCCCGTCGCCGACCGGCGCGCGAAACCCGGCGGCCGCGAAGGCGATGAGCGACTCGTCGCCGCGCAGCGCGACCTCCTCGACGAAGTCGGGCACGCCGCTGCGATCGGCGTCGAGGGGCGCCACCGCGTCGGCGGTGGTCGTGACGTAGTGGACGCGGACCTTGCCGTCGGGGCGAGCGAAGGTCTGCGCCGGCGTACCGGCGCTCCAGGGATCGCGCTCGGCGTGGGCGACCGCGGGCGCGACGAGCGCGGCCCCGATCAGCAGCGCCGAGCTGGGCTTCACAGCGCGGCCCACTCGACGCCGTAGTAGGCGCCGCGCATCGGCATCGCGGGGTCGCCATAGTACGTCGTGAGGCGGAGCTTGCGGACCGGCGCGCTCGCGCTGTCGCCCAGCTTGATCACCCACACCTTCGACTGCGGCGTGAGCGCGTGGGTGGCGCCGTCGTAGTCGTACCAGTCGCCCATCACCGAGGCTGGCTCGCCGCCGGGCGTGCCGTTGAACGCGCAGGCCTCGCTGGCCCAGTCGTCGGCGGTGAGGCCGGCCGGGACCGCGGTGACCTCGGCGAGGGTCTCGGCCGGGACCGGAGCGCCGGTGACGCCGCCCGGGCCGGAGTCGCCGCCGTTGAGCTTGAGGCTCGAGCGCTTGAGCGCCAGGTGCCAGGCCCTCGACGACAGCGCCGCGACGTCGGACAGCTCGACCTTGGTGCCGTTCATGAGATCGACGTAGAGGTAGGGGTTGTCGGCCGAGGCGGCGCCTCCGCCTGCGGTGGCGTCGAGGGTACCGGTGGTGACGCCGTCGACGGTGGTGACCGCCACGGTGCCGGTCGAGACCATGGCGATGGGGCGCCACTGGGTCGGCAGCGCGGTCGTGGGATCGCAGGTGCCGGGGCCGTCGATCGCGAGCGGCGCGTCGAGGGCCGGCGCAGCGTCGACGCCAGGGTCGGTCGCGCCGCCGTCGCCGCAGGCGGCGAGGATCGCGAGGGTGAAGACAACGGACGTGCGCAGCATCTCAGGCTCCTGTAGGTGAAGCGGGACGCGCGGCCAGCAGCGGCCGGCCTCCCGCGTTGACGAGGTCGAACTCGATCGCAAAGACTCGGTGCAGCAGGTCGGGGGCGAGGGCCGCGGCCGGTGGGCCGTAGGCGGCGAGCGCGCCGCGGTGCATGACCGCGACCCGATCGGCGTGACGCGCCGCCAGCGTCAGATCGTGGAGCACGGCGACGACGGCGTGACCGGCGCGGGCGGCCCGCCGGGCCAGCGCGAGCACCAGGTGCTGGTGGCGGGGGTCGAGGGCAGCGGTCGGCTCGTCGAGGAACAGCGCGCGTCCGCCGTCGTCGCCGAGCTGCTCGAGGACCCTGGCCAGCTGGACCCGCTGCTGCTCGCCGCCCGACAGCGTCGGATAGCTGCGGTGCGCGAGGTGGCCCAGCTCGACGGCGGCGAGGCGGTGGGCGGCCCGCTCGGCGCGGCCCTCGCGGTCGCCGCCAGCCTGGCCCAGCATGACCACCTCGAGGGCGGTGAAGGCGGCGGCGAGGCCGGCGCGCTGGGGCAGCACGGCGCGGCGGGCGGCGAGCTGCTTGCCGGTCTGGCGGGCCAACACCTGATCGGACAAGCGGACCAGGCCGCTGGTGGGGACGCGGTCGCCGGCCAGGACCGCCAGCAACGTCGACTTGCCGGCGCCGTTGGGGCCGACCACGGTCACCAGCTCGCCGGCCTTCACCTCGAGCGAGACCTCGTCGACCAGCACGGCGGCTCCGATGCGGACCGTGACGTGCTCGGCGACGATCACGACGCCACCTCGCCGCGGATGACCATCACCAGCAGCACCGGCGCGCCGACCAGCGCGGTGACGATGCCGACTGGCAGCTCGGCCGGCGCGACGATGACGCGCGCGACGGTGTCACCGGCGACCAGCAGCAGCGCGCCGCCCAGCACCGACGCCGGCAAGAGCCAGCGATGCGAGGGCCCGAGCCAGCCGCGCACCAGGTGCGGGACCACCAGGCCGACGAAGGCGATGACGCCGCACGCGGCCACCGCGGCGCCGACCGCGAGCGCGACCGCGACGACCACGCGGCGGGTCACCCGCTCGGGCTCGAGGCCGAGGTGGCGCGCCTCGGCCTCGCCGAGCAACAGACGGTCCAGCGCGTCGCGCTGCGCGAACAGCATCGCCAGCGCGATCCCGACCGGCAGCGCGACCACGCCGGTCAGGGTCCAGCTCGCGCCGCCCAGGCTCCCGAGGGTCCAAAACGTCACCGAGCGGAGCTGGGCGTCGTTGGCGACAAACAGCATGAGCCCGACGCCGGCGCCGGCCAGCGACGCCACGCCCACGCCGGCGAGGATGAGCGACGACGGGCTGATGCGCCCGTCCCGCCGGGCCAGGCTGACCGCGAGGCCGGTCGCGACGATGGCGCCGACGAAGGCCGCGGCCGGCAAGAGCCAGGGCGCCAGCGACGGCAACGCCAGGGCGAGCGGGTGGCCCACGACGATGTACGCGACCGCGGCGAAGGCGGCGCCGTTGGACACCCCGACCAGCGCGGGATCGGCGAGCGGGTTGCGCACCAGGCCCTGCATGCCGGCCCCGGCACCGGCGAGGGCGGCGCCGACCAGCATCGCCAACACGATGCGGGGCAGCCGCAACGAGCACACGATCAGCTCCTCGCGCGCGCCGACGGTCCACGGCAGCTCGAGCCCGAGCCGGCGGCCCAGCGCCGCGAGCACCTCGCCCGGCGACAGCTTCACCGCGCCCACGCCGAGCGCGACGATCGCGACCACTACGAGCGCGACCGCGAGCAGCAGCAGCGCGCGAGGCGGCGTTAACCGCACCATCGGCCGCGCCGCCACGATCGGCCGCGCCGCCACGATCGGAACGATCGGCACGATCGGCGCGACGGTCACCTCGACCGGGCGCGCGGTCACGGACCAGCCAGCGCGGCGGACAGCTCGTCGATCGCCGCGGGCAGCCGCGGCCCAAAGCCGAGCAGCATCAGGTCGTCGATCGCGATCACGCGACGGGCGCGACCTGCCGGCGTGTCGCCCAGGCCGGGCAGCGCGACCACGCCGTCGATGCCGCCCAGCGACGCGAGCCCGAGGGCCGGCACCAGGATCGCGTCGGGCGCCGCCGCCAGCGCGGCCTCGGCCGACAGCGGCCGGAAGCCGTCCCACGACGTGACCGCGTTGACGCCACCGGCCAGCGCGATCATCTGGGCCGGGCCGGTGCCAGTGCCCGACACCAGCATCGTGCCGCCGCCGCGGGCGTACAGGAACAACACGCGGGTCGCGCTCGGGTGGGCCTGGGCCCGCGCGCGCGCCGCGTTGCCATCACGCTCGACGGTGTCGCCCAGCCGGTCGCCAGCCCCGCGGTCGCCGAGGACCGCGCCGATCGAGCGAATGCGCGCCGCCGCGCCCTCGACGGTCTCGATGGTCGGCAACAGCTCGACTCGCACCCCGGCGCTGCGCAGCTGCGCGATCGTCGTCGGCGGTCCGGCCTCGGCCGAGGCCAGCACCAGGTCGGGCTCGAGCGCGAGGATGCCCTCGGCCGCCAGCGTGCGCTGGTAGCCGACCTTGGGCAGCGCGCCGGTCGCGTCGGGATACCCGCTCGAGGTGTCGACCGCGACGACGCGCGCGCCCGCGCCCAACGCGTAGATCGTCTCGGTCACCGCCCCGCCGATCGCGACGATGCGCTGGGCCGCCGGCGCCGTGGTCGCGCTCGATCCCTTCGCCGGCCGGTGATCGTCCTTGCTGCGCGCGCACGAGATCGCGGCCAGCACGAGCACGCAGGCGATCGCGAGCGCGCTGCTCTTTCGGCTCGGCATCGCTAGCAGCTTCGCGCGCGCGGCGGTCACGCCCGCGGCTCCGACAGGCGGCCCAGGAGCGCGCTCCAGTCGGGATCCTCGGCGAGGTCACGGTCGTCGCGCTTGCGAAACACCAGCGCGATCGTCTCGCCGGCGCCGTCGTACAGCTCGAGCGAGCGCACCACGCCGCTCGCGGTCGGCTTGTTCACGACCCACGACGACGCGATGTGGTCCTCGCGCAGGTGCAGGTTGAAGCCGGGATCCATGACGTTGAGCCAGGGGCCCAGCCGCTTCACCTTCTTGGTCGTGCCCGAGAACACCTGCAGACAGCCCCGGTTACCGACGAAGATCATGATGTGAAGGTCGGTCTCGGACGAGTCGCCGAGCACCTGCGCGAGCGCGTCGTCGGTGACACGCCGGGCCCGGCTCTCGCCGGCCAGGCGCAGCGCCTGGGTGCGCGAGACGTTGAACTTGCGCAGCAAGAAGAAGAACTCGTGAGTGTCGGTCATCGCGTCCCACGCCGCGCGCAGGCGCTCGACGTCGATCTCGGCATCGGGCCGATCGGCTGGCTTGGACGCCACCGGCACCAGCGCGACCTCGGGGGCCGCCGCGGCCAGGCGCTGGTCGACGAGCGCGGTCCACGCCGCCAGGTCGCCGCCGTCGTCTTGCAGGTAGACCTTGTGGATCGCCGTGCCGGCGCCGTCGAAGATCTGGATGCTCCGGCGCCGGGTGTCGTGACGCGGGTCGGGCTCGTCGAGCGCCAGCGCGAACTTCCACTGGCTCATGAAGACGCGCAGATCGACGTGCTCGCCGACCACCTGGCCAGCGTGCGGCCCCAGCTCGACGCCGCCGTAGCGGCCCTTGACCTCGCTCACCGCCGACTCGCCGCGGGTCAACGCCATGCAGCGCCCCACGCCGGGGAGCCCGTGCAGCAGCGCCGCCAGGTCGCCATCGAGCCAGCGCGCGGTCGCGCCGACCGTGGTCGTCAGCAGCTCGAGCTCGCTGGTGCCGAGCTGGGTCGCCGCGTCGCGGATCCGCAGGTCGGGGGTGACGGCCTTGAGGGCCTGCCAGCGGGTGGCCAGCGTCTCGGCGCTCACGAGCCGCCCTCCAGCGGGGCCCAGTGCAGCTCGAACTGTGCGCTCGTGCCAGCGTCGTCGTAGTAGCTCTCGATCGCGAGCTTGATCATGTGGTCCTCGGTGGTGCGGATCACCCAAACGATCGGCTTGGGCGTCAGCACGTGGGTCTGCGGGTGGTAGTCGTACCAACCGTCGCCTTGCTCGAAGGCGTAGTCGGGAACTGGGTTGGGGTCGTCGCCGTCGACGGCATCGGTGAGCCAGCCGGTGGTGGGCGCGGTCGTGACGTCGGCGAGCACGCCGTCGACCCGGGCCACCTCGACCCCGCCGTCACCGCTCACGCCGCCGTTGATCATCAGGTGGAAGCGCTGGCCGGCCAGGTCCCAGCCGGTCTCGGCCGCCAGCCCGGTCTCGAGATCGACGCGGCTCCAGCGCGCGGCGGCGGCGGCGTCGAGACGGGTCGTGTAGGTACCGTCCGGATTCCGGACAGTCTGGACCGACCCGGTCGGCGCCGCGCCGTCGCCCTCGCCGCCGGCGTCGAGCTCGGCCTCGGGCCGGATGTTGTCGGCGCACCCGACCGCGCCTCCCAAGGCTGCGGCCAGCACGACCATCGCGAAGACGTCATCCATGGGGTTCCTCACAGCCGGGCCGTCACGGCCAGGTACAGGGTCAAAGGCGGGATGCGGTCGACCGAGTCGTCGCCGCGGTCGAGCAGGTTGTCGGCGCCCATCGCCAGCTCGAGGCGCTCGCCGAACCGCCGCGCGACCCGAGCCCGCACGTCGAGGCGCCGCTCGGTGTCGACCCCGCCGTAGCTACGCGGGCCGGTCGCGGTGATCTCGACCGCCGCGGTCAGGCCCTCGACCTCGTCGCGCCAGCGCAGGGCGCCGTTCACGCGATGGGCAGGGATCCCGTCGAGGACGGTGTCGAGCTCGAGGTCGCGCGCGCGGGTGTACGCGTAGCCGAGCTCGGCGCTGAGCCGGCCCCGCGCGACGGTGGTCGCGACGTCGCCGCCCATGGTGCGGGCCCGGCCGATGTTGTCGTAGCTGAACCGGATCGTGCCGGTGCTCAAGCCGTCGTCGAAGGTGACCGCGGTGATGAGGTCGTGCAGGTCGTTGACGTAGGCGTTGGCGGCGACCCAGGCCCACGGCCGCGGCTTCCACTCGACGCCGCCTTGCACCGACACCGAGGTCTCGGGCGACAGGGCGGGGTTGCCGTCGATGACGTAGCCGACGCCGGGGTTCTCGAAGCGCAGGTACAGGTCCTTGAAGCCGGGCGCGCGGTAGCCCATGCCGACCGCGGCCCGCGCGACCACCGCGTCGGTCGGGTCCCAGCGGACCGCGAGGCGCGGCGTGACGTGGCTGCCGAACTGGGTGTCGGCGTCGAGGCGCACCGCCGGCACCACCAGCACGCGATAGGCCTCGCCGATGCGCCACTCGTCCTGCACGTAGAGCGCGGCCCGGGTCCGCGAGCCCTCCTCGCTGAGCCGCTCCGAGCGCAGCGCCTCGGCCAGGACCTCGCCGCCGGTGGTGAGCCGGTGGCGCTCGCCGAGCTTGCGGTCGACCTGGGCCCCGAGCTCGATCAGGTGCTCGCGGGTGTCCTGGTACTGGTCGAGCGCCGACGAGCCCCGCTGGTCCTGAGCGAACTGATCGCGGTAGTAGCTGCCGCCGAGGTGGAGCGAGCCCGTGGTGCGCTCGCCGTACCAGCGGGCGTCGACCGCGGTCGCGACGTCCTCGACCAGGTTGTGGCGATCGAGCACCGCGCCGGTCGCGCTGCCGTCGACGCCGTGGAGATCGCGCCGCTGGTAGCTGCCCGAGCCGTCGATCCGCCAGCGCTCACCGCGTCGGTAGCGGGCGCGCGCGCCGCCCTGGGCGTCGCTGAACCCGGCGATGGTGGTGCCGGCAGTGTCGGGGCTGCGGTCGTAGGCCGGCGACTGCCGCCAGCCACCGACCAGCGCGCCGCTGACGCGCGGGCTGCCGCCACCGGCCTGCGCCGACAGGTCGGTGCCGCCGCGATGGTCGGCCCGCACCGCCAGCTCGGCGCGCTCTTGCTCGGGCGCGCGGCTCACCAGGTTGATGACGCCGCCCAGCGCGTCGGAGCCGTAGAGCGCCGAGCCGGGGCCGCGCACGATCTCGATCTGCTCGAGGTTCGCGGCGGCGAAGCGCTCGAGGTCGACCGCGCCGTCGGTGCGGCCCAGCTGGCGCTGACCGTCGACGAGCACCAGCACGTAGGCCGGGCCCAGGCCCTGGATCGACACCCCGACGCCGCCCAGGCCGCGCTCGAGGAAGATGCCGGCGCGGGTCGACAGCGCGTCGGCGGCGGTGCGAGCGCCCGACTCGACGATGTGCTTGCGGTCGATGACCTCGGTGGTCACCGGGCTCGCCGCCAGCGGCGTGGGCGACCGGGTGCCGGTGACGACGATGACCTCGTCAGGATCGCCGGTCGGGTCGGCGTCGGGATCGGCGGGCGGGGCGTCAGCGGGCGGGACCTGAGCGGCCTCGGCCTCCGCGGGGGCGTCGGATGGCGGCGCCCCACGCGCGACCGCGCCGGCGGCCAGATTGCCGACCAGGAATGCAGCGAGCGCGAGCTGGTGGGTCACGAAGATCGATATTGAAATCCGTTTTCAATTTCAAGTCAAGACCGGGCGACCGCAGCCCGCGGCCCGCGTGGTGATTTGCCGGCCCACCCAGCCCCCGGCGCCTGGGACCGGCGCGGGTGGAGACAGACGTTGTACGGCGGGTCGGGGGCGACCCGTGTTAAACCCGCGCCCGATGGAACGCACGCTGTTCTCCTCGGATCACGACCTGTTTCGCGCCGCGTTCCGCACGTTCGTGGACAAGGAGATCCGCCCCCACCAGAAGGCCTGGGGCGAGGCCGGCAAGGTCGACCGCGCGACCTGGCGCAAGGCTGGCGCCGCCGGCTTTTTGTGTACCTGGCTCGACGAGTCGCTGGGCGGCCCCGGCGGCGACTTCCTCCACGCCACGATCGTGATGGAGGAGCTGGCTTACGCCTACGAGAGCGGCTTCGCGATGGCGCTGCACTCCGACATCTGCGCGCCCTACATCGCGAGCTTCGGCACCGACGAGCAGAAGCAGCGCTGGCTGCCCGGCTGCGCCTCGGGCGAGAGCGTCCTCGCGCTGGCGATGACCGAGCCCGGCACCGGCTCCGACGTCGCGGCCATCAAGACCACCGCGGTCCGCGACGGCGACGAGTACGTCATCAACGGCGCCAAGACCTTCATCTCCAACGGTCAGCTCTGCGATCTGGTGATCGTCGCCTGCAAGACCGACGGCGACCCGGCCCACGCCCACCAGGGCATCTCGCTCATCGTCGTCGAGGGCAACCGCCCGGGCTTCGTCCGCGGCAAGCAGCTCGAGAAGATGGGCATGGCGGCCCAAGACACCAGCGAGATGTTCTTCGAGGACTGCCGGGTGCCAGTCGGCAACCGCCTCGGCGCCGAGGGCGCGGGCTTCATGATGCTGATGCAAAAGCTCCAGCAGGAGCGGCTGTGCGTCGGGATCGGCGCCCAGGCCGCCGCCGAGCAGGTGCTCAAGGACACCGTCGCGTACACCAAGGAGCGCACCGCCTTTGGCAAGCCGATCTCCAAGTTCCAGAACACCCAGTTCAAGCTGGTCGAGTGCGCGACCAAGACCCAGATCGGCCGGGTCTTCGTCGACGAGATCGTCCGCCAGCACCTGGCCGGCAAGCACCTCGTCACCGAGTGCTCGATGGCGAAGTGGTGGGTCACCGACATGAGCCAAGAGGTCATCGACACCTGCCTGCAGTTCTGGGGCGGCTACGGCTACATGCTCGAGTACCCGGTCGCGCGCGCGTTCATGGATGCCCGCGTGCAGCGCATCTACGCCGGGACCAACGAGATCATGAAGGTCATCATCGCCAAGCAGATGGGGCTCTGAGGTGCGGGCGTGGGTGCTCGCGCTGGTCGCGTGCGGCGCGTGCGCGAGCGCGCGGACGACGACCGACGTCGACGCCGCCGAGGTCGATGCCGCCGAGGTCGATGCCGCCAACGATGCGGATGACGCTGCCAACGACGCCGCGGCCATCGACGCCCAGCCGACCGATGCCCTCGTGATCGACGCCCCGCCGATCGATGCCCGGGTGATCGACGCGTCGATCGATGCGCCGATCGATGCGCCGATCGACGCGCCGATGTGTACGCCGACCTGGCACGACGTGCTGGGCAACGGCGGGTTCGACAACCTGGTCGCGCCGTGGACCGTCGCCAGCACCAGCGGCAACTCGATCCTGCGGCCGTCGGCGAGCATGCCGGTCAACGCGCATGCCGGTGGCTACGCCGCCGAGTTCGGCGCCAACAACAACGCCACCGACGTGCTGGTGCAGACCGTCACGATCCCGGCGACCGCGACCGGCGTGCGGGTGCGCGGGTACAAGTGCTTCGTCACCGAGGACCTCACCGGCGCCACCGACACCTTCACGGTCACGCTCGAGACCCCGGCCGGCACCGTGCTCGAGACGCTGCTGGCCGACGACAACGAGGACGCCGCGCCGATTTGTCTGTGGACGTCGTTCACCTGGACCGCGATCACGCCGCCCACCGGTCAGGTCGTGCTGCGCCTGCGCAGCCGCACCAACCTGGTGTTCCTGACTCGCTTCATCGTCGACACGATGGCCCTCGAGTGGCTCGGCTGTCCTTGACCGCCTGACCGCTTCGCGCTGCAATCGCGGCCGATGCGTACCTTTTCGATCCTGCTCGTCTCGACGATGGCCCTCGCTGCCTGTGGCAAGAAGGGCGACGGCGGCGGTGGCGGTGGCGGTGGCGGTGGCGGCGGTGGCGGCGGCGGCGGTGGCGGGCACAAGGCCGACCCCGCGGCGGCCAACGCAGCGGTGCCCGCCGACTGGAAGGGCAAGCTCGAGTTCGAGGCCGCCAGCGACGACCGCAAGCAGCTCAAGTACGTCCGGCCCAAGGGCTGGAAGGACGGTTTCATCCCCGGCCGCACCGAGCCGCCGCCGGGCTCGGGCCTCGGCGACGTCACGCGCTACGCAGTCGGCACCAACTGCGATGGCACCTGCGAGCCCAAGGACTGGGCGCCCGTCGTCGAGAAGGTCGAGCTGTCGTGGCTCACCTCGGGCCAGGCCACCGTCGAGCGCGACGAGAAGACCGACACCGGCCGCACCGTGGTCGCGACCCTGTCCGACCGCAAGATCATCATGATCGCCTGGTGGAAGAAGGGCTCGCGCAACTACGTGGCGTGCAACGTGTCCATGGCTCCCGAAGCGCAGCCACTGGCGGCCGCGTTCGAGGCCGCATGCAAATCGACCGCGCCCAGCTGGTGAGCGCTACGATCTCTTGCCGCTGGTCCTCGAGTTTCACGCCGCGTGGTGCGACCCGTGCCGGTTCTTCGAGGAGCGAGTGCTTCCCACCGACGAGGTCGTGCGCGCGCTCATCGGTCGCGACGGTGGCGTGGCGAGGCGCGAGCGCGGCGCGCCACGCTCGCCGCGCTGATCGGGTTGGGCGCCACCTACCACGCCATGATCGCCTCGGTCGCAAGCGCGCGCACGTGTGGGCGCGCGGCAGCTACCTCGTCGGCGACAGCCCGCGCCAGCACTCGACCGGCAGCGCCGCCTTCGGCGCCGACGAGGTCGCGCTGGGCGTCGGCGTCAGCCTGCCGACCGGCGGCGGCCGGTTCTAGCTGGTAGCCCGCAGGCGCCGCTCAAGCTCAGTACCAGCTGAGACCGAGCAGCACCGACGTGCCGACCACGGTGCCGTCCTTGTAGAGCGCCAGCGAGCCCATGCCCTCGAGAGACATGGCCAGGCCACGGCGGCGCACCAGATCGAAGCCGGCAGCGCCGACCATCCCGAGGCCACCGAACCGCATCGTCTCGGTGTCCTCGGTGCGACGGGTGAACGACGCGAAGCCGGCGCCGCCGCGCACCCACAACGCGTCCTTGACATACAGCTGACCGCCGAAGGTGAGGACCGCGCTCTGGTTGACGCGGGTCTTGGCCCGATCGTCCTCGGCGAGGTACGCGGTCGTCGAGATCTCCACCAGCCAGACCCAGCGCGGCGACGCCACCGTCCCGACGCGGAGGTTGAAGCCGGTGCCGGTGCCGCTGGCCTCGCTGAGCCCGTAGCCGAGCTGGAGCGCGGGCCCGAGCGCGACGCCGATCGCGAAGCCCTCGCGCACCGAGGTCGGCACCAGGTTGGCCTCCCGGGCCTCGTCCACCGCGCGCGGATCGGGATCGATCGGCGGCGGCGCGTCGTCGGCCTGCGCGCGCCCGGCCGCGAGCGCCAGCGCGAGCACCAGCGCGCCGGTTCTCACGGCTTGCGCTCGGCCTCGATCGTCGGCAACCGGGGCGGCGGCGGCTGGTCGGGCATGAGCAGGCGCGCCACCGGCACGCCGCCGATCAGATGGCTGGCGATGAGCTCGGGCAGGTCGGCCTCGGTCACGTGGCCGTACCAGACCTGCTCCGGATACACGACCATGGATGCGCCCTGCTCACACTGATCGAGGCAGCCGGCGGTGTTGGCGCGGATCGACTTGGACAGGCCGATCTTGGAGAGCTGCTTTTTGAGCGCGTCGCGCAGCTCGACGCTGCCCTTGCGCTTGCAGTCGCCGCGCGGGTGGTCCGCGGCTCGCTCGTTGGTGCAGACGAAGACGTGGCGCTCGAAGTGCGGCATCCAGGGCCAGGATAACAGTCCGGGACCGCCCACGCGACGCTGTCCGGGTCTGGCCGGATCTCGGACCCTGTCGTCCGAAAACCGGACAGCCGGACAGGCCGGGGCCGTGGCGACGCGGCGTTGCGGGTGGCGCGCGCGATGCAATGCCTCGGCACCATGCGGGCGGTGATGATCATGGTCCTGATCGGGGTCGGGTGTGCCGGCGAGCCGGCGCCGTGCGCGGCGAGCCAGCCGGCGTACGACGGGTTCCGGTGGGCCTGCACCCACGCGCCACCCTGCTCGACCGCGGTCGCGTGCGCCGATCCGCGCTGGCCCTACGCGCCCGGCGACACCCTCGACGCGCTGGCGGTCTGCCTGCTCGAGCCGTGCGAGGTACGCCAAGACTGCATGATCGACGCGGTCGCGCCATGCCAGGCCCTGCGATGACGTCTAGAGTCGCGCCATGAGGCGATTCGCGATCGGCGCGGTGGTGATCGCCTCGGCGTGCGGCGGGACCAGCGCGGGCAAGACGATCGGCAGCACCGGCGGGACCGCGCGGGGGCCGGTCTTGGTCTTCCTCGGGCTGGGCCCGACCATGATGTTCGAGGCCGCCTGCTACGAGCCGCCGGGCAGCGCCGCTTGCGCCGAACTGCGCGCCGCGGCGCTCGACGGCACCAAGCAGATCGTCACGCCGGCCGCCACCTTCCGCATCACCGGGCCCGCCTCCGACGGCTGCGACGCGTCGGGCGCGACCGAGGTCGTCGGCCTCGAGCGGGTCGCGGGCGACGACGAAGCCAGCCCCGGCGTCGTGACCTATCCGGCCGACGCCCCCATCGGGCTCGAAACCTACCGGTTCAACTCGACCAGCGACGCCGCCACCCGAGGCCAGGCGGTCACGCCCACCGTCCGCGCCGCCTTGGCCGCCCTCGCGACCACCGACACCGTCAGCCGCGACGACGCGCGCGCGATCACCGCCGCCGAGATCGTCGTCGAGCAGGTCGTCACGGCCAATGTCGACGGCGACGCCCGGCCCGACACGATCATCGCGGCCAACGTGCCGGTCGCCGACGGCATCGGCTACCGGTGGTCGGCGCTGGTCGTCGTCCTGGGCGGTGAGCTCGACGCGGCGCGGTCGGTCTGGACCAGCGACCTCGAGCACCTGATCATCGACGCCAGCTTCGACCTCGACGGCGACGGTCGACGCGAGCTGGTCTATACGGCCGAGTACTACGAGGGCAGCGGCCACGGCGTCGCCACCGTCGACGGCAAGCTGACGATCAAGGGCGGGTGGGGCTGTGGTGCGTAGCATCGCGATCATCGTCAGCCTGGCGCTCGGCGCTCACGCGGCGTCGGCGGCGCCGATGTTCGTCGAGGCCACCGCGCGGCTCGGCAGCCCCCAGCCCTGCGCCGACACCGACGAGGGCTGCTACTCCAACTACGTCGCGCTCGCCGATCTCGACGGCGACGGCGACCTCGACGCCGTCTTCGCGTCGGGCGGTGGCTACTATCAGCCGGGGACGACCGCGCCGATGGCGCTCTACTGGAACGACGGCGCTGGCAACCTGATCGAGAGCAACGCCAGCGCGGTCGGCGGCTTCGTCGGCCGGCTGCGCCAGGTCGCGATCGGCGACCTCGACGGCGACGACGATCTCGATCTGGTCGCGCCTGACGGCTGGGCCCGGCAACCCGACGCGGTCTTCGTGAACGACGGCGCCCGTCCGGCCCGGTTCGTCGACGACGGCGCGGCCCGGCTGGGCACCCGCTCGCGAGCCGGCGCGACCCGCCTCGGCGATCTCGACGGCGACGGCGATCTCGATCTGGTCATCACCGACTGGGGCAGCGCGCCGCCGGGTTCGGCCGGCACTGGACACGTCTACCGCAACGACGGCACCGGGCACTTCGCCGAGGTCGCGGGCGCATTGCCACCGACGGTCACCGGCGGCACCGGGACCGGCCCCATCGACGTCGACCTGTTCGACGCCGACGGCGACTTCGATCTCGATCTGGTGCTAGCCAGCCGCGAGGGCGAGTCGCTGCTGTACCGCAACGACGGCACCGGCCGGTTCGCGCCGGCTGGCGCCGACCTGCCCGACCAGAGCGGCCCGTACGTCTACGGGCCCGACGTGTGCGACGTCGACGGCGACGGCGATCTCGACCTCTGGCTCGACAACGGCGCCGCGCCGCTGCGCGAGCAGCTGGTGGTCAACGACGGCGCCGGCCACTTCACCGACGAGAGCGCGGCCCGGATCACCAGCAATCCCAGCGCCGACGACAACGAGGTCCAGTGCGCCGACGTCGACGGCGACGGCGATCTCGACGCGATCATCGCGTCGCTGTCGGACGTGGAGCGGGTGCTGGTCAACGACGGGACCGGTCACTTCGCCGCCCTGACCGACGCCTTCCCAGCCCGCCTCGACCCGACGCTGGGGCTCGACCTCGGCGATGTCGACGGCGACGGCCGCCTCGACGCCATCACGGCGCAGGGGGAGGACGGCGACTTCCTCAACCGGCTCTACCTCGGCGTCGCCAGCCAGCCGGTCGACACCCGGGCCCCGCGGATCCGGGCCATCGAGGCCCGCGTCGAAGCCCACGATCGGCGCGCGGCGATCCGGTTCGGCGTCGTCGACGAGGCGACCAGCGATGTCGGCCCGCGGCTGCGGGAGGCCCACCTGGTCGTGGCCGGCGTCGACGTGGCGGCGCGCTTCGTGGGCGGCGACCTGTACCGCGCCGAGCTCGCCGTCGACGAGGTCGGCCCGATCACGGTGCGCGCCTGCGCGACCGATCTGCGCGGCAACGCCGGGTGCGGCGCCGAGGTCCAGGTCGAGGTGGTCGCCGCGTCGGCCGGCGGCGATGCCGGTGTCGACGGCGCGGGTCCGGGTGACGGCGACGGCGGCGGCTGCTGCAGCAGCACGGGCGCGCACCCGCCCCCGGTCGAGCTGGCCTTGGTCGTCGGCGCGCTGCTGCTGGGCCGTCGGCGTCGACGTCATCGACATCGACGACCTCGACGAGGCTCGTCGTGAAGCCCCGGCCGCCGCCCTCACCCACGACCAAGCCGGTCGTGAAGCCGCGGTTACGTCCGCCGCAACGTCCGCCGCTGGTCAACGCCGCGATGCGCCCGGTGCGCGGCGTGCTCGCGCTCTTGCCGCAGAGCCAGCCGCTGGAGTTCCAGATCCTCGGGCGCACGCTGCTCCACGCGGCGCTGGTCGGCATCGCGGCCGGCGTGTTCGGCTGCCTGCTGTTCGCCGCGCTCGAGCTGGTGCAGCATGTCGTCCTCGAGCGGCTGATCGGCTACCAGCCGCTGCATGCGGTCGGAGAAGGCTCGGTCATCCACGGCGGCGTCGGGGCGACCTTCCGGCCCTGGCTGCTGTGGCTGGTGCCCGCAGCCGGTGCGCTCCTGGGCGGGCTGGTCTCGCGCTTCGTGCCCGAGGCGCGCGGCGGCGGTGGCGACGCCACCATCGAGGCCTTCCACGCCCACGGCGGCGCGGTGCCGGCGCGGGTGATCTGGGCCAAGCCGCTGGCCTCGGTGGCCACGCTGGGCACCGGCGGCGCGGGCGGACGCGAGGGCCCGACGATGCTGATCGGCGCCGCGCTGGGCGCCACGGTCGGCCGGCTGCTCGCCACCACCGCGCGCGAGCGGCGCGTGCTCATGGTCGCCGGCGTCGCCGCCGGCATCGCCGCCGTGTTCCGCACGCCGCTGGGCGCCGCGCTGCTCGCGATCGAGGTCCTCTACAAGGACGACTTCGAGTCCGAGGCCCTGGTGCCCTCGGTGCTGGCCAGCGTGATCGCGTACTCGATCGCGATCTCGGTCTTCGGCGAGACGACCATGTTCGGCCGGCTGCCCCACTACACCTTCGAGCCCCGGCAGCTCCCGCTGTATCTCGCGCTCGCCGTGGTCATCGCCCTGGGCGGGTCGCTGTTCGTCGGGTCGATGCGGCTGGTCCAGCGGGTGGCGCCGAAACTCCCTGGCCCGGTGTGGACCCGGCCCGCGCTGGGCGGCCTGGCCATGGGCATCTTCGCGACCGCGCTCATCCTGATCGTCGGGCCGATGGTCGGACGCGCCGACCGCGGCATGGGGGTGCTTGGCGGCGGCTACGGCGCGGCCCAGATCGCGATCACCGGCGCCGACTGGTTCCCGGCCACCTGGACCGGCGTCGAGATCCTGGTCTTGCTCGCGTTCGCCAAGATGATCGCGTCGTCGTTCACCATCGGCACGGGCGGCAGCGCCGGCGACTTCGCGCCCTCGCTCGCGATCGGCGGCCTGCTCGGCGGCGCCTTCGGCTTGGCGGCCCGCCTCGCCCTCGACGATCCGTCGATCGAGCCCGGCGCCTTCGCGCTGGTCGGCATGGGCGCGTTCTACGGCGGCATCGCCAACGTGCCGCTGGCCGCGCTCGTGCTCGTGAGCGAGATGGCCGGCAGCTACGACCTGCTGGTGCCGCTCATGCTTGCCGAGGGCGTCGCCTTCGTCGCCCTGCGACGGGTGGCGCTGTACCCGGCGCAACCGCGCACCACCAAGGACTCGCCGGTCCATCGCGCCACCGAGCTCGACGTCCTGGGCGCGCTGCGCTGCGGCGAGCTGGTGCGGCGCGACCGCGCCTTCGTCACGCTGGCCCCGACCACGACCGGCGCCGAGCTGACCCACATCGTCGAGGCCGCCGCCGAGCAGGACGTGTTCCCGGTCGTCGATGCGACCGGCTCGCTGTGCGGCCTGGTGTCCGCGGAGTCGCTGCGAGTCATCGCCTCCAACCCCGACGTGCGAGCGGTCGCGATCGCGGCCGACGTCATGGTCGCGCCCGTACAGGTCGTGCTCCAGACCACCCTGCGCGCAGCCGCCGAGCTCATGCTGGAGCGCGACCTGCGGGCCGTGCCGGTGCTCGACGATGGCGCCATCGTGGGCCTGCTCGACGAGCACGACCTGGCCCGGGCCTTCCTGGCGGCCGGCGCCCAGCCCGCCGGGTCACGGGGATAGCCGCGCGTGGCTCGCACGATCGCGGCTCAGCGCGGCGCGCGTCCCACCAGACCGAACACCCGGTGCGGGATCGGGGTCGGATCGGGATAGCCCGCGAGCAGCGCGCGCAGGTCGACTGCGAAGGCGGTCTGGGCAGCCAGCGGCATGGTCGCGACCCCGGCCGAGGCCCGCATGCGGCCGAGCCAGCCGGCGTGGCCGTAGATCTGCGTCAGATCGAAGCCGAACAGCTCGAGGTCGGTGAAGCCGGCGTCGGTCAGGTCGCCGGGCAGTTCGGGATACACCCCGTGGTGACCGATGGCCGTGGCGGCCGGCATCGGCTCGGTGCGATGGCGCTGCACCAGCGCGAGCGTCTGCTCGACGATGCTCCCGCGCAGCGGCAGCCAGTCGAGGTAAAACAGCGCGAGCACGCCGGCCGGCCGCAGCAGGCGCCTGGCCTCCGCCGCCGCCCGCGGTCGATCGAACCAGTGCCAGGCCTGCGCCACCGTGACCGCGTCGAACGCGCCGCTGGGCAGGCCGGTGGCCTCGGCGACGCCCTGCCGCCAGGTGACCGCGAGGCCGTCCGTCGCCGCCAGCCGCGCCGCCTCGGCGAGCAACGCCGACGACGGATCGACGCCGACCACGCGGGCGCCCGCCGCGGCGAAGACCCGCGCCGCCGCGCCGGTGCCGGTGCCCAGATCGGCCAGGCCCTGGCCCGGGTGGCCCACGCCCAGCGCGGCGAGGCGCCGGTAAGTCTCCTCGGGGTGCCCCAGGCGATGGGTCGCGTAGTCACCGGCGGCCACGCCGAAGTCGACCACCGGCCGCGCAACAGCTTGATGATCGATCAATGTATTGGTCATGAGAGCCTCCTGGTCTCCTCTATGCCGTCTCATCCATCGCCCCGGAAGCTTGAATCGTCCGTCAACCTATCGACGCAGCACGGGCCGGCAGCGGGCCCGGCGGCCGACGAGCTGATCGACGCGGCGACGGCCTGTCGCCTGCTCGGCATCAAGCCGGCCAGCCTGTACGCCTACGTCAGCCGCGGGCTGGTGCGGTCGGTGCGCGTCGGCCACGCGCGCGCGCACCTCTACGTCGGCGAAGACGTCCGGCGCATCGCGACCCGAGCCGCGGCGCGGCGCGGCCATGGCGCGGTCGCGGCCGGCGCGCTGCGCTGGGGCGAGCCGGTGCTCGAGAGCGCGATCACCTCGGTGGAAGGTGGCGTGCTCGCCTACCGCGGCCATCGGGTCGTCGACCTGGTCGCGCGTGGCGTCGGCTTCGAGCAGGTCGCCGAGTTGCTCTGGGACGCTCCGACCGCGGCCTGGCCCACGCCCGCCGACCGCGGCCGCCTCGGGACTCGGCCAGCCCCCGACACCCCGGTGCGGCGCATGATCGCCGCGCTGCCGGCGATCGCGGCGCGCGATCGTCGACCGTGGATGATCGCGGCCAGCGTCGAGCACGAGCGCGGGCGCGCGCTGATCCGCGCCCTCGCCGTCGCCGCCGGAGCCCGGTTCGCGTCGTCGCGCCCCGACGCGCTAGGTGACTCGCTCGCGGCCGCGATCGTGCGAGGCACCGATCCTGCTCTCGTCGCCGGGAAGACCGGCGGGCCCCCCGTCGCCGGGAAGGCCGGCGCGAGCCCCGGGGCCTGGCACGCCGCCGAGGTCGCGACGGTCGCGGCCATCGACGCGGCGCTGGTGGCCTCGGCGGATCACGAGCTGAACGCGTCGACCTTTGCGGCCCGGGTGGCAGCCTCGGCGGGCGCGGACCTGTACGCGTGCGTCGGCGCGGCGCTCTACACGTTCACCGGCCCACGCCACGGCGGCGCGGCCGACGCGGTCGACGGGTTCCTCGACGAGCTGCCGGTGCGCAACCTGCGCGCCGCGCTGGCCAGTCGCCTGGGCCGCGGCGAGCGACTACCCGGCTTCGGCCACCGGCTGTACCCCGACGGCGATCCTCGCATGCCCGTGGTCGCGGCCGCGCTGCCCAGGCCGCGCACCGCCCGCGCGACGCGCCGGCTCGCCCAGGCTCGCGCGGTGATGGCCTTGGGCCACGAGCTGACGGGCGAGCACCCGTCTTTCGACTACGCGCTGGTGATGCTGGTGCGCGCCCTCGGCCTGCCACCGCCGTGGGCCGCGGCGCTCTTCGGGCTGGGCCGCGTCGCCGGCTGGATCGCCCACGTCCTCGAGCAGCGCGCGTCAGGCGCGATGTTGCGACCCCGCGCCCGCTACGTCGGCGCGCCGGTCGGGTGAAACCGCGCGGCGAACGGCTCGAGCGGCAGCCGCAGCCGGTTGGTCAGGTCCGCGACGGTCCGGTAGAAGCCGGCGAGCATCAGCAGCTCGACGATGGCCAGCTCGCTGCAATGCGCGCAGCTCGGTCTACTTCGGAGCCTCGCTCGCCCGCGGAGCCTCACTCGCGACGGATCGGCGCGGTCGCGATCCCGCGCTGATCCTCCTCGCGAAGGAAGCGACGCCGCCCGGTCTCGTTCCACCACTGCTCCCAGCGACCGCGCAGCTCGCCGCGGTCCTTGCGGATCTGGTCGTCGCTGGCGCCGAAGCTCTCGCCGGTGATGCGGCGCAGATCGTCGTGAGCGGCGACCCGCAAGTTGGCGTCGCGGGCGCCCAGCGCGGCGATCAGCCACTCGAGCCGATGGTGATCCAGGTGCTCCTCCCACCAGCGCCGCCAGCGCCGCTCCGACGTGCCGCAGTCGTGGCGGGTCAGCGCCACCAGCGCGCGCCGCGCGTGATCGGCGCGCTTGCCGTCGCGCCCGACGATGTCGATGAGGTCCGGGATCGCGGTGGCGTCACCCAGCTCGGCGATCGCGGTGACCGCCGCCTCGACGCGCTCGAGGTCCTCGCTGTGCAGCGCGTGGCGCGCCCGCACCATCGCGAGATCCAGATCGCGGGGCGGGTAACCCAGCAGCGCCTCGATCGCGCAGCCGCGCACCCCGTAGTCGCTGTCGAACAGCCTCTCGACCAGCGCGTAGACCGCGCTGCGCGGCCGGATCGCCGCCACGCACACCGTCGCGTAGAAGCGGATCTCGCGCCGGGGATCGCCCATCCGCTCGATCAGCAGGTCGGCCACCGGCGCGCCCAGTCGCACCACCAGCTCGAGGAGCCCGCCGTACTGAGCCGGCCGCAGCGCGCGCCCGCTGACCCGGTAGCGATCGACGCGCAGGCGTCCCGGGAAGCGGGTCGCCAGCTGCGGCAGCACCTCGTCGAAGCGACCGACCGCCTCGGCGATCGCGCGCTCGCTGGCCGGCTCGTCGTCGCCCTCGACGGTGTCGACCAGCGCGGCGATCGACGTGACGGGTGCCGCCGACACCACCGGCAGCCCCGGTGCCGCCACCGGTGCCGTGTTCAGCGCCGGCCGCGGTTCCTCGCCCCGCTCCGGCAGGCCGGGCGGCTGCGTCGGCACCGCCCAGCCGCTCGCCCGGTTGCGGGCGTGGGCCTTCTTGGTCATCACGGTCGCCGGATCGATCGGCTGCACCGGCACCGCCTCGGCGGTCGCGGCGCGATAGCCCACCGCCTTGGTGCGCGTGATCAGGCGGCCCAAGTGGTCGGCGGTCGCCGCCGCCAGCGGCAAGAGCTCGGTGACCTCGGCCAGCGACATCGGATCGGGCCCGCGGTGCGCCACCGCCAGCGCGACCGCGCGATCGCGGAGCACGATCGGCAGCAGCAGCCCGCTGGGCGGCACCACGCCGCCCATGCGCGCGATCATCACGTCGAGCTCGGCGCGGCCGATCGACAGCGGCCCGACGTACGGGTGGCACGCGCCGGTGGTCGCGCGGAACGGCGACGCCACGTCGAGGGGAATCAGCACCGACGCCATCTGCGAGGTGTCGAGCCCGGCCTCGGCCAGCGCGACCCGCCCGATCGCCACGCCACCTTGCACCGTCAACAGGCCAGCCCATCGGCTCTTGCTGCGCAGCGCGCGCAGCAGCACATAGAACACCGCGTCGCGCTCGGTGGCCTGCGCCATCAGCTCGCGCGCCAGCCCGGGCTGCAGCGGCCGATCGTCGAGGACCCGCGGCAGCGAGATCATCGTCGGCACCGGCGCCGACGTGCTCATCAGCGGCACCGGCTGGGTCTCGACGATCGCAGGCGCCGGCGACTCGAGCGGCTCGAGGGTCTGGGTCGGGATGCCGTCGCTCATCGACGCCGGCGCGCGAGGATGGGGCCCCGAGCTGCGGGCCAGGCGCCTGGCCTCGACGATCGCCTGCTGCTCGCGCAGCGACTGCGTCGCCATCTCGGCGGTGCGGGTGCGCGGCACGATCGGCGGTGGCGGCGCGTCGCCCGGGCCCGGCTCCTCGGCGGTGATGGTCAGCGGCGGCGGGGTCGGCATCGCGATGCCCTGCTGGGTGACCCGGCCCCCGCTCCGCTCGCGGCGCGACGGCGTCGCGGCCATCGGCGTCGGCACCGCGGGCGCGCCGGTCTCGGTCACCGCCGCCATCCGCATGGTGTCGCGATCGGGCCCGATCGGCTGGAGCGGCACGACGTCGACGACCTGGCCGTCGCCGCTGACGCCATCGACGATCACGGTGCGCGAGCGCCCGACCGGCGCCAGCGCCGGCGCCGACTCCGCCGAGCGCGCCAAGGTGGAGTAGCGCGCGCTGGGCTGGCCGCCGTAGTTGCGGGTGAACACCACGTGCCAGCGGTACTCGAGGACGATCAGCGGCTGCAGGGCGACGTCGAGCTCGTCGGCGAGCTGCTCGAGCGCCGCCATGTCGACCGGGTCGTGGACCAGCACGCGCAGCGAGCCGGCTTCGAAGCACAGCGGCGCCACGCGGTACTTCACGGCGACGTCCTGGGCGCAGGCCCGCACCGCGTCGGCGTCAAAGACGTTGCACTCGGCGCGGTTCGCGGGCGGCAGGCCCGACGTGAGCGCCAGGTACTGCGTCAGCCGGTCCTCGGAAACCAGCCCCATCTCGAGCAGCGTGGTGTCGAGGCTGCCGCCGTAGATCACCTGGCGCTGGAACGCCTTCTCCATGCGCTTCACGCCGACGAGCCCGTCGCGAACCAGCAGTGAGCTCAGGCGAGAGGGCATGGTCAAGCGCGGATGACGTACGTCCCGGCGATCCAATCGTGAAGGCCGCGCTTCTCGGCGTCAAAGCCGATCCACAAGAAGCCGAGGAACAAGGTGGCGAGCCCGGCCAGGTACCCCGCGGTCCGCAGGCCGACCCGCGCGAACGACGGTCGCTCGCCGTAGACGTCGATGACGCGCAGCTTGAGGACGCGCATGCCGAGCGTCTGGCCGATCGTCGCCTGGAACACGTACAGGTAGATCATCGCGACCGCGAGCGTGATGACGATGGCGGTCACCATCGCGGGGTCGCTCACCAGCACCAGGTCGAGCCAGAAGTCGACGCCGCGCACCCGGCTCGGCGGGAGGTGGATGCCGGCGATCGCGCTGGCGATGGCGATCAGCACCACTGACACCGGGAGGATGATCGCCAGATCGATCATCGAGGCGACCCAACGTCGCCAGAAGCCGACGACGGTGACGGTCTCGGCGGCGGGACGCGGGCGCGGCTTGGGACGCTCGACCACCGGCGCAGCCACCGCCGGCAGGGCCGCGTCGCTCGCGCCGAGGATCGCTGGATCGCGCTCGGACATCCCTGCTTATACGGCGCTCTCGGCCCCAGGGGCAAATAGCCGCACCGCCGCGACGAGGATCAGGCCGGCGGTCTCGGCGCGCAGGATGGTCGGTCCCAGAGAAACCGCGGCAAAACCGTGGCGGGCGGCCAGCGCGACCTCGCTGGGGGCCAGGCCGCCTTCGGGGCCAATCAGGATCGCCAGCGAGGCCGCCGGGGTCGGGGCGAAGGCCTCCGCGCCGGGCTGCGCCACGATGCGGACCTCGGCGTCGACGGCGGCCAGGGCCTCGGCCAGCGACACCACCTCGCCCATCGCGGGCAGATCGGCGCGCCCGCACTGCCGGGCCGCCGCCGCGAGGAGCGATCGGTGGCGATCGCGCCGGGTCGCGCGCCGGGCGGCGTCGAGCCGCACCACGGTGCGCTCGGTCTCGATCGGCACGATCGCGTCGACCCCGACCTCGACCAGCTTCTCGAGGCACCAGTCCATGCGCTCGCCCTTGATGAGCGCCTGCAAGACGGTGATGCGAGGTCCAGCCCGCACCGGGGCGCGCACCTCGCCGACGGTGAGCGTGCCACGATCGTCGTCGACCGCGACCACGATCGCCGCGGCCTCGTGGCCGCTGCCGTCGAAGAGCACGACGGCAGCACCGACCGGCAGCCGCCGGGCGCGAAACAGGTAGGTGTAGTCGTCGCCCTCGACGACCCGGGTGCCGGGCCCGAGCCCCGACACCAGCAGCCGGGCGGTCACGGCTTCCGCAGGACCGCGCTCGACCACGCGGCGTCGTCGGTACCGACCCGGATCGCGACCAGCTCGAAGCCGTCGGCGACGTACTCGCCGGCGACCGGCTCGGCCTGGGGCGACAGCAGCCCCGACAGGATCAGCGTCCCGCCGGCCGCGACCTTGGCCGAGAGGTCCTTGCGCAGGGCGCGCAGCACGTGGGCCTGGATGTTGGCGAGCACGAGCGCGAACGTGCCGCTCACCTCGCCGACCGGCGTGAGCGTGGCGGCCATCCGGGCGCCGACGTGGTTGGCCGCGGCGTTCTGCGCGCATGCGGCGACCGCGATCGGGTCGTTGTCGACCGCGACCACCGTCGAGGCCGGCCACAGCTTGAGCGCGGCGATCGCCAGGATGCCGGAGCCGGCGCCGACGTCGAGCACGCGGTCGGGCGCGACCCCGTCGGCCAGGCGGTCCAGCTCCTCGAGCACCAGCTTGGTCGAGGCGTGGGTGCCGGTGCCAAACGCCATGCCGGGGTCGAGATCGATGGCGATCTCCCCGGGCCCGGCGGTGTGGGTCTCCCAGCTCGGCACCACGACGATGCGCGGGCTGATGCGGGTGACGTGGAAGTAGCGCTTCCAGGCGTCGCGCCACTCGGCCTCGGGCAACGCCGGCTGCGCGCGCACCCGGCTCGGGTCGAGGGCCATGCCGGCCTCGGCGAACGCCGCGACCGCAGCCCGAACCTCCTCGAGGATCGCCTCGCGATCGGCCAGCGGGGCCCAGATCACGACCTCATCGCCTCGGACCTCGGTGCCCTCTTTGGCCGGCTCGCAGGCGTCGGCCAAGAGCGCCGCGACCTCGTCGACCTCGCCGGCCGTCGCAGGAACGATGATCTCGATCCAGTCCATCGCTACTCCAGACCCCAGGAGCAGCTCCTGGGACGCGACGCTACATGCGATTGGCCGAAGGCGCGCCGAAGCCCGCCTTGCGCTTCATCTCGCGGCGCAGCCGCTTGCGCGCCTCGCGGGTCTTCCGCTTCTTCTTCACCGACGGCTTCTCGTAGAAGCGGCGACGCTTCAGCTCCTGCAGGATGCCCTCCTTCGACATCTTCTGCTTGAGGATCTTCATCGCCTTCTCGAGGCTGTCGCGAACCTCGACTTCGACGGGCTTACCGAACGAGCTTTCCATGAGGAGCGAAGGGGTATCCGATCGCCGGAGGGAACGCAAGCCCGTGTCTCGATTCGATCCGACGCGGCCCGCTTCCCGCACCCCGAAACGACGCCCCCCGAAACGACGACGCCCCTGGACCGGCTGGGTCCAAGGGCGTCGCGGAAGGAGCTGATCGGATGATCAGTTCTTGTGCTTGTAGAACAACGTGATGGTCAGACAGTGGAACTCGGAGTCTGACGACTGAGTCACGATCTTGTCGACGACGTCGACGCGATCCTGATTGGTGCGCATCCAGTCCGTGATGACCTCACCCAGGAGCTCGCGCTCCTTCGCCTTCGTCGCCGAGAAAACCTTCACTCCAGTTACGTCCAGCACGCGGGCTCCTTCATCGTTCGTCGTTGCTTGGGCTGCAGCTCGTGCCACGTCGGCCTCTTCCTGCGAGGGGTTGGCCTCGCCAGTTGAAAGATAGGTTGGCTTCGTGACGAAGTCTGCTCTGAACATGCGTTGCAGTCAAGGCGTACAGGATCTCATCTCATAACAAGAGAAATCCCGGTTAGCCCGAATATGATTGGTGATTTTCGCCAAGACACCATTCCGCTCCCGCTGTAACCAGCACCGGAATCGAGTCGAAACTGGCAGTCTTCCAAGAACATAGCCTATCGCTTGCGAGTGATCCTCACCCTTGTGGAGTGAGGATTTTGGTCCAGCGTCCTGAGCTTGAGCCGCCAATCCGCGATGTGAGCGGCGGTGACCCAGAAGCTGCAGCCGCCAAAGATAAAGGTGCCAAGCAGCATCAAGCCGCCGATCGAGGCGTTCACGACCAGCCCGACGAGGCTGGCGAGCACCATGACCGCGACCACCACGGCGACGCGTCGCTGCACGCGCTGGCTGTCCGCGATGTAACGCAGAAACTTCTCGCGGTTGTCCTCGTTCGCGCCAGGCATGCGGCATGCTGCCACCCTCGTGGCGTCAGGCAACCCCCGGCCCGCCCGGGCAGTCGAGCGAGTTGTCGCAGGCCTGCGAGGAATCGCGGGCCTGACCTGCTAGTTTCCGCACCGAGGACCCATGCCCCTTTCACTCCAGCGACCCGCGGCGCTCCTGCTCGCCGCGGTCTTCACGACCACGCTGCCGCTCGTCGCCGGCGCGCAACCGGCGGCGCCCACGGCGCCCAAGCCGGCCGCCGCCAAGCCCGCCCCAGCGAGCCAAGCCGCAGCACCGGCCGCCACCAAGCCCGCCCAGCCCGGCGCGCTCAAGCTGCCCACCCTCGAGCAGTTCTCGCTCGAGAACGGGCTCAAGGTCGCGTACATGCGTTACGACGGCGCGCCGGTCGTCGCGGTCGAGGTCTGGTACCACGTCGGCTCCAAGGACGAGCCCCGCGACCGCCGCGGCTCGGCTCACATGTTCGAGCACATGATGTTCAAGGGCACCGAGCGCATCCGGCCCGAGGAGTACGCGCGGTTCATCGCGCGGGTCGGCGGCGACGCCAACGCCCACACCTCCGAGGACGCCACCGCGTACTTGCAGGTCGTACCCGCCGAGCAGCTCGACTTCGTGCTGCAGCTCGAGGCCGAGCGCATGCGTGGCCTGTTGTTCCGCGAGGACATGATCGCGACCGAGCGCGAGGTCGTGAAAGAAGAGATCCGCCAACAGGAGAACGACCCGATCTCGAAAGGCCTGTTGCGCTTCCTCGAGATCGCGTTCGTGAAGCACCCGTACTCGTGGACCGCCGGCGGCACGATGGCCGACCTCGACCGCACCAAGTCGGCCGACCTGCGCACGTTCTACGACACGTACTATCAGCCGTCCAACGCGCTGCTGGTCGTGGTCGGCGCGGTCGGGCTGCCCGAGGTGCGCGCCGCCGTCGAGAGCCGCTTCGGCGGCATCCCGGCGGGCCCGGTCCCGCCGCGGCCCGCCGACGCCAACCCCGAGCCCGAGCAGACCAAGCAGCGCCGCGAGGTCGTCGAGCCCGGCCAGGTCGGCATCGTCTTCACCGGCTGGAAGATCCCGGCCGCCAAGCACGCCGACGTCTACGCGTTGCAGGTGCTGTCGCTGGTGATGGGCGCTGGCGACTCGGCCCGGCTGCGCCAGCGCATCAAGAACCCCGACCCCAAGACCAAAAAGGAGCTGGGCGTCGAGGCGGCCACGCCGGTGCTCGTGCGCGAGCACCCCGGGCTGTTCATCGCGATCGGCGTCTACCGCGACCCGGCCGGCACCGCGCCGGTCGAGGCCGCGATCTTCGACGAGATGGCCAAGATCGCCGCCAAGCCACCGAGCGCCGCTGAGGTCCGCAAGGCCAAGAACCAGGTGCTGTCGTCGTTCGTCTTCGGGCTCGACAGCGCGATCGGGCTCGCCGAACAGATCGGCCAGTCGTGGATCCTCACCGGCGACGCCGGCCAGTTCCTCCGCGACGTCGACGCGATCGAGCAGGTGACGCCGGCCGACGTGGCCCGGGTCGCCAAGACCTACCTCACCCCCGAGCGCGCGACCATCGTCGTGGTGCCTCCGCGGAGCGCGCCATGAAGCGTCTCGTCCTGCTGTGCACCGTCGTCGCCGCGAGCTGCGGCCCCAACGCGCCGCGCGAGGTCATGCCGACCTTGCCGGGCGATGGCGTCGCCAACGTCGCGCCGCCGCCCACCGACGCCAAGCCGGTGTCCGACCAGGATCCCTGGACCGGCCGCGACGATCTGATCCAGGCGCCGCCGCTCAAGCCGGCCCAGGCGGTCACGCTGCCGACCGTCGAGCGCTTCACGCTGCCCAACGGGCTCGAGGTGATGATCGTGAAGAGCGATCGCCTGCCGACGGTGGCGATGCAGCTGGCGATCCGCGCCGGTCGCGGCGAGGAGCCGCTGGCCCGCCTCGGCGTGGCCGAGCTGACCGCCAACGTGCTGCCCAAGGGCTCCAAGAAGAAGAGCGCGCTCGCGATCGCCCAAGCCATCGACTTCGTCGGCGGCTCGATCACCGCCGATGCCAGCTTCGAGGCGACCTGGGTCAGCTGCTCGACCTTGGCCAAGGACACCAAGACCTGCCTCGAGCTCCTGCCCGAGATGATCACGCAGCCCAGCTTCCCGCAGGGCGAGATCGACAAGGCCAAGGCCGCCATGCTGGCCGACATCAGCCGTCGCCTCGACGACACCGGCGCGCTCGCCAACGCCGAGCTGCAGAACCTGCTGTGGGGCAACGACCACGTGCGGGGCTGGGTCACCTCGGCGGCGTGGATCAACCAGCTCGACCGCGACGATCTGATCGCGTGGCACAAGACCTGGTTCGTGCCGGCCAACGCCCAGCTCGCGATCGCCGGCGACGTCGACCTCGCCAAGCTCAAAAAGGAGCTGGTCCGGGCGTTCGGCGGCTGGAAGAAGGGCCCGGTCCCGGCCCGTCCGCGCTATCCCGACCCGGTCCGCCGCGCCGCGGTGGTGCGCCTCGTCGACAAGCCCGGCCTCACCCAGACCCAGATCCGGGTCGGCCAGCTCGGCCTCCGCCATGACGACGCGCGGTTCTTTCCGACGCTGGTGTGGAACTACGCGCTGGGCGGCGGCGCCTTCAGCTCGCGCCTCATGACCGTGGTGCGCAGCCAGGGCGGCAAGTCGTACGGGGCGTCGACGACGTTCGACCGCAACCTCGAGCGCGGCTCGCTGGTGGCGACGACCTTCACCCGCACCGAGGAGACCGTGGCCACGCTCAAGCTGGTCCTCGACGAGCTGGGCAAGATGCGCGACGGCGGCCCCAACGCCGACGAGGTCGAGGCCGCGATCGCCAACTTGGCCGGCAGCTACGCGCTGCGGCTGGCCGGCGCCGACGACGTCGCGGCCGCGCTGGTGACCGCCGACCTGCACGGCCTGTCGCAGCGATACGTCACCGACTTCCCGCTGCTGGTCGCCAATGTCACCACCGAGGACGCGGCCGAGGCGGCGCGCGACCTCCTGCGGCCCGAGACCGCCGCGATCGTGCTGGTCGGCGACGGCGCCAAGGTCGGGCCCCAGCTCGAGGCCGCCGGCATCCCGTTCGAGAAGGTCGCGTTCACCGACGCGATCGGCCCGCAGCCCGAGGTGGCCGCGCCGCCCGCCGACGCCGGCAAGATCGCCGCGGCCCAAAAGATCATCGACGCCGCGCTCGTGGCCAAGGGCGGCGCCAAGCTCGCGGCGCTCAAGACGCTCAAGATGCAGGCCACCGGCACGCTGTCGGCCCAGGGCCAGAAGCTCGACGTGGTCTTCAAGCGCGCGCTGGTGTTGCCCGACCGCATGCGCATGGACATCGAGCTGGCCAAGCAGTTCAACGTGTCGATCGCGGTCAGCGGCAACGCCGGCTGGCAGTCGGGTCCTCAGGGCATCGACGACCTCCCGGCGTCGCAGCTCCCGGCGCTGGTGCAGCAGCGGTTCATCGATCCCGAGTTCATCCTCCTGCGCGCCAAGGACGCTGGCGTCACGGCGGAGCTGATCGGCACCGACAAGGTCGACGGCGCGCTGTGCGACCTCGTGCGGATCGTCGCGCCGGGCGGCCTCGAGGCCCAGCTGCTGCTCGATCAGAAGACGCACCTGCTGCGCCAGACCCGTTACATGAACGGCGGCAGCGAGACCCGCGAGACCTTCGACGACTACCGCGACGTCAAGGGCATCCAGATCGCCCACCACCGCGTCAGCATCGGCGGCGCCGAGGCCTCCGACCTCAAGGTCGACTCGGTCGAGCTCGATCCCGCCATCGACGCCAAGATCTTCGTCAAGCCGCAGCCATGAGCACCCTCCGCTTCGCGGTCATCGCGGCGGTGTCGCTCGCCGCCGGCACCGCCCACGCCCAGCACGGTCGCATGGGCCTGGTCGACGCCAAGCCGGGGCTGACCGCGCCCGCGGTGCAGCTGTACACCTTTGGCCGCGGCGAGCTCATCTTCGAGAAGTTCGGCCACACCGCGCTGTGCCTCGACTACAACGAGCCCGAGCGCGAGACCGCGTGTTTCAACTACGGCGTCACCGACTTCACGATGCCGGGCTCGACGCTGGCGTGGCGCTTCATCCGCGGCCAGCAGGTCTTCTTCGTCGAGGCGATCCCGGTCGCCGGCATGATGGGGTTCTACGAGAGCGAGGACCGCACGATCTGGCGGCAGCGCCTGCCGCTGTCCGAGCGCGAGGCTCGCACCATCGAGGCCAAGCTGCTCTCGGATCTCGATCCCAAAAACGGCTCGTACATCTACGATCACTTCGTCGACAACTGCACGACGCGCCTGCGCGACATCATCGACAACGGCACCGGCGGCAAGCTCAAGGTCGACACCGGGCGCGACTACCCACGCACGTTGCGGCAGATGGGCATCAGCGGCATGGCCGAGTTCCCGCCGATGATCGCGTTCGGCGACTTCGCGGTCGGGCGCTACCTCGACCATCACCCGTCGGTGTGGGGCGCGATGTTCCATCCGTTCATCCTGCGCGACCAGGTCGAGAAGAATTTCGGCGCCAAGGCCGAGCTGCTCTATGAGCGGCACGGCCCGCCGATCCCCGACTCGGGTCCGACCGGACGGCCGTGGTCGTTGCTGATCGGGTTGCTGTTCGTGTTGCCGCTGCTGGCGTCGCGGTTGCTCGGGCGCTTCGAGCGCACCGCCATCGGCATCGCGGCGGTGCCGCTGTTCCTGATCGGCACGATCATCTGGGGCGCGGCGATCGTGTCGACGATCCCGTCGCTGCGCTGGAACGAGGCGCTGCTGCTGTACGTGCCGACCGACGTGGTCTTGCCGTTCCTCGGAGCGCCCAAGCGCCGCGGCTATGCGCGGGTGCGGCTCGGCATGGTCGTGGTGGTGTCGCTCTTGCGCGCGGTCGGCGTGTTCCGCCAGCCGCTGTGGATCCCGATCGTGCTGGCCTTCGCGGTGTTCACGCTGATCGCGGTCGAGCGACGGCGCGTCGCGACGTGATCAGCTCGTCGAGGGCCGCCGCCAGCGCGGCGCCATCGCGCAGCATCGTGGCGTGATTGTGCTGGGCGATGTCCTCGGCGATATCGCGGGGCGGCGCCACGTATTTTCCGGCCAGGAGCGACAGCTGCTCGACCGACGCCAGGGTGGTGCCGCCGCGCTTGAACCCGGCCAGGGTCTCGTGCCGCACCACCTGGAGCATCGGATCGGGCGAGCGGCGCAGGTACGGGACCAGGCGAGCCGGACTGGCGGCGTCGAGGGGCGCGTCGGGATGGAACTCCGCGACCGCGAGCCGCTGGCCGATCGGGCTGTCGGTGACCTGGGTGCGCAGCCGGCGCAGCGCGGACAGACCGCCGGTGAAGCGCGGCAGCACGCACAGCCCGACGATCGCGGTCGGGGTGCGCTCGAAGCCGGCGAGCGCTTCCATTAGGTCGTCCTCGTCGCAGGCGCCCACCCAGACCTCGCCGCGGGCCCGGGCCGGCGCGGCCCACGGGCACAGATCGAAGCGCTCCACGACCTCGAGGTAGCGTCGCGCCCAGGCGCGAGCGTCGTCGGCGAGGTCCTGATCCACGCCCCATCGTACCGGCGCGAGTGCGCCGCCGCGAGCGCCATGGCAGGATCGTGCAACTGGCCGGCCGGTCGGCTGTCCTCCCCTGCGATGCGCACGCTCCTGATCCTCGCCGCCTTGTCGATCGCGACGCCCGCGCTGGCCGCGCCGCGACCGGCGGCGAAGCGCGCCAAGCTCGGCAAGCCGGCCAAGCCCGTCGACGTGACCGCTGCGCTCGCGAGCGGCGCTCCCGATCGGCTCTGCGGCGCGGCGATCGACCTGGCCGCGGCCGGCGATGCGGTGCGCGCCGGGTTGCTGATCGGCGCGTGCGCGGACCTGCCGGCGCGAGGCGTCGCGGCCCGCACCGCGCGGATCGCCATCGATCGCGCCGCGGCCCGGGGCGCCTGGTCGCCGGTCGAGATCGTGCTCGTCGGCAAGGGCGCCGCGACCGCGACGGTCACCATCGACGCCTTCGCGGGCGTCCCGCTGGCCGAGGGCTCGTGGCGCCTGCCGGCCGGCACCTATCGCCTCACCGCGACCACCGCGGGCGGCGACGCCACCTACGACCTGACCCTGGCCGCGAACAGCCGCGCGCTGGTGATGATCGAGCCGCCGCTGCCGCCCCAGCCGCCCCGCGACGGCGTGCTTGATTTCGGCACTGAATCCGAGCCGATGGCGCCGCCGATCGCCGGTCCGCCCAAGGTGAAGCACGGCTCGCTCTTGCCGGATCGCTACCTGAAGGGCCTCAAGCAGTGCGGCGCGCTGGCGTGTCGCAAGACGCCGTAGCCCGTAGCCGTCGCCGTCGCGAGTCAGGCGTCGGGGGCCGGCGCCGAGGCCGCCACGGGCGCGACCACCGCCGGCGGCCGGGTCGGGCAGCTCGCCACGTAGTACACGCCGTAGGCCATGAGCGCCGCGGTCGACGCGCTGATCCACCAGGCCGGATGGCGCCACACCAGCATGTAGACCAGGCTGGTGGCCATCGACGCCCACGCGACGATGCGGGCGCGCCACGAGATCACCCGGTGCGCCTTCCACGCCCGCAGCGACGGCCCGAACAGCTTGTGCTGGAGCAGCCAGCGCTCGAGGCGCGGCGAGCTCTTCGAGAACGCCCACAAGGTCAGCAGCATGAACGGCGTGGCCGGGAGGATCGGCAGGATCGCGCCGGCGACGCCGAGGCCAAAGAAGGTCCAGCCCAGCGCGAGGTACATCCAGCGGACGGGCGCGATCGGCATCGGGGCGGTTTCGTTTAGCATCGAATGGTGCCGGATCGATCTGCCGTGGTGTCGCGGTTCGCGCCGTCGACGACCGGCGAGGCCCACCCCGGCACGCTGCTGTCGGCGCTGCTGGTGTGGCTCGACGCCCGGGCCGCCGGGGGCCGCGCGCTGCTGCGCCTCGAGAACCTCGACCACACCCGGGCCCGGGCCAGCTGGGGCGTCCAGCTCGTCGACGATCTGGCCTGGCTCGGGCTCGACTGGGACGCCACGATCGACCAGTCGGAGCGGCGCGCCGATCACGAGGCCGCCCTCGACCGCCTCGCCGCCGACGGACGGCTGTATCCGTGCGCGTGCTCGCGCCGCGATCGCACCGGCGGGCACCGGGCCCCCGACGGTGGCTGGGCCTATCGCAACACCTGCCGCGGGCGCGCGCTGCCAGTCGGGGGCTGGCGCGCGGCCACCGAGCCGCTGCGCCTCCAGCTCGACCAGGGCCGGATCGTGCTCGTCGACGAGGGCGGCCTGGACCTGTCGCAGGACCCGGCGGCCGAGATGGGCGACCCGATCGTGGTGCGGCGCGACGGCGTGGTCGCGTACCAGCTGGTCGTGGTGGTCGACGATGCCGCCAGCGGGGTGAACCGGGTGGTGCGCGGACGCGACCTCGCGCCGTCGACCGCGACCCAGGTGCTGGTCGCGCGCGCGCTGGGCCTGGCGGTGCCGACCTACCGCCATCACCTGCTGCTGGTCGCCCGCGAGGGTGACAAGCTCGCCAAGCTGCACGGCTCGATCCCGGCGAGCTGGTTGCGACCGCGCTACCGCGGCGACGAGCTGTGCGGCGTGTTGGCCCACGCCTGCGGGCTGACCGGCAGCGCCACGCCGATCGCGCCGGCCGCGCTGGTCGACGGCTTCGCCTGGGCCAAGGTCGGCACCGCGGACCGCCTCGCGACCTGGGACGGCCGCGATCTGCACGTCTGGTAAGCTCCTCCGATGCGTCGCCTCGCGGGGATCGTCGTGGTGGCTGTCGCGGGCGCGTGCAGCGGCGACGACGTGGTCTGCCCGAGCGCGGGCGACTTCGTGCTGACCGCGCCCGACGGCTTCGTCGAGCTGGTGCCGGGTGGTTCGATCACGGTCGCGTGGACCTCCGACGGCACCGGCGGTGCCAGCGTGCAGCTCGAGGCCACCGCGACCGACAGCGACGATCGCTTCGCGCTGCCGCCGGCCAACCTCGAGGACGGTCAGGTGGTGTGGGACGGCGCCGGCGCGCCGCCCGCCAACTACCGGCTGGGCGGTCAGGTCGCCAAGGTCGGCGGCTGCCAAGGCGCGACCCTGCCGCCCGACGACCTGCACCTCGTCGTCGTGCAGGGCCTCCGCATGCCGACCGCGCCGCTCGCGTTCACGGGCGCGCAGGCGACGCGCACCGTCACGATCACGTCGGTCACCCGCTCGAGCTTGATGGTGCGATACGCCGTCGATCCCGACCTCGCCATCGACGGCGACGAGCTGGTGTTCGCGGCGGCGACCCTGCCCGGCGAGCTGGCGCCGGTGCCGCGGTCCTATCCGTTCTCGGGCACCACCACCGACGGCACGCCCATCGCGGCCGGCACCTACACCCTGGTGGCCTTGGTCGACCTGCCGACCGGCTATCGCGCCGTCGGCCCGACGCTCACCTGGACGCCGTAGCGCCGGTCACGAGCCGGGGCGGTGACGCTCGCGCTTGACCGGTGGCTCGGCGCGGCGCGCGGCGACCGACCAGAACGGGTTGCCATGCTCGCGCCCGCTGGTCTGGGTCCACGCGTAGTCGCGGTCACCGGGGCGGTGATCCATGTGGACGAAGTTGTTCTCGGGGTACCAGCCCACGCCGACCTCGTGGTGGTTGGCCCAGATGTAGTCGCGGACCTCGACCGACGACACCCCGGCGATGCGGAAGTCAAAGGCCCGCCCCTGATGGTGGCGCGAGGTCGCCGAGTCCAGCGCGCGGAACGCCGAGACGTACTCGATGGTGCGGCCCGGGTAGTGGGCGGCGACATCGGCCAGCATCGCGAGCAGGCCCTTGTCGATCTTGTGGTGACGCTCGGTGCGCTTGCACCGAAACATCTGCTCGAGCTCGGCGCGGGTGTCGTCGTCGACCGTGCCGTCGCGGCCGATCATGACCGTCACGGCGCCGTCGCGGGTGTGGTTCTCGTCGAAGAGCGTGACCTCGACCGGACCGTCTTGGGCCACGACGCGCGCGATCTCGGCGGCGGCGGTCTGCGCGGCCTCCAGGACCGAGCTCGGCACCGGCGCGGGCGAAGCTGTGAGCCAGCTCGCTGCGAGGAGTGGCAAGAAGGCGAGCATAGGCATCGGGGCGTACACTCATCAACGATCGTGCCAGCCGGGAGGTTGCCGTGAGGCGTTCACGGCTTCCTGATCTCGGCAACTTATCGGCTGGCATCGCCCCGTTCGGGTGACACAATGGCAGCGGTCTCCGGAATCCGGAGAGCACTCACCGGAATCCGATGGCCCGCCGCCGCCAGACCACCCAGCAGATCGTGACGGTCCAGATGCCGCCAGCGCGCTGGATGAGCCTGGTGACGACCGATGGCACGGTGACCCGCCAGCCCATCGGCCGGCGCCGGCTGCGCATCGGCAGCGGTCACGATGCCGACGTGCTCATCACCGACCCGCTGGTGTCGCGACTGCACTGCGAGCTGGAGCAGACCCCGGCTGGCGTGGTGCTGCGCGACCTGGGCTCGACCAACGGCACCCTGGTGGGCGGCGCGGCGATCCGCGAGGCGGTGATGTCGCCTGGCGTGGTCGCGGTCCTCGGCAACACCCGGCTGTTCGTGGAGACCGACGCGCCGGCCGCGGCGCTGGCCCGCTTCGGCAGCGCGGTGTCGGCCGCGCCCGCGATGGCGGCGGTGTTCGCGATGCTCGACAAGCTGGCGGCCAGCGAGGTCACGATCTTGCTCACCGGCGAGACCGGCACCGGCAAGGACCTGCTGGCCCGCGCGGTCCACGAGCAGAGCCCGCGCGGCGCCGGGCCGCTGGTGGTGTTCGATTGCGGCGCGGTCACCGCGTCGCTCATCGAGAGCGAGCTGTTCGGCCACGAGAAGGGCGCGTTCACCGGCGCGGTCGCCGAGCGGGCGGGCGCCTTCGAGCGCGCCCACGGCGGCACCCTGTTCCTCGATGAGATCGGCGAGCTGCCCTTCGAGCTGCAACCGCGGCTGCTGCGCGCGCTCGAGCAGCGCGAGGTGCGCCGGGTCGGCGGCTCGGTCGAGCTGCCCGTCGACGTGCGCGTGATCGCCGCGACCAACCGCGACCTGGCCGCCGAGGTCGTCGCCAACCGCTTCCGCCACGATCTGTACTTTCGCGTCACCGCCGCGGTGGTCGAGGTCCCGCCGCTGCGGGCGCGTCCCGAGGATCTCGGCCTGCTGGTCGAGCAGATGCTCGAGGGCAAGGCCCACGCGACCCAGGCCACGATGGCGGCGCTGGCCGCCTACGACTGGCCCGGCAACGTCCGCGAGCTGCGCAACGTCGTGATCACGGCGCTGGCGATGCTCGACGGGCCGTCGCTCGACGTGCGCCACCTGATGTTCCCGGCGAGCGCGCCGCGCAAGGGCCGCGACCTCGAGGAGCTCCCGCTGGCCGGTCAGACTCTCGAGGCCATCGAGCGCGCCGCGATCAAGCAGACCCTCGACCGCGAAGGTGGCAACCGCACCCGCACCGCCAAGGCGCTCGGCATCGCGCAGTCGACGCTGTACGACAAGCTCAAGCGCTACGACCTCGGCTAGCGAGGGTGGTCTTGGTGGGCTGGTGAAACCGCATGGCCGCGCGCGCGTCCAAGCGTGATGCCGACCCAGCCCAAGCCACCGCCGTGGCAGCGCAAGCGGCCGCCCAGTACGGCCACCCCGCTGACCGCCGCCAGCAAGGCCGCGGCCCGCGCCCGCGCCGAGCGCGCCGGCCGTCGCTACCCCAATCTCGTCGACAACCTGTGGGCGGCCCGACGGCAGAAGACCGCGGCGACCTGAGCGCGAGCCGCCCATGTAAGGCGCAGGAAAGGTGGCGGCGATGGCGCGGCTCGCGCGCGCCGTTGTAGCTTCGGCCCGATGCGTTTCACCGAAGAGCATTTGCAGCTGCGCAAGACCGTCCGCGACTTCGTCGACAAGGAGATCAACCCGCGCTGCGACGAGTGGGAAGCCGCCGGCGCGTTCCCGGCCCACGAGGTCTTCAAGAAGGCCGGCAACCTCGGCCTCCTCGGCGTGAACAAGCCCGAGGCGTTCGGCGGCCTCGGCCTGGACTACTCGTACCAGATCGCGGTGAGCGAGGAGCTGGGCGGCTGCGCCGGCGGCTCGATCCCGATGGCGCTCGGCGTCCAGACCGACATGGCGACGCCAGCGCTCGCGCGCTGGGGCTCCGACGAGCTGCGCCGCGAGTTCCTGGCGCCGGCCATCGCGGGCGACCAGGTCACGGCGATCGCGGTGAGCGAGGTCGGGGGCGGCTCCGACGTCGCGGCGCTCAAGACCCACGCCCGCAAGGACGGCGACGACTACGTCATCAACGGCAGCAAGATGTGGATCACCAACGCGGCCCAGGCCGACTGGATGTGTCTGCTCACCAACACCGGCGACGGCCCGGTTCACCTGAACAAGACGCTGGTGATCGTGCCGACCAAGACCAAGGGCGTCACCATCGGTAGCAAGCTCGACAAGCTCGGCATGCGAGCCTCGGACACCTGTCCCATCTACTTCGAGGACGTGCGGGTGCCCCAGGCCCACCGCATCGGCGGCGAGGGCATGGGCTTCATGATGCAGATGGTGCAGTTCCAAGAGGAGCGCCTGTTCGGCGCGGCCAGCTCGCTGCGCGGCATGGAGAAGCTCATCGCCGCGACGATCGCGTACTGCAAGGAGCGCTCGACCTTCGGGCAGCCGCTCATCGACAACCAGGTCATCCACTTCCGCCTCGCCGAGCTGGCGACCGAGGTCGAGCTGCTGCGCTCGCTGGTCTACCGCGCGGTCGAGGAGTACGTCGGCGGCGCCGACGTCACCAAGCTGGCGTCGATGGCCAAGCTCAAGGCGGGGCGGCTGCTGCGCGAGCTCTCGGACGCCTGCTTGCAGTACTGGGGCGGCATGGGCTTCATGTGGGACAACGTCGCGTCGCGCGCGTATCGCGACACCCGGCTCATGTCGATCGGCGGCGGCGCCGACGAGATCATGCTCGGCATCATCTGCAAGCTGATGGACATCCTGCCCAGCAAGAAGAAGAAGAAGGCCGAGTCGAAGTAGCCGCCCGCCCGTGCGGTGCGGTAGCGTCGCCGCGATGGCCCCCGACGCCCGCGCGATCGTCGCGCTGATGCTGGCGACCGCCGCCTGCAACGGTGGTGGTGGCGCGGCGCAGGCCCCGCCGGCTCCCCAGACCGCGATCTCGATGGACGCCGGTGCGCCGGTGGTCGACGCCGGCATCACGACCTTGCCGAGCTACGACCCGCGCGGCGGGTACTTCCTCGACCCCGATCCCGGCGCGCCCCGCGCGCCCGGCCGCAACCCGCGCCGCGATCGCGCACCGTTGTCGCTGCTCTTGCGCTCGACGCCAGCCGGCGCCATCGCCGCGGTCGACGGCATCCGGCTCGGCCCGACCCCGGCGCTGTGGGACGGCGAGGCCGGCGCGGCGCACGAGTTCACGTTCGTCCTCGCCGGCCACGCGCTGGCGCGCTACCGGTTCGTGCCGCTGGTCAGCGGCGTGGTCCACGGCACGCTGGTGCGCATCGCCAGCGACGCGCCCGCACCCGAGATCCCGGCCGCGCTCGCGCCGGGCCCGGCGATCGCCCAACCGCGTCAGCCGGCGCCGTCGCCGCCCATCGATGCGGCGCCGCCGCCGATCATCGATGCTTCGCCTGAGCTGATCGACGCGCCGCCCGCGCCGCCGCTGCCGCCGACCGGCCCGACGCCGTAGCCGTCTCAGAACAGCGAGGCGACCGCGCCCAGCCATTGGTCGAGGCGGGCCGGCTTGGACAACACGGACACGCCCGACGGCGCGCGCCTCGGGTGCGAGGTCGAGACCAGGACCGGGATGTGCGCGAGCCGCGGGTCGGCCTGCATCGCCAGGTAGACGCTGTGGCCGTCCATCACCGGCATCGCGAGATCGAGGATGACCGCGTCGGGCGTCGGCCCGGCCATGGCGTCGAGCGCCTCGCGTCCGTTGCGCGCGGTGGTGACCCGATAGCCGTGCTCCTCGAAGACCTCGCGTAGCGTCTCGCGCAGCCCGTCCTCGTCGTCGACCAGCAGCAGGTGGCGGGCCTGGCCCTCGTCGGTGCGCCGGCTGCCGGGATCGCTGGCGTCGAGCACCGAGCTACGCGGCAACCGCACCGTGAAGACGGTGCCGGCCTCGGCGTCGGAGACTACGCCGACGTCGCCACCGTGGGCGACCGCGATCTGGCGCGCGATGAACAGGCCGAGGCCGAGGCCGGTGCTGCGGGCGCCCCCGCGTCGACGCTTGAACGGGTCGAAGATCGTCGGCAGCACGTCGCTCGGGATGACGCCGCCGTTTTGCACGCGCACCGACAGAGCGTGGGGGCTGCCATCGATCTCGACGACGATCACGCCGTCGGCCACGCCATGGCTGACCGCGTTGGACACCAAGTTGCTAAACAGCTGAGCCAGGCGCGCGGGATCGCCGGCGGTCACGCAGTCACCGGTCGCGGCCACCTCGATCGGGCGGCCGGGCGCGGCGGCCTGCAGCTCGTCGACGGTGCGGCGGACCAGCTCGACCAGATCGACCGCGACCGAGCTGCGGGCGAAGCCGTCGCCATCGGCGAGCCGGGCCCGGGTCAGATCGAGCATCTGCTCGATCATCTCGCTCATGCGATCGGCGGCGCGCGTGATGCGCTGCACCGAGCGCAGCACCGCCGGCTCGCTCGAGGTCTGCTCGAGGAGCTGCGCGCTCATCGAGATCGCGCCCAGCGGGCTGCGCAGGTCGTGGCCGAGGATGCCGACGAAGGTCTCGCTCAGGCGCAGCGACCGCGCCAGCTCTTGCCGCTGGCGGGCCAGCTGGAAGAACACCTCGGCCTTGCTGTTGAGGACGTGGGGCTCGATCGGCTTGAACAGGAAGTCGATGACGCCGGTCTCGTAGCCGGCGAAGACCCGCTTGGGATCGCGCGCGCCGGCGGTGACGAAGATGATCGGTACGTGGCGCGTGCGCGCGGTGCCGCGCATCAGCTCGGCCAGCTCGAAGCCGTCCATGCCCGGCATCTGCACGTCGACGAAGGCCAGCGCGACCTCGTGGACCAGCAGCAACTCGAGGGCCTCGCCACCCGATCGGGCCTGCAAGATCTCGAGGCCATCGCGACGCAACAGCGCCTCGAGCGCCACGAGGTTCTCGGGGATGTCGTCGACCAGCAAGAATTTGATCGGGACGTCGATCACGGGCGGGTTCCGGGGCGGATGGTAGCACCCGCGATGATGCTGACGACCGACGCGATCGAGGGAATTGTCAGCACCCGCGCCGCGGTTCCGAGCCGTCGCAGCGCCGCCTGCGGCATCGTGTCTGACGACGCCGTTGCGGGATCTTGAACGAAGGTCGCGCCGCCGGCGCGGTGGATGCGCTCCAGGCCCTCGGCGCCGTCGTCGTTGGCGCCCGACAGCAGCAGGCCGGCGCAGCGCGCGCCGTAGACGTGGGCCGCCGAGCCGAACAGCACGTCGATGGACGGTCGCGAGAAGTTCACCGGCGCGTCGACCGCCAGCGCGAACGCGCCGTGACGCTCGATCAGCAGGTGGTAGTTGGGCGGCGCGACGTAGATCGTGCCGGCGCAGATCGGCTCCTTGTCCTCGACCTCGCGCACCGGCAACCGGCAGTGCGCGCCGAGGAGCTGCCAGACCAGGCTGGGTGCGGTCGGCATCAGGTGCAGCACGATCGCCACCGCGACCGGCAAGTCGGCAGGCAGCGCCGGCAGGATTTCGAGCAGCACTTCGAGCGAGCCCGCGGAGCCGCCGATGACCACCAGGTCGAGCTCGCCGGGCGCCACTAGATCTTCCGGTAGATGCGGGCCTCGCGATCGAGCTCGCGGAAGGCGTCGGCGTGGCGGGAGAACATCAGCGACTCCTTGCTGCCCAAGCCGAGGAAGCCGCGCCGGCACAGCCCATCGCGCAGCACGCCGATCGCGCGCTCTTGCAGCTCCTTGTCGAAGTAGATGAGCGTGTTGCGGCACGACACCAGCTGCACCTCGGCGAACGCGGCGTCGGTGGCGAGGCTGTGATCCGAGAACAAGATCGCCTGGCGCAGGGAGCGGTCGAGCATCGCGCCCGAGTACGCGGCGGTGTAGTAGTCCGCCAGCGAGCCGGTGCCGCCCGCCAGCTGGTAGTTCTCGGTGAAGCGCGCGAAGCGGTCGAGCTCGTACACCCCAGCCTCGGCGATGCGCAGGCTCTCGGGGTTGATGTCGGTCGCGTAGATCTGGGCGCGGTGGAGCAGCCCAGCCTCGTGCAGCACGATCGCGATCGAGTAGGCCTCCTCGCCGGTGGCGCAACCGGCGACCCAGATCTTCAGGTTGGGGTAGGTCTCGAGGTACGGCACCACCTGGTCGCGCAGCGCGCGGAAGTACCAGGGGTCGCGAAACATCTCGCTGACCTGGACGGTGAGGAAGCGCAGCAGCTCGGTGAACATGCCGGCATCGGCGACCAGGCGGGTCTGGAGTTGCTCGACGGTGTCGCAGCGAAAATGCCCCAGCGCGGCCTCGACGCGCCGCCGCAGCGAGGCCCGCGCGTACCGGCGAAAATCGTGGTGGTACGCGTGGTAGATCGTCTCGAGCAGGCGCTCGACCGCGTCGTCGTCGACGTCGACGCGGCTCACTTGCGGATCCACACCCGGGCCAGTGACAGGAGCTTGTCGACGTCGAGCGGCTTGGCGATGTAGTCGTTGGCCCCGGCGGCCAGGCAGCGCTCGCGATCGTCGATCATCGCCTTGGCGGTCAGCGCGATGATCGGCACCTTGGCCAGCGCGGGCTGGGCCCGGATCGCGCGGGTGGCCTCGATGCCGTCCATCACGGGCATCATCACGTCCATCAGCACCAGATCGACGCCGGGATGGGCGGCGAGGTGGTCGAGCGCCTCCTGACCGTTGCGCGCGATCTCGACCTTGGCGCCCTTGGGCTCGAGGACGCTGGTCAGGGCGAAGATGTTGCGGACGTCGTCCTCGACCAGCAGGATGCGCCGGCCCTCGAAGGCGATCTCGCGGTCGCGCGCGGCGCGCAGCATGCGCTGGCGCTCGGGCGGCAGGTCGGCCTCGACCTGGTGCAGGAACAGGGTGACCTCGTCGAGCAAGCGCTCGGGCGAGCGCGCGCCCTTGATGATGATCGACTGCGAGAACCGCCGCAGCGACTGCTCCTCGTCGCGCGACAGCGCGCGCCCGGTGTAGACGATCACCGGCGGGAAGCCGTAGCGCTCGTGGCGCGACATCTCCTCGAGCAGCTCGAGGCCCGAGCGGTCGGGCAGCGACAGGTCGAGGATCATGCAGTCGAAGGTCTGCTTGGCGAGCAGCTCGAGGGCGTCGGCGCTGGTACCGGCCGACGAGATCTTGACGTCGGCGCCGGCCAGGAGCCGCGCGGTGCTGGCGCGCAGCACCGCGTCGTCCTCGACGACCAGCACCTGGCGCAGCCGCTGCGTCGAGCGTCGCTCGAGATCGCGGATCGCGGTGATCAGCTTGTCGCGATCGACCGGCTTGAGCGCGTAGCCGACCGCGCCCATCTCGAGCGCGGCCTGCGTGTGGTCGGCGCTGGAGATGACGTGGACCGGGATGTGGCGCGTCGTCGGATCGTGCTTGAGCGCGTCGAGCACCGACAACCCCGAGCGATCGGGCAGCCCGATGTCGAGGACGATCGCGCTGGGCTGGTACTGCTTGGCGAGCGCCAGGCCCTCGGCCGCGGTGTCGGCGTGGACGCCCTGGAACTCCAGCTCGGCGGCGAGCTCGACCAGGATCTGCGCGAACGCGGGATCGTCCTCGATGATGAGCAGCGCGCGCGCGCCCGGCGCCAGCGGCGGGCGGTCGGCCGCGACCGGGTCTTGCATCGCGCGCACCACGGTCGCCGAGCTCGGCTTGCGGCGGGGCGGTAGCGGCACCGACCTCGGCACCGACGCCGGCGCCGTGGTGCCGTCGCGCGCGACATAGCACAGCGGCAGGTGCAGCGTGAACGTGCTGCCACGCCCGACCGCGCTCTCGAGCGTGAGCTCGCCGCCCAGGAGTCGCGCCAGGTCGCGCGAGATCGACAGCCCGAGGCCGGTCCCGCCGTAGCGTCGGTTGATCGTGCCGTCGGCCTGGCGAAACGCCTCGAACACCACGTCGTGTTGCTCGGGCGCGATGCCGATGCCGGTGTCGTGGACCGCGAACGCGATGCCGAGCGGATCGGGTCGAACCGTCAGCGTGACCCCGCCCTGCTCGGTGAACTTCAGCGCGTTCGACAGCAGGTTCTTGAGGATCTGCTGGAGGCGCGTCGAGTCGGTCTCGAGCTTGCGGGGCGCGCCGCTCTCCGCGGTCGCGGTCAGCGCCAGCTGCTTGTCGGCGGCGACCGGCCCGAAGGTGCGGCCCAGCTCCTCGAGGACGCGCTCGATCCCCAGCTCGTCGATGCGCAGGTCGACCTTGCCCGACTCGATCTTCGACAGATCGAGGATGTCGTTGATGAGGGTGAGCAGATCATTGCCGGCCGAGTAGATGGTCTCGGCGAACTTGATCTGCTCGGGCGTCAGGTTGCGCTCGCGGTTGTCGGCGAGCAGCTTGGCGAGGATGAGCGAGCTGTTGAGCGGCGTGCGCAGCTCGTGCGACATGTTGGCGAGGAACTCCGACTTGTACGAGCTCGAGCGCTGCAGCTCGACGCCGGTACGGGCCAGCTCGTCGCGCTGCCGCACCAGCGAGCGCGACTGCTCCTCGAGCTGGGTGTTGATCTCCTCGAGCTCGGCCTGCTGATTCTCGAGGCGGCCCTGGGACAGCTGGAGCGACCGCCCGCGCTCCTCGAGCTCCTCGTTGGAGACCCGCAGCTCCTCTTGCTGCACCTGCAGCTCCTCACCCTGACGCTGGGTCTCCTCGAGCAGCTCTTGGAGCTTGCGGCGATCGTTGGCCGAGCGCACCGCGATGCCGATCGCTTCGGTGACCCGCTCGACCGCCTCGAGGTCGAGCGGCTGCACGCCGTGCAGAAAGCCGAGCTCGGTGACCGCCTGCACCGCCCCGTCGGCAGTGGCGGGCGCGATCAGCAGCTCGCGCGGCGCGCTGTGCCCGATGCCCGACGTGACCGCGAGGTAACCCGTCGGCACCTCGCGCACGTGCAGCAGCCGCTTGGACTTCGCGCTCTGTCCCAGCAGCCCCTCGCCGAGCGCGACGGTGTCCGGGCCCGGCGCGGCCGGCAGCGCGTGCCCGGCGATGCGCTTGAGGCCGCTGCCCGAGACCGCGTACATCGCGCCGACCGAGGCCTCGAGCCGCTCGGTCAGCACGCCGAGCACGCGCTCGCCCAGCTCCTCGGCCGTGGGATCGCCGAGGAGCGCCGTGCTGACCGCGCTCTGCAGACGGCGCAGCCACCCCTCGTTCTCGCGGTTGCGGAAGTCGCGCGACGCGGTCGCCGCGAAGATCATGATCACCACCAGCAGGACGGTCGCGCCGACCAGCATCACGTACGTCGAGCGGGTGACCGCGTCGTCGAAGCCCACGCTGCGCGTGCGCAAGAGCGCCTGTTCCTCGGCGTTCATCTCCGCGAGCACCGCTTTCACCTGTCCCATCATGGTCTTGCCGCGGTCGTTGCGGACCATCGCCGCGATGGCCGCCGGGTCGCGGACCTTGGCCAGCTCGACCGCTTGGCTCAGCATGGTCATCAGCTCCGCGAGCAGCGGATCGAGCGCGTCGAGGCGGGCCAGCTGGCGCGAATTGTCGATGGTGGCCTTGCGGAGCGCGGCCAGATACACCGGAATCGCCCGCTGCGCGTTCTCCATGGCGGCGAGCTGGTCGGGATCCGCCGTGATGAGGAACTCGCGCTCGTACATGATCGCGTCGCGCGCCAGGCTGGTGACCTCCATGACCTTCTTGTCGACCTCGTGGGTGTGATCGACCCAGCGCGACGCCTGGCGGCGGGCGTTCATCGAGTCCACCAACAGCAGCGCGACCACGGCCAGCGTGGCGAGGGCCGCGAGCAGCGCGACGAACGACTGGAACGGAAGCAGCGCGCGGGTGCGGCGATCGGCCCGAGTCGCCGCAGTCGGTGAAACCATCCGGCGACTATAAGGGCGGGTCAGGGCAGTCGGTAGAGCTGGAGCGCAGAGCCGCCGCGGCTGAAGCCCGCGCTCTTCTCGAGCAGCCACCAGGTCTCGCCCGCCCAGCCCCAGCGCACGCCTTGCTTCTGGACCAGGATGCGAGCCTTGCGGACCGCGCGGTCACCGTCGACCTCGAACAGGTCGAGGTAGCGCGGGTCGGCCTTCTGGCGTTTGACCGCCGGCGCGTTGGTCGGGTCGACGGTCAGCGAGACCCACAGCCGATCGCCGCGCATCGCGTACTGCACCGACAACGGATCGTAGACCTCGAGCGGCTGATCGAGCTGCAGGTTGGTGACCACGCCGTCGCGCCAGGCCTCGACCTCGGACAGGTCCTCGGCGATGCGCGCGAAGACCCGCTCCCCGGGATGCGCGGCCAGCACCGGCTGCCGCCGGGCCAGCCCCATCGGATCGGCGATGGCTTCGTCCTTGACCCACCGGTTGCTCACCAGATCGTAGGCGGCCCAGGTGTCGGGCGAGCGCTGGTTCTCCTGCTTGCGCCACACCCCGCCCCGCACGCCGACCGCGACGGTCAGGTCGTCCACGAAGTAGATCGGCTTGAAGTCGAGCTTGGCGTCGCGGTGGTCGGTCCCCAGGACGAGCTTGCCGCCCTTCTTGGCGATCTTCTTACCGCTGACCAGATCGAAGACCTGCACCTGATGCAGCTCGCCGGCCTTGGCCTGCTCGTCGTGGGTGTACGCGACGACCGCCGGCTTCCCGGCGATCGTGCGCACCGCGAGCGCGGTGGCCGGCTTGTGGACGCGCACGACCTGGCCGGTGGCCTCGAGGAGCACGCCGGGGCGCGGCCCCTCGGCGCCGTAGACGACGAACAGGCGATCACCGACCGGCGTGACCTGCACCGCCTCGGGGGCGACGGTCGTGAGCTCGACCGGCGCGACCTCGGTGCCGTCGGTGGCCGACAGCGAGCGCAGCGCGATCCCGCCCGCGCCGTCGCGCGCGAGCACCAGCAACCGGCCGTCGACCACGGTGACCGCATCGTCGATGAAGCCGCGCCCGGGCCGCAGCTCGGCGGCGCGGGTGAGGCCAACCAGCGCTGGCGGCGGCGGATCCTTGACGATCTTGGGCGGCGCCGGCTGCTTGGGCTGAGCCACGGCGACGCCGCCGCCGGATGCGCCGACCGCGCCGATTGCGAGCGCGAAGATGCTGGAGATCAGACGGTAGCGCATGGAGCCCTCCCCGCCTCGTGTGCCACGCCGGCGCGGCCGGGGCAACAGTCGCGACTATCCCGACGTGACCGCGAGCGCGGCGGCCAGCCGCGCACCGACGGTGGCGTTGTGCAGCGCCAGCGCGCGATTGGCTCGCACCGCCCGTCCGCTCGTCGCCGCCGCGATGCGCTGCAGCAGGAACGGGGTGAGGCGCTTGCCGGTCGCGCCGGCCGCCGCCGCGGCCTCGATCGCCTCGACGATGGTGCGGTCGATCGCGGCCGGCTCGAGGGCGTCAGCCTCGGGGATCGGGTTGCACACCAGCACGCCGCCTTGGCCCAGTCCGTCCCAGCGGGCTCGGCAGATCGCCGCGAGCGCCGCCACGTCGTCGACGCGATGCTCGAGGCGCAGCCCGGTGGTGCGGGTGTAGAAGCCGGGCAGCTCGTCGGTGCCCAGGCCGATCACCAGCACGCCCAGCGTCTCGAGCACCTCGAGCGTGCGCGGCAGATCGAGGATCGCCTTGGCGCCCGCCGATACCACCGCGATCGGCGTGCCGGCCAGCACCGTCAGGTCATGCGAGATGTCGCTGGCGTCGCCGCGATGGACGCCGCCGATCCCGCCGGTCGCGAACACCCGGATGCCCACCCGCGCCGCGATCGTCGCGGTCGCGCTCACCGTGGTCGCCGCGTCGCTGCCGCGCGCCACGTGGACCGCCAGATCGGTCGCGCCCGCCTTGGAAAATCGCACCCCCTCGGCCGCGACCCGTTCCAGCAGCGCCTCATCCAGCCCGACCCGGATCGTCCCCGCCACCACCGCGATCGTCGCCGGCACCGCGCCCCCGGCCCGCACCGCCGCCTCCAGCGCCCGCGCCACTTCCAGGTTCGCCGGATACGGCAACCCATGCGCGATGATCGTCGACTCCAGCGCCACCACCGGCGCGCCCCGCTCGATCGCGTCCCCGATCTCCGCACCGATCGTGATCGTCACGGACGGCACCGGGTCAGTCGAGGTCCCAGTCGACGTCGGACATGCTGGCGTGGCGGCCGATGTCGATGGCGCGGGTGGATTCGTCGTGGATGCTGGGGGCGGCGGGGCGGGGCTCGGGCGGGCGCGACGCTGACGCCGGCTTGCGGGCCCGGGCGCGCTCGTCCGCGACCAGGTCGCGGAGGTCGCCCATGCGCGTCGAGTCTTGCTCGGGCAGGCGCGCGTAGCGGAGCGACTGGTCGCGGGGCCCCAGGTCGATCGAGCCGGTGGCGTGGTCGCCCGAGTAGAGATCGGCGGGGTCGCCGTCGCCGCCGGCGCGGGTCGCCTCTTCGTCGAACAGCGCGAGCGGATCGATCTGAATGGCGCGCGTCTGCTCGCCGTGGGCCATGAGCGCGCGCGCGTCGAGGTGCGTCATGCGGGTGGCGTCGTCCGACGACGCCGACTCGGCGAGCAGCCGGGGATCGACGCTGCTCATGCGGGTCGCCTCGTCGCGGCTGAACTCGCCGCGCTCGGGACCTCGCCGCAGCGCGCGACCACCGACGGCGTGAAGGGGGTCGACCTGGCGGGTCGGCTCCTCGGTGAACATCGCCGGCGGCGGTGGGCGCGGCGCCGCGGTCCCGCGCTGGTTACGCGGCGGCTCGCTCGGGGGCGGCGGGGCCGCGCGCTGGGCCTTGCCGGGCTTCATCCGCACCCCTGGCCCGAGCTCGATCTCGTCGGGACGCGTCGAGCGGGTGCGCGGACCGGCGGCGTTGGCCTTGGCCAGCCCGACGATGACCGCGGGCTTGGCCACGATGTCCTGTTGCGCACCGCGCGGCGCGATGAACGTCGACGGCCCGGGCGTGAGCTGCATCGGCGGCCGGCTCGGCACCGACGGGGCGACCGGGCGCTGCGCGCTGCGACGCGGCAGCGGCGGCGAGTCGGGCTCGCGCGACGGTGTCGACGGCGACGGCGACGGCGCGTTGCGGATCTGCGAGAAGTCGACGTACGAGACCCGCGACTCCTCGTCGGCGAGCCGGCCGCCCTCGTCACGCAGCATGCGCAGCACGCGGGTGCGCTCGCCAGCCGACAGCGCGTCGCGCCGCACGCCGGTGCGCTGGCGCTTCGCGAACTCCGACAGCGGGATCGGCTGCTCGATCTTCTTCGCGCCGCTGCCGAACAGCCCGGTCGCCGCGCGGATCCACTTCTTGGGGCCGCTCGCCGGATCGGGCAGCGACACCGCCAGCAGCGCGCGCTCGACCTCCGACGGCAGCCGGTCGTGGCGGTACGCGCTGGGCGCCTGGGCCCGCCCGGTGATCATCTCGGCGGCGCGCGACGCGTCCTGCGCGCACTCGGGCACGCCCGGCGTCATGCGGCGCACGAAGTCGTCGGTCTTGCCGAGCGAGTACTGGTGCGGGCGCAGCACGAAGCGCACGCCCAGCTTCTCGAGCCACGTCACCGGCGGATCCGAGCCGATCAGCACGAACGCGGCGTGGTTCCCGTAGCGCTTCTGCGCGCCGTCGCTGAGCTGCAAGATCACCGCGTCGGGCTCGAAGGCCACGACCTGCGAGCCGAGCTTGGCCTTGAGCCGCTGCTGGGCCGCGTACGACTCGATCGCCTGCTTGTTCTTGGGCGCCGCCCGATTGAAGGCCTTGCCGCGGTAGCTGATGATCACGCGGGCACCGGCGTCGGCGAGCGCGAGCGCCGCCTCGACGGCGGAGTCGCCGCCACCGACCACCAGCACCTCCTGGCCGCGCCAATCGTCGGGATCGTCGAGGAGGTTGGCGACCTTGGGCAGGTTCTCGCCCGGCACCTGCAAGGTGCGCGGCTTGCCGCGCGTGCCGGTCGCGAGGATCACGCGCTGGGCGCGATAGGCGCCGACCGTCGAGCGCACGTCGAACGTGCCGTCGCCCAGCTTCTCCACGCTCTCGACCGCCTCACCGAGCTTGATCTGCAGGCCGACCCGCTCGATGAGCTCGCGCCAGATCGGCACCAACTGCTCCTTGCTCGAGTCGAACACCGGCAAGAGCGACAGGTTCTGGGTGTCGTAGGGCTCGGCCATCACCAGCTTGCCCTTGGGGTAGCGCGCGATCGTCGACGCGATCTGCTGCTCCTTCTCGAGCAGGACGTAGCTCAGGCCGCGCTGGATGCAGGTGAGCGCCGCCGACAGCCCGCCCGGGCCCGAGCCGACGATCGCGACGTCGACCGCGCCGGCGCCCAACCCACCCGGTTGCAGCCCGGTGCGCAGCATGTGCTCGATGACGCCGCGGCCCAGGTTGGCCGCGCTCTTCACCAGCGGCTTGCCCGCGACCTCGCCGATCAGGTACTGGCCCGGCACCGCGGTCTGGTACGAGTCGTCGAGCTCGGGGACCTTGAGCGCCGGCGGCTCGCTGCCCTCGGGGAACATCACCAGCGCCTCGGTCGGGCAGGCCCACACGCAGGCCTCGCACTGGATGCAGTCGTGGAAGCGCAGCACCCGGCTCTTGTTGGAGACCAGGTCGAGCACGTTGGTCGGGCACACCGCCACGCAGGCGTCGCAGCCGGTGCAGCGGTCGTCGTTGATGTCGTGGACCAGGATGCGAGGGCCGCCGACTGGGACCGGCGCCGCCTGTGCGTAGCGGGCCCGTCGCGCGCCGAGCATGGTGAACACGACCATCACGGCGATGGCGAGCCCACCCAGGCTCAACGGGACGACCCAGGTCATCCAACCCAGCATAGGCCGCGGGCGGCGCCCAGGACAACAGGCGATTCGCCGACTTGCACGGGTTGTTGCATCGTGGGGTCACGCTCGTGGAATCGCCGATGGGCTCGGCGCCCGGATCGGTCGCAACCCATCCCTGCCTTCGGTGTCGTGTGGGTGCGCGGCCAACCGGCTCGGCGTGCAATAGCCGCCCGCAGTCGCGCGTTGGCGGTCCGGAGGAGGTCTCATGCAGCGGTCGATCTGGTTTGCGCTTGCGGTAGCTGGGCTGGTCGGTGGGCTCGCGGCGTCGGCCTCGGCCGACGATCGGTACCGCCCGATCCCCTCGGGGCCCGGCCAGACCGGCCAGCTCGAGCTGCGCGTCATGCAGTACGACAAGGGCGTCTACGGCGAGATGACCGTCGAGATCCACAACCGCGGCGCCCAGCCGGCGAGCTTCTCGGCGAGCGGCCTCTACTTCACGCCCGACGACGACCCCGACAGCGCGCCCCAACGCCTCGCCATCGTGGGCGGGGTCCGCACCGGCAGTGAGGAAGCGCCTCGCGCCGGGGTCGCCCTCGCCGGTGACGCCACGCTGCGCATCCGCTTCGACGTCTACTGCATCGACGAGGATCGCGACGCGCCCGAGTCCGATACCCCGTTCACGCTGGCCCGCAGCCGCATGCCACCCCGCCTCATCGCGGCGCTGGAGGCCAGCACGCGTGACGTCGTGAAGACGATCAAGCTCAAGCCTGACGACGATCAGCGACGCCAGCTCCAGCCGCTGGTCTGGCAGGCCCGCCGCAGCGCCCCCGCCAAGCTGGTCGGCGACGGCGCACAAGAGCGCGGAAAGTACTGACCGCGTCGGCGGCGCGCTCATGGGCGGCGTGCTCTCCGCGTCGGCCCTCACCCGCAAGAACCTCATCGACCCGATCCTGCGCCGCGCCCCCTGGCCGAGCGTCCGGTTTCCGGACGTCATGGCGGGCCGGGCCGCAGCGGCCGGCGTTCCCATCAATCGGGCAGGCCGCCGGGATTGTCGAAGTCCCACTTGAGCGCGAACATGTCGCACGGGCCTTCGTGCTGCTCGGTGCCGTCGGGGGCGACGCCGACCATCGCGCCCTGACCTTCGTGGACGCTGCCGTCGAAGGCCATGTCGCTGTCGACGAACAGCGCGAACTCGCACATCTCGTCCTCGCCGATGCCCCAGATGCGCTCCTCGGCGCTCGGGTTGTCGAACGCGCAGGTGAACTTGAGCCCGGTGGCGCCAGCGACCGCGAGATCGATCGGCGGCGAGAACGCCTTGCCCGAGGCCTCGCCGAAGCCCTGGTTGTCGAGGATGACCTCGCCGTCGCGCGGGCCGCCGATCAGCGCGATCTGCGCCGAGGTGCCGAGCTTGTGGTAGTGGGGCAGCGCGTAGTGGATGCGCTCCTTGAGCGGCGCCCCGATCGTGTTCTGGTAGTTCTGCGCGAGCTCGCACGAGGTCGTCACCGTCGACTTCTTGTTGCCGGCCAAGTGCAGGTCGAAGTAGGTCGCGCGCGACGGCACCAGCTTCACCTTCACGTCCTCGGGCTTGACCGTGTGGACCGACAGCGCCATCCGGGTAGCCAGGGTCTCCTCGCCGACGTTGAGCAGGTGCGTCGACCCGATGATGCGGCTGTAGGGCGGGATGCGGATCGCGGCGCCGTCCTGGAACGTCTGGTCCTCGTTGGACACCTGCGTGCTCTGCGCGAACAGGAAGCCGCCAGCGACCGCGGCCACCAGCTCGTCGAAGCCGGCGTCGCTGCAGCTCCAGCTGCCGTCGGGAAGATCGTACAGACCGTCGGGGACGAAGAACCAGTTGGAGTGGTGGTACGCGCCGCCGTTGTGCATCTGCACGCTGTCGACCCAGATCTCCTCGGGGTTGCCGAGCGTCCAGCTCTGACACAGGCCGCTGATCTCCTGGCCCGGCGTGATCGTCGTGGTCGACAGGTTGCGCTCGAGGGTGCAGGTGTCGTGCGACGGGTCGCACGGCGCGTCGTCGCCGCTCCCGCAGGCAGCCGCGACCGAGAGCAAACCGAGCGAGGCGAGACCGAGCGCGCGCGACAGCATCCGGTGACGCTAGCTCAGATCCCGCGTCGGCGGCGCGGCGAATCGCGGCGCGTCCACCATCGGTAGCACACCACGGCTCGGCCCGAGCCCGATCCGCGCGACGCGGAGCGGTGAGATCTCCAGCACGCGGGAGCGCTTGTCAGGAACCGAGCTGAGTGTACGGTGGCCAGACCGGGGAGCAGGCTGTCGGCGTTGGCTGGCGCGCTGCGACGACGAGGCATCGCCTGGCGATGCCATCACACAGCGACGAAAGCGTGGGGACGATGGTGCCGATCAATCACTCGAAGCGGCTGGGGCTGCGGCGCGAGGTCCGCGCCGAGGGCGACATGCAAGACCGGGCGCGCTCGCTCGACGAGCCGCTGGCACAGGACCCGCCGGCGGCCCACGACGCGCGCGTGCTGCCCGCGTTGCATCTCGCGCCGCGCCGCCCGGTCACCGCGCTGCGCTGGTACGGGCGTGGCAGCGATCCCGTGCTGCTCGAACGCGGCCGCGGTCGCTTCACCATCGGCGCCAGCGCGTGCGACGTGGTCGTGCCGGCCGCACTGGCGGCGGCGGTGTCGGCGCAGCATGCCCTGCTCGTGCGCGTCCACAGCGGGCTGCGCATCGACGATCGCGGCAGCAAGAACGGCACCTTTCGCTCGCTGGGCAGCGCGCGGCTGCCGTCGTTTCAGCTCGAAGCGGGCGATCGGTTCTGGCTCGCCGACGTGCCGGTGCTCGCCGTCGACGATGCCCTCGAGGCGCTGCGCCCACAGCTAGCGGCGCGCCTCGGGCTCGATCGTCACGACGCCGTCGACGCCGCGCTCGTGAACATCGCCGACGGGCGCCCGCTCGCGCTGGTCGGCCCGGCCGGGCTCGACGCCGCCGCGCTGGCCCGCGCCATCCACGAGGCCGGCGCGCAACGCGACAACGCCTTCGTCACGGTGACCGCGGCGGCGCCGCCCCTCGACGAGGTCCGCGGCGGCACCATCTTCGTCGATCTCGACCGCCTGCGCAGCCTCACCGCGCCCCAGCTGCGGCCGTGGTTCGACCCCGCCAACGGCGTGCGCGTCATCGTCGCCGGCGCGACCGAGCGCCGGCTGCGCGCGTGCCTCGACACCTACCGCGATCAGCTCCACGCGATCGCGCTGGTGCCGCTGGCCCAGCGACCCGGCGACGTGACGCGGCTCCTCGAGCTGCACTGGCGCGACCGGCTCGACTCGCCCCATCGCGTCGAGGAGCTGGGACCTGGCGTCGCCGGGCTCGCCGACTACCGCTGGCCCCGCAATCTCGACGAGCTGGGCGAGCACGCGCCGCGGCTGCTGGCGTACCTCGAGCGTGGCAGCCTGCGCGGGGCCGCCCTCGCGCTCGGCATCGCGCACCAGACCCTCGACAGCCACTTCGCGCGCATCGCCTTCGCACCCTCGGCCCGGCGCGGCGAGGACGGCCCGCGCCTCGTCGTCGTGCCGAGCAAGCCAGGACGCGCGCGCGAGGCGTCGCTCTTGGGCTGGCTCGTCGGATGGGCCTACTCGAATCGCAGCGCGGTGAACCGGTGCGGCGCCGCGTCCTCGACGGCGAACCCGATGCCGGCCGGCCCGCTCGCGCAGTGAAGCGTCGCGCGGGTCACGCCGTCGCGAGCACCCAGGAGCTCGAAGCGATCGCAGGCGCCGAGCTGGCTGGCCACCGCGTCGAGCACCGACCCGATCTGCGCCGGCGGGATCGCGATCAGAAAGTCGGGCGTGAACGCGGCGCGGATCGCGGCCTCGTCGTGCGCGACCGCCAGCGCCAGCAGACGCTCGACCGCGATCGTCGCGGCGGCCACGGCCTCGGCGGCGAGCGGCTCGGCGATGCACGAGCCGAGCGGCGCCTTGCGCACCGCGGCGCGCACCAGCGCCTTGGCGACGCAGTCGAGGCGATCGGCGTCGGGGCCCGCGCCCAGCACGACGACCGCGAGGTTGCTGCCCGGTACCACGATCAGCGACGACGAGTAGTCACCGGTCGAGCCGGTGTGGCCCACCAGCGGCGCGCCCTCGACGGTGCCGACCTGCCACGCGACGCCGACCGCGCCCGGCAGCGGACCATCGGCGAGCGACTCGGCCAGCGACGCTGGCGCGAGCACCGACGGGAAGGCGCCCAGCGCGAGGCGCGCCACGCCGGCCAGATCGTCGAGGCTGGCGTAGAGGCCGCCGGCCGGCTCGAAGGTGCCGAGCTGCCAGTGCGGCGGATCGATCGTGCCGTCCTCGCCGACGCCGATCGCGAGCCGGTCGACCGGCACGGCGCCGCGATCCCACACCGCGGTCGTCATGCCGAGCGGAGTCAGCACGTCTTGCTGGAGCAGCGTCCGCCACGGCGCGCCGGCGGCGCGCGCGGCGACCAGCCCGGCCAGCGCCATGCCCGCGTTGGAGTACGCCTCGACGGTGCCGGGCGCGAAGTCGAGCGGGGTGTCGAGCGCGCGCAGCATCGCGGCCTCGCTGGGTGGCGTCTGCTGCCAGTACGGCGCCGACGCGTCGCCCACCGACGGGATGCCGCTGGTGTGGGTAACCAGGTTGCGGATGGTCACGCCGGCCAGACGGCTCGCCAGCTCGGGCACCCGCGTGCCCACCGGCTCGTCGAGGGTGAGCGTGCCGCGATCGCGCTGCTGCAGGACCGCGACGCCGGTGAGCACCTTCGTGATCGACCCGATCCGGTAGACCGAGCGCGCGTCGGGTGGCGCGCCACCGCGGGCGTCGCGGGCGCCGGCGCCATGACTCCAGCGCACGCCGTCGCGATCGACGACGCCGATCACCGCGGACGGGAGGCCGGCCAGCTCGCGATCGGCCCAGCGCGCGAGCCCGTCGACATCGGCGAGGACCGGCAGCTCGCGGCGCGACGGAAGCGGCGGCGCCCCCGGCTCCCCGACCGGACGCGACGACGACGAGCAGGCGACCAGCGCGACCGCGAGCGCGGCCATGCCTTCCTTGCAGCGGTGCAGCATGCCGGAACTCTAGTAGCCCGCGAATGAACAAGTCGACCGTTCTCGCGGCCGATCCATCCCGGCTGGCTGGGTTGCCGGTTCCGGTCCTCGGGTCGCATCCGTCGAGGATGCTCCCCTGCGGTCCTCACCGTCGCCTTGCCCTCCGGGCGCCTCGACCGCGATCATCGATCGACTTGTCCACTCGCGGGCCTCTAGTCGACGAGCCTCAGTTGGGCGCGCCGATCGCGCTGCCGCCGATCGTCTGCTTCGACGCGATCGCGAGGTCGAGGTCGAGCTTCGCGCGCGCGCTGGGCGCCCCGCTACAGCGAGCGTTGATGAACGACTCGAGCACCCGCCGGCGGTGAGGCAAGAACGTCGTCAAGAGCGCCTGTGACAGCGCGTGGTTCTCGTCGATGTGCGTGAACTCGAGGCTGGGCGGCCAGCGCAGACCACGGCCGAGCGCGACGTTGTTGGAGACCTGATGGCAGCCCGCGCAGGTCTGCGTGGTCGCGCGGTTGAGCACGTCGGTCGCGGTGAGCGTGGAGCCCATGCCGGTGAGCCGGGTGCCGATGGCGCTCAAGAGCTCGGGGAACGTGAACTCGACGTACTTCACGTTGAGCGCCGACGAGACGCTCTCGTACTCGTTGAAGGTGTCGGCCGGCGCCATCGTGATCAGCGACGGATCGTCGACCGCGAGCCGCGGGATCTGGGCCAGGAACTGCGACTGGAACGACGCGCTCTTGGGGTGGCCGTTGCCGAACAGCTCCTCGGCGGGGTTGGCCTTGTTGGTGACGTGCTCGATCACCAGGCGGCAGGTCGCGGCGTCGTTGGAGTCGCTACAGGAACGGCGGGTCTTGAACTCGCGGAGTTGCCACTCGACGAGGTCGATGAAGAAGTTGGTGCGGATCTGCCCGAACCCGTGCTCGGCGGTGGCGCCGCGCGCCAAGCCGTAGCTCTGGGCCGCGACCACCGGCGGGAAGCCGGGGACCGCGGTGCCGCCGAAGTAGAACGCCTCGAGCTTGGCGGCCCGGCTCACCGGCGACGGATCGGTGCCGAGCGCTTGCCAGAACTGCGCGACCGGCAAGCAGGCTGCGATGCCGTCTTGCGGCGTTGGATTGGGGAGCAGGGCCTCGAAGTTGATCAAGCCGCGCCCACCGATGGTCGGATCGGTCGAGCTCATCGCGAAGACGATGCGGTACTCGCCGCAGTTGGCACCGTTGGCGGGCGCCAGGTCGAAGCGGTTGAAGAGGCCGACCGGGCGGAACCGCACCGCCGCGTTGCTCGCGAACGGGTCGACGACCGACAGCTTGCTCTCGGGGCCGCGCGGGCACGCCATGCCGAAGTGGTTGGGATCGACCGTGGGATCGTTGCAGGCGCCGCTCTGCCCCGACACGGTGAAGGTGCGCATCCAGGCCTGGAACAGCGCGCGCGTCGACTGCGCGCTCGAGACGTCGGCGCTGGCACGGAGCTGATCCATCACGCGCGTGAACGAGAAGCGCGCGAGCACCGTCGGGTCGTTCACGACCAGCGACGGATTGATCGGCGTGTTCGCCGCCGGGCACGCCGAGGTCGACGGCGCATCGATCGACGCGTCGACCGGCTCGCGTCCATCGGGTGGCGGATCGATCGGCGAGATCGGGCCGCCGCAGCCGGCGGCGAACCCGCCGATCACGAGCAGAACAGAAGCGGCAGGGCGAAAGGTGATCACGGCGTCTCCTCGGGTACGGCTCCACGATGGATCAACTGACCGGCCCACCGAAAGCGCCAACGTCGACGAGCGCGCGCCGACGTGTCGTTGGTCGCACGGTGTCGAAAAGCTGAGGCGGTGTGTCCGACCAGACGCGCCGGCCCGGCCCCGCGCAGGTCGGGCCGGCTCGACGAGGATCGCGCCGGCTCACCCGGGCGGAGCGGCAGGCCACGGCACCTGACCACCAGAAAACTGACGCCGCGCGCGGCACGTCGCGCACCCACGGGAGCTACGGTCGTTGCATGAAGATCGCTGTCTTCGGTTCCGGAGTCGTCGGTGAGGTGCTCGCCAACGGCTTCCTCAAGCATGGCTATGAGGTGGTCCGCGCCTCGCGTGACCCCGCGAAGCTCGACGAGTGGCGCAGCCAGGCCGGCGAGCGCGCCGCGATCGCGAGCTACCGCGACGCCGCTCGCGACGCCGAGGTGATCGTGCTGGCGGTCAAGGGCGGCGCCGCGCTCGAGGTCCTCGACCAGACCGGCCTCGAGCACCTCGACGGCAAGGTCGTGGTCGACGTGACCAACCCGATCGCCGAGGCCGCGCCCGAGCAGGGCGTGCTGCGGTTCTTCACGACGCTCGACGACTCGCTGATGGAGCAGCTCCAGCGTCACGCGCCCAAGGCGCGCTTCGTGAAGGCGTTCAACTCGATCGGCAACGCCGTGATGGTCAACCCAGTCCTGGTCGGCGGCCCGGCGACCATGTTCATCTGCGGCGACGACGAGGCGGCCAAGGCCTGGGTCCGCACCATCCTCGGGCAGTTCGGTTGGGAGGTCGAGGACCTGGGCGGCGCGGTGGCGGCCCGCGCCATCGAGCCGCTGTCCATGCTGTGGTGCATTCCGGGACTGCGCGGCGGCAGTTGGGCCTATGCCCTCAAGATCGTCCGATCGCAGGTGGTCTGAGACCGGGCACCTCGGTCGGCAACCTCGGCCGACAAAAAAGTTCCCATGATCTGTCCGGACCGAGGCGGTCGGATGCGGATCGCGGCAGGGGTCAGCGAGGCGGATCGGCTCTTTGGAGCTGATGGGTCTGGGGGGTTGTGGTACTGGCAGGATGGCCAAGCCAGCTCGCTCGCCGGCACTTTGATACGGGCGTCACGTCGACGCCTCATCCCGGTCAACGTTTGCTTGTACTCCCGTTGGAACCGTAATAGCTTGCGGCCCTTGCATTTGACGCGGTCGCCCAAGACTGCGTACTAGACTTTCGAGCCGTCCCTTGGCACCGACCGATCGCAGGAGCCGTCTGCTGTTGCTCGCCGTCGCGGCAGTCGCGGTGGTGATCGGCGTCGTCATCGCGGCCCGTGGACGCACCGCGAAGACCTCGCGCGCGCCCGGCCCCAACACGGCCTCCGATCCGTGGAGCGCGCCCGCGGGCGGTGACGTGGGACGGGCAGTCCCGCTCCATCTCCCCAACGCCGCCGCCGCGTTCCTCAGGATGCGCCCGGCCGGCCCAGTGGTGGTCGTGACCGGCATCGTGACCCTCGCGCCGGGCGGCACGCCGGTTGCTGGTGCCGAGGTCGCGTTCATGAACGACACCGGCGAAAATACTGCGATCGCTGATGATTCGGGTCGTTACTCGATCAAGGTGGCCTCGGGAATCTGGTGGAAGGTCCACGCCCGGGCGGAGAAAGCTGTCGGGTACCCCGAGACCTTCACGCCCAGCAGCACGGCCTTGGTCCACGACCTCGAGGTCCACCCGACCGCCAGCGTGCGCGGGCAGATCGTCGACATGCGGGGCGGCGCGGTCCCGGGCGCCGAGGTCAGCGTCGTCGTCGACGCCGCGGTGCGCGGCCTCCTCGAATCGGCGCTCCAGACCACGACCACCGCCGACGAGGCCGGCCGTTACCAGCTGCAGGCGCTGCCCGGCGCGGTCACCGTGAAGGCTGCCTTCAAGATGCAGCAGGGCATCGCGACCGTGGCGACGCTCGCGCCCGGCGAGACCGCCACGGTCGATGTCCGCGTGCTCGACCCGATCACGGTCAGCGGTCGCGTGGTGCGAGCCGACAACCAGCCGGTGGCTGGCGCCAAGATCCTCGCGGCGGCGACCATCAGCCCGGGCGGCCCGACCGAGAAGCAGCAGTTCGACAGCGGCGACGACGGTGGCTTTGCGTTCACCATGCCGGCGGGCTGGCTCCGCCTCGAGGGCAAGCTCGGCAGCGAGCGCTCTGCGGCCAGCGCGCAGTGGGTCAACGCGGGCGGGCGCCTCGACGGCGTCACGCTCACCATCGCCGAGCCGGTCGCGCTGCGCGGCCGCATCGTCACCACCGCCGGCACGCCGGTCGACGGCGCGCGGGTCCGGCTGGTCGCCAACGCGGTCTACGACAGCGTCTCGGGCCGCGACGGCAGCTTCGCAGTCGCGGCGATCCCGGGCCAGGCCTACACGGTCAAGATCAAGCACAGCGACGGCTCGCTCCAGCGCGACGTCGCGTCGTGGAACGGCGAGGAGACCTTCGTGATGCGGCCCTTCGGTGGCCTCACCGTGATCGCCGCCAACCAGCCGGCGCCCGCCGAGCTGTCGGTCGCGATCGACAGCTTCCTGCCCGAGGGCGAGACCGTCGCGCGCGCGCCCGCCGAGGCGCGGTTCCGCGGCGCCGGCGGCGAGGTTCAGCTCGGCAGCCTCGAGCCGGGTCGCTACGACCTCACCGTGTCGGCCAAGGGTCTCGGCGCGCTGCGGGTGCCCCGCGTCGTGGTCGGCGAAGGTGGCTCGAAGTCGGTCACCGTCACGCTCGCCGCGCCCTCGACGGTGCGCGGCGTCGTCAAGAGCAGCAACCAGCCGGTCGGCGGCGCCCAGGTAACCGTCGCCGGGCGCCTCGCGTTCACCGACGCCAAGGGCCGCTGGAGCGTCGGCGACGTCGCCGCCGGGCCCATCGCGATCACGGTCATGAAGCAGGGCTTCGGCAACGCGTGGGTCTCGGCGATCGCTGGCGGCGACGAGGCCGGCCCGGTCGAGATCGAGCTGCGCGCGGCTGGCCAAGGCGTCGTCGACGGGGTCGGCGTGGTGCTCAGCCCCGGCGCCCAGGGCGCGGTCATCACCAGCGTGCTGCCGGGCAGCCCCGCCGACGGCAAGCTGGCGGCCGGCGATCGCATCGAGTCGATCGACGGCACCGACGTCGGCGCCGCCGCGCTCGAGGAGATCGTGGCGCGGCTGCGCGGCGCGGCCGGCTCGTCGGTGTCGATCACGATCCACCGCGGCGCCGACTCGTCCAAGGTCGACGTCGTGCGCAAGCGCCTGGTCGTGCCCCAGGGCACCCCGGCCATCGCCCTCGCGCGCACCCGCGCGGCCGGAGGGCGGCGATGCTGAACAACGCGCTCGCGCTCCTGCTTCAGGCGCTGGGCCTGGTGCTGTTCTTCAACCGGTTCGTCGCCGGCATCATGCTGCGCATCCTCAAGCGCAAGACCTTCGACGAGTGCGACTACAGCTACCAGCCGACCGTGACCGTGGTCGTGCCCATGTACAACGAGGGCCGCGAGATCCGCCGCACCATCGGCAGCCTGCTCGCGCTCGACTATCCCGCCGCCAAGATGGACCTCGTCGTCGTCGACGATTGCTCGACCGACGACAGCTACCAGCACGCCTGCGCGATGATCGAGAGCAGCCGCGGTCGCCTGCGCGTGCTGCGCAACCGCAGAAACCAGGGCAAGCGGCAGTCGATCAACCGCGCCGTGATGGAGTCGACCGCGGAGATCATCGTGTCGGTCGACTCCGACGTGGTGGTCGACCGGGTCGCCGTGCGCGAGATGGTCGCGCGCTTCGTCAAGCCGGAGATCGCCGCGGTCGGTGGCTGGGTGGACGTGCGCAACAAGCACGACAACTGGCTCACGCGGATGCAGACGATCAAGTACTTCTTTTCGTACCACTTCCTCAAGAACCTCGAGTGGGCGTTCCGCCGCGTGATGTGCCTGTCGGGCTGCCTCACCGCGTATCGTCGCCACGTCCTCGTCGAGCTGCACCCGATCCTCGAGAACCGCGAGATCTGCGGCGTGCCGATCAAGTACGGCGAGGACCGCTTCCTCACCCGCCAGATCGTCAAGGCCGGGTACCCCACGACCATGACGCTCAAGGCGGTGTGCTGGACCGCCGCGCCCACCAAGCTGATGGACTACCTGTCCCAACAGCTGCGCTGGCGCCGCTCCAACATCGTCGACTACGTCGGCGCGCTGTCTCACGTGTGGCGCCTCAACCCGGTCATCGCGGTCCACTACTTCTCGCTGTTCGCGATGCTCCTGGCCTACCCGGCGCTGCTCATGACCGCGATCATCAAGGGCAAGCTGTTCTCGATGATGGTGCGCCAGGTCATCGTCGTGACGCTGTTTGGCGTCGCGTACTGGTGGAAGGCGCGCAAGCTCGACGTCGAGCTGGTCCACCCGCTCGCGTTCATCCCGATCGCGCTCATCTTGCCGGTCATCTACGCGCTCCTGACGCCGCTGGCGCTGTTCACGCTCGACTCCGGCAGCTGGGAGACCCGCGACCACGACGAGGAGAGCGACGAAGGCGCGGAGGTCGAGAGCACCGACGGCGAGGCCACCGCGACCGTGGCTCGGCCCATGCTCGACAGCGTCGCGGTGTCGTCGTCCGTGCCGACCTCACAGGCTGCGCGCGCCGAACTGCCGGCCGCGTAGTTCCCGCTGCACCAGATAGTGGTTCGATCTGAGGACCGGGAGTAGTCTGGTGACACCGTGGCTACGTTGAGCAAGCCTCCGATGGAGCAGTCCGATTCACTCGCGCCGAACGGCAGCGATCCCCCCATCGACAGCGGTCCCCCCATCGACATCGATGTGGATGAGGATGCCCCCCCGCAAAGCATCACGATCCCTTTCGATCCCTCCAAGACTGTCATCGATACGAAGCCGATCAGCCTCGATCTCCTTGTTCGCCGTTTGAAGTATAACGAAATCGATCTCGCGCCTGAGTTTCAGCGTTCAGCGGATCTATGGAGCGACGAGCGGATGAGCCGCCTCATCGAATCGGTTCTGATCAGGATCCCCTTGCCGGTGTTCTACTTCGATGCGTCAGAAGACAAGCAGTGGCTGGTCATCGACGGCTTGCAGCGGTTGTCGACATTCCGGCGCTTCATCGTCGACAACAAGCTCCGCCTCACCCGACTCGAGTACCTGACCCACCTGGAAGGGAAAACGTTCACGGACCTTCCGCGGGATCTCCAGCGCCGAATCGAGGAGACTCAGGTCACGGTCAACCTGATCCAACCAGGCACGCCCGCTGACGTGAAGTACAATATCTTCCGTCGGATCAACACAGGCGGGCTGGTGCTGACACCGCAAGAGATCCGCCACGCAATGAACCGTGGAGGTTCGGCAAACAAATTTCTGATCGAGTTAGCCGAACTACCAGAATTTCTTGAGGCGACCGCGAAGAGCGTCCCGATCGCGCGGATGGAGGACCGTGAGTTCGCGCTCCGCTTTGTCGCGTTCAGTCAGACGCCGTACCGTGAATTTGGAAAACGGGTTCGCCACCAGTCGTTCGAGGCCGAAGAGAACTTGGATCTGTTCCTCACGCGTCACATGGAATTCCTCAACAGTGCATCCGCAGAGGCTCTCGCGAGCATCCGAGCCAAATTTCGACTCGCCATGATGACCGCTCAAGGCATCTTCGGTGAAGACGCCTTCCGGAAGCGCTACGATCTCCACGCCAAGCGCAATCCGATCAACAAGGCGCTGTTCGACGCGTGGAGCACGGTACTCGGAGGCATCCCTCCTGCCGATGCCCTCCGTTTGCTCGATCGCGCCGATGCGCTCAAGGAGGCTTTTCGGCACGCGTTGAGCACCGACTACCTATTTGATCAGTCGGTCACCCAAGGCACCGGCGATCCCAAGAAGGTCGTTCGGCGCTTCGAGATGATCGAGAACCTGATCAAGACTACATTGGCGGAGCCGAACGATGCTGCGCGCGCTTGAGCTGACGAACTTCAAATGCTTCGCGAAGCAGCGTATCGATCTTGGCGCAGTCACGCTCCTTGCCGGGCAGAACGGCATGGGCAAGTCGACTGTGCTACAGAGCCTGTTGCTCTTGCGACAGAGCGACGCACTGTTGGAGTTCCTTGTCCGCGCAGCGGCCGACCGTTTTTCGAGTGATGCATCTGCGATTCGCGAACCTTTCACGGGCAGTGGCCTAGGGCCTCCACTGATCTTGAACGGCCGCTTCATTTCGTCCGGCACTGCTCGCGACGTGCTGCATGAGGGCGCGGCCGAAGATCGCATCCATTTCCGGCTCGAATGGATGGACGGGGCGACGATCGACCTTGGATTCGATGCGAGCGTCCATGACCGCGATGCCATGTCAGCCGCGCAGGAAACCTACTATGGACGCCTCGGTAGGCCCTTCACCGGGCTGATGCGCTACGTCGCTGCCGAGCGCATTGGTCCGCGGATGAGTCACGTCGTTTCTGCGTACCATGTCGATGAACTGGGCGAGGTCGGACATGACGGCGCATACACAGTTGCTTTTTTGGAGGGACGAGCCGGACAACACGTAAACTCGGCTATGTGCCGCTCCGATGCCGCCGCAACCACGCTTGCGGAACAAGTATCGGCGTGGATGGCCGAGATCAGCCCAGGCATTCGACTACACACGCAGCACGTCCCAGAAGTCAACGCCGCCGCATTGGCGGTCAGTTTCTCATCCGGTCGAGCAACGTCGAAGCGATTTCGTCCCACCAGCGTCGGTTTCGGGGTCAGCTATACATTACCTGTCGTCGTGACCCTTCTGGCGGCCCAACCAGGCACGTTGGTGCTGATCGAAAACCCGGAAGCGCATCTGCATCCGCGGGGACAGATGGCAATCGGTGAACTAATTGCCAGAGCTGGCGCTGCTGGAGTCCAGGTGATCGTCGAGACCCATAGTGATCATCTTGTGAACGGCGTTCGTCTCGCTGTCAAAGACAAGTTGATCGCTGCCAACCATGTGACGTTCAACTATTTCACGCGGCGCGATGACGGTGATCGGATTGTCCACGAGGTCGTCTCACCACGAATCGATGCCGACGGTCGCCTGGATCAGTGGCCGGACGGTTTCTTTGATCAGTGGGACTTGGCGCTCGAGCGGCTGCTGTAGGAGGAGGACGTTGGAGTCGATCCTGAACGAGTTGTCGATCGCACCTGTCCAAGGCGTCAGCGCCAATGAGCGCATGCTCACGCTTGTTGCGGCGTTGACGGCGTTGCGCGGCCTCGGGCTATCCCGCGCTCTGCGATCGACTCGCGACGTGCTGCAGCGACGGGTTGCGACCGACATGCCTCTGCGTACTTGGCTGTTCGCCCTACACGAACACCGCGAGGCGAAGCAGCTGTTGAAGAGCGCGCTCAACAAGGCGCCATTCGTGGAGGATCTACACGAGCGCGCGCAGGTGGAGCAACGTCGCCAGTTCGAAGTAGTCCATGGCGCACAGCAAGCCAGCGGACTCGGCACAGCCTTCTTGCATCAGTCGGTGGCCATCTCGGTTTGTGGATTCCCTGATTTCACGCTCTCACCCGTGGCGATTTCGGTTTCGAGCCTCGACGAGAACGGGACGTTGAGCACCACAGAGCACGGCGTCCTCAACGTCTGGGACGTGGTCTCGGTGGGCCAGAGTCGCGACCAGATCACGTCGCTTCTGCTCGCCGCGGTGGCCAGCGGGGAGAACGCCTGGGCCCGACGCGCCGATCTGTTCAGCCATCTCGAGTGGTCGCGCGAGGCTGAGGAGCAGCTTCGTTCGATGCGCGGATCCGAGCTGCGGTTCCGCGGCATCATCGATCGACTCGTGATTCTGAACCAGTATGCGGCGAGCTGGTCGGGCGGACCCTTCGAACCACCACTGAACTTCTCGCCGGACACTGGCAACACGCTGAAGGACGGCCGCGTAGGTGCGGAGCGGAACTGCACGCTGCCATCCGGTGAGGTCAAACGGCTGTCCCTGCACATCAAGCTGATGGACTACTGGCGCATCTACTTCGAGTTTCGACAGGTCGACGAGACATCATCCGACCAGGGAGCTCGGGGGCGTGTTCTCGTGGGCTACATTGGAAAGCACCTCCGCCTTTGATGGGCGGGGCGTCGTCGCCGCGCTAAGGGCCCGCGAATGAACAAGTCGACCGTTCTCGCGGCCGATCCATCCCGGCTGGCTGCGTTGCCGGTTCCGGTCCTCGGGTCACATCCGTCGAGGATTCTCCCCTCCGGTCCTCACCGTCGCCTTGCCCTCCGGGCGCCTCGACCGCGATCATCGATCGACTTGTCCACTCGCGGGCCCTAACATCGACCGGTGGAGCTGGCCGCCACCATCCGCGGGGTCCGATACCGCTTCGAGTCGGTGAAGGAGCTGCTCGGGCGGGCCAACTCGCCCAAGAGCGGCGACGACCTGGCCGGGGTGTCGGCGCGCAGCGCGGTCGAGCGCATCGCGGCACGCGCGGTGCTGGCCGATCTGACGCTGGCCGAGCTGCGCGCGCATCCGGTGGTGCCGTACGAGGACGACGAGCTCACCCGCGTCGTCGAGGACTCGCTCGACGCCACCGCGTACCGGGCGGTCTCGCACCTGACGGTCGGCCAGCTGCGCGAGTGGCTGCTCGAGCTCACCACCACCGGCGCCACCCTGCGCGCGGTCGGGCCCGGGCTCACCCCCGAGATGGCGGCCGCGGTCTGCAAGCTCATGTCGAACATGGACCTCATGACCGTGGGCGCGAAGTGCGAGGTCGTGGTCCGCGCCAACAGCACGCTGGGGCTGGCCGGGCGGCTGTCGTCGCGCCTGCAACCCAACCATCCCACCGACGACGTCGAGGGCATCCTGGCCTCGGCGCGCGAGGGGCTGTCGTACGGCTGCGGCGACGCGGTCATCGGCGTGAACCCGGCCACCGACACCCCAGAGTCGACCGCGGCGATCCTCACCGCCCTCGACGAGGTGTGCCGCCGTCACGCGATCCCGACCCAACACTGCGTGCTGTCGCACCTGACCGTGCAGATGAAGGCGCTGGCGCTGGGCTGCCCGATGGACCTGATGTTCCAGTCGCTGGCCGGGACCGAGGCTGGCAACCGCGCGTTCGGCATCTCGGTCGCGCTGCTCGACGAGGCCTGGGCCCAGATGAAGGCCGAGGGCACGACCCGCGGGCCCAACGTCATGTACTTCGAGACCGGGCAAGGCTCGGCGCTGTCGAGCGCGACCCACCACGGCGCCGATCAGGTCACCATCGAGGCCCGCTGCTACGGCCTGGCCCGCCGCTACGCGCCGTTCCTGGTGAACACGGTGGTCGGGTTCATCGGCCCCGAGTACCTCGAGGACGGTGCGCAGATCACGCGGGCCGCCCTCGAGGATCACTTCATGGGCAAGCTGCTCGGGCTGCCGATGGGCTGCGACGCTTGCTTCACCTACCATGCTCGCATGAGCCAGGACGAGCTCGAGTGCCTGAAGGTCCTGCTCGGGACCGCCGGCTGCTCGTACCTCATGAGCCTGCCGGTCGGCGACGACATCATGCTCAACTACCAGTCGACCAGCTTCCACGACATCCAGTCGGTGCGCGGGCTGGTCGGCAAGCGGCCGACGCCGGAGTTCGACGCCTGGTGCGAGGCCAAGGGCATCACCCGCGGCGGCCTTCCTGGCCCGCGCTTCGGCGACGCCAGCGTGGTGCGATGAGCAGCGTCACCCGCGCCCTGATGGCGGGGCTGCGCGAGCGCCTGGCCGGCGCCGATCCCAACCCGCCGCGGATCGCGCTGCCGGCAGTGGTAGCGCCGCCGGCCCGGGTCTACGTGCCGCGCCGCGCCGACGCGCCGCAATCCAAGCACACCACCGCGCTGCTCGGCATCGGCCACGTCGGCACCCGCTACGCGACCGACGTGGTGCTGCAGTTCCAGGCCGAGCTGGCGGTGGCTCACGAGGCGGTCGCGGCCGAGCTGCCCGACGGGTGGGCCGGTGATCACGGCTTCGTGGCGCTGCAGACCCGGGTCGCCGATCATCGCGAATATCTACTGCGTCCGGATCTCGGACGACGGCTGGCACCGGCGTCGCTGCAGACGCTGCGCGACCGCGCCACCCGCGGCGTCGACGTGCAGGTCGTCCTGGCCGACGGGCTGTCGGCGGGGGCCTGCATGCAGTCGGGCCCGGCGCTGGTGACGGCGCTGACCGCGGCCTGCGCAGCGCGGGGGCTGTCGGTCGGCACGCCGGTGTGCGCCAAGTTCGCGCGGGTCTGGCTCGAGGACGAGATCGGCGCCGAGGTCGGCGCCAAGGTCGCCATCATCGTGCTCGGTGAGCGGCCCGGCCTCGGCACCGGCGACGGCCTGTCGGCGTACCTCGTCCACGGCCCCGCGCTCGGCAAGACCGATGGTGATCGCAACATGATGAGCAACCTCCACGCCCGCGGCACCCCGCCTCCCGAGGCTGCCGAGCGGCTGGCCGCGCTGGCCTTGGCCATGATCGCCCAGCGCACCAGCGGCGTGACGCTCGATCTCGGCAAGGTCGCCGGCGTCGTCGAGCGCGGCTATCGCGCGCCCCAGGTGCGGGTGCGGCTGGTGGGCCGATGAGCTTGCTCGCGCCGATCGTGCCGACCGTGCTGTCGGTGCGCCGCCTGCCCGGCGCCGACCCCAGCCTGCTCGCCGCCTACGGTGCCGATCCGACGCGCCACGTCGCGCTGGGGCTGGTGACCTGCGACCAGGACGATGCGCTCTACGTCGCGCTCGACGAAGCCACCAAGCACGCCGCGGTCGACGTGGTCTTCGCGCGCAGCTTCTACGCCGGCAGCGCGCACGCCTCGGGGCGGCTGTCGGGCGAGATCCTCGGCGTCCTCGCCGCCGCCGATCCGCAGTCGATCGAGGACGGCCTGGCCGCGCTGCTCGCCTGCCTCGAGCACGACGCCTGCTTCTACGACGCCGACGGCCAGCGCGGCGTGACGGTGTTCCCCCACGTCATCGGCTCGCTCGGCCATTACCTGGCCCGCGCGAGCGGGCTGCCGGTCGGCGAGGCGATGGCGTATCTGGTGGCACCGCCGCTCGAGGCGACCATCGGCTTGGACGCGGCGATGAAATCGGCAGATGTGCGGGCGGTGCGGATCGTGGCCCCGCCGACCGAGACCAACTTCGCGTGCGCGTGGCTGACCGGGACCCGGCCCGGCGATCTGTCGGCCTGTCAGGCGGCGGCGGCGGCCTTCGCCGAAGCGGTGGTCGACGTCGCCCGCGCGCCCAAGCGGCGCTGAGCCGCACCACCCTGGGCCGGGCCGAAACCCCGACCGGCCCCGCCGGCGCGAGCCGGGCCGTCACGCGGCGCTGGCGCGCTTTCAGGGCGTGCCGACGTCGATCGTGCGCTTCAGGATCAAGAACTCGACGCGGCGGTTCTTGGCGTAGGCCGACTGGGTCTTCTTGTTCTCGAGCGGCTGGGTCTCGCCGTAGCCCTGCGACTCGAGGCGGTCGGGGGCGATGCCCTTGTCGATCATGTACTGGCGCACCGATGCGGCGCGCTTGTTGGACAGGTCGAGGTTGTAGGCGTCGTTGCCCTGCTCGTCGGTGTGGCCCTGCACCTCGATGAGCTGGATGTCGGGGTTACCCTCGAGGGTCGCGCTGACCGCGTCGAGGATCGGGTACGACTCCGACTTGATGACGGCCTTGTTGTATTCGAAGAACACCTTGTCGAGGATCTCGATCTTGGTGCCGGTCAGGATGACGCGTCCGCGATCCGGACAGCCGTCCTCGTCCTCGAAGCCGTTGCGGGTCTCGGGCTCGTTGGGGCAGCGGTCGTCGTTGTCGAGGATGCGGTCCTTGTCGTTGTCGGGATCGGGGCAGCCGTCCTCGTCCTCCCAGCCGTCCTTGTCCTCGGGATCGTTCGGGCAGAGGTCGTCGACGTCGAGGATGCCGTCCTCGTCGTTGTCGGGATCGGGGCAGCCGTCCTCGTCCTTGAACTTGTCGAAGTCCTCGGGGTCGTCCGGGCACTGGTCGACGTCGTCGAGGAGGCCGTCACCGTCGCGGTCGTTGGCGTTACCCTCGGGGCAGCCGTCCTCGTCCTCGAAGTTGTCCTTGTCCTCGGGGTTGAGCGGGCACTTGTCGTCCTCGTCGAGGATGCCGTCCTTGTCGTTGTCGGGCTCGGGGCAGCCGTCGCCGTCCTCGAAGTCGTCGTAGTCCTCGGGGTCGTCGGGACACGAGTCGACGTCGTCCTTGAAGCCGTCGCTGTCGCGGTCGCCGATGTTCGGCTCGAAGACGATGCCGATGAAGGCGCGGGCCGCGGGGCTCGCCGCCTTGTTGGGCGCCAGGCCGGCACCGCCGCCGATGGTGAGGAACGAGTTGCGCGCCAGGTAGACCTTGATGCCGCCGATCGCCTCGAGCGGCATGTAGTTCTTGCCGTCGAGCGGGATGGCGCCGTAGACCTCGCCGAGGATGTCGAACTTCTGCGGCGACAGCGCGTAGGCCAGGCCGACGCCGAACGGGATCTCCTGCGGCGAGGCGATGGTCACGTCGGTGCGCGGCGAGTTGGGCTCGCCGGTGCCGGTGTCGGTGTACTCGGTGGCGCCGGTGCGGATGCGGATGCCGGCGTTGATCGCGGCGCGGAAGCGGCGCTCACGACCGAACTCCTTGTCGAGGATCGCCATCACCTGCGGCGTGAGCTTGTCGTCGCCCAGGAACTTGGCCTTCTCGCTCACCGTCGGGAGGTAGAAGCTCGCGACCAGGCCGAGGCCGATCTTGGGGCCGCGCGAGGTCTTGAGGAAGCGGGTCTTGACGTTGATGCCGATATTGCCGAGGCCCTGGCCCGACAGCTGGAACTGCTGATCGTCGTTGGGGTCCGGCGTGCCGTCGAAGTCGGGGCCGCGATCGCCGGACATGATGACGAACGGGACGGTGACGCCGAACTCGAGCTCGGCCGGGCCGATCTTCAAGCCAGCGGCGGCCAGGAGCGTCGGCGTGACCATGTTGTCGATGGTCAGCACGCTGGTGCCGCTCTCGAGCGACACCAGCTTGTAGCCCCAGTCGGTGACCAGGCCGAACGCGAGGTCGCCGTGCCCGAGCACCTGCGACGCGTTGACGGTCAGGTAACCGCGCGAGTCCATCGCGTGATGGAACGGGTTGACGCTGATGTCGCCGGCCTGAGCGCGGGCCAGCGACGGCGCCGCGATCACGGCGGCGAACGTGGCCGCGAGGCTGAGCCGAATCAAGGCAGTCCGAGACGAGTGCATGGGGCCTCCAGAAGGCGAACGTGCGGCGCGGTGAGGCGCGCCACAGGCTGTGCCCTGACGTACACCAGGACCCCGGAAGGGGTCAAACCGCCGGGGGGAACAGATCGCGGGCGCGGGGTCGAACATCGCTGACCCAACAGTGCCCGCCACCGCCGCCCTGGTTACACGCCCCCGACGCCCGAGTCCGAGTCGGGCCGGGGCTCGGCTTACTTCTCGGCGCCGGGATCGAACTTGGCGACCGCAAGACAGCGCTGGCGGAGCATCGGCTTCGAGCTCGAGCTGGCGCGGTTGAAGTAGGTGCGCGCCTTCGACTCGTTCTTGAGGTTGCAGGCGGCCAGCACCGCGACCGTGATGGCCTTGGTGGTGACCGAGCCGTTCGCCCCGCCGACCTTGAGGGCCTGCTCGGCGAGGCTGAGCGCGCGGCCCCACTGGCCGGTCATCGCCGCCGAGCTGGCGTCGGTAGCCAGCTGCAGCGCGTCACCGGCCGGCGGCGGCGTCGCCGAGCTGCCGGTGTTGCCACCCGAGCTGCCGGTGGTGCCACCCGGGGGCGGCTTGACGACCGCGACCGAGCCGCCGCTGGTCTCCTCGGTGCATGCGATGGCCTCCACGGCGTCACCGACGTCGGAGAACACGCGGCTCGACTCGGCGGCGAGGCGCTTGAGATCCTTGCACTTCTTGCCCTTGGCCAGGAGCGCACCCTGCTTCTTCTGCTCGGCGAGGTACGTCTTGTGGAGGTTGTCGTAGCCGTCGCGCGCCTTGTTCTTGTAGACCGAGTCCGGCGGGATCTCCTCGAACTTGGAGATGGCGGTCTCGTACTGCTTGCGGGCCGCGGCCTGCGTGAAGTCGGCGTAGGTGTTCTCGTTGCCGATCTCGGTCTTGGCCTGGGTCGCGATGGTGCGGGCCTCGGCGTTGTCGGGCTGGAGCTTCAGCACCGCGTTGGCGGCGTCCGACGCGTCGGCCCACTTGCTGGCGCCCACCGCGGTGCGCGCGGCGGCCAAGGACTGTTCGACCTCGGGCTTGTCGCTGGGGGCCACGAGCGCGGCGCCAGCGCTGCCCGAGCCGACCGGCTCGACGGCCGAGCCCGGCGTCGGCCCATCGACCTGGTCACCACCGGGTTGGGCTCCGGCGGCGACCGGCGACCCGGTGCCCTTGTCGGCAGCCGCGATCGCGGGCTCGGCCTTCTTGCCGCCACCCGACGACGCCACGACCGCGATCACGCCGCCGATGACGGCCAGGCCGAGCAGCGCGAAGAGCCAGGTCTTGCTCTTCTTGGTCGGCACGTCGACGATCTGGGCGTCGCGACCGAAGACGAAGTCCTCGCCGGCGTCGACGAAGCGGAAGCGGACGTGGCCGAGATCGACGGTGTCGCCGCGGCGCAGCTCGACCTTGCCGTAATCCTCGCCGTTGACCCGCACGCCATTGGACGACTGCAGATCCATGATCGAGTAGCGGCCGCTGTCGCCCTCGCGCACGACCTTGGCGTGGTTGCGGCTGATCGAGCGGTGATTGACGACGATGTCGTTGTCGTCGGTCCGCCCGATGATCATCTGCGGCTTGGTCAGCTGGAACTCGCGGCCCGCGAAGTTCGACGACAGCACCACCAGGCGGGGATGGCCGCCCGGCGCCGCGGCGACCTGAGCCATCGCCGCCGGCGCGACCGCGCGCGCCGTCGGGTCGGTGTCGGCGAGCGCCATCGGAGCGGCCTGCACCATCGGCTGGGGCATCACCGCTGCGAGCTGGGCCGGGTCGATGCGCTCGATGGGCTGGGTACGCGCGTCCTCGTAGTTGACCGGCTGCTCGACTCCCTCGGCCTTGAGCTCGATGAGGTAGTCGCCGATCTGCACGCGGTCGCTGACCGAAAGCACGGTCCGCTGCGAGATGCGCGTGCCGTTGACGCGCACGCCGTTGTAGCTACCGAGATCCTCGATCGCGACGGCGCCGTTGGCACGGCTGATGCGCGCGTGCTTGCGGGACACGTTCCGCTCGGTGAGGCGGATGGTGTTGCCCTCCTTGCGGCCGATGGTGATCTCGTCGCGCACGAGCGGGACAACCGTGGTTTTTCCCTCGTCGTCCTGGATGACTAGCTTGAACATCGGCGCGCTCCCTCAGCAGTTGCGATGCGTCTCAATTGGACCCCAGCCACCCCTGCGCCGTTTGATAGGCGACGCGGAGTTGATAGTCGTCGTCGAGTCGGAGGTCGAGTATCGCACGGGCGTCGGCCGGATCCAGCTCCGGTTGAGCGGGATCCGCGGGGTCCGCCGGTGCGCCGGCGACCACGACCTCCGGGGCAAATTCTGGCACTTCCAGGTCCGGCGTGATGCCGCGGCCCTCGACCGGATGACCAGCGGGGGTCGAGTAGCGGTGCGTGGTGAGCTTGAGACCGGCCCCGTCATCGAGGTCGAAGTAGGTCTGGATCGCGCCCTTGCCGTAGGTCTTCATGCCGAGGATCGTGGCGCGCCGGTGATCCTGCAGCGCGCCGGCCAGGATCTCGGCGGCCGACGCGGTCTCGGCGTTGACCAGCACGATCACCCGCGCCTTGACCGCCAGCCCGCCCGGATGTGCGCGGTGCTGCTCGACCTCGGCGCTGCGGCCGCGGATCGTGACCAGCTGGCCGCCGTCGACGAACTCGTCGGCGACCGCGAGGGCCTGGTCGAGGAGCCCGCCCGAGTCGGTGCGCAGATCGAGGAGGATGACGTCGCTGGCGTGGGCGGCGACGAGGGCCTGGAGCGCCGCCGCGGTGTCGGCCGCGGTCGCCTCTTGAAAGCGGCGGATCGCGAGGTAGCCGATGTGCGGCGCCATCGCCTCGTAGCTCACCGACGGCACCTTCACCTGGGCGCGCACCAGCTCGAAGGTGCGGGGCGCCGGCCAGCCGACCCGCAGCACCGCGACGGTCACCCGCGAGCCGGCGCTGCCGCGGAGCTTCTGATCCCAGTAGCGCTCGTCCTTGCCGACGGTGTCGAGCGCCGCGTCGGGCCCGGCGGTGGCGGCGCCGTCGATCGCGACCAGGCGATCGTCGACGGCCAGGCCGGCCTTGGCCGCCGGCGAGCCCGGGATGACGTCGTCGACGATCGGCCAGTCGAGCGCCTGGGGCATCGCGTCGTCGGCGGCGCCCGGCCCCAGCGCGAGGCCGACGCTGCTGAACTCGCCCTCGGTGTCCTCGCGCAGGCGGCGGTACTCGGCGGGCGTGAAGAAGTCGGAGTACGGGTCGAGGCTCTTGGCCATGCCGCGCGCGGCGGCATAGAGCAGCTGCCGCTCGGGCACCACGTCGACGTACTGCAGCGAGACGTAGCTCAGGGTCTGCGCGAAGGTGTCCAGGGTGCGGTAGCGCGCCGCCTCGGGTCGCCGGGGCGCGGCCAGGCTCGACACCGCGCCCGCGATCGCGCAGCCAGCGACGAAGGCGGCGGCGTGGGACGCGCGCGACACGCCGCAGACTCTACGCGGCGCGCCTCAAGGGTGCACGAGGTACGGCGCGGGATCGACGGGCAACCCGCCCGGACCGATCGGCACCCGGACCTCGAGGTAGACCCGGACCCGCTGGGCGTGGCCGAGGAGTTGGCCGGCCTCGACGTAGTCGCCGGTCGCGACCTCGGGTGCCGCCAGCTTGGCGACCACCGTCCAGACGTCGCCGCAGTCCATGACCACGCCCTCGTCGAGGCCGCGGATCGGTCCGGCGTAGCGGACGATGCCGCCGGCGGGCGCGACCACCGGCGCCTGGTTGGCGACCTCGAAGTCGAGGCCGCGCCGCGACAGGGTCGCGTGGCTGCGATCGTGCGCGAAGGGGCCGAAGCGGCGCACGATCGCGCCGGCGACCGGGCGGCGCAGGCGCAGCTCGGCCGGCGGCTCACCCGCGCGACGGCCATCGACGGCGATGCGGGCCTGGGCGACGTCGAGGCTGACCAGCTCGTCGCCGAGCAGCCCGACCTCGGCGCGATCACGGGCCAGGAGCAGGCGGGCGGTGGCGCGACCGCGGGCGATCGCGAGCCGCTCGGCGGGAGCCACCGCGAGCGGCGCCCCGGCGGTGCGGAGCAGCTTGTAGGCGATCCGGGCCCGCCGGGCCCGCGACGCGGCGCGCTCGTCGACCTTGGCGGCGACCTGGCCGCGGGCGCGGGCGATCGACGCCGCCTGCGCCTCGAGCTGCATCGCGATCGACGGACCGTGGGGCTCGTCGGCGCGCGCGCTGGTGGCGAGGGCGGCCAGCGCGGCGACCAGCGCGACGCTACGCATCACCGGCGACCAGCCCCCCGGCGAGGCCGAGCCCGGCGCCGAGCGCGACCAGCAACCCGGCCGAGGCCAGCGACCAGCTGGCGCCAGCGGTGAGCAGGTCGAGCCCCGCGGTGGCGTTGCAGGCCGCGCCGATGGCGAGCGCCAGCCCGGCGCCGACCGCGCCCAAGATAACGCCGGCGACCAGCGTCGGGCCCCGGGTCAGCCAGGCGCCGGCACCCAGCAGGCGCAGGGTCGCGCGCTCCCCAGCGTCGGCCGCGAGGAACCCGCGGATCGCGGCGGCCACGGCGATGATCGCGCCGATGCCGACGACGACGAACAGCGCCCACGCCAGGCGGGTGAGCCGGGCCAGCGCATCGCCGAGCGGCGCGCTGGCGTCGCGGGTGACCTCGACGTCCTCGACGCCGCCGGCCGCGCGCAGCTCGGCCACCACCGGGCTGGCCGCCGCGATGTCGGTGACGCCAGGCGCGAGCGTGATCTCGAGCGAGATCGGCAGGCTCGCCGGGTCGACGCCCTCGAGCAGCTCGTCGTGGGCCCCCAGCGCGGCGCGCAGCCGATCGGCGGCCTCGGCCGAGCCGACCACCGCGACCTGATCGACCCCGCCGGTGCGACGCAGCCGCTCGGCGAGCGCGCCGGCCTGCTCGGCGCTGGCGCCCTCGTCGAGATAGACCACCATGCTGGCCTGGGCCCGCACGCCGTGGGACCACGCGGCGACCTCGCCGGCCGCCAGGCGAGTGGCGGCGACGCCGACCAGCGCCGCCGCGACCGCGGCGATCGCCCATAGCGACGCCGCTTGCTTGCGCGCGACCAGCCGGGCGGTCCGCGCGACCAGCGACGCCATCGCGACGCGCATGGGCTAGCGCCGGTTTCCGGCCGAGCGGGCGACCGGGAACGGCAAGAGGTTGGGGATGGCGTCGAGCGCGGCGGCCGGGCGCGAGATCTCGACCTCGACGTACGGCGCGGCGTCGAGCTCCTCGACGACCAGGGTCGCCGGATCGACCAGTCGGTGATCGTGGATGGTCAGCGCGCGCCAGCCCCGCCGCCCGGCCGCGGCCAGCAGGTGAGGATCGCGGGCCAGCACCACCGCGGCCGTGCCGTCGGCGACCAGCTCGGCGACCCGCTCGGCGAAGCGCTCGGCGCCCTCGCCGTCCTGGTGGCTGGTCGGCTGGTCGGCGATCAGAATGTCCGGTTTCCGGACAAAGGCGCGGGCCCAGGCCACCCGCTGACGGGCCGCCATCGACAGCTCGGCGATGGGCCGATCGGCGACGACGTCGAGCAGATCGAGCTCGGCCCGAGCCGCCAGCTCGCGATCGCGGCGACCGCTGCCGGTGATCTCGAGCGCGACCGCGACGTTGGCGAGCGCGCTCATGCCGGGAAACAGCGCCAGCTCTTGCGGCACCACGCCGAAGCGCCGGCGCAGCTTCAACCGCGACGACTCGCGCAGGCGGCCGAGGTCGCGGCCGGCGATGCGGACCGTGCCGGTGGCGAAGCGTCGGCCGGTCAGCAGCTCGACCAGCGTCGACGACCCGGCCCCGGCCGGCGCGCTGACGACGACGACCTCGCCGGCACCGACCACCAGCTCGACATCGACGAAGACCGGGGCGACGTCGTGGGCGAAGCCGGCTCCGCCGAGCGCGATCATAGGCTCGCTCATCGCTCGGTCGTACGCCGCATCGCGCGGATGGGCAAAAAAACGACTATCGTGGGGCGGTGCGCGTCTTCCTCGCAGCGCTGGTCGGCCTCGCGGCCTGCCGCGGCACCTCGCCCGATCCGCGCGTCGACGAGCTCAAGCGCCAGCTCGCCGCAACCGAGGGGCGCGTCGAGGGTATCGAGCGCACCGGCACCGCCATCGACGGCAAGAAGGTCGCCGCCGAGCTGGTCGCCCTGGGGCCCGCCAGCGGCTTGGCTGGCCCGGCCGGCGTCGAGGGCCCGCCCGGTGTCGCCGGTCCACCCGGCCCGCTTGGCCCACCCGGCCCGGCCGGCGCGGGTCCCGAAGGTCCCATCGGCCCGGCCGGCGCGCCCGGTCCCCACGGCCCCGACGGTCCCCAGGGTATCCAGGGCCTGCAAGGACCGCAGGGCCTACAAGGGCCCCAGGGCGCCCAAGGCCCCAAAGGTCCGGCCGGCCCGCCCGGCGCATATGCTGCCAAAATCGATCTGACGCGGAAGGAGAGCCGGGTTTCGGTCGGCGCCGGTCAGCTGGCGTCGGTGGTGGCGAGCTGCGAGCGCGCTCGCGACCTGCTCATCACCGGCGGCTGCTACGCCGACCCGATGTGGATGGCGCAGCTGGTGGCGGCGCGTCCGCTCGGGCTCGTCGACGTCCAGGCCGCGTCGAGCTGGCGGTGCGACTACCGCAACACCTCGGCGACCCAGGCCATCGAGGTCGTCGCCGAGGTGTACTGCGTCGCGCCCCGCGAGTAACGGTTACGGCGCGGTGTAGCTGGCCGTGACGTTGTAGGTGCCCGCCGAGTAGCCGCGCACCGAGACGTAGAACGACGTGGCGCCGGCGGGGACGGTGAGCGAGCAGGTCTCGCCGGGCCCGTCGACGTAGGGGCGGCAGTTGTAGGCCGAGGTCGTGGGCGCGCTGCCGAAGCGGACGTACAGATCGGGGTCGCCGCTCCCGGTCATCGTGACGTTGAGCGTGGAGCCGGCGACGGCGGTGAGGCCCGACGCCAGCGCCTTCATCTGGTTGCGCGCGACGCTGCCGTTGTAGGTCTGCGTGCGCGGGGTGCCGGTGGGCGGGTTGGGGTTGCCGCCGCCGGGCGCGCCGTAGAGCGCCACGATGCCGTCGGCATCGCGCTGCGTGAACGCCAGGTTCGACGACGTCCCGTTGCACTGCGGGTAGTGCATCACCGACGCCGAGTCGTACGGCGTGAGCGGACGCCAGTTGTTGTCCTCGAAGCACGCGCCCGCCTCGGGGCGGGTGTGCTCGTGACGGAAGCCGAGCGCGTGGCCCAGCTCGTGGGCGAGGATGTTCTTGAGCGGCCAGCTCAGCGACGGATCGAACGCGGTGTTGTCGACCAGGACGTTGCGCGACGAGCGGCTCTGGTTGGGGAAGAACGCGCGCGCCAGGTACTGGCCGTTGACGTTGACCGGGTTCACGTCGAAGACGACGTTGTTGTTCGACGCCGTGCAGCTCGCGTCCTGCGCCGGCACGTAGACGAAGTTCACGTTGCCGCGAGTCTCCCAGCCAAGGTCGGTGGCCTGGCGCAGCGCCTCGATGACCTTGGCCTTGTTGGTCGCGCCGAAGTTGTTGCTCACACAGTAGGTGAGGTTGAGCTTCTGCGTCGCGTTCCACACCGTGTCGGCGCCGTTCGACGTGTTCACGATCAGCTCGGCGCTGCCGTAGATCGCGTGCCAGGCCTCCTCGAGCGCCTTGTCATCGGTCACCGGCGTGTCGCCGTTGATGATGTAGACGCCGTTTTCGAAGGGCTCGTGATAGGTGAGCTCCTGGAACTGTTCGAACGAGAGTTGATCGTCGAGCGAGAGCGCCGGATCACCGACCGTGCATGCGACGAGCGTGGTCGCCGCGATCCCGAACGCGAAGAGAGAAGTGCGCTTCATCTGTCGTGCCTCCGTGGTTGCCCACCGACTCAGCACGCGCGGTGCCAAGCGTGCCGCGGGCTTGGTGAGGCGCGGACCACCCCGGCGCGATCGGCAAGACCGACATGTACATGCGCGACCTCGACCACGCACTCGTCACGTGAACGGTAAGCCCGCTGACCCCCAAGCGAGCCGAGGCGGCTCACACGCCTCGATCGCACGACAGGGTCGGTGAGCGGCCTGTCAGCGAGGAGGTTCGCCAACTTGCGCAGGCGCGGTGCGTGGGCGGTACCGTCGTGACAGCGCGTCGCACTCGCCGGCGATCGCGAGCGGCGTTTTGCCTCTGCGTCGTCGTGCGCGAGCGCCTACAGTGTCGTTCCTCGACGGAGAATCGCGCCGAGCGCCGTATGGTGCGGCCTCGGGCGATGTAGGACCAGCGCGCCGGGCGTGAGCCCCCCGATCGGTGCGCACGATCGTGGGCACCTGTTGACAGGTGAGCTCGCCGCCGCCCAAGCGCCGGCTTGACCCGTACCGCGGGGCACGCGAGCATCGGGGGATACGCATTCTCTCCCTGACCGTGGTGGTCTCGCTGGCGGCGTGCGGTTCCGTCGACGTCTCCGACCTCGACGTCGACAGTGCCGTCCTCGGCGGCGCCGACTGCGGTTGCGACAGCCCGTCAGGCGGCGAGCCGGCCGGGCTCGAGGGCACCGTCGCCGCGCACAACGCCGCGCGCGCCGAGGTCGAGGTCGCGCCGCTGGCGTGGGATCCCGCGCTCGCCGCGATCGCACAGGCCTGGGTCGAGCAATGCCAGGACACCCAGGCGCCCAGTGGCCTGGTCGATCACAACGCCGGTCGCAACGATCACGGCTACCCGAGCTACGTCGGCGAGAACATCTACGGCTCCAGTGGCGGCGCCAGCGGCGTCGATGCGGTCCGGCTGTGGGTCGCCGAGAAGTCCAACTACCACCACGACGGCAACACCTGCGACAGCGGCGAGGTCTGCGGTCACTACACCCAGGTCGTGTGGCGGGGGACCACCAAGGTTGGCTGCGCCGTCCACGACTGCGCCGGCCTCACCTATGGCTCGACGGTGGTGTGCGACTACGGCCCCGGTGGCAACAGCGGCGGCTCACCCTACTGACCCGTAACCCTGTGGCGCCTCGCCCGCGGTGCTATGCTGCGGCGATGTTTGGCATGGGCATGACCGAGATCCTCGTGATCCTCGTCGTCGCCTTGCTCTTCCTCGGTCCCGAGAAGCTCCCGGAAGCAGCGAAGCAGCTTTCAAAGGGCATCCGTGATCTGCGCAAGCAGACCAAGGAATTCACCGACGTGATCGAGAACGATGATCAGATCGGTGGCGCGATCCGCGACATCAAGAGCGCGCTGCGCGGCGACGACTTCAAGCGCCCGCCGGTGCGCAAGAAGGTCCCCGTCGAGAATGCGCCGACGCTGGTGGGCGAGACCGTGGTGACCGCGACGATCGCCGGCGCGGCCGACGGAGCTACGGCACTGCCGACCGACGGCGTGACCGTCGCCGTGACCGAGGCCGTGACCGTGACCGAAGCTGTGACGGACGCCGTGACCGTCACCGTGACCGAGGCCGTCACCGTGACCGTCGCTGAGCCCGTGACCGTCGCTAAGCCCGTGACTGTCGCCGTGACCGACCCAGACCCCGAGGCCGACCCCGAGGCCGACGAGCCCGTCGATGACTCACCGGGCCACGTCGACGACGATCTCGCCAAGCTCATCCGCCCCGTCACCGGCGCCGTCGGTCGCGGTCAGGTCAACTGACCCATGGCCGACGATCCTGACGCCGACCTCGACGACGGCCGCATGTCGTTCGTCGAGCACCTCCGCGAGTTTCGCGATCGCCTGCGCAACGCCGCGATCTTTTTCATCATCGGCACCGTGGTGTCGTGGTTCTTCGCCAAGGAGATCTACACCTGGCTGCGCGCGCCCCTCGACGGCGCGTGGAAGATGCACGCCGACCAGCTCGGCCCCGAGACCGTGATGACCTTTGGCTCGATCGTCGAGCCGTTCTGGGTCTACATGTCCGTCGCGCTGTGGTCGGGCATGTTCGTCTCGAGCCCGTTCATCTTCTATCAAATCTGGCGGTTCATCGCGCCGGGCCTCTACAAGACCGAGCGCCGCGTCGGCATCGTGTTTGCGCTCTGCTCGGCCACGTTCTTCATCGCTGGCGCGCTGTTTTGCCACCACTTCGTGCTGCAAAACCTCTTCAACTACCTGCTCGAATACGTCGACAAGAACACCAAGCCCAACCTGTCGATGCGCGAGTATCTCGACCTCACGCGCGACATGATGCTCGCGTTCGGCGCGGTCTTCGAGCTGCCGATCCTCATCTACTTCCTGGCCCGGATCGGCCTGGTCACGCCGCGCGGCCTGTGGCGCTTCAACCGCTGGTTCATCGTGATCGCGTTCATCATCGGCGCGATCCTCACGCCCTCGCCCGACGTGGTGTCGCAGTGCCTGATGGCGATGCCGATGATCCTGCTCTACAACCTGTCGATCATCGTCGCGTACGTCGTCCAGCGCAACAAGGACAAGCAGCCTGGTGCGGTCCCGATGCCGCCCGACGACGCCGCCTGACGCGCGCCGCGGCTCACGGCCAGGCGGCGTCGAGCACGCCAGCTGACGCCAGCGCGATCTGCTGGAAGCGGAACATGCGGTCGCGCTGGTAGTCGCCGAGGAACTGGAGCGCGAGCTCGTCGAAGGTCAGCGTGCGCACCCAGCGGTAGCCGCACTCGGCGAGCAGCGGCGTGACGTGATCGACCCCGAACCGCACCGGCTCGGTCAGCTCGCCGAGCAGGTCGCGAGCGCCGCGGGCCGGCTCGGTCAGCCGATCGCCCGAGACCATGTTCTTGCCGACGAAGTCGAAGGCCACCAGCGAGCGCGGGTCGAGGCCGCCGGCCAGCGAGGTCGCGGTCGCGCGCACCGCCGCCTCGGTCAGGTACGGCACCACGCCCTCCCACAAGACCAGCGCCGGGTCGCGCAGGTCGAGCCCGGCGCCGTGCAGCCGCGCCACCGGATCTTCGCGCTCGAAGTCGCAGCTGACGAAGGTCGCGGCGTCGACCGGATAGCCCGACAGCGCGGCGATGCGCGCCCGCTTTTCGGACTGCACCTCAGGGTGATCGACCTCGAAGTACCGCACGCCCGAGATGGGCAGCCGGGCCGCGCGGGTGTCGTAGCCAGCGCCCAGCACCACGACCTGGCGCACGCCCAGGCGATCGGCGGCGAGCCCGACCAGGCGGTCGAGGTACGCGACCCGCAGCGCGAGCCAGGTCTCCATCGCCGGCCAGTGCCGGTCGAAGGCCTCGGCGTAGCGGTGGCCGTCCTCGCCGGCCAGGGCCTCGGCCCAGCGGTCGGTCATGATCGGCCGGTCCTTGCGCGTGGCTCGGGCGCGGTACGCGCAGACCATGAGCGCCGTCCTGCTGGCTCCTTGCATGCCGCCCATATACCGCGCCGAGCGCGCGCTCGCGCCGCCAGTCATCCGGCGTAAGGGCCCGCGTCGCCACAATCGCGACACCGAATGATGTCACGGTCGGCGCTTCCGTTGTTGACACTGTTTGGTGTCGCAGTTAACGATGGCTCATCAATGAGTGAGACAAACGACCGTTACCGTCAGCTCGGGATCGAGCTGGATGCCCTCAAGGCCCGCGTCCTCGCCGAGGTGGGCGCCGACGACCTCGCCCACGTCGAGCGGATGCGCCGCATCTCGATCGCCGCCGAGGTGGTGGGTCGCGGCCTCCTCCACGTCAGCCTCGATCCGCTGACCTGGTCGATCGGCGTCGCGGCGCTGTGGCTGCACAAGCAGCTCGAGGCCACCGAGATCGGCCACACCGCGCTGCACGGCGCCTACGACAAGGTGCCCGGCGCCGAGCGATTCGCGTCGGCCGACTTCGCGTGGGACGTGCCCATCGACGAGGCGTCGTGGAAGCGCGGCCACAACCACCAGCACCACGGCAACACCAACGTCGCCGGCAGGGATCCCGACATCCACTTCGGGACGATCCGGCTCACCGAGCAGACCCCGTACGCGCCGCACCACCGGCTCCAGCACCTCGCCGCGCTGTTCTTGCTCGCGCCCAACTTCACGTTCGGCATGAACCTGCACTTCACCGGCGCCGCCGACACCCTCGCCACCAACGGCCTCGGCCAGCTCGACGTGCTGCCCGATCGGTCGTGGCCGAGCGTGCGCGGCGCGTGGCACCAGGCGCTGCGCAAGTTCGTGCCGTACTACGGCAAGAACTACGTCTTCTATCCGCTCCTGGCCGGGCCGATGGCGTGGAAGGTCCTCCTCGGCAACGTGGTCGCCGAGATCGGTCGCGACGTGTACTCGGCGGCGACCATCTACTGCGGGCACGTCGGCGGCGACGTCGCGAGCTGGCCCGAGGGCACGCGCCCGCGCAGCCGAGGCGAGTGGTACGCGATGCAGATCGAGGCGACCAACGACTTCGAGGTGTCGGCGCCGATCTCGATCCTGTGCGGCGGACTCGACCGTCAGATCGAGCACCACCTGTTCCCGACGATGCCGCCACCGCGCCTGCGCCAGATCGCGCCCGAGGTGCGTGCGATCTGCGAGCGCCACGGCCTCCGGTACAAGACCGACACCTGGGGCCGCACCCTCAAGAAGGCGCTGGCCCACGTGAAGCGGCTGGCCCGCGACGAGGGGCCACGCGCGGTGCTGCGCGAGGCGGCGTGATGCTACTACTCGACCTAGACATGCCGGTCAGTGTCCCCCCGACGACGAGCTCGAGCGCGGCGCCCGCACCCGCGCCCGCGCCTGGCATGACGATCGACGAGCTGGCCGCCCACGCTGGGGTGCCGACCCGCACCATCCGTTTCTACCAAGCCCGCGGCGCGCTCATGAAGCCCGAGATCCGGGGCCGGGTCGCGTTCTACCTCGACGCCCACGTCGATCGGCTCAAGCTGATCGCGCAGCTCCAGGATCGCGGCCTGCGCATCGACGCGATCCGCGATCTAGTGGCGTCGATCGATCGCGGCGAGCTCGATCTCGCCGAGTGGCTCGGCATCGAGCAAGAAGTCCAGGCGCCGTGGGCCGACGATCAGGCTCGCACCGTCGACGAGGCCGGCCTGTACGCGCTGGCCGGCAACCAGCGGCCCGGGCTGATCGCCGAGCTGCTGCGCCACAAGATGATCGAGCGGCGCGGCGACACGTTCTTGATCCCGAGCCCGGCGCTGCTCGGCATCGCGCTGCGCCTGGCCGCGGCCGGCATCGAGCTCGAGACCGGCGCCGCGGCGGCCGCGATCTTGCGCAAGCAGCTGCGCCGTGCGGTGAAAGACCTGGTCGAGCTGTTCGTCCGCGGCGTCCGCGACGGCGGCGTCGGCCTCGCCGATCCTGAGGCGACGTTTTCGACCTTGCGACCCCTCGGCACCGAGGCGGTGAAGATCTTGTTCGCGCGCGAGATGGAGCACGCGCTGCGCGGCCTCGTCGAGTCGGGCGCCGTTCGTGCGCTCCGCAAGAAGCGCAAAAAGTAGCGCTACTGGAACAGCGCGAGGCCGCGCTGCGCGATCGGATCTTCGAGGTGCACCAGCTCGGCGCGCTGCGCGGCGGTGAGCGTCAGGTACGGGCGCGGCAGCTCGGCGGCGACGATGGCCGCGCCCTCGTCACGGACTCGCGCCAGGAGCGCGGGCAGCGCCGCGTCGCGCCGCTCACGGGCCCAGGTCACGCGCGCGCGGCGGTCGGTCGGCAAGGTCGGGACCTGGTCGCGCCAGCGACTCCAGCGCGGCGCGACCCGGCCGTGGCCGAGCCCGACCAGCGCGCGGTCGAGCTCGTCGGCGAAGACCCGGGCCACCGCGTCGGCTGGGTCGGCGGCTTCGTCGACGGCCCACAGCGCCCAGGTCCGGTAGTCGGCGCAGCGCGCGGCCAGGCCCTCGCGCGCCGGCGGCAGCGGCGGCAACCCGATCGGCTCGACGACCGGCTCGGCGCGCGTCGCCTTGCGCTCGGCGGTCGGCACCGCGAGGCCGGCGGCGTCGACGACCGCCCACACCGCCGCGACCTCGGCCTTGCCGACCTTCCAGTCGCGGTTGGCCTCGGCAGCGACCAGCCGGATCTTCCAGAACGGATCAGCGAGCAGGCGCTCGCGGGCGTCGGGCGCGGCGCGGCACAGCTCGCGGGTCGCGTCGCCGGCCAGCTCGGGCAGATCGATCGCCTGCGTGATCAGCTCGCGCCCGGCTCGCGCGACCAGCTCGAGCAGCTCGGCTGGACGTTTGCCCGGCGACGACAGCTCGGCCAGCTCGAGGATCGCGGTCGCGACCCCGTCGGGGCTGCCCAGCTTGCGCAGCGCCTTGTAGGCCTCGCCGCGCCAGCCGACGACGTCGCGGGGCCGACCGCGATCGGCGCGCAACCGGGCGACGACGGCGGCGGTCGCCTGCGCGCGGTGCTCCTTGGCGGCGCCGACCAGCGCGAACGCCGAGATGGTGCGGCCGCGCTGGGCGCCGTCGTCGGGCGCGGCCAGCTCGTCGAGCACCGCCGCGAACAGCTCGGGCACGTCGCTCACCGGCTCGAGATAGTCGGTGACCCGGTGCGGCGCGGTCCACGGCCGACCGTGGGCGTCGTCCCATAGCCTGGCGAGGCGGGCGCCCACCGTCGGCGCGCTGGCGATCGCCGGCAGCGTCGCCTCGCACAGGGTCTGCAAGTTGCTGCCGTCGTGCAGCTCGGCGAGACGCTCGAGGAGCTGCGCGCCGACCCGCGCGGTGCCCAGCTCGAGCAGCCGGGCCCGGACCGCCTTCGCGCGATCCCAGCGCTCCATCGTCGCGACCGCCGGCGCGAGGCCGGCGCGAGCGGCGAGCGCGACCGAAACCGGCTGCTCCCGCGCGAGCACGGTGAGCAGCTCGTCGATGAGCTTGGCCTCGTGCGGATCGATGACGGTCTCGACCTGGTCGATGAACTTGGGGCGCGCGATCGCCGCCGCGGCCGCGGCGAGCGCGGAGGTGAGCGTGGCGACCGGCGGTGCGGGTGCCGGCGGTGCGAGTGGCGGCGGTGCGGGTGCCGGCGGTGCGGATGGCGGCGGTGCGAGTGGCGGCGGTGCGAGTGGCGGCGGTGCGGGTGCCGGCGGTGCGGATGCCGGCGGTGCGGATGCCGGTGCCGGCGGTGCGGGTGCCGGCGGTGCTTGCAGCGCCGGGCTCGCGTCGACCAGCCCGACCGGCGTCAGCAGATCGACCGCGCGCAGCCGCGCCACATCGCCGTGTCGCACCGCCACCTCGATCTGCTCATGCTCGGCGCGCAGCGCCGCCTCGGTCGCGCCGTCGAGGTGAGGCAGCGGCGCTGGATAGGTCGCCGCGATCGCCGCGACGTCACCGTCGAGCGCCTTCGCAATCTCGGGCCACGTCACCTGGGCCGGCAGGGCCGCCGCGCCGTCGCCGCGGACCCAGGCCAGCTGGGCGGCGAGCGGCGACGCTCGCAGCTCGCGCGGTAGCCGATCGAGCGTCTTCCAGGTCGCGCCGCGCAGGTTGTCGTCGAAGCGGCGCCGCACCGCCTGGTCGAGCGCGGACGCGGCCAGGAACGACGCCATCGCGGCCGGCTCGCCGGCCTCGTCGAGGAGACCCAGCGCGCGCTCGCGCACCGACGCGCTGGGATGCGCGACCAGCCGCGCGGGCGCCGGCAGGTCGGTGGTCGCCGGTGCCGGCGCGTTGAGCGCGCGCAGCGACGCGACCGCGCGCGCACGATCATCGGGATCGGGCGCCCCCGCCATCCGCTCGAGCGCGCCGATCGCCGCGGTATCGGCGAGCTGCTGCAGCACCGGCGCCAGCTCGCTCGGCGTCTCGCCGGCATCGGCCAGGTACACCGCGAGCGGGGACGCCCGCGCCGGCGCCAGGCGGGCCAGCCGCGCCAGCGCCTCGCGCACGTGGCGCGACCACCGCGTCGCCGTCCCGACCTCGAGCAGGAGCGCCGGCACCACCGCCGGCACCGCGGCCAGCGTCAACCCGACGACGACGCCGGGATGGGTGTGATGCTTGACGCCGGTCGACAGCGGCTGGCCGTGCAGCGCGCTGGCGGCCTCGAGCAGCGTCGCCAGCGCCGGTGCGGTGCGCGCGCGTCCCAGCATCTGCGCCGCGTACTCGCCACGTCGGTGGACCAGCTCGCTGTCGCTGCCACCCAGAGAAGCAGCCAGGTCCGCCGTCATCTGGGCCTCGACCGCTGGCACGCTCGCCAGCGCGTCGAGCATGTGATCGGGCAGCCGCAGATCGCTGTACCAGTAAATCCCGCGCGGCGCGCCCCAGATCGCGAGGAAGCGCTCGACCAGCGGCCGCACGTCGAAGATGGTCTCGAGGGCCGACCTGACCAGGGCCCAGGTCGTGCGCGCGCGCGCGATGTCCGCGTAGACGTCGAGGCCGGCTTGGGCCAGCTCGAGCGCCGGCACCTCGCGCAGCCGCGTCAGCAGCGCCGCCCGCGCCGGCCGATCGTCGGGCAGCTTGGCGATCTCGACGAGCGCCGCCCGCAAGGTCTCGCCGCTCGGCGGCGTGCCCCCCGCCGCGAACGCGGCCAGCGCCGGGGTCAGCGCGCGAAACTTGGTCAGCCACTCCGACGGCGACTTCCACTGCCGTTCGTCGCGCTGCACGTCCACGAGCGCCAACCCTTGCCCGCCACCCAGCCGCACCCGCCCCGCGATCGGATCGATGCCCAGCGCGCCCACGTCGTCGCGCACGCGCACCTCGACGCGGGGCAGCGCCGCCGCCAGCGCGTTGAGCAGGTCGCACATGCGCTGCACGCTCACGCCGGTGTCGCTCGCCAGCGTCTGCTTGCCCTCGCCCACCACCCGATCGCTGCGGGTCGCGCGCGTCACCACCAGCGCGAAGCTCTCGCCGTCCCACGCCGGCTGATTCACCCGCGTCGCCAGCTCCTCGATCGCCGCCAGCTCCGCGTCGTCGAGCGGCCGGTCGCGCAAGATCTGATAGCTCGCAGTCCACGCCATCGCCCCACTCTATCGCCTCTGGCCCCGCCCCGGCGCGATGCACGCCGGAGATCCTGTACGATGGCTCGGTGAATCGTGCCGCAGTGATCGTGGCGGTGATGGCGACGTTCGGCTGCGGTCGCGATGCCCCGAAAGACCGACGCGCTGCTCTCGCCCAGCAGTTACGCACCGCCAGCCGCACCGAGCTGCCTGCCGCAGCCGCTGCCTACCGCGCCGCCCTCGGCGAGGAACCCGCCGTGGTGCGCGAGATCGCCGATGCCTACGCGCGCGTCGGCGATCGCGACGGCGAGCTCGCGACGCTGCGTCCCATGATCGAAGCGGAGCGCGGCGCCCCGACCGACGTGCGCCGCGCACTCGACTTGATGCTCGACGCCGGGCCGATCGACGATGCCACCTACCAGCGCGGGCGCTCGTTACTCCAACAGTTGCTGCGCGCCGAGCCATGGTGCGCCAGTTACGACCTGCTGGTACGCTGGACCGAAGGTCATCCCGAGCACCCCGCCTCGCTGGACCAAGCGCTCGCCGGCTGCCCTCGCGACGAAGAGCGCGCCCGCTGGCTGACCGCCCGCCGTCGCGACGCCGCCAATGCCTGCGACGCGGTCGTCCGTGGCGCGCTCACCGAGGCCATGCGATGCGTCGAGGGCGGCGGCACCAGCTGGCAGGTACTCGCTGCCCGTGGGGTCCTCGGCGAACGTCCCGGCGACAACCTCCGTGCCGCCGCCGCCTCGCCCGACGCCACCGCCTTCCTGCTTCTCCAGGTCGCCCGCCTCGCCGACACGCCCCGCGACCAAGCGTGCGCCGCGCTGACCCGAGCCCGGGCCATCGAACAAGCCTGGCTCCCCAAAGCCGGCGCCCCAGCGGCGATCGCGGGTCGCTACGACCAACTCAACCGCAACGCCGGATGCCAATAACGCGTATTCACATATGCCACTCCCTCGGCATCCTACTTTTTGGGATGGCCGTCCGAGACCAGTGCCTCGCACTTCTTTCGATCAGGTGTGCGCCATTGCGCGGGCTAGCCGATAGCGCACGTTCGCTTCGTGCGGCTGACCTGAGATCGCGCTATCGAGCTCGGCCAACACAGGCGGCAATAGTTCCAGCGGACCGATGAGCTGAAGCATTACCGCGAGAAACAACAGTCGCTGCCATTCTCCTAGTCCGCCCGCGTGCCCAGCCAACCACGCGTCGCGCAGATCCTCATCGGTCATGTGTGCTACGAGATCCGGCATCAGCTCATCTATCGCGCTGGTCAAGACGGACGCAATCAGTGCTGGTTCGCCATCTGCCGCGAACACAAACCAAGCCTCCTGACCGTCGCGCCGCACGCGTGCACGCCAATGCGCGCTCCATATATCTGTGGCGACTTTCGGCTCATCGTCAAGCGCAGCGCCGAGTCGACGACTGTACACGCCGTAGTTGACCGCCACTTTCACCGCAGCAGCATCGGAGGCGCTGTCCTTCTGAATAAGTATAATACCCACGGCGCCACCCTCGCGCGCCCCGCGAAGGAACGTCAGCCGCCCTCGCGACGTGAAGCCCCATCGCTTGCAGGCCGGACGCATCAATGCCACCGCCGCCGTGAGAACGTCATATTTCAGCATCACGGTCCACGCACCACATCTACTCGATAGTTTTCCATATAGTATAAATATGTATCTTTCGCCCGCTGACTTGAATCGTAACGCGCGCCACCGGTCTTTGTCTCGATGCCACCTAGGAGCACACCATCTTTCCACAGCTCAATATCGATACGACGTACACCGAAGATTGGCCAACCCGGTCGCTCCAGTATTCATACACGATGAAGTTGCCGTGAGTATCGATGGAGCGTTTCGGCATCCAAGCTGCGGTGTCGGCCAAGACGGAACGGGTGCCTCGCCCGCGACGCGAGTCAGAGCCTGTTCCTAGCTCAAGCCGTTTGCCGTCGAGTGACAGTATTCGCCAGCTGTTGCTCTTCAAGAGGTAGCGCGAAAATGTTCTTTCTGTCTCCTCCCGGAAGACCGCCCATCCGTCGGCGGTGATCTCTCCGGTTGCCACGAGTGGCCGTCTGTCGAAACCCTGCCTATACTGGAACACATCTGAGTCATCGAACTGCGGTACTCCTTCTGCCGAGTTGCGTTCGAGCATTGGCAGTGTGAGATCCCACCCGTATCCATACTCCGACATCTCTGCCGATGACGAGTACACGAGCCCCAACGATGGGGTCATTCCTCGGCCAGATGGAGCGGTGAGCGGGAAATCGTAGGACAGACTCCCACCGGATCCCATCACTGCGACGTTGCCTATCAGTTGTTGGAGGTAGTTCCGCCCTTCCTGTAGCTCACGAGACTTGAACTCAATCTTTGGCTGCGCCACCGCCTCTCCTGGTGATCGTCCCGTAACGGTGGCAATCAAGAAAAGTATCGCCGCCCCGCTCGCTGCACGCATATATTTTCTCCCTGAATTGCGAATCACCATATTCGCCGATTTGGCTGCGCCGGTCAACGGCGCCGGTGTCGGATTATTCGATTGAGCTCTGAAAGTTTGGATCTTTAACTGCGTCTGCAAGCACAATAGATCACGCTAGCTACAGCGTGCCCGGTAATTCGGGCCGCTGAAACTCGGCAGCCACCCAGTCCTCCGTCGCGCCGCGCGCTCGTGCCGTCGGGCGCGGCGAGTGCAGCCACCGGTGCGCCGTCACCGCGGGCGT
>Ga0209591_10000115_pt1 | contig 100219 bp, 103 predicted proteins | sample MAT01_FD_187207 | JGI IMG/M metagenome (GOLD analysis project Ga0209591, IMG submission 187207) | Freshwater microbial communities from Lake Fryxell liftoff mats and glacier meltwater in Antarctica - MAT-01 (SPAdes) (version 2) | ecosystem: Environmental > Aquatic > Freshwater > Ice > Liftoff...
TCCGTAGCTGCCCGACCGCGGCCGTCCAGCTCAACCGGAACGCCGCACCGACTGCGAGCGCGCGGTCGCGAAGCTTCCGGTCCGGGTATCGGTCCCACACCTCGTGCACGCCCGCTCGCGGGGCTAGGAAGTGGATCGCGAACGAGCTGATCATCTTTTCATCGTCAATTGACGCGCCCTGATCGTAGGCGTCCCCACTCAGCCAGTGACCGAGTTCGTGTGCCAGCGTCATCCGACGTCGGCCCGCCGGGGCGTCGCCGTTGATCACTGCCGCCCCAACGACATCTGAACCGTCGCCGACCTCGACGCAACCTCCGTCGGGTCCGCCACTGCCAAGCCCTACGGCGAAGGAGTACAAGCCCAGGCGTTCGCAGGTCTCGCCAAGGTCCTGAATGGGCCTGTTCGCCAGGTCGAGGCTGCGCCTGCAGTTCCATGCCAACGTCTCGGCGGCCGTGTGGCTTGTCGGTGTCCGCGCTGGCAGGGCCCGACCGACGGGGACGACCAGGACCATCTCCACCAGTGTGCGCACGTCGGCGGCGAAGGTCTCCATCTCGATGTCCAGTGCGCGTGTCGTCTCGTGTGCCTGCGTAGGGTCGCTGCGGCGGCTGACAACAGCGGGAACGGGTGGGCTGACGAAGTACGACAGTGGACGTCCCAAAGCAGCGGCAATTGCGACAAGTTCGGGAACGCTCAGCTTGCGATCTCCCGCCTCAAGGCGGGAGATCGCCGTCCGGTCGAGGTTCACCACCTGCCCCAGACCGTCCTGAGTCATGCCCGCGGCCTCGCGAGCACGGGCCAGACGCTCCCCGAGCATCAGCTTGTCCACGTGTGCGATTTTCACACGTAGCCTGCAAACAGTCGAGTGGCGGGGCGCAGGGCGCGGTCAGGTGCTGGCGAGGGCGGCGAGCAGCTCGCGTTCCCGCTGGGCACTGAGGCCGGCTGAGCGGGCTCGATCCAGTCCTTGCTCGCGTTCCCAGGCGAGTGTGTCGGCCAGCATCGCCGTCCTCGGGCGGTGCCGGAGCCCGGCCGCGGTCGCGGCGGCCCCGGAGCGGGCGAACCAGCCTTCGCCGCCCGGCTCGACCTGCCACATCGCGAGAGACTCCGGGCCCATGTACTCGGCGACGCCTCGCTCCAGCAGCCAGGCCGCCGAAGCGGTCACCACGGGCCCATGATGACCGCCCACGTGGCGTGACAGGGCAACCCAGTCGGGGAACGCGACGGTGGGTCCGACGGTGTCGTACACACCCGTCATCCGGTCGCGGGCACAGTCCAGGAGCCACCCGGCCAGGTCCCGCACAAACTATCCGCCACGCGAGGTCCAGGGCTTCTACACCAAGGACGAGTTGCGGCTGCTGATCCAGCGCCGCGCGAGCCGTCTCACGATCGCGACCCTCCCGATCAACGAGCAGATCGCCGGGCGCGGCTACCAGTCCCACGCGATCCGCCGCGTCGCCGAGACGTTCGAGAACGACGCGCAGCGCGACGCCCTGCTCGTCATGGCGACCGGTTCTGGCAAGACCCGCACCGTGATCGCGCTGACCGACCTGATGATGCGAGCGAACTGGGCCAAGCGAATCCTCTTCCGCGCCGACCGCAAAGCACTGGTGCGCCAAGCCGTGGGCGCGTTCAAGGCGCACCTCCTCGGGACCCCTGTGGTCAACCTGGTCGAGGAGAAGGACCTCAGCTCTCGCGTGTTCGTCTTCACCTATCCGACGCTGATGAACATCATCAACAAGGAGATCGCGTCCGCCCTCCTCGATCAGCTGACCATCCCCGCCGTCCGCGCCCAGCAAGAACTGCTCGGCGAGATCGCCGGCGACGAATGGTGAACCGACCTCACCCTGCCGATGATGGAGACCATGCGCCGGCGCGTCCGCAGCCTGGTCAACCCGGCGGCCGACGGCGACTCGCCCGTAGCAGCCGCTGAGCCGACCGCCGACGTCGTCTAGCAGCTGCCCGACATCGATACGCTCGAGCGCATCGCCACCCCGGCCGTCGTGCGCCCCGCGCCCCGATTCGCCGCTTTTAACCGCTCGAGTGCGGTCATCGGCGCGGCCACGGCAGTGATCGTCGACCGCCGCAGCCAGCGCGACACGTAGCCCGGGGCTACGCATCACCGGTTGGACAGGTCACCCGGCCGAAGCATGGCGACAACGACCAGCCCTCCAACACGGACGCGCCCCGTCTCCCGCCAGCCGAACCGCTGGTAGAGCCCGGGGTTGGACGAGTCCGCCGTGGTCAGATAAACGGGGCTGCCCACGGCGTCAGCGATCACCCGCTCCAGCAGGGCGCGACCTACGCCGCGCCCTCGTAGACCTCGCGGTACACCCACGAACTCAAGGGTCAGGGCATCGGCTGGGGCGGCGCTCGCGCCGAGGTAGCGCAGGGTGCGTCGGATTGCCGTCGGTCCGCAGCCGAAGCAGACCCGGGCCGTCCAGGCCAGTTGAGCGAGGCTACCGGGCCGCCTGTCGGCCGGGGTGACCACGGCGGCACCAGCAGGTTCGCCCGCCACCTGCGCCAGGTACTGGATGCGGCCCGGCAGGGTCGCGTGAGTCCCTAAGGTGGCCGTGAACCAGTGTCGCCTGGCACGCAGCCCCGGGCCGCAGATCCAGCCCAACCCCGGCTCGTCGGCGAACGCTGCTGCGAGCAAACTGACGACGTCGCGGGGATCGCCGCCGGAGATCACCTCAACGGTCATGCTGGCTCCGCAGCGGCGCCTCGGGAACCAGGTGACACACGAGGAGCTTGAGGAACAGGAACGGGACGACCCACGCCAGTGCCGTCGGCAGCGGGAGCAGGACGAGGTTGACCGTCACCGCAGCGATCCAGGCGACCATCGCCACCGGGCGTCGGATCTCCACCGGGACCGACTCGATGAGGCCCGCCCCGGCGAGCAGCAGGACCGCGTTCGTCGCGCTCCACACCAGGCCCTGCGGGACCACGAGGCCCAGTGCGGCCAGGTGGATCACGTGGGCGGCGACGAAGACCAGCCGGGCCCGCGTGGCCCCAGGCCTGCCCCGGTGATACCAGCGCTTGGCCGAGTTCGTGGCGTTGGTGAGGACACCGCCGACCAGGTCGAGGGCCGCGACGGCGCAGATGACGGTCTGCAGGGCCGACCACTCCCGGTAGGCACCGGTGTGCAGCACCAGCCATGCGACGAGTGCGACGCAGACCAGACCGCCACCGACCTCGACCACGTACTCGGGGCGGGTCTTGCCCGGCCCCATGAAGCGGTCGATCCGACCGCTCCACCCGGCACCGGTGTCGGGAACGGTCCAGTCGACCACAAGGTCCGGGCGGTTCACGGTGCGGCCCCCGGCGGTGTGGGACTGCCCCAGAGGCCGGCCAGCAGGGCCCAGGGCTGGCGGTCGAGGCCCACCGGCCGCCCCTCGCGCATCGCCTCCAGCACCCACCCGTCGGCTGCCCGGAAGACCGCAATGGTGGCGGCGAGCATGAGGTCGGGGTCGATGTCGGCGCGGACCATCCCGAGCCGCCTCCCGTCGGCAAGCATGGCCTCGAACCACGGGTCGGCCTCTGCGCCTGCGCGGGTCGTCGCTGCTGGGACGAGTGCGAGATCGTCGGGGTGGGCGACCAGGTGCTCCTGTAGCCCGCGGGCACCCCGGTCCAGCTGGAGCCAGAACCCTAGTGTGTCAGTGGCAGCCCACCACGGGCCGAGGGCGGCGCGCAGCCGGTCCCGGACCCCTTCGAGGACCGCGCGCAGCAGGTCCTCGCGACCGTCGAAGTACTGGTAGGCGGCGCTCTTGGAGAACCCCGACGCCTCGATGATCTTGTTGTAGGAGGCGATCTCGGGACCCTCGGCAGCAAAGTGGGCCCGGGCGACCCGCAGGATCGCGGCCTGACGGTCGGGCGGCAGGCGCCCGAAGCGAGGAAGCGGCATGTACCGATAGTACACACAGGCGGTACACTTCGATGGTACACACAGGTTTATGCAAGAGGAGTGTCGCAGTTGAGGGTGTAGCGGTGGTCGGTGCGTCGGTCGCTGGGTAGGGGTCGAGGTCCTCGCCAGCCCCAGCAGCCGCAGCACCCCGTCGGCGATCCGGGCCGACCACGGCCGGTCGGCAGGGTCTCGGGGCAGCAAGGCGTATCGCGAGAGGTTCAGCAGCGCGAACGGCGCCCGGCTCGCGCGGCGTGCCGTGCACCCCGCGCACCCGAAGCGCAATCACCTCGGGATCCGGACGGTCCATGCCCGCGGCGAGCGGCGGCCACTCCCGTCAGCGCACCCGCCCGAGGACGAGCCCGCCGTAACCCTGTGCCCCGACCGTCTGGATCACCGTGGCGTACATGCGCCCGCACGACGTTGTCCACAATGATCATTCCGCCCGGTCGGGACAGACGCAGTGCGCGCTGGACGTACTCAGGCGCGGTGGAGAAGCACATCTCGCCGATCTTCACCACGCTCGGGCTGCCGCCCGCGGGCGATGACCACCGCAGGGTGATCGCCGTGCTGCGATGGCTGGGGGCGTGAGCGCGGGCTTCACGAACAGGGCAGGTTTTCGGCGCGGTTTTTGATCGATGTCTATCCACCGAGGTGGGATGAACTCCGGAAGTCCGTCGCGGATCCGTACCGACCATTCTTGTTGATGCATCAATCTGTGATGGGCACGGCACAGCATCACGCAATTATCCAACGACGTCGCTCCACCCTTCTCCCATTCGACAATATGATGGACTTCGCACCAACTCGGTGGGCGGCGGCACCCGGCAAAGGCGCAACCGTGGTCCCGTACCGCTACCGCTCGCCGTAGACCGTCCGGAATCGTCCGCGACGCGCGCCCCACATCCAGCGGCTGCCCGGCACCGTTCATCACGACCGGCACGACCCGGGCGTCACAAGCCAGCAGCCGCAACTGCGCCGGGGTGAGCCGCGCACCGAAGTCCAGCATCGCGCCTCGCGCCCTGTCCTCGAGGTCCGTCAACCCGATCACCACGTTCAGGTGCGGGCGTTCCCCGCCGGTGCGGGGCAGCACGGTGGAGTCGGCGTGGGTCAGGGCGAACCCGCAGATCTCCGCCAAACCCTGCGCCTGCCGCTCGGTCACGGCCCGAGTGTCATCGGAGGTCAACGGCTTCGCGGCCGCGTCGATCGCGGTGGCGACCGCTTCGAACAGCACGGCGTCGAGGTCGGCGTCGAGTTTCCCGCCGGACCCGTCCGCCCGCGGGCGGAGGACCAGCGTGTTCAGGTGCGCGGGTGGCTCGTCGTCCTCGCCGGCGCCGTCCTGATCCAGGCGTTCCACCAGCGTGCGGGCGTAGTCGGCCAACTCCGACGGGCTGTAGAGGGTGGCCTTCTCCGCGATGTCGTGCTCGGCGGCCGTCCAGACCTGCGGCGCCAATCGCCCCGCCGCAGCCGAGCCGAGCTCGCGGACGACGACCTCCACGTGGCGCAGGCTCACCGTCCCGGCCGCGAACACCTCCGCGGTGGCCGCGAGTCGAGGCGGCAGGGCCTGCCCATCGAGCCCGACCCGGATCCCGATCTGCTCGGCGACCTTCACCCGCCGCCCGGCCTCACCGCGCTCCCAGCCGGTCAGATCGGACAGCCCGGCGGCCGGACTCCGATAGCCACGCTCACCGAACGTGCCACGACGTGTCAGATCGGCGATACGCGTGACCGACACATGGTCCAGCCTGCGGGCGACGCCCTCGCACATCGCCACCGCCGACAACACCTCGTCCGCAGTGGCGGACGAATCCGAGGCGGCCGCCAGCGCATCCACTGCATCGCTGAGTGCACGATGCGCGAGCGCCAGCGAGCTTTCCGTCATGCCCAGATCGTCGCAGCCGCCACCGACAATTTTCGGGCGCTGCAGGAGACAGGGGCGAACAATCCTCAAGATTCTTTGTGTGGTGGCATGCAGTAACCATCGAGGTCCTGGCCCAGCGATCGTGCGGCGTGTCGGTGCGTGATCTGGCAGCCGCGGTGTGCTGATCATGTGTGGTGTCTGGATCTGAGCAGCCGTACTCCTGTTCGACGGCCGTGCCGTAGCGGCCCCGGTCCTCGGCTCGGGTGCGCTCGGCGAGCGTGCGCAGCGCCGGTCGGCGAGGGCACTCGGGTACCGACGAGTAGTCTTCCGCCGACCATCACCATGAGCATGGCGCTCGTGGTTCCGACGGGTGACTGTCGACGATGGGTTCACCGTCAGCCGTCGAAAGGACACTTGATGTCACCACATCGTCGAGCCCTCATGATCGGTGCCGCCGCCCTCGTCGCCGCTCTCACCGCGGCCCTGACCTTGCCTCTCACCGCCGGAGCCGCCTTGCCGCAGCAGGCCGCTCCGCAACCGGAGACCACCTATCGGGTGAGTGGGGCCGACACGCCGGAGCAGCGCACCGCGCTGGCGGCTCGTGACATCGACATCCTCGCCGCCGGACCTGGTCGGCTGGAGATCCGGGCGACCAGGGCCGAGGCCGACCAGCTGCGCGCGGAGGGCCTGGGCCTGACCCCGCTGGCCGACCCCGCGAGCCTCGGACCGGTCGTTCCCCGGCCCGACAAGGTGGCCGAGTTCCCGGCCGGGTACACCGGCTACACCAACTACGCGGAGCTGAACACCCGGCTGGCGGCGTTGCAGGCGAGCAACCCGTCGATCGTGTCGGTGTCGAACTACGGCCGATCGTTCCTGGGCCGGACGCTGCCGCTGGTGAAGATCAGCGACAACGTCGGGACCGACGAGGACGAGCCCGAGGTCTTGTTCACCTGTGCCCAGCACGCCCGGGAACACCTCACCGTGGAGATGTGTCTGCGGATCGCGGAGCGGCTGGTGGCGAACTACGCGTCGAGCACCGGGTCCACGGTGAATTCGCGCGAGATCTGGCTCATGCCGATGCTGAACCCCGACGGCGCGGAGTTCGACATCGCCTCGAACCGCTTCGCCTTCTGGCGCAAGAACCGCCAGCCCACTGCCGGGACCAGCGCGGTCGGGACCGACCCCAACCGCAACTGGGGCTATCAGTGGGGCTGCTGCGGCGGATCCAGCGGGTCCCCGAGCTCGGACACCTACCGGGGGAAGTCGGCGTTCTCGGCACCGGAGACGGCCCGGGTGTTCGACTGGGTCGGCAGCCGCGTGGTGGGCGGGCGCCAGCAGATCACCTCGCACATCGACTGGCACACCTACTCCGAGCTGATCCTGTGGCCCTACGGCTACACCAGCGCCGACACCGCTCCCGGTCTCGACGCCGACGCCGCGGCGACCTTCCAGGCGCTCGGCCGGGCGATGGCCCAGACCAACGGCTACACCGCGGAGCAGGCCAGTGACCTCTACGTCACCGACGGCGGCATCAGCGACTGGATGTGGGCCACCCACGGCATCTGGTCCTACACCTTCGAGATGTACCCGGTGAGCCAGTCGCAGGGCGGCTTCTACCCGCGCGACAGCGTGATCGCCCGCGAGACGGCCCGTAACGACGCCGCCGTGGACCTGTTCCTCGGCTACGCCGACTGCCCGACGAGCATCACCGGCCGCACCTGCTGAGCTCGTGATCGCCGTGTGCGGTGCGGTGCAGGTCCCGCACCGCACACGATGATCGTGACAATTGTGGCCGCGCATCACCCGCCCCGCAGGGCCGACAGGGGGCCACGGCAGTATCGGTCGGGTGAGACCCACCGATCCGACCCCGCAGGGTCCGGCACCTCAGGGCGCGCGGCACCGGCACCGGCACCGCACCCCACCGGCACCGGAGATCGGCCACGGCCACGGCCACGGGCCGGCCGCCCCCGCCGGTGGGCGCGTCCGGGTCGCGATCGCGGCCCTGCTGGTACCTGCGGTGTTGGCCACCGTGGTCGGGTTGCTGCTGCTGTACCCGTTCGGGGATCGCGCCGAGCCGGCCGCCGGGGCCGACTCGCTGCCGCAGGTGTCCGGGCACGTGAACGCGGCGGCCGAGGCCGACTGCGAGGAGGGCGGGGGCGACAAGGGCTGCATCGCCCTGACCGTGGTGCTGTCGGACGGGCCGCTGCCGGGGCTGAGCATCGTCACGCTGGTGTCGAAGGTGCGTGGCGTAGCCTCCTACCAGGCCGGGGACGACGTCTTGCTGGTCCGCGACGGCGAGGATCCCGCCGACCCCGAGGCGTACAGCGTCATCGACTTCCAGCGCGACATCCCGCTGCTGGTCCTGGCGCTCGTCTTCGCGGCGGCGGTGGTGGCGCTCGGACGGTGGCGCGGGCTGGCGGCGCTGGTGGGGCTCGGATTCACGGGCGTCGTGGTGGTCGTGTTCGTGCTCCCCGCGATCCTCGCCGGCCGCGATCCGCTCGCGGTGGCCGTGGTGGGCTCCTGCGCGATCATGTTCGGCGTCCTCTACCTGACCCACGGCCTCTCCGCCCGCACGTCGACTGCGGTGCTCGGCACGCTCCTGAGCCTGGTCCTGATCGGTGTGCTCGGCACGGTCTTCGCCGCCGCCGCCCGGCTGACGGGCCTGGACGAGGACACCTCGAGCCTGTCCAACGCACTGGGCACCGGCATCGACGGTCGCGGGCTGGTGCTGGCGGGCCTGGTCATCGGGGCGCTCGGCGCGCTCGACGACGTCACGGTCACCCAGACCAGCGCCGTGTGGGAGCTCCACCGCGCCGATCCACGCCTGCGCGCCGGAGCGCTGTTCGGCGCGGCGATGCGGATCGGGCGTGACCACGTGGCGTCGGCCGTGAACACGCTGGTACTGGCCTACACCGGCGCGGCACTGCCCCTGCTGCTGCTGTTCTCCGTGGCCGAGCGCGGTCTCGCCGACACCCTCACCGCGCAGGTGATCGCGACCGAGGTGATCCGGACGCTGGTCGGCAGCGTCGGGCTCGTCGCGGCGGTGCCGCTGACCACGGCACTGGCGGTCGCGGTCGTCACGCGGGGTGGGAACCCGGTACCGGGCACGCGAGTTGGACGGGCGTGATCGTCGAACTCGTTCCGGGCGCGAACATCGCGCTGCGTGGCGACAGCATCGAGTTCCGCCTCGGCGGCCCGTTCGACCTGTCCGCGCTCGTGCTGGACGAGTCCGGGCAGGTGTCCGGCGACGCCGACATGGTCTTCTACAACGCGCCCGACGCTCCGGGCGTGCGGTTCCGTCCCGGCCGGCTCACCGTGACCCCGGCGCGGCTGCGCCGCGGCGCCACCCGGGTGATGGTCGTCGCCTCCCCCGAGCGGCCGGGAACGACCTTCGGGGCTCTGCCACGCCCCGCCGCCGTAGTGGTGGACGGCACCGGTGCCACGTTCTCCCGGTTGACCACCCCGGCTCTGCACGCCGAGACCGTGGTGCTGCTGGCCGAGGTCTACCAGCGGGGCGGGGGGTGGAAGGTCCGGTCGATCGGGCAGGGCTATGCCGACGGCCTGGCCGGGTTGGCCAGGGACTTCGGCGTCGAGGTCGATGTCGAGGTGGTGCCATCCGGCGGGGCCGCCGTGGCGCCGCCCGGCGGAGCGACCGGGGTGCCGCCTGACGGGGCCGCCGTGGTCGCCGAGGTGGTGGACGCCACCAACGTCGAACGCGGTCGCCACGGCCTGCGCCCGCTGACCACGGACGCGCGGCTGTGCCGGGCCGCGCAGGACCACAGCGCGGACATGGTCCGCCGGGCGTTCTTCGCCCACGAGAACCCCGACGGCGCCCAGGTGTGGGATCGCGCGATGGCCGCCGGATACGTGTACCGCAAGGTCGCGGAGAACATCGCCGCCGGTCAGCGCACCGCCGACGAGGTGGTCCGGGGCTGGATGAACAGCCCCGGACACCGCGCCAACATCCTCGACGCCGAGCTCAGCCAGATCGGTGTCGGCCACGCCCCCGGCGGGAGCTACGGCGTGTACTGGACGCAGGTGTTCGGCACGCCGCGGTGAACCGCCCGTCAGCCCTCGGGACGGTCGAGCACACCCACCAGCACCTCGTGCAAGCACCTGGGCGTCGGCCGGGTCGCGCAGCCGCCCACCCGCGCCGCGCACGACGTACCACTCGGCGGCTCCCTGGTACCGGACGGTGACCGCGACGGCCCCGTCGTCGCCGCAGGTGGTCCCCAGCTCCAGCGATCCGGTGATCACACCGACGTCCTCGGTCCAGACCCCGCCGGGAGGTGCGGTCAGCACCGTGGAGTGTTCGGTCGCCATGGTCAGCAGCCGCTCAGCATGTCCGTCAGCGCGGTCTTGTCCGCGGAGGTGATCGTGAGCTTCCAGGTGTGCTCGGTGTCGATCCACATGCTGGAGTAGGTGCACCGGTAGCTCTCGGTCGGCGGCTTCCGCGCGTTCGGGGGCTGGTCTCCCTTGCTCTGGTTGACGTTGTCGGTCACGGCGATGAGCTGCGGGCCGTCGAGGTCGTTGGCGAAGTCGCCCCGCTTGTCGGTGGTCCAGTCCGACGCGCCGGAACGTCACGCCTCGGCGAGCGGCACGACGTGGTCGATGTCCACGTCGGATGCCGCGGTCGGGGTGGCGCCGTCGTAGGGGCTGAACCAGCTCCCGCTCGTCACCGCGCACGAGGTGTCGACGCCGGTGCCGTCGCGTTGCAGCACGACGTCGCGGGTGTCGCTGCCGTTGCTGGTGGAGGCCCAGTGCGGGAACAGCTCACGCGAGTAACCCTCCGTCGACCCGGCCACGCCGACGGCCAACGTCGCCAGCTCCGTGCGTGCCGCGTCGGCCGAGGGGCTCGAGGGCGGTGTGGCCCCCGCCACCGGGGAGAGGAGCGCTACTGCCGGGAGCATCGCCGCAAGAACGATCATTATACGAATCAGTTGTCTACTCACCGCGGCCATCAAGTCCCGTCGGTGTGACCACGAACCGGCGGTGAGACGAAACTCCAGGTTGCCATCCGGGCGTCGTCGCAGGCCGGGTCGCCGGGCGGGGCAGGGCCGGGCGGCCTACCGTTGTCGGGTGATCCGATCCGAACGATCCGTCGCCGCGCCCGCCGCCGTCGTCCACTCCGTGCTCACCGACGTCGCCGCGTGGCGCCTCTGGTCGCCGCACATCGCGCGGGTCGAGGCCACGCAGGACATCATCGAGACCACCGGGTGGACCGGGATGGTCAAGCCCTGGTTCGGGCCGGCCACCCGCATGGACGTGACGTGGTGCGAGCCCGGCCGTGGCATCCGCTGGACGTCCACGGCGGCCGGGCACCGCCTCGACTACGCCGACCTGATCACTCCCGACGGCGACGGCTGCACCGTCCACATGAGCGCCACGGTCACCGGCCCCGCCGGCCGGCTCGTGCAGGGGGCGGTGGGCCCGCTCTCGGCCTACGGCCAGCGCCGACGCCTCGCCCGGCTGGGCCTGCTCGCGGAGTACCTGCACCGCCGCGCGATCGTCGCCGCCTGAGACCGCTCCGCGCCACCACCGCAGAGCGCTCCGGCCCGGCTGTCCCGCCGTTCGACACCGCCGCCGCGCGCGCCGGCCGGGCGCGGGTCAGTCGGAGCGGTGGACCAGGCGGTGCAGGGCGATCCGCGCCACCGGGAGGTAGACGGTCAGGACCGGGGCCGGACCGCGGACGGCGAGCCACGTCGAGCTGCCCGCCCCGTCGAGCTCGACGCCGTGGCGCAGGTGCAACCGCAACAGGCCGAGCACCACGTCCCACGCCCAGGTGCGCGCGGCCTCGTCCACCTCGGTCACCGTGAAGTCGACACGCAGTCCCAGCGGGCCGTGCACCTGCCCGGTGGTGCCACGGACGATGCGTGCGGTGGACGCCGCGACGCGCACGATCTGCGGTGCCCACTCCGGCCAGCGCGCGGGCACGACGTACCGCTCCCACACCTCGGCCGCCGGAACGCGCCCGCAGGCCCCGATCGTCACGTCCATCCCCCGATCATCGGTGAGGATCGCCTGTGCCGCGCCCGCTGCGCGTCCCGAGGACCGGGCGTTACCGGACCGGCTCCCGGTCGTCGTAGGTGTCGCGGGCCCCGAGGATCCGCTCGATGTTCGCCTCCGCGCTGGCCGCGATGGCCCCGCACCTGCAGCCGCCGCTCGTGCCGGGGTGGGACCTCGCGGGCGTCGTGGAGTCCGGCGGCGGCGGGTTCACGGCCGGACAGCGGGTGGTGGGCATGGTGCCCTGGTTCGTGGCCGGCACCGGCACCTATGCCGAGATCGGGAGGCGCGCGGTGAGGGCGACCGCCTTGGCCGCACCCGTGGTGGAACCGCCGCCGATGCACAGGACGGCGTCCGCCCCCGCGGCCGCTGCCCGCGCAGCCTGCGCCATGGCGACCGGGACGTGCTCGCGCACGCCGGTGAACGTCGTGGCGATCCGGTCGGTGAACGGGGACACGAGGGCACGCACGGCCCCGAGGTCGCGCTCCGAGGCGATCAGGAGCAGGCGGGAGACCCCGAGCCGTTCGACCTCGGCGGGGAGTCGCGTCCTGGCCGTACCCGGGCCGAACACGATGCGGGCCGGGAGCGTGTCGTAGGTGAAGCTCCGCACCCGGCCTCCGAACGTAGGAATGGTGGAACCCTTCCGCATCGCGGAGCTGTTCGTCCACCACGCGACACGGTGCCGTCGGCGCCTGCCTGCTCTCGGGGTTCGCACCGGTCCTCCGCGGCGCTCGGGGCGAGGGTCGGCGAACCGCCGGGCTTCCCGGGGACGCTCACATCTACACGCGGAGCTCCGTCCGGTGGGCGCGACGCCTGCGCACCATCAGCACCACCAGCCCGACCACGACGAGCCCGACCACGACATAGCTCACCGGGCCCAGCCAACCCTGGATCTGGTCCCAGTTGTCGCCGAGCAGCCAGCCCAGGCCCAGGAAAGCAGCGTTCCAGATGCCGCTGCCGATGGCGGTGAGCACGGTGAACCGCAGCAGTGGCATGCGTGTGGCCCCGGCCGGGATCGAGACGATGCTCCGCAGGAACGGGACGAAACGCGCGAGCAGCACCACCTTGCCGCCGTGGTTGTCGAACACGGTTCGACCGCGCTCGAGGTCCTTGCGGCTCGCGAGCACGAACCAGCGGCGACCGGCCAGCTGGTAGAGCCGGTCGTAGCCCAGCCACGCCCCCAGGCCGTAGAGCAACAGGGCTCCCAGCAGCGACCCGGCGGTGGCCGCGGGCCATACGGCCACCAGGTCCAGAGTGCCGGTCCGGGCACGGAACCCGGCCAGCGGCAGGATCACCTCTGACGGGATCGGCGGGATCAGGTTCTCCAGCAGGATCAGCAGGCCCACGCCCACGGCTCCGAGACGGTCAACGATCGAGAACACCCACCCGGTCATGTCCCCAGGATGCCCGGAGCGCAGGCGCGAAACCAAATCGGCCAAGGCACAATCCGCGCCATGGCCGTGAACCCCACCGGTGCCGACATGAAGACGTTCCTCGCCGTCGACCCCGACCAGCCGATCGTCATGCTCGACCTGCTGCGCTTCGCACCGGGCGGGTCCCGGCGCTACGACGCCTACCTGGCGCATTTCCGCCCCGTACGCGGCGAAGGTCGGCGCGTCGGTCCTGTACTACGGTCACGGCACCGACCCCGTGGTCGCCGAGCACGGCCAGGACTGGGACGCGGTGCTGCTGATGTCGTACCCGACGCGGCGCGCGTTCGCCGACATGGCGCGCGACCCCGGTTACCAGGAGGGCACCCACCTGCGAACGGCGGCGCTCTCCGAGGCGGTGCTGCAACCGACCGTGGCGCGGTGAGCCGCCCGGCGCTGCTTGAATGAGTGAGTGGTCCTCGACTACTCGAACCTCAGCGGCCGCCCCCCCGGGTCCGTTCGTCACCCTCGCGTCCCGGTTCCTGCCCGGCGTCCGTGCCGTCCAGGAGCAGATCGAGCCCTACGCCGCGGCCTGGCGACGCGACAACATCGCCGCCCTGGCCGCCACCGGCCCCCTGTGGGTCGCGATGGGTGACTCGAGGACGCAGGCCGTCGGCGCGCCCGCCCACGACCGGGGTTGGGTGGGACAGCTGGCGAGCAGGATGCCCGGATGGCGCGTGGTGAACCTCGGCATCAGCGGCGGGCGGGTGCGTGACGTGTTCGACCGTCAGCTCCCCGCGCTGGACGCGCTGCCGGTCGCACCGGACCTCGTCACCCTCCTGATCGGATCGAACGACCTCTTCAGCCCACGACACCGGCTCAGGCTCACCGCGGACCTGACCGAGCTGCTGCGCCGGCTCCCGACCGGGTCGGTCGTCGGCAACCAGCCGGGTACGTTCGCCGCGGCACTGGAGGTCAACCGGATCGTCGACGAGGCCGTTCGTCGTCGACTCCCGTGAGCCGACCACAGGAAAACCACGTCCGCGCCAGGTTGCGCGGACGTGGCTCTCCTTGCAATCGGTGAGGTGTTACTCCGCCTTCGCCCCGGCCGTGGTGTTCTCGTTCCGCGACCGCTCCGAGAGCGCAGGCTCCTCGCCGTGCGAGCTCTCGACCTCGGCGAATGCCGGGTCGTCGACGTAGGACTTGACACGCGCGATCTTGTAGATGAGCAGGCCGTAGACGGCCTTCGCCGCGATGTCGGCGATGGAGTATCCGGCCTGCTTGATGACCCACGCGTCGGCCCCGTCGAACCCGAGCAGCGGGAACAGGTAGGCGATCGGGTACACGCCCCACGTCGCGAGCAGCAGGTACCGCATCCGGCTGACCGTGCCGCGCACGGCCGCGGGCTGACGCTCGAGCGAACGGGTCAGCTCGACGAACAGCACGTACAGGATGTAGATGAACGGCACCGTGGACAGCAGTCCGAAGATGTTGCGGATAGCATCGTCGCCGCTGATCTCACCCGGGTAGCCGAGTCCGATCATCAGCACTGATGCCGGGATCAGCCGGTAGAGCAGCGAGGTCTGGAGCTTGCGGGCCAGCGCCAGCACGATGATGAGCTCGGTGAGCAGGAGCGGGACCGTCAGCAGCCAGTCGACGTACCGGTAGCCCTCGTTGAAGGACTCGCCGACCGCCTGGGTGTAGACCCCGCGACCGCCAGGAGCGTCGGTGACGAACGCCGCCTTGAACGAGTCGAAGATCCGGAAGTAGTGGTAGGCGGCGATGCCGCACACCACGGCCGAGATCACAAGTGCCTGCCGATAGCGGGCCAGTACTCGCGGCAGCACGATCAGCAGGAACAGCGCCGTGAACAGCTGCGAGGCGATCACGAACGAGAGCAGGTTGTAGACCGTGTCGAACTGACCCTGGGTCAGTTGATCGGGAATCATCTCGACCTCCGAGAATGTGAGTGAACCTTACGTTGGCGCACCCGGGTCGGCGCCAGAGCAGACAAGCCCGCAGTGGGCGGCTGCGGCTTCGGAGGGCCGATCTGGTGTGTCCCCCACATGATGGGACCCCAGCGTGATTCCCGCGCGGTGAACGACGGTTGGCGCGAAGTTTGTCGAATCAGGACCCGAATGGGTGATGATCGTCTCGCCGCGAGTGGGGCTTGGTCCGATACTGCGCGACATGCGTCGGAGCCGACCTGCACGTCACGGTGTGCTGCACGCCGCCGTGCGGGGGTCCCGATGGGTGGCGCTGGGCGCGCTCGCGGTGGCCGGGGTGCTCGCGGTCGCGGCACCGCCCGTCGCAACCGCGATCATACTGGTCGCCGCCGGCATCGGGTTCGTCGCCGGGGTGCCGCACGGCGCTGTCGACCATCTCCTGACCAGCCGCCCGTCCGGGGCGAGGTCGGTGGTCGTCGTCGCGCTGCTCTACGCGGGAACCGCCGCGCTCGCCTGGGCGCTGCTGCAGTGGTCGGGGCCGGTCGCGCTCGCGGCGGTCGTCGTGCTGAGCGCCATCCACTTCGGACTCGGCGAGCTGGAGGTCTGGCAGCGGACGACCGGGTGGCGCCCCGGCAGGGCGGCCGCCCTCGCGCTGGCCACGGCCGGTCTCGGTGCGCTCGTGCTGCCGCTGGCCCGATCGGGTCCGGAGCTGAGCGGGGTCGCCACGTCACTGTCCCCCGGGCTCGCCCCGGTGATCGCCGCCGGACCCGTGCGCCTCGGGCTGGTGGCGCTGTGGCTGGTCGCCGCGGCCATCGCCGTAATCGCCGCCGTGCGCGCGGGCCATCCGACCGTCGCCGTCGACGTCGTCCTGATCGGCGCGCTCGGCCTGTTCGTCCCCCCGCTGGTCGCCTTCGCCGTCTGGTTCGGCGGCTGGCACGCACTGCGCCACACCGGCCGACTCCTGACCGTCGAGCCCGGCTGTGCGGCGCACGTCGCAGCCGACCGCCCCGCCGCAGCGGTCCGGCGCTTCTGCCGGCTCGCCGCGCTCCCCTCGGTGGCCGCACTGGCCGTGGTGGCCGCCCTGGCCCTGTTCACGGTCACGGCGCCGGATCCGACCGTCGCCGTGGCAGAGGTCCTGCAGGTCCTGCTGGCCCTGACGGTGCCGCACATGCTGGTGGTCCTGTGGCTGGACCGATCAACCCCCCGCACTGCCACCCACCGGGTTCAGGAAAGCCACGTTCCTGCCTTGTGAGGGCATGAACGTGGCTTTCCTGAACCTCAGGCAGCCGCCGACGCGCGGGCGCGGAGGGACTGCGGCACCTCGAAGCGGGCGCCGTACTTCGTCACGAACTCGTCGGCGCGGGCGACGAAGCCCGCGACGCCCCCTGCGTAACCCTCGACGTACTGCACGACACCACCGGTCCACGCGGGGAAGCCGATGCCGAAGATGGAGCCGATGTTCGCGTCCGCCACCGAGGTGAGCACGCCCTCGTCGAAGCACTTCCGGGTCTCGATGGCCTCGATGAACAGCATCCGCTCCGAGAGCTCGTGCAGGTCCACGTCGTGGTTCGTGGCGCCGAACTGCTCGCGCAGCCCGGGCCACAGGCCCGTTCGCTTCCCGTCGGCGTAGGAGTAGAAGCCCGCACCGTTCGACTTGCCGCTGCGGTCGAACTCCTCCACCAGCCGGTCGATGACCGCCTCGGACGGGTGCGCGACCCACGTCCCGCCGGCCGCCTCCACCGCCGCGCGGGACTCCTGCCGGATCTTGCGCGGCAGGGTGAGCGTGAGCTCGTCCATCAACTGCAGGACGGGAGCGGGGTACCCGGCCTGCGACGACGCCTGCTCGATCGTCTGGGGGTCGATGCCCTCGGCGAGCATCGCGACGCCCTCGTTGAGGAAGGTGCCGATCACGCGGCTGGTGAAGAAGCCGCGGCTGTCGTTGACGACGATCGGGGTCTTCTTCATCCCGATCGTCACGTCGAAGGCCTTGGCCAGCGTCTCGTCCGAAGTCCGCTCCCCGCGGATGATCTCCACCAGCGGCATCTTGTCGACGGGCGAGAAGAAGTGCAGGCCGACGAAGTCGCCCACGCGGTCCAGCCCGGCCGCCAGCTCCGTGATCGGCAGGGTGGAGGTGTTCGAGCACAGCAGGGCGTCGGGCTCGATCACCTTCATCGCCTCGCGGAACACCTCCTGCTTGAGTGCGACCGACTCGAACACGGCCTCGATGACGATGTCGCAGCCGGCCAGGTCGTTGTAGTCGGCGGTCGGGGTGATCCGCTGGAGCAGGGCCTCGCCCTTCTCCAGCGTGGTCCTCCCCCGCTTGACACCCTTCGCGACCAGGCCCTCGGAGTAGGACTTGCCCTTCTCGGCGGCTTCAGCCGTGACGTCCTTGAGCACGACGTCCCAGCCCGACAGTGCGCAGGTGTAGGCGATCCCCGCGCCCATCATCCCGGCGCCGAGCACGGCAACCTTGCGCGGCGTGTAGGTCGGGAAACCCTCGGGCCGCGAGCCGCCGCCGTTGATCGTCTGCAGGTCGTAGAAGAAGGCCTTGGTCATGTTCTTCGCGACCTGGCCGGTGACCAGCTCGGTGAAGTACCGGGCCTCGATACGGAACGCGGTCTCGATGTCGACCTGTGCGCCCTCGACGGCCGCCGACAGGATGTTGCGCGGCGCGGGCATCGGCGCACCCTTGATCTGCTTGCGCAGGTTGGCCGGGAACGCAGGCAGGAACGCCGCCAGCTTCGGGCTCGACGGGGTGCCGCCCGGGATCTTGTAACCGGGCCTGTCCCACGGCTGCGCGGCCTCGGGGTTGGCCGCGATCCAGGCGCGGGCCTTGTCGAGCATCTCCTCCTCGGTGGCGGCGATCTCGTCGATGATCCCGATCTCCAGTGCGGCCGCCGGCTTGAGCCGCTGACCCTGGGCGAGGACCTTCATGAACCCGTCGGCGATGCCCAGCATGCGCGTGATGCGCACGATGCCCCCGCCGCCGGGCAGCAGGCCGAGTGTCACCTCGGGAAGCCCGTACACCACCCCGCGGGAGTCGAGCCCGATGCGGTGGTGACACGCCAGCCCGATCTCCAGGCCGCCACCGAGCGCGGTGCCGTTCATGGCGGCCACGACGGGACGGCCGAGGGTCTCCAGCTTGCGCAGCTGGGCCTTCACCCGCATCGAGCCCTCCATGACGGCGGGCGCGTCGGCCGGTGTCGCCCTCGACATCGAGTCGAGGTCGCCGCCCGCGAAGAAGGTCTTCTTCGCCGAGGTGAGGATCACGCCGGTGATGTTCTCCCGGTCGGCGACCAGCGCGTCGACGGTCTCACCCATCGCCGCGACGTAGCGGTCGTTCAGCGTGTTGGCGCTGCGGCCCGGGTCGTCGAGGGTGACGACGACGATCCCGTCGGCGCCCTTCTCGAAGCGGACGGCCTTCTGCTCGGTGCTCACGTCAGATCCCTCAGACTCTCTCGACGATGGTGGCGATGCCCATGCCGCCACCGACGCACAGGGTGGCGAGCCCGCGGCGCAGGTCGCGCCGCTCCAGCTCGTCGATCAGCGTGCCGAGGATCATCGCGCCGGTCGCGCCGAGCGGGTGGCCCATGGCGATGGCGCCGCCGTTCACGTTGACCTTGTCGTGGTCCAGGTCGAGGTCGCGCATGAACCGCAGCGCGACGGCCGCGAACGCTTCGTTGATCTCGAACAGGTCGATGTCCTCGACGGTCAGGCCGGCCTTGGCGAGCGCCTTGCGGCTGGCGGGCGCGGGACCGGTCAGCATGATCGTCGGGTCGGCGCCGGACAGCGCGGTGGCGACGATGCGGGCGCGCGGGGCGATCCCGGCGGCCTTGCCGGCGGCCTCGGTGCCGATGAGCGTCAGCGCCGCACCGTCGACGATGCCCGAGGAGTTGCCGGCGTGGTGCACGTGGTCGATCTTCTCGACCCAGTGGTAGCGCTGCAGGGCGACGGCGTCGAACCCGCCCGCCTCGCCCATCATCGCGAACGACGGCTGGAGCCCCGCGAGGCTCTCCAGCGTCGCGCCGGCGCGGATGTGCTCGTCGCGTTCGAGGATCGTGACGCCGTTGCGGTCCTTGACCGGCACGACGGAACGCGCGAAGTAGCCGTTGGCCCACGCCTTGGCCGCGCGTGTCTGCGACTCGACGGCGAAGGTGTCCACATCGGACCGGGAGAGGCCCTCGAGGGTGGCGATCAGGTCGGCGCCGATGCCCTGGGGCACGAACCCGGTCTGGTAGCTGGTGTCGGGGTCCATCGCCCAGGCGCCGCCGTCGGAGCCCATCGGCACCCGCGACATGGCCTCCACCCCACCGGCGAGCACCATCTCCTCCATGCCGGAGCGCACCTTCTGCGCGGCGGTGTTGACGGCCTCGAGACCCGAGGCGCAGAAGCGGTTGAGCTGCACGCCCGCGACGGTGTGCGGCAGACCGGCGGCGACGGCGGCGGTCTTGGCGATGTCGCCGCCCTGGTCGCCGATCGGCGAGACCACACCGAGCACGACGTCGTCGATGGTGTTCGTGTCGAGCTCGGGGAACCGGTTGCGGATCTCGTCGATCAGGCCGGTGACGAGCGTGACGGGCTTGACCTCGTGCAGCGAACCGGAGGCCTTGCCCCGGCCGCGCGGCGTGCGGATGGCGTCGTAGACGTATGCCTCGGGGATCTCGCTCATCATGCGAACCTTCCTTGGACGGCTGTACGGTCTTTGTTACAGCAGCACTGTCACATAGGTCAAGGTCACGCGTAGGCTCCTCTCCCATGGCGGTCCCCGCGCTCCCCGAACTGACGATCGACCAGCTGGCCGACCGCACCGGCATCACGGTCCGCACGATCCGCTTCTACGCCGGGCGGGGCCTCCTGCCGCCGCCCCAGCTGCGGGGACGCACCGGCCTGTACGGCCCCGACCACGTCGCACGGTTGGGCCTGGTCAGCGAGCTGACCGCGCTCGGTTTCACCCTCACAGCCATCGTCAGCCACCTGGAGAAGCTGCCGGCGGGTGCCGGGGCCGACGAGCTCGCCCTGCAGCGCGCACTGCTCACGCCGTGGGTGCCCGAACAGATCGAGGAGGTCGACCTCGCCGAGCTGGAACGCCGTGCGGGGCGGCGGCTCGACGACGACGACCTCGACGCGCTGGAGGGCCTCGGCGTCGTGACGCGGCTCGACGGCACCCGTGTGCGGCTGCACGGCCCGGCCACGTTGACCGAGGGGCTGGCGGTGCTGGACTCCGGCCTGCCGGCGCAGGCCTGGAGGCGCGCCCACCAGCTCATCGAGCAGCACACCACGGCGCTGGCCGAGGACCTCATGAAGATGTTCCAGGACGAGGTGCTGCAGCCCTACCGCGACCGCGGGCGCGCGGCCGACGAGCGCACGCGCCTCGCCGAGGCACTCACCCAGCTCAAGCCGATCACCGTCCGTGGTGTCGTGACGGCGTTCGGGCGAGCGGTGAACCGGACCATCCGCGACCGGCTCGGCTAGCGGCTACCCTCCCCCCATGCAGGTGCTGCGAGCAGCCGGCTTCTTCGCGGTCCCCGAGGGTGCACCGAACCAGTACCGCGAGCACCTGCGCGCCCCCGCCATGTCGGTCGGCACGTACTGCATCCCGGTCGGCGGCAAGGACGGGCAGGAGCCCCACACCGAGGACGAGATCTACGTGGTCGTCCGCGGGCACGCCCGGCTCGTCGGCGAGTCGGGCGAGGTCGAGGTGGGCCCCGGCTCCGTGGTCTACGTCCCCGCCTGCGAGCTCCACCAGTTCACCGAGGTGACCGACGACCTGTCGATCGTCGTGATGTTCGCCCCCGCCGAGCGATCTCGCGGATGACGGTGTTCACGCACCCGGTCACCGTGCGGTACCTCGAGGTCGACGCGCAGGGTGTGGTCTTCAACGCCTGGTACCTCGCCTGGTTCGACGACGCCATGACCGCCTTCCTCGCCGCCCGCGGCCTGCCGTACCGGACCATGATCGACGCCGGGTACGACGTGCAACTGGTGCGCTCGGAGATCGGCTGGAGGGCCGGTGTCGGGTTCGGCGAGGCCGTCGAGGTCGCGGTGTCCACCTCCCGCATCGGCCGCACGAGCTTCGCGCTGGACTTCGAGGTCCGCCGCGCCCCGGACGTCACCTGCACCGGGCGCAGCGTCTACGTCGTGATCGCCACCGATGGCACGGGCAAGCGCGCGATCCCACCGCTCGTCGCCGACGCGCTGGGCGCCCCGGCCCCCCTGCTCCCGGTCTGAGGCGCGGCCAGCGGTCGTTGCGGCAGCGCGATCTCGATCCCCCGAGCTGACGTCGCAGTCCCACCCGAACCCCCACGACACGCAGTCGGACTCGATCCGGATCCCGTCCGCGTCTGAGCGCTCCAGTACCCGCGGTGCGGTGGCCCGGAACTGCATCGTCGGGTCGACGACGGACCCCACCCCAGACGGTCAGCCCTGCCCCGACGACCCCGCCAACGATCAGCGCCAGCCGCCTGGCGGGCGGGATCTCGGACCGCCGGCCACCATCTCGCCGGCCGCCCTGTCGGGGTGGGGACAACCCGACCTCGGCAGGCCCCGGTCGTGATCACTCCAGGTCGAATGCCGCGATGACCGCTTCCATGAGCGCCGTCTCCTGAACGGGGAGCAACGAGCCGATCTGATGCAGGAGGGACGCGACCGGCACGGTGGTGATGTTGTCGCAGGACACGACGCTGTCGTGATCGAGTCCGTTGGCCGGCCCGACGGCCACCTCGGTGGACAGGCCGCGGATCCTCGACGTGATCGGTGCGACGGTGACGCTGCAAAGGTAGGGGCGGACGACCTCGCGGGTCATGACGAGCACCGGACGGACCTTGCCGAGGCGCGCCAGGTGGATGGGTCGCATCAGTCGTCGAGTGCGACGGGGTGGGAGGTGCCGTACTCGGCCAGCGCGTCCAGATCTGGGTCCGTTGCCTCGCGGCGCAGGATCGCGACGTCCGCGAGCGCCGCTTGCCGCCGGCGCTCCCGGACCAGCGCCTTGGCCACGGCGTCGGCTCGGCTGCTCACGGCGCCTCGTTCGATCTGTGCGTCGACGAACGCGACCAGTTCGTCGGGCAGCCGAACGGTGATCTGGATGGTCATCCCAGAACCATACCGCAGTGGGATGCGAGATTCCGTTCAGTCGAGCTCGTAGACGAACGAGTAGGTGTGCTCGCCGTCGGCCGCGCGGAGGATGGTCATCTCGCCGCGGAGCCCGCGCAACTCGCCGGTGCCCGAGTCGGGAACCACGTCGACACCGATCCCGACGTAGGCCGCCGAGCCCTCCTCGTCCCAGCGGGTGAGGTCGAACCGTCCGGTCGTCGTCATGTCGCCATCGTGGCGCCCCCGGGCACGACCGGATTGGTCGAACGCGACAGCCGTCGCGCAGCCCGGTTCAGCATCGCCCGCACGATCATCGGATGGACGAGGCGCACGACCGTGGAGTAGGCCCGGCCCCGGCGGTCGTGGAGCTGCACCACCGTGCTCAGCACCACCCGCTTCGGTTCGCACCGGATGGAGGCCCGGAAGTCGAGGTGTCGCTCGTCGGTGCCGAGCAGCACCTCGTCCGGTTCCCGGGCCACGGTGTCGAAGCCCGTGCCGTCGTCGCGGGCGATCCCGACCAGGCCGACCAGCGCCTGCCGCACCCCGAGCAGGGCCATCACCCAATGGGGTGGGTCGTGGAAGACGCCGTCCGCCCACACCTGCGGATCGTCCGGCATGCCGCGGTACCGGCGGACGGCATAGGCGTCGGACCAGTCCACCCGCGGCAGCGCTCCGGCGAGCAGGCAGGTGGCCGGCACCTCGGTCGCCCGCGCCCGCGGCACGTCCAGCCCCTGCCACAACCGGACCCACGGGGACCAGCGGGCCGGTCGCGCCGGGCCGGTGCCGGTGGCGTACTCCGCTCGGTCCATCAGGTCCTCCAGCACGGCGTCGTGCAGCCACCGGACGACCAAGGGCCAGAGCAGTCGCATGCGCCCGCTCAGCCTGCCGTCGATGACGTGGCGCAGGCGCGTCCGTGCCGGGTCGACGGGATCGATCGAGAACGTGTGCGTCCCGGCGAGACCCAGTCCGTCGGCGAAGGTGAACTCGACCCTCCGCCCCGGGTCGTAGGCGGTGACCCGGTACCGGATGGGCCCGTGCCCGCCGGATGCGCGCGGGCCCACGGGCCCGTCCAGCACCATCGGCACCCACGCGGGTGACGGCCAGAGCACATCCTCGGCGCCGCCGATGCGCTCCAGCAGGGGGGCGAGGTCGGCAGCGGGAACCGGGAGCAACCGTTCGTGGACGTTGTGCACCATCAGAACCTCCGTACGCCACCGTATGGACTGTCCGTACGGTAGCGTACGGACATGGCGGAGCGGAAGCGGTTGTCGGCCGCCGATTGGACCGGAGAGGCCTACCGGGCCCTCGCCGCCGGTGGCGTCGCGACGGTGGCCGTGGAGGCGCTCGCCGGGCGGCTCGGCGCCACGAAGGGCAGCTTCTACTGGCACTTCACCGGCCGGGACGCAGTGCTGGAGGCGGCTCTGCAGCACTGGGAGCGGACCGAGACCGAGGACGTCATCGCGCTCGTCGAGAGCGAGCCCGACGTGCTGACGCGGCTGCGCAACCTGCTCACGATCGCCCTGGGCGGGCACCCCGCGTACCGGGCGGGCGGCGTGGAACTGGCCCTGCAGGCGACCGCGGGCCACCCCCTCGTGGCCCCCGTGCTGGCCAGGGTGACCCATCGGCGGATCTCCTACCTCGCCGACCAGTTCGTCCTGCTGGGCTTCGACCCGACGGACGCGCGGCAGCGGGGTCTGATCGCCTACACCGCCTACCTCGGCCACGCCCAGCTCGTCCACGCCACCCCGGACTCCGCTCCCACCGGCCCGGGCCTGCAGGCCTACGTCGACGCGGTGATCACCACGCTCAGCCGGCCCTGAGGCACCTGCCGCAAGGCGCGGTCGGTTCTCCGGCCGAGGCCGTCGACACGGGCCCGGGCCCGGGCCCGGGCCCGGGCCCGTGCCCGGGACTCGATCACGTGGCACGCTTCGCGTACGCGCTCGATGCCGAGAATCGGGGAAAGAACCATGCCGCAACAGGTCCGTGGAGTCGTGGCCCACAGCAAGGGCAAGCCGGTCTCGCTCGAGACGATCACCATTCCGGATCCCGGACCCGGCGAGGCCCTGGTGCAGGTGCAGGCGTGCGGGGTGTGCCACACCGACCTGCACTACCGCGAGGGCGGGATCAACGACGAGTTCCCGTTCCTGCTCGGGCACGAGGCGGCCGGGATCGTCGAGTCGGTCGGTGAAGGAGTCACCGACGTCGTCCCCGGCGACTTCGTGATCCTCAACTGGCGCGCGGTCGACGGCACCTGCCGCGCCTGCCGCCGCGGTGAGCCCTGGTACTGCTTCTCTACCCACAACGCCACGCGGAAGATGACCCTCGCCTCGGGCCAGGAACTCTCCCCCGCGCTCGGGATCGGGGCGTTCGCCGAGAAGACGCTCGTCCACTCCGGACAGTGCACGAAGGTGAACCCGGCGGTGGCGCCGGAGGTCGCGGGCCTGCTCGGCTGCGGGGTGATGGCCGGGATCGGGGCGGCGATCAACACCGGCGGGGTGGGACGCGGTGACTCGATCGCCGTCATCGGCTGCGGCGGCGTCGGGGACGCGGCCATCGCCGGCGCGAAGCTCGCCGGCGCGTCGACGATCATCGCCGTCGACACCGACCACCGGAAGTTGCGGTGGGCGACGGAGTTCGGCGCCACCCACACGATCAACGCCCGCGAGAACGACGTCGTCGAGGCCGTCAAGGCGCTCACCGGTGGCAACGGCGCGAACGTCGTCATCGACGCGGTGGGCCGTCCCGAGACCTTCACGCAGGCCTTCTACGCCCGCGACCTCGCCGGCACCGCGGTACTCGTCGGCGTCCCGACCCCGGAGATGACGATCGACCTGCCGCTGATCGACGTGTTCGGCCGCGGCGGGGCGGTCAAGTCGTCCTGGTACGGCGACTGCCTGCCCAGCCGCGACTTCCCGATGCTCGTCGACCTGCACCTGCAGGGCCGGCTGCCGCTGGAGAAGTTCGTGACCGAGACGGTCGGGCTGGACGACGTCGAGGCCGCGTTCGCCAAGATGCACTCCGGTGAGGTCCTCCGCTCGGTGGTGGTCATGTGAACGGCCCGATCCAGCACCTGGTCACGTCCGGCACATTCTCACTCGACGGCGGGACGTGGGACGTCGACAACAACGTCTGGCTGGTGGGCGACGAGCACGAGGTGATCGTCGTCGACGCCGCCCACGACCTGGAGAAGATCGCAACGGCCGTCGGCGGGCGCCGGGTCGTGGCCGTCGTGTGCACCCACGCCCACGACGACCACGTCAACCAGGCCCCGGCGCTGGCCGACCGGTTCTCCGCCCCCATCCTGCTCAACCCGGCCGAGGCGCCGCTGTGGGAGATGACCTGGCCTGACCGGGCGCCCGACGGCGGGCTGGCCGATGGGCAGGTGCTGAGCGCGGGCGGGGTGGAGCTGCGGGTGCTGGTGACGCCGGGGCACTCCCCCGGCTCGTCGTGCCTCTACGCCCCGGAGCTCGGCACGGTGTTCACCGGCGACACCCTGTTCCAGGGCGGGCCGGGCGCCACGGGGCGGTCGTACTCGTCGTTCGACACGATCATCGACTCCATCCGCTCGACGCTGCTGACGCTGCCCGGCGACACCGCCGTCCGCACCGGCCACGGCGACTCGTCGTCCATCGGCGACGAGCTGCCGCACCTGGAGGAGTGGATCGCGCGCGGGAGCTGATCCCGAGATCCGCCCGCTACTCACCCGCGGCCATCAGTGAGCGGGCGTCTCGGTGGTGGGTACCGCGCACGGCGACTGCATGCAGGGCATGGGCGCGGATCACGCAGGGGTGGGTCGCGGTGGGACGGTCGTGCTGGATACAGCCGGAACAGCGGCCGGCGCCGTCGTCGACGTGTGCGGCCAGTATCCGGCACGGTTGGTCGAGCTGGCCGAGGCCGCCACCGCCACCCATCAGGTGCGGCGCGCTGTGGTGCTGTGCAACGCTCATGTCACTCAGGGCCGTATCCGTGACTACGTTGCCGGCGCAGGCTACGTCTGGTCGTGGACGCCGACCGCGGTTCCCGGCGTGTTGCAGACGCGGGCGTGGACCGAAGCGATGCTGACCGGCGACGATGACGGCAGCGACCCGGGTGCGGACTGGTGGGCGCCGCGGGAGCAGCGGATCGCCCTGCTGGACGACACGGCCCGGTCGTGGCGGTTCCTGCTGTACGAGGGCGGGCTGCGATGGATGGTCGGTTTCCGCGCCGTACAGGCGGCCGTCGTGGAGCACATCGCAGACGTCAGCACGCGCGAGCACGTCGAGGTCGGCGTCATCGACCAGGCCGGCGCGAAGCGGTTGGTGGCGCCGGAGACCTTTCACATCTACGGCGAGCGCGCCGCCGAGCTGGACGGCACGCTGGGCCCCGCGTTCGTGGAGGACCCCACCTACCTGGCATCGCTGCACACGACGTTCGAGCGGCTCTGGGCGCAGGCTCACCACGGCGACGCTGCTCGCGCGCTGCTCGCGCGCATCGCGCGGGCGGTCCGGCGGTGAACCGCGGGTCGGTATCAGGTCATCGAGTCGGCACGTCGCCTGCCCGATCCCCTGTTGCGCTCCCTCGACGCGATCCATCTCGCCACCGCGCTGCTGATCCGTGACGACGTCGACGTCCTGCTCACCTACGACGAACGCCTCGCGAGCGCCGCGGCGGCCCATCACCTCCCGACTGCCGCGCCGTCGGCGAGACCGACCCGACCGGCGTGACCGACGGCTGGGCGGACCGTCTCGGAATGAGACCTTCCCCGCTGCCGGAGTGGCCTACCCTCACCTGATTAGACCGTGCTTGCCCCTACTGGTAGCCATGCCTACACTCCGGCACGGTGACCCGGTTCCACCGGTGGCCGGGTACATCGATCCCACGGAGATCATGTGGACAAGTCACGTCGACGGTTCCTGCTCGGGACGGCGGGCGCGGCCGCACTGGCCACCGCGGCCGTTCCCGCCCTGGCGGTCGCGGGCGAGACCGGCGGAGCCAGGCACGGGTCCGGACACGGCGGCGGCGGCGATGGTGGCGGTGCAGCGCGCGGCGGCGGTGCCGCGCACGGCGGCGGTGCCGCGCACGGCGGCGGCGGTGCCGCGCACGGGGGCGGCGTGAACGGCGCCATGTTCCGGTCGGGCCGCCAGGTCGACCACGTCGCGAACGGCTTCCACCCCGACGACGTGCTGCGCGACTTCGACTACGGCCGCGTCTCCACGCTGCCGGACGGCCGGGTGCTGCGGGAGTGGGACGTCGTGGCGTCCGACAAGGACATCGAGGTCGCCCCGGGCGTCACGTTCCCGGCGTGGACGTTCGACGGCCGCATCCCCGGCCCCACCCTGCGCGCCACCGAGGGCGACCTGATGCGCGTCCGGTTCGTCAACGACTCGGCCCACCCGCACACGATGCACTTCCACGGCGTCCACCCCGCCGGGATGGACGGCGTCCCGCTCGTGGGCCGCGGGGTGATCGCGCCGGGCGAGGAGTTCGTCTACGAGTTCGACGCCCAGCCCTTCGGGCTGCACCTCTACCACTGCCACGTCGGGCCGCTCGCCGAGCACATCGCCCGCGGTATGTACGGGACGTTCGTCGTCGATCCCGCGGTGGGCCGCCCGCCGGCCGACGAGATGGTCATGGTGACGCATGGCTTCAACACCACGTTCGACGGTGGGAGCAACCAGCTCTACGCCGTGAACGGCATCCCCTTCCACTACGTGGACTCTCCCGTGCGCGTGCGGCGCAACGAGCTGGTCCGGGTCTACCTGGTCAACATCCTGGAGTACGACCCGATCAACACTTTCCACCTGCACGGCAACTTCTTCGACTACTACCCCACCGGCACCCGGCTGGAGCCCTCCGAGTTCACCGACACCGTCGTGCAGGCCCAGGGCCAGCGCGGCATCTGCGAGATCCGCTTCCCCTATCCCGGGAAGTACATGTTCCACGCGCACAAGACGGAGTTCGCCGACCTGGGCTGGATGGGCTTCTTCGAGGTGAGCGACTGATGTTCGAGCGCAGTGGGCGGACGGTGGCGACGTGGGCGACGCCGGTCGCCGTGCTGGGCCTGGTCGCGATCGCGTTGCTGGCACTGGGCCTGCTCGCAGGCAACGCGCTTCCCGAACGCACCGGCCCGCCCGTTGAGGAGGTCGCCGTCGAGCGCACGACCATCACGCCCGGCGAGTTCGCCCTCAGCGTGCGCAACACCGGCCCGGACCCCGTGACCGTGGCCCAGGTCTTCGTCAACGACGCCTACGCCGACGTCCGTGGCGGCGAGGACCCGATCTCCCCGCTCGGTGCGGCCACCATGACCGTCGACTACCCGTGGCAGGACGGCAACCCGTACCTCTTGACGCTGCTGACCTCGTCCGGTGTCGCGATCGAGCACATGATCCCGGTCGCCACCGTCACCCCCCCGCTCGACGCCACCTCGATCGGGCGGATGGCGCTGCTGGGCGTCTACATCGGGGTCGTGCCGGTCCTGCTGGGGGTCGCGTTCCTCCCCGTGCTGCGCCGCGCCGGCCCGGTGGTCCGCCGCGCCGTGCTCGCGCTGACCGTCGGCCTGCTCGCCTTCCTCGCCGTGGACGCCACGCTGCAGGGCTTCGAACTCGGCGCGCAGAGCGCGTTCGGCGGGGTCGCACTCCTGGCCGTCGGCGCCGGGGTCGCGTACATGGCTCTCTCCGCGCTGGGCAGGCTCGGCCGCGGGGGCTCGGCCACCGGATCGCGGCTGGCCCTGCTCATCGCCGTCGGGATCGGCCTGCACAACCTCTCCGAAGGGCTGGCGGTCGGCTCGGCGTACGCGGTGGGCGAGCTCGCTCTGGGCGCCTCGCTGGTGGTCGGGTTCGCCGCCCACAACCTCACCGAGGGCATCGCGATCGTCTCCCCGCTGACCGCCGAGAAGGTCTCGCCGGCGCGCCTCGTCGGGCTCGGACTGCTCGCCGGCGCACCGGCCTGCGTGGGCGCGGTCGTCGGCTCCACCGCCACCACACCGGCGACGGCCACCCTCCTGCTCGGCGTCGGCATCGGTGCGATCGCCCAGGTGGTCGCCCAGATCTGGCCGCTGCTGCGCGCCAAGGGCGCCCGGGTCCTCGACACCCCGACGCTGGCCGGCCTGGGCGCGGGAGTGCTCGTCATGTACCTGACCAGCCTCCTCGTCACCGCCTGATCGATCCGGGCCGAGCGATCCGGGCCGAGCGATCCGGGCCGAGCGATCCGGGCCGAGCGATCCGGGCCGAGCGATCCGGGCCGAGCGATCCGGGCCGAGCGATCCGACGGACGCGTAGGCGTCGCAGGAGGAACCGCTACGCGTCCCTCGGACCGATCATGCGCCGGCTGCTGCGACGGGTCGCGCTGCGGCGGCGAGGTCGGGGATGCGGTAGAGCTGCGCCGCGTTGCCGCCGAGGATCGCCCGCGCCGCCGCCGCATCGAACGGCGGGCAACGGCCAGCCATGCTCACCGGGAACTGGTACGACGCGAGCTCACGCACGAGCCGGCCGGGCCGCACCAGGGGGTAGCCGCTGCCGAACAGCAGGCGACCGGGCCCGAACGCCCGCAACAGGGCCGCGAACGCGCGTGCGAACCCGGCCGACCCCGTCCACGGCAGCAGCTCGGTCAGCAGTACGTACACGCCGGGCAACCGTGCGAGCCGGCAGAGCTGCTCGATCGGCAGGCTTCCCGCGCCGAGGACGAACCGGACCTGGGGCAGTGCGCGGGCGAGCTCGCGGAACTGCCCAGCGTCGAAGCCGGGGGGTGCCACGCGCTGCGCCGCCCGGACCCGCACGGGTTGTGCCGACCCCGCCCGTACCGGCTCGGCCCAGCTCGGCACCCGCGGCGCCGGACCGAGAGCCCACGGGGGTGCGGACCCCTCGCTCAGCCACGGCGCAGGCCGCGACGTGGGCCCCACCCCGAGGTGTACGACGTCCGCGCCCGCCAGCGCGCAGCGGGCCAGCACCCCGCGCAGCCACGGATCGTCGAGCCGGATCCGGCCGGCGGGCCGACGCGTCTCGCACAGGGTGAGCCCGCGCAGATCGAACCGCCTGACCCTTGTACCGATGCCGCGCGCGGCGGGCCGCCCGCCGTCCGGGTCGAGCTCGCCGCTCAACACGAACCGGTCGGGCGTGCGCGCGGCCAGCTCGGCGTGCCAGGCCAGGGGTGAGAACCCGAGCACGAACAGCTCGCCGAGCACCACGGGTTGGAGAACGGCACGGTCGACGTAGCCTGCCTCGAAGAGGTCGCGCGAGAGCCCCTCCTCGGACACCCGTTCCACCTCGTAGGGCGGCACCGCGGAGCCGTAGAGCTCGCAGTGCCGCCGCAGGAGGTCGAGCGCGTACGCCTCCCCGGCCGGGACCGCCTGGTTGTGCGGGCTCGCGTCCCAGGCGTGCACCTGGGCGTCGACCACGACGTGGCGCTCACCTCCGCCCGGGGCGTACACGGCCGAGCGCTAGCCGATCTGGGGGCCGAGGCCCAGCGACTGGGGCGTGCTCGCATCCGGCGAGGGTTGCGGGATCCCGTCGTCGAGCGGGCCGAACTCGGTCATCAACGACTTGTTCCAGGGGGTCTGCTCCTCGGCCACCAGCGAGTTCGTGGTGAGGATCAGCCCGGCCACCGAGGCGCCGTTCTGCAGCGCCGACCGCACCACGCGCAGCGGGTCGATGATACCCATCTCCAGCATGTTGCCGAAGCGTCCCTCGAGTGCGTCGAACCCGTCGTCGACGCCCAGGTCACCGACCTGTTTGACCACGTCGTGGCCCTGGTAGCCGGCGTTGGTCGCGATGAGGAAGGCCGGTTCGGTCAGTGCGCGACGGACGATCTCGACCCCGATCTCGTAGTCACCCGAGACCTCCAGCTTGTCCAGTGCCTGCTCCGCGTGCAGCAGGGCCGCGCCCCCGCCCGCCACGATGCCCTCGGCCATCGCCGCCCGGGTGGCCTGCAACGAGTCGTCGACGCGGTGGCGGATCTCCTTGAGCTCGGCGTTGGTGGGCGCCCCGACCGAGATGATCGCTGCCTTGCCGGACAGGCGCGCGATCCGGTCGTTGAGCCAGTCCTCGTCGGTGCCGATGCTGGCCCGGTGCATCTCGGCGCGCAACTGGCTCAGCCGCATCTCCACGGCGTCCCGGGCACCGCCGCCGCCGATGATCACGGTGTGCTCGTTGGTGGCCCGCACCTGCCCCGCCCGGCCCAGGTGCTCGATCCCGACCTGCTCCAGGGAGAACGACGACGCCTTGGACAGCACCTTCCCGCCGGTGAGCGCGGCGATGTCCTCCAGGTTGTGCACGCGCTTCTCGCCGAAGCCCGGCGCCTGGATGGCCGTCACCTTGAGGTGACCGTTGACGTGGTTGTGCACCAGCATCTGCAGTGCGGTGCCCTCGACCTTCTCGGCGACGATCACCAGCGGCCGGGGGTCGCGCATGATCCGCTCGAGCATCGGCATCAGCGACCGGACGTCGGTGATCTTCTCGGCGCACAGCAGGATGTAGGGGTCGTCCAGGATCGCCATCATCGAGCCCGGGTCGGTCACCAGGTACGGCGAGACGTAGCCGTTGTCGAACTCGAAGTCCTCGACGAAGTTCACCGTGAGCCCCAGCAACGGCCCGTCGTCGACGGAGATCACCCCGTCGGCCCCGACGGTGTGCAGGGTCTTCGCGACCACCCGTCCGATCAACTCGTCGGCGTTGGCCGAGATGGCCGCCACGCGCGAGAGGTGGTCCAGGCTGTCCACCGGGTGCGCGACCGAGGCGAGGTGCTCGACGATGGCGGCCACCGCGACGTCGATACCGCGCTTGACGAGCACCGGGTTGCCACCCGAGGTGATGGCCTTCATGCCCTCGCGGACGATCGCCTGCGCCATGACCGTGGCCGTGGTGGTGCCGTCGCCGACGATGTCGTTGGTCTTGATCGCCGCTTCCTTGAGGATCTGCGCACCCATGTTCTCGAACGGGTCACGCAGATAGATCTCGCGGGCGATGGTCACGCCGTCGTTCGTGACCTCCGGCGTGCCGGTGATCTTCTCCAGGATGACGTTGCGGCCCTTGGGCCCCAACGTGGACTTCACGGCTTCGGCGAGCTGGTCGACACCCGCCTTCAACAGATCGCGGGCTTCCTGTCCGAACTTGAGCTCCTTGGCCACGGGTCCTCCTGGAGAGAATTCAGCTGCGCGGGTATGTGTGGGAGGGCGGCCCCGGGTCGCCGTCCGCGCCGGATTGCGCGGGTGGTGACCCGGGAATGGGCACGAATCAGCGGACCTGCGGTGGGAGCATGTCGCCGATGTACTCGGCGGCCTCCTCCAGATTCCCGAACATGACGGTCCGGTCGTCCATGTGGATCATCTTGCCGTAGTGCGTGGACATGTTCTCCTCGAACTCGGAGGCGTCGTAGAACCCCTCCTCCTCGCCGAGTGCCTCGGAGATCTCGTCGTAGTTGAAGTCCATCCGGCCCACGCAGTCGACCCTGATCATCGACGGGAGGTGGCGGATGGTGACGTTGTCCTTCCGGGCCATCACGTCGGCGACGATCACACCGACCTGGTTGTTCATCAGCGTCACGCCGCACATGTTCGACGGGGTGCTGTCCGCCTTGAACGGGCTCTCGGCCGTCCTGAAACCGGTCACAGCGACAGCTCCTTCGGGGTCTCGAGTCCGAGCTCGGCGACGATGCCGGCGAAGCGGCTCTTGGCGCGGTCGAGGGAGTCCTCGAAACGCGGGGGCTTGTTGTCGGCCTGGCTCCACAGCGGCTGCATCGTGCGCGCCGCCTCGATGCACATCGGCACCCACTTGGCGAGCCAGCCCTGCATGATCTCCTTGTTGTACTCGGCGAACTCCCGGTCCTCGGTGAGCGGGCCGAAGCACGAGTGCGTCCAGCGGAGGTCGCGCTGGGAGTAGTCGAACTCGCCGGCGCCGATGACCGTCGGGGTCACGAAGTCACCGTTGCCCGCCGCCGCCTGCATCACCAGGTTGCTGCGGAACAGCTCGCCGAGCAGCGGCTCGAAGACCACGTTGGTGGCGAAGGCCGTCTCGCCCCAGTCGTTGTCGACGGCGGTGAGCGCCTCGACGACCTTGCGGACGCCCTGCCACTCCGGGTCGTTGTTCCACGCGTCGACGTGGGCGCTGCCGTCGAAGCTCTCGATCTCCTCGGAGAGGGTGAGGTTGTACAGGGCGAGATCCTGCGCGAAACGGATCTTGTGCATGCTGTTCACGACCATCGCCGTGTTGTGCATGTTCGTCGGGCAGGAACGGTTGATCGCGGCGAAGACGTAGAGGCCGAGGATGTGCTCGATGTGCATCCACGCGCCGACGTTGCGCTCGACGAAATGCACCCAGTTGGGCGTCCACTGCTCGAAGGACTTCGCCTGACGGGCGTTCTCGATGTTCTGGGTGGTCTGGCGGACGACGTTCGCGTTGTAGCGGTAGAACGTCATCTCCCATTCCTCGTTGGGGTCCCGGAACTCGTGCCAGCCGTGCGCCGGCCACACGAGGTCCTTCCCGCCGCCGCCGCTGCCGATGCCGCGTACCGGCTCGGGCTCGTCGACGCCCCAGGCCTTCAGCTTCGTCCAGTTCAGCGGGTAGCCGGCCTCACCGTTGGCGAACCCGTAGATCCAGCCCTGCGACAGGTAGTGCCGCGGATCGGGCTGGACGTCGACGGTGACGTCCTCGTAGTGGGTCTGCTTGCGCTTCGCCGGCTTGTAGTAGTTGTACCGGCGAGCGCTGGCGCTCGAGTCGGGGAACTCCTGCGCGCCCGCCTCCGCGTCGGTGAACTGCGGCTTCGGGACACTGCGTTCGGGACGTGATGTGGTTGCCTGCGTGGTCTGCTCCGTAGTCATGTGCCGTCCTCTCCCTGTTCACCGGTGGTGGTGAACTTGTCGTAGAAGATGTACTGCTCGGGAACTCCGAGGGTCGTGAGCAACGGGATCGCCGCGTCCACCATGGGCGGCGGCCCACAGACGTACGCATCCCTCCCCTTGAGGTCGGGCTCACACCGCGCGACGACGTCGGTGATCATTCCGACCTCACCGGTCCAGTCGCCGTCTCCCGAAGGTTCGGAGAGTGCCGGGACGAACCGGAAGTCCGGGAGCCGTTCCTCGAGCTCCCTGAGCTCCTTCTCGAAGCACAGGTCGCGCTGCTGTCGAGCCCCGTAGTAGAAGACGGCCTTGCGCTTCACGCCGCGGTCGGCCATGGATCGCACCAGGCCCAGCACCGGGGCGAGCCCGGCTCCACCTCCGACGAAGATCAGAGGCGAGGTGCGGCTCTCCCGGAGCGTGAAGGTGCCGAACGGGCCCTCCACGTCGAGGCGGTCCCCGACCTGCACCCGTTGGGCGAGGAAGTCGGAGAACAATCCGCCCGGATAGACCTTGATGACGAACTCGAACACCCCGCCCTCGCGGTCGGGGGTGTTGGCCATCGAGAACGACCGGCTCTCGTTCGTGCCCGGAACGAAGATGTCCATGTACTGGCCCGGGAAGAACTTGATCTCCTCGGGTTCCAGCAGCTTGATCGTCAGATGCCGGAGGTCGTGCGTGACGGCCTGGTTCGAGACGACCTCGGTCACGCCCTTCCGCAGCGGCAGCCCGGACCGGATGATTTCCTCGTCGTAGTTCAGGAGCTCGATCACCAGGTCCTCGTAGGCATGCGCCCGGCAGAGCAGGGTCGAGCCCTCGTCCTTCTCGTAGTCCGGCAGCGCGAAGGTCGAGTACGAGTCGAGCTCGATGTCCTCGCCCTCCAGGACGAACGACTTGCAGGCGGCGCACTGGCCCTCCTTGCAGCCGTGCATGAGCTGCACACCCTGCTCGGCGGCCGCGCGCAGGATGTTCTGGTCCTCGTCGACCTCGATCTCGATGCCGACCGGCTCGAACCGCACGGTGTGCTTCTCGCCCATGGAACGCCCTTCGATGCGTCGGGTACGTATTCCGGAATGAGCTGACGACAGAATGAGCTGACGACAGAGTGAGTACGGATCAGCAGGGGGAGGGTCAACGGTGGCGCCGCCGACCCTCCCCCCTCACCTGACCCGCGCTCAGGCGCTCGCGGGTGCCGGTCGTCCGGCGGGGCCCTGACGGTTGTAGTCAGCGAGGTAGGCGGCGCGACCGGCGTCGTCCATCTCGTTGACGATCACGTTCGGGCTCTGCAGCGGTGGGCACCGCCGCATGTGGTCCAGCGTCCACATCTTCTTGGGGTTCAGGTCGAGGTGGGGCTGAGCGGTCATCGTCTTGCCGTCGTCGCGGACGAAGCCCATGTCCTCGACCACATCGGCCCAGTTCCAGCCGTGGTAGATCGTCTCCCACTCACGCTTGCCGACCAGGCGGCCCATGTTCGGGGTCTCGCGACCCTGGTACGTGGGTCGGAAGGCCTCGACGTCGGTCCAGCGGCAGACCTCGTGGCAGTACGTACGGTGCACGCCGTCGACCTCGGCCATGACCATGTCCTCACGGACGAGGCACGGCACCATGCAGGTCCAGCAGCGCGACGGGTAGACGTAGTCGACGTCCTCGAACACGATCGGGTTGTGCCCGTTCGGGGTCGCGAGCCGCGAGTAGTTCTCCCACCATGCGCCGTACTTGTCGTACCACCCCGGGTACTTGTACTCGAACCACTCGAAGTCCTCGTCGGTCATCGCGTCGATGCGCCAGTAGTTGGCGAGCCAACCGGTGGCGAAGAACTGCGCGACCTCGTGGACGTAGCCCTTCTCCCAGATCTGCTTCCACGACTCTTCGATCAGGTCGTGCGGGATGACCAGGCCGTACTTCTCGAGCGGGATGAGGTATGAACGGTAGTAGTCGTCGTAGATCCAGCGGCGCCACATCTCGGCGTAGGACTCGCGGTCCTTGCGCCGGTCCTTGGTGCCGTACTCGATGAACGTGCCGATGGCGGCGTCCACCACGCGGTGGTTGTTCCACCACGCGTAGCGCAGGTCGCGCTCGAGCAGCTGGCGGTTGTCCTCGTCCGACAGCGCCATCAGGAGCGTGGCGTAGCCGTTGGAGATGTGGCGCGACTCGTCGGACTGGACCGAGTGGAACACCGTGGGCAGCAGGTAGTCACCGTTCGCCGCGGCCTCGGCCGGCATGGCCACGAACAGCGTGTTCGTGAACGCCGTCTCGGCGACGATCGTCAGGTAGATGCTGGCCGCGGTGATCGCGTCACCGGTGATGAACCCCTCGGCGAACTGGCGGCCGATGGTGCCGCAGTAGTCGCTGTGGAAGTTCCGCAGGCTGTTGTTGAAGCCGGCCGGGTCGATGTAGTTGTTCATGTACAGGCGCTTCAGGTTCTGCTGGATCGTCGAATGGCGGACCTCGTCGATCATCTGAATGGCCTGGCCGTTGTGCAGCTCCGGGTTCGGAACCACGTTGAACAGCATGGGCATCGATCGCGCAGCCGAGACCTCGGGCAACGGGATGATGCTCAGGAACAGCTTCTGCCACTCCAGCCAACGCTCCTGGACCTGGCGGAACATGTTCCCGCGGATGGCTCCGTCGGACGCGCCATAGACGCGGTGGTCCTTCTCCTCCTGCATGGGGAAGTAGGACCGCAGGACCTGCTTGAGCGGGTCCTTCTTGGAGGCCTTGCGGAAGGTGTAGTCGGTTCCGTACTTCATGTACGGCTCGTGGTACTGCGGCTCCCAGGAAAGTTCCTGGATCTTCTGATGAGCCTTGGCCAAACTCTGCCGACTCACGTCATCTCCTCACGTGGTGGTGGTCCGGGTCTCGTTCCGCACCGCGCGGAGGTGCGGCACGTTCCCGTGGTCTGCCCCCGTCCGCGGTACCGGTCCTTGCGCGGGTGGCGCCGGCAGCGGAGGTGGACCCGAGTCGCCCGGTTCGGATCGGCACGCGGGGCCGACCGGACTCGGTTGTCTCGTGCCCCGAATCACACCTCTTCGTCGCAGGTCACGGGGTCTCAATATGAGATTGTGACCGGTCGGGGCGCCCCGGCCGGGGCCTGTGCGAGGAGCTCCGCAGCAGGTAGCGTTCTGCAGGTGTTCATCCGCGCCGTGGCGGGTGACTGCTGCGCCGAGGAGGGCAACCGGTTGGTCCGCCCGAACCAGTCCCACAGTTCGCTGCAGCGGGCCGACCGGTCCGACGACGGTCTCGTGCGGGCTCGCACGTCGTTCCTCGTCGACGACCAGGTCGAGGCGGGCACCGTCCGCGACACGATCCTGGCGTCGTGGACCCGGTCGCGGGAGTGGGACGTGCACAGCGACAACGTCGAGCTGTCGTGCGAGTTCGACCCCGAGCCGGACTCCCCGCTGGTCCGGGCGGCGTCACTGGTCCTGGGCGACGTGGCCGACCAGCTCGCCGGCGAGCCCGTCAGCGTCATCCTGACCGACGCCGACGGCGTCGTGCTCGACCGCCGCACCGGCGACACCGCCCTGCACCAGCACCTGGACCGCGTCTGGCTCGCGCCGGGTTTCAGCTACGCCGAGAAGTTCATCGGCACCAACGGCATCGGCACCGCGCTGGAGGGCCGCGGCCCGGTGCAGGTGTTCGGCCACGAGCACTACGTCGAGCACCTCGCCGACCTCGCCTGCGCCGGCGCCCCGATCTGGCACCCGGTCAGCGGGAAGCTGCTCGGGGTCGTCGACCTCACCTGCTGGAGACCCGACGCCGGGCGGTTCATGTCCATGGCCGTCGCCCGCATCGCCCGGCAGATCGAAGGCAACCTGCTCGACCAGTCCGCGCCCCGCGAGCTCGCCCTGCTGCACGACTACCTGACCGCCTGCCGGCGCCATCACGGCGCGGTGTTCGGGATCGGCCCCGACCTGGTGATGATGAACGACAAGGCCCGCGAGCTGATCGACCCCGTCGACCAGTTGGCGCTGGTCACGGGGGCCACGGAGGCCATGCGGTCGGGGCGAGGTCTGCTGTTGCAGGACCTGCCGAGCGGGGCCGTCGCGCGGGTCCAGGTCCGGCCGAGCTGGAACGATCGCGGCGCCGCAGGCGGGGTGCTGCTGGTCGCGCTCGCCGCCCCCGGCATCGCGCACCGGCCGCGGACGGCCGCCTCGCCACCGGTCTCGCCACTGCCCGCCGCCGTCGGCTCCGGTCTGTTGTGGACGAAGTGCTGCCAGGCCGTCGACCGGCACTTCCGCAGCCGTGAGTGGCTCGTTCTCGAGGGCGAACCCGGCGTAGGGAAGACGACGTTGGCCCGCGCGACGCACCAGATGCGCACCCCCGCCGCGCACCTGCGTCTGCTCGACGCCAACGACTACGGCCCGCGGTGGATCGTCGAGATCGTCGAGGAGCTCGAGACGGGGGGCGGGACGCTGGTCCTCGCTCACGTCGACCGCCTCGCCCCGGACGCCATGCAGGCCCTCGTCGACGCGCTGGAACCGCACCGCGAGTCCACCGACCCGGACCGCCCGTGGGTGGTGGCCACCGCGAGTTCGGGCGGGCTCACCGGCGATGACCTCCTCGAGTACTTCCCCCGCACCGTCGGGGTGCCGCCGCTGCGCCATCACGTGGAGGACGTCGCCGAGCTGGTGCCCCACCTGATCGCCAGGCTCACCCGCGGATCCGAGCTGACCTGCTCCCCCGAGGCGATGCGCGTGCTGATGCGCAACCGCTGGCCGGGAAACGTCGAGCAGCTCTACCAGGTGCTGCGCAAGACCGTCTCGCGGCGGCGCGCCGGGGAGCTCACCCCCGCCGACCTGCCACCGGAGACGCGCGCGATCACCCGTCGGGTACTCACGCCGCTGGAGGCCATCGAGTGCGACGCCATCGTCGATGCGCTGCTGGACAACGAGGGCAACAAGGCCGAGGCCGCCCGCCACCTGGGCATGTCGCGCGCCACGATCTACCGCAAGATCCGCGGGTACGGTATCTCCATGCCGGTCGCCGGCAGCTGAGCGACGCTGGCGCCGTCCTCCGACCATTGCTCCGAACGCCGCACGGCATAGTGCGGAGCCGTCACCGTTTCGCGTGACACCGTCATGACCAACCCGTGACCGATGAGCCCGGCAGGCCGTCGAGCAGTCTCGATAGGGTCGCGACATGTTGGAAGTCAGGGGGATCTCCAAGCGTTTCGGAAAGCTGCAGGCCCTCGACGGGGTGACGTTCGCGGTGAAGCCGGGCGAGGTGTTCGGGTTCGTCGGCAGCAACGGCGCCGGCAAGACCACCACCATGCGGATCGTGCTCGGCGTGCTGTCCGCCGACGCGGGCGAGGTGCGATGGCAGGACGCCCCGATCGACTCCGAGGTCCGCCGCCGCATCGGGTACATGCCCGAGGAGCGCGGCCTGTACCCGAAGATGAAGGTCGGCGAGCAGCTGCGATACCTGGCCCGCCTGCACGGGATGAGCGCGGCGGAGGCCGGCACGTCGGTGCAGCGCTGGACCGAGCGGCTCGGTGTCGGGGCCCGCATCGGTGACGAGGTGCTGAAGCTCTCCCTCGGCAACCAGCAGCGGGTGCAGCTGTGCGCCGCGCTGGTGCACGACCCCGAGGTGCTGGTGCTCGACGAGCCGTTCTCCGGGCTCGACCCCACCGCCGTCGAGGTGATGAGCGGTGTGCTGAGGGACAAGGCCGACGCCGGGGTGCCGGTGATCTTCTCCAGCCACCAGCTGGAGCTGGTGGAGCGAATCTGCGACCGGATCGGCATCATCGCCGGAGGCCGCATGGTCGCCGTCGGCAGCGTCGACGAGCTGCGGAGCCGCGAAGCCGCCGCCGTCCTCGACGTGGAGGGCCCACCCGCGGGCTGGGCCGCCGATCTGTCCGGCGTCGAGGTGCTGGCGTCCGGCGACACCCACACCCGACTGCGGCTCGCCCCCGACACCGACGACCAGGCCGTGCTCGTCGCGGCCATGGCCGCCGGCCCGGTGCACGACTTCCGGCGGTGGCGGCCGCCGCTCACCGAGCTCTACCGTGACGTGGTGCAGGACGCGGCGGTCCCCGTCGACCACTCCGGGGTGCCCGTATGAGCGAGGCGCTGAGCTCGAACCAGGCCATCCTGCTGGTGGCGCGCCGGGAGTTCGTCACGCAGGTCCGTTCCCGCAGCTTCGTGATCGGGCTCGTGGTCACCCTGGCGCTCTTCGGGGTCGGTGGAGGGATCGGCTACTTCGTCGCCGCACAGAACTCGACCAGCTCGCTGGGGTTGACCGCCGACACCGCCTCGTTCCGGCCGGCGCTGGAGGCGACAGCGGCCACGCTGGACACCGAGCTCCTGATCACCGAGGTCGACGACCAGTCCGGGCGGGCCCAGGTGGACGACGACGAACTCGACGCGCTGCTCACCGGCGGCCCCGGCGCCTACGAGCTGCTGGGCCGCGACGCCGTCGACCCGACGGTCCAGTCGGTGGTCTCCACCGCCGTGCAGCAACAGGCGCTGGCCACCGCGCTGGCCGGTGCGGGCGTCGACCCCGCACAGCTCGCGGCGCAGTCGCAGGTCGCGGTCACGACGATCGAACCGTCGGACCCCGACAGCGGTCAGCAGCTCGCCCTCGCCCTGGTCGCCACCATCCTGCTGTTCTTCTCGCTGAACTACGCCTCGCTGGTGGCCACCGGGGTCGTGGAGGAGAAGCAGAGCCGCGTGGTGGAGCTGCTCCTCGCGACGATCACGCCGCGACAACTGTTGGCCGGAAAGGTCCTGGGGCTCAGTGTCGTCGGTCTGCTGAACCTCGTGGTCCTGGGCGGGATCAGTGTGGTCGTGGCCTCGGCGACGGGTGTCCTCACCCTGCCCGCCGCGGCGTTCGGCACATTCGCCATGGCGATCCTCTGGTACCTGCTCGGGTTCTTCCTCTTCGCCGCGCTCTACGCCGCCGTCGGATCGACGGTGTCACGCCAGGAGGAGCTGCAGTCGGTCATCACCCCGATCGTCTTCATTCTCATCATCCCGCTCATCCTCACTCTCAACCTGCTGCCCAGCGACCCTCGCAACGAACTCGCGGCCGTGCTGTCGTTCATCCCGTTCTTCTCCCAGACCGTCATGCCGGCCCGCTACGCGCTCGGCGTCGCGCCGCTGTGGGAGGTGGCGGTGGCTGCCTTGATCGCGGTGATCGCCATCGTCGTGGTGGTGCGGCTGGCGGCGCGGATCTACCAGAACTCGATCCTGCGCACCGGGGCACGGGTCACGCTGCGCGAGGCATTGCGTACCCGATCCTGACGCCCCGGGTGCGGGCCGGGTCCTCGGCCCGGGGGCCCCGAGCGGTCCGCGGCGGTCGTGATCAGCCCGTGGTCTCGGGCCCGCTCGCCGCGCCGCCGGGGAGCGGTGCGTGCCCGCCAGAGGGATGCTCGTGGACGGGGCGGGCTCAGGTGCGGGCCGCTCTCACCCGGTCGTAGCGGGCCAACGCCTCCAGGCGCTCCGCCTTGTGGTCGACCATCGGTTCGGGGTAGCCCTCCGGGATGCCGCCGGGCAGCGTCCAGGGCTGGTGGACGCTGCGGCCCGGCACACCCCGCAACTCCGTCACGAACCGGCGCACGTAGTCACCGTCGGGGTCGAACCGCTCCCCCTGCGTGATCGGGTTGAACACCCTGAAGTACGGGGAGGCGTCCGTGCCGCTGCCGGCCGTCCACTGCCATCCGTGCTGGTTCGAGGCCAGGTCCCCGTCCACGAGCAGGCGCATGAAATGCCGCGCACCCCACCACCACGGCAGGTGCAGGTCCTTCACCAGGAAGCTCGCCACGATCATCCGCACCCGGTTGTGCATCCACGCCTGTTCCTTCAGCTGGCGCATCCCGGCGTCGACGATCGGGAACCCGGTGCGCCCTTCCCGCCACGCGTCGAACGCGGTGCGCGCCGCGGCGCCCGACGCGACCGGGAGGGCGTCGAACGCCCGGTCGTAGTTCCTGCGGGCCGAGTCGGGGCGTTGGTGGAGGATGTCGGCGTAGAAGTCCCGCCACGCGATCTCGGTGCGGTAGGTCTCGGCCGAGTCCGAGGTCCGCGACGCCAGGTCGGCGAGCAACGTCCGCGGGTGCACGAGGCCGTACTTCAGGTACACCGACATCCGTGACGTGCCCTCCCGATCGGGACGGTCGCGGTCGCTGCCGTAGGTGTCGACGGCGTCGTCGAGGAACGAGCACCACCGGGCGTGTGCGGCGTGCTCGGCGGCGGCGGGGAGCACCGCGTCGACCGGCTCGTCGTCGGGGACCTGCACCGCCCGTGGGCCGGCGTGGTTCTCCCCCGGGTCGATCCAGTCCACGGTCGACGCGTCGGTGTCCGCGGGCGCCCGCCAGCCGTGCGCCGCCCAGGCCTGGCGGAAGGGGGTGAACACCCGGTACGGCTCGCCGTCGGCCTTACGTACGCGCCCAGGCGCCACCGCATAGGGCGAGCCGTCGCGCACCAGCGCGCAACCGTCGTCGGCCAGAGCCCGCTCGACGGCCTCGTCGCGCCCGCTGCCGTACGGGCCGTAGTCCGAGGCGACGTGCACCGACCCCGCCCCGACGGCCGTCGCCGCCTGTGCCACGACCTCGACCGGGTCACCCCGCACCACCAGCAGGCGCCCGCCGAGCGCCTCGTCGAGCGAACGCAGGGCGCGGTACAGGAACGTCGCGCGCGCCGGCCCGGCCTTGTCCAGCAGTGCCGGGTCCAACACGAACAGCGCGAGCGACCTCGGCGCGGCCTGCGCCGCGGCGAGGAAGGTGGGCTGGTCGCGCACCCGTAGGTCGCGCCGAAACCACACGACGGCGGAGTCACTCATGGCGTGCGACGCTATCGCGCGGCCCGACCAACCGTCGGCCACACCCCGGCGAGCACGGATCGGGCTGCGAGGACGGCGCGGACCTCGACCCGGCCGCGGCAGGGATCGTTCAGCGATCGTCCATCGACACGTACGGACGCTCGGCGGACCCGATGTAGAGCTGGCGCGGCCGCCCGATCTTCGTGGTGGGGTCGTCGATCATCTCGCGCCAGTGGGCGATCCACCCGGGCAGCCTGCCCAGTGCGAACAGGACCGTGAACATCTTGGTCGGGAAGCCCATCGCCCGGTAGATCACACCGGTGTAGAAGTCGACGTTCGGGTAGAGCTTGCGCTCGACGAAGTAGTCGTCGGCGAGCGCCTTCTCCTCGAGCGCCTTGGCGATGTCGAGCAACGGGTCGGTGACACCGAGCTTCTTGAGGATGTCGTCGGTCTTCCGCTTGACGATCTTCGCGCGCGGGTCGTAGTTCTTGTAGACCCGGTGCCCGAAGCCCATCAGCCGGGCTCCCTGCTCCTTGTTCTTGACGCGGTTGACGAACCTCTCGACGTCGCCGTTCTCCTCCTTCCGGATGTGCTGCAGCATCTCCAGGACGGACTGGTTGGCCCCGCCGTGCAGCGGCCCGAACAGCGCGTTGATCCCCGCCGAGACGCTGGCGAACAGGTTGGCCTGCGACGAGCCGACCAGCCGGACCGTGGACGTCGAGCAGTTCTGCTCGTGGTCGGCGTGCAGGATCAGCAGCACGTCGAGCGCGCGGACGAACTCGGGGTCGATCTCGTAGGGCTCCGCGGGGAAGCCGAACGTCAGGCGCAGGAAGTTCTCGACGAGCCCGAGGGAGTTGTCCGGGTAGAGGAACGGCTGGCCCACGGACTTCTTGTAGGCGTACGCGGCGATCGTCGGCACCTTGGCCAGCAGCCGCACCGTCGACAGTTCGACGGCGTCGTGGTCGAACGGGTCGAGACTGTCCTGGTAGAAGGTGGACAGCGCGCTGACCGCGCTGGACAGCACGGGCATCGGGTGCGCGTCGCGGGGGAAGCCGTCGAAGAACCGCTTGAGGTCCTCGTTCAGCAGCGTGTGACGGCTGATCTTATTCGTGAAGGCCGCCAGCTCCGTCTCCGACGGCAGGTTGCCGTAGATGAGCAGGTAGCTGGTCTCCAGGAACGTCGAGTTCTCGGCGAGCTGGTCGATGGGGTACCCGCGGTAGCGCAGGATCCCGGCGTCGCCGTCGATGTAGGTGATCGCGGACGTGCAGGACGCCGTGTTGCCGTATCCGGAGTCGAGCGTGACCATGCCGGTGGCCGGCAGGAGCTTGCTGATGTCGAAGGCCGGCGCCCCCTCGGTCGGGGTGCTGATCGGCATCTCGTGCTGTCCGCCGGGATGGTGCAGGACGGCTGCGTCAGAATCTTCGGCCATGTGAAGCCCCCTTACACTCGGGTGTGGTGTGCACGCAACGCTAGTGCTCCCCCCTCCCGTGGTACCCCTGCAGGCGTGAGATGTGGCGCGTCAGGTGCCTGCCGGTGTACCCGAACCGGGTCCGCGATAGCGCCAGAAGGCCGGTAAGGCGACGACCACGGCGATCGCGGCCACGATCACCGCGAACCCGCCCGTGGACGCCGCGGCGCCCGGCCCGACGGCTGCGGCGGCGGGCCCGTGCCACAGGTCGTCGAGTCGTGGCCCACCGGCCACGACCACGAGGAACACGCCCTGCATGCGCCCGCGCATCGCGTCCGTCGCGACCGTCTGCAGCATCGAGGACCGGAAGACGGCACTGACGAGGTCGGCCGCGCCGCCCACGGCGAGCAGCAGCACAGCCACCCACAGGGAGTCGGCGAAACCGAACGCGGCCACCGACGCCCCCCATACGCAGATCGAGACGGTCACCGCGACGCCCTGGCGCCGGATCCGGTACAGCCACCTCGACAGCAGCCCGCCCACCACGGTGCCCAGCGGGATCGCAGCGAACAGCACGCCCAGCGCGACCCCGCCGCCCCGGGGGCCGCCGAACACCGTCTCGGCCATCTCCGGGAACAGGATGCGGGGCATCCCGAAGGTCATCGCGACGATGTCGATCGCGAACGACACCAGCAACGCCGAAGGTGAACACCGTCATGTTCAGCGTGTTGGCCGCGGGCAACTGCTCGGGCGGCAGCAACCCACTCGCCGCGGTGACCCACAACGCCAGCGAGCTCAGCGCGACGCCCGCGCCGGTCACGAGCAGCGGTACGCGCCGGTCGACCGCGTCGGCGATCGCACCGCCCCACAACCCGAACACCACGAGCGGGACCAGCCCGAACAAGCCGGTCAGGCCGACCCAGGACGAGGACCCGGTGAGCTGGTGGATCTGCGTCGGCACCGCGACCACCGAGAGGTGCGCGCCGATCACCGTGACCAGCCCGGCCAGCCAGAGCCGCCGGTAGGACCCGGTGCGCAACGGGCTGGTGCCGGCGAGCGCACCGGCGATCCGGATGCGGCGGGTGGGAGCGTCAGTGCCTGTCGTCAGGGCCCGGGTGGGCTGGGTGGGCTGGGGCTGGGTGGGCTGGGGCTGGGTGGGCTGGGGCTGGGTGGGCTGTTCCGGCCCCGGTGGCGTCACCAGATCAGAACTATCATCCCGCGACTCTCGCGCACGGTGACCCCGACTCGCGGGTTGGTGGTCAGGGGGCGAGGCGGTGGACCGACCACGTGCGGGCGTGGAGGTCGACCTCGAAGCGCAGGCGGTCGTGCATGCGGTTGGTGCGTCCCTGCCAGAACTCGACCTGCTCCGGGACGATCCGCCACCCGCCCCAGTGCTGCGGGACCGGGACGTCCTCGTCGGCGAACCGCAGGGTCACGGCCGCCAGCGAGTCGTCGAGCACCCGGCGGTCACGGACCGCCACGGACTGCGCCGACGCCCATGCCCCCAGCTGGGAGCCCCGCGGACGGGTCGCCCAGTAGGCCTGCGTCTCGGCGGGCGCCACGAGCTCCACCATCCCGCGGACGTGCACCTGTCGGTGCTGGGCGTACCACGGGAAAGTGGCACTGGCGTAGCGGCTGATGCGCAGGTCGTGACCCTTGGCGGAGGTGTAGTTCGTGAAGAAGACGACCCCGCGAGCGTCCAGGCCCTTGCACAGCACGGTCCGCGAGGATGGGCGACCGTCGTCACGCGCCGTAGCCAGCACCATGGCGTTGGCCTCGGCCACACCGGCCCCGTCGGCGGCGGCGAGCCAGGCGGCCAGTTGCTCGTGCCATGTCGGCGCGAGCGAATCGACGTCCAGACCCCCGGAGTCGTCGCCCGCTCGGTAGTCCACTCGCATGTCGGCCGGCTCGATCGCCATTCGTACCCCTTCCGGTAGTCGGCCTATGACTGTAGGTGAACGCACTCGTCCCTGAACAGGCCCGGTGACCGATGCCACCCGCCTGCCCCGTTGCCTCGCGAGGGCCGTGGAGGCAGGGTGACGCGAGCCACGCCAGCCGTCTGGAACGGATCGTGGTCGGAGCGCACCGGGCGATCAGCCCGGCGGGCTCCACCCGGCCGATGATGCCACCGGTGTCGGCGGCCGGGGCGTCGTCAGTCTCGGGGAAAACGATGAGGAGGACGCAGTGTCGACTGCGCCGACCACAGGAACGGCGCCGACCGCGCCGGACCAGAACGGAAGCACCCGGGCGACGGCGGTACCCCCGCCCCCACCCGGGTTCAGATCGGGCCTCGAGGGCCACGTCGCCTTCCGCACCGAGATCGCCGAGCCGGACAAGGACGGCGGTGCGCTGCGCTACCGGGGCGTCGACATCGAGGACCTGGTCGGGAAGGTCACCTTCGGCAACGTCTGGGCGCTGCTGGTGGACGGCCGGTTCGGCTCCGGCCTGCCGCCTGCCGAGCCCTTCCCGCTCCCTGTGCACACCGGCGACGTACGGGTGGACGTGCAGGCCGCGCTGGCCATGCTCGCCCCGCACTGGGGCTACCGCCCGCTGCTCGACATCACCGAGACCGAGGCCCGCGACCAGCTGGCCCGCGCGTCGGTGATGGCGCTGTCCTACGTCGCCCAGTCGGCGCGGGGCATCGGCATCCCCGCCGTGCCTCAGAAGCGCATCGACGAGTGCGACACGATCACCGAGCGCTTCATGACGCGCTGGCGTGGCGAGCCCGATCCCGCCCACATCCGCGCCATCGACGCCTACTGGGTGTCGGCGTGCGAGCACGGCATGAACGCCTCGACGTTCACCGCGCGCGTCATCGCGTCCACGGGCGCCGACGTCGCGGCGGCGCTGTCGGGCGCGATCGGTGCCATGTCCGGGCCGTTACACGGCGGGGCCCCGGCGCGGGTACTGCCCATGCTGGAGGAGGTCGAGCGCACCGACGACCCGGCCGGGCTCGTCACGGGCATCCTCGACCGCAAGGAGAAGCTCATGGGCTTCGGGCACCGGGTGTACCGGGCCGAGGACCCCCGCGCCCGCGTCCTGCGCCGCACCTGCCGGGAACTCCGGGCGCCGCGTTACGAGGTGGCCGTCGCGCTGGAGCAGGCGGCGCTCGCCGAGCTGCGCATCCGGCGGCCCGACCACCCGATCGAGACCAACGTCGAGTTCTGGGCAGCGGTGATCCTGGACTTCGCCGACGTGCCACCCCACATGATGCCCGCGATGTTCACCAGCGCCCGGACGGCGGGGTGGTCGGCGCACATCATGGAGCAGAAGCGCGAGGGCAAGCTGGTCCGCCCCTCGGCCCAGTACATCGGCCCGGCCCCTCGCACACCGGACACGGTGGAGGGCTGGAGCGAGATCCAGCACGACTGACGCCTGCGGCCGAGCATTCGCACCGGCAGGGCGGCGACGTCGCCAGGTCGGTTCCATGGCGGCCGTCCGGCGGTGGTCCGGAACGCCGGGTTCTGCGGCCGTTCCGGACCCCGTCAGGGCTGCCTCCGAGGGCCGACGAGCAGGAGAGCGCGGTGTCCGGTCCGGGTTCAGTCGCTCTCCCGCGTGCTCTCTCGCGTGCTCTCCCGCGTGCTCTCCCGCGTGCTCTCCCGCGTGCTGGCGCCGTCCCGGTCCGGGGTCGCGTCGTCGTCGGCGGGCGCGGGCCGGTACAGGCTCAGCCCGATGCTGGTGGCGAGCACGACGACGATCACGGCAAGGCTGACCGGCGAGGGGATCTCCGGTACGGCGGGGCTGATCGTCTTGTGCGCGGCCTGCAGGATGAGCTTGACGCCGATGAAGGCGAGGATCAGTGCCAGGCCCTTGCTGAGCAGGTGGAACCGGTGGAGCATTCCGGAGAGCAGGAAGTACAGGGCGCGCAGTCCGAGGATGGCGAAGGCGTTGCTGGTGTAGATGATGAACGGGTCGTCGGAGACCGCCAGCACAGCGGGAACGCTGTCGACGGCGAAGACGATATCAGCGGCCTCGATCGCGACGAGTACGGCGAGCAGCGGGGTGGCGACCCATTTGCCGCCTTGTTTGACCCAGAATTTGTTGCCGTCGTACTCGTCGCGGACCGTCACGAACTTGCGCAGCACGCGCAGGGCGATGCTCGTGCTGGGGTCGAAGCTGTCGTCGGTGTCCCTCAGGAGCTTGTAGGCGCTGTAGAGCAGGATCGCGGCGAAAACGAACAGCACGGCGGTGAACTGGCTGACCACGGCCACGCCGAGGGTCAGGAAGATCCCCCGGAAGACCAACGCGCCCATCACACCGTAGAACAGCACGCGGTGCTGGTACTCCCGAGGCACCTTGAAGTAGGCGAAGATCAGGGCGAACACGAACAGGTTGTCCACCGACAGGCTCTTCTCCAGCAGCCACGCGGTCGTGTACTCCACCCCGGCGGTGGTGCCGAGCAAGGCGAACACGACGCCGCCGAACACCAGCGCCAGGCCGACCCACAGGGTGCTCCACCACGCCGCTTCCCGGAAACCGATCACGTGGGCGCCGCGATGGGACAGAAGGTCGATGGCCAGGGCGACCACGACGGTGGTGGCGAAGGCCAGCCACAGCCACAGTGGAACGTCAAGCACGTGCTCTCCTCAGGACTGGATCGGTGTCAGGCGCAACGGGTGTGCGAGACATGCTTCGTAGGTGGAGGATGCTGAGAACGAGCATACGGGGCAGCGCAGACGGATCGGCGGGGGCGGGCGGTGGACGGAGCCGGAGGCGGGGTCGGGGAGTCGAACGGGTCGGCGGGGTCGGGATGGACATTCCTGACCAACCACGCCCACGTTCTCCTGGCCATCGCGGGTGACCCGGAAGTGCGGATGCGCGACGTCGCCGCCGCGGTGGGGGTGACCGAGCGAGCGGTGCAGATGATCGTGGCCGATCTGGAGGCCGGTGGGTACCTGGCCCGGACCCGGGTCGGGCGTCGCAACCGGTATGCCGTCAACGAAGCCGGCCGGTTCCGGCACCCCGCCGAGAGCGATCACCGCATCGGTGAGCTGCTGGCCCTGTTCGTGCCGCACACCGCCACGGCCACCGAAGCGGACCGGTCGCCCATCAACGCAACTATGGTTACGAAGCATGCTTCGCATGTCCAACACGATCCGACTTCTCGCAGGTGACCGCAACCTGGTTCGAGCCCTGGTGGCACACATCACCGCAGCCCCACCACGCCGGGACCCGAACTGGACGCAACCGACCGCGGCCGCCAACGGGACACGCCGCGCGCAACCGGTGTCAGCTCGCCGGTGACCGGACCGAGCAGAGCCTGCGTCGCGGCCTGATCGGTCGGTGGTCACGGGCGTTCGGACGCCGTCTGCGCACAGTGGGGCGCAGCCGGATGCCGAGCGCGGTTGCCGTTCGGTGGGGTCATCCGGGCCGGCTGTCCGGTGCTGACCATCGCGACGACCGATGCTCGGTGCGCGGCGGGAACGGGTGGTGAGCGGGGAGTGTGAGTGGAGGAGGTCATGGCGGTTGCGCTCACCGGAAGTAGTCCGGGCGGCTGACGTAGGTGTCAGAGACGAACATGACGCCGGAGCGGTCCTCGAACAGGGTCAGCAGGCCGGCGAGTACGGCGTCGACGTGGCTGTCGGGCATCACGGCGATGATCAGTGTGGGAGTGTCGGTGTCGTTGAACAACAGTCGGCCCTCGTGGTAGCCGTGGTGGCCGAAGCCCGAGACACCGCTGAGGCCGGTGTAGCCGGTCACGCCCGAATTAGTCAGCAGGTTGGAGACCACCGCGGTGTCGGCGCCGCGGACGACGACCTCGACTTTGGTCATGTGTGTCAGGTTCTCGCGGTTCATGTGGCATCTCCTTGGTTGTCGAGGGTGGTGCGGGTCGCCAGGGCTCCCAGTCGCCGGCGCGGGTGCGTCGCTGCCATGGCTCGCCGGGCGCTTCGCGCCCGACCAGGGCGATCCATCCGCCGTTGAAGTAGTGCTTGAGCATGTCGTTGCGCGCGATCAGCTTCTCGACGCGTTCGAGTGGCGCTTCCACGACGTACAGCGCGCGCATCGGCTCGTGGTAGTACTGCTCGCCTGTCGCGACCGACTGCCAGGGCAGCCCGAGTTGCAGATCGCCGGAGTGGCCTTGGAGTACGCCGACGTCGCCGACGACATTGTGCAGCGTCTTGTCGCCGGCGCCCAGCACGTCGGGGTCGACGGTGGCGAAGTAGTACTGGGCGTTGATCCACTGGATGACCAGCCCCGGCGCGGTGAGGATCGTCTCCAGCACGGTGGCGTCCGGGTCGGCGCGCCAGTCATAGGAGTGCAGGAACGTCCGAGTCTCGAGGTCGAGGCCGCTGACCATCGACCCCGGGCCGATGATGAACGCGGCGTGACGCGCCAGGCCCCATTCAGGGCGCACCTGGGCCCAGTCGCCGGCGCGCCGGTGGGGATGGTCGCGCCCGGGCAGGCGGCGGTGGCGCTCGTCGGCCAGCGCAGCCCCCGCGGCGCCAAGATCGATCTGCAGGCGCTCAACCTCGGCCAGATGCGTCGGGGGGATCGTGTGATGATCGAAGATCGTCACACGATCGGTGGCGGTGTCGTGCTCGGCGGCGATGAACACGGTGTCGTGGGGGATGTGGATCCCGGCCTCGGCCAACCCGGCGCGGACGGCGGGGCGGTTGAGCATCGCGCAGGAGATGCGGGCGTTCGGACCGCCGCGCTGCCCGCCGCAGGCCCCGCAGTCCAGCGCGGCCTCGTAAGCGTTGTTCTCGGTGCGACTGCCGTGTCCGGCGAGCAGCACCAGGCGCGCGAAGTGGTCGTTGAGCCCGAAAGAGCGCAGCGCGAACTGCGCCCAGAAGACCTGCTCGTCGAGGTCGTAGCCGAGCGTGAGGGCGCGGCCCACCCGCGCGGCGTGCGCCTGGACGGTCAAGTCGAGCGCGGCGCGCAGCCGCGGCTCGGCGCCGTCCAGCGCGCGACGGCGGAGCGTCTCGCACTCGTCTTCCGGCAGCTCTGGGCGTGCGAGCTCCGCCCGGATCGACTGGCGCTCGGCCTCGGCAACCAGCGCCTCGGCCTCGTGCGGTGTGGGCGTGTCCACGGTCGGGTCGGTGGTGCGGCGCTCGGCGCGTTGGGCCAGTCGGGCGCGCAGGCGCGTGAAGCGCTCTGGTGCCGCTGTCTTGGCCGCTGCGAGCGGACCGGCCACCCAGCCCGCTGCTTCGGCCAGGGCGAACGGCGAGGCCAAGTTGTCCTTGGCGCGATGGAAGGCGTGCACGAGCGCATCGGCGTGGCGCTCGACGGCGATGGCCCGGGCGGCGTCGATCTCGCTGCCCGGGATCGGGCGCTCGGTGATCGACTTGGTGGGTGTCACCGGCACCGGGCACAGCCGCGCGTCGTGGGTCGAGTACAGCGCCCGGTAGCGGATCACAAGCTGGTAGAAGCCGGCGAACCCGAACGTCTCGTAAGGCCCGCGGGCCTCCAGATGGCGGCGTAGACCTTCGGAGCGCGCGTCGATGCAGAACACCGCCTGGGCCTGGACCCGTTCCCGCCGCTCGGGGGGCGCGTGGCGGTCGAGCAGAACCAGTAAGCGGTCGCGGTAGTGCCACTCATAGGCGTCGAGCCACACCCAGCAGCGCTCGCTGACCGGTAGGCGCTCGAGCACCTCGGCCAGGGCGCCCATCGACGAGCTCGTGGCTTCGGCGACGCCGAGGGCGCCGGCCACCGCGCAGGCGCGCGCCCGGCGGGCGGCCGGGTCGGGCACGGGCACGGCGGCAAGGCGTTGCTGCACCAGCGCCCGCAGGCCCGCCGTCCCGTCCGCCGGCCCACCTGTGGCCGCGGCCTCGACGACGGCCGCCTCGTAGGTCAGGCGGATCGCCAGCAGGTCGACGAGGTCGGCGGGGTGAGGCGCTTGGTCGGGATGCTCGGTGCACCACTTGACGTGGCTGGCCCACCCCGGCGTGCGCGCGAGCTGGGCGCGCAGCTCGGCGCGCCGCTCGCCATCTGGGATACGCAGCGCAGTGAGGGCATCGAGGATGGCGTCTTCGGGGCGTTCGGGCAGGCCGGTGAAGCGCTCGCGAGCGAGTCGCAGGCGCCGCAGCCCCGGGTCGTGGGCCACGAGCGGGCGCCAGGCGCGGTAGAGCCCCAGGTGGCGGCCGGGCATCGGCCAGCGCGCCTGGCGGTTGTCGAAGAACACCGCGCACCACTTCGCCACCTGCTCGTCGACCAGCGGCGCGACCCCGGCACCCAGCAGCTCGTCACACCACTCCGCGGCGCCGCGTGGCCTCCTCGCCGGCGCCGGCGCCGGTGGCCCATGAAGCAGATCGGAGCGCAGCGCCTCCACGCCCGACACAGTCCGACCGTCGAGCTCGATCGTCATGCCGTCGAGCTGCGGCATGCGTCGCAGCAAGGCGCCGTCGAGGTCGGCGTCGCGGACGCGCCCCGATGTGTGCAAGGCGCGGAACGACTCCAGCGGCAGGTGACCGCGCAGACCCAGCAGCCCGCCGACGAGGTCGACGGCCTCCTCGAACGGCCGGTTCTCGACGCCTCCCAGCGGGTTGACGGCGACGAATGTCTTGATCGGCCACGTCGAGGACAGAACCTGCCCTGCGGAGCCTGCCTGTGCGCGCACGCGGGCGCGATCGGCTGGGCTGGGCTTGGTCATGCCGTCACGCTCCCGGGCGCGTGGAGGACCGCGACACGGCCCCGCCGGCGTCGGCGCGACCCGCCTCGGGCAGAGGAGCCCGCGACGTGCCCGGCGTCCATGGCACGGACATACACGGCGTTGCGCCAGGCGGATGCCGGGCCCAGTCGAGCGATCAGCACGGCCAGCAGCGCCATTGCGGGGGCCAGCGCCCACCAGGAGCTGACCGGGTTGGCCAGCTCGCCGAGGGCGGGCGCCAGGAAGGCATTGGCGCCGGCGACGAGCGCCGCGTAAACGACGCAACTGGCCGCCAACGCCGTCAGCCCCACCAAGGCGCGTCCTGGTGTGGTGTCCAGCCAGGCCCACGCGGCCTGCACGGCCGTGGCCCAGGCGAAGGTGATGAGCACGATCGCGCCGCTGTGTTCGAGTGCCGCCGAGGCGACCGTGGCCAGTGCGGCCGCCAGGGCGGCCGCCGGCACGATCGCTGCAACCGCCAACCGGGCGCCGGCCGGCCAGCGCACGCCCGCGGGTGCCGGGCGCGCCACGATCTGGCGTCGTTTGTCGTTGTGCACCACCGAATCGGCGCCGAGGAACAGAGTTGCCTTGTACATCCCGTGGGCGACAAGGTGGAAGATCGCGGCGGCGAAGGCCCCCAGCGCGCAGGCCATCACCATGAAGCCCATCTGGCCCATCGTCGAATGGGCGAGCGCGCCCTTGACGTCAGACTTGGTGAGCATGAGCACCGTGCCGTACAGCGCGGTCAGCGCTCCGGCGACGAACGCGACATGGGTCGCCACGCCCGACAGCCCGAAGATCGGACCCAGTCGCACGAGCAGAAACCCCCCGGCGTTGACCAGTCCGGCGTGCAGGAAGGCCGAGACCGGTGTCGGCGCGGTGAGTGTCGCGGGCAGCCAGCGCTGCAGCGGGATCTGCGCCGAGCGGCCCATCGCCGCCACGACAAGCAGACACGCCACGACGGCACCCGCGCTCACGCTCACCCCCAGTACCTCCAGCCGCTGGGCGGCCAGAACGGCGCCGCCGACATCGACCCGGCGGAGATCGAGGTCGCCGACCGTCGCCCACACCACCGACGCGCCGAGGACGAGGGCGAGATCACCGACCGCGAAGGCGACCACCGCTCGGCGCACCCCGACCCGCGCGGACGCCAGATCGGCTCGCTGTGCGAGCAGTACGACCAGCCCCGCCCCGCTGACCAGCCAGGCGACGACCAGCACGCTGAGCGTGGCCGCAGTCGCGATCGCGGCGACCGCGGTGGTCGTCAACCCGGCGGCGGCGATCAGCCTGACCTGACGCCCGTCGCCGGACAGATTCCGGCTGGCGAACAGCTGCACGACGGCGCTGACCCCCAGGACGAGCAGTAGCATGACCACCGACAGGCGGTCGGCGAACAGCCCAACCACTGCAGCCCCGTCGCCATCAGCGATCACCGCGGATACCGGCCCTGAAGTCACGACCGGCACGGCCAGGCCGACGGCCAGGCAGAACGCGACTGCTGCCGCGGCGGCGCCGAGTCGGCCCGCGCCGTCGCCCAGCCGCACCCCGAGCAGCACGCACACGAGCGCCGCCAGCGCGGGCAACGCCACCACGGCGAGCAGCACCATGCTCACTGACCCTGACCCTGACCCTGACCCTGACCCTGACCCTGACCCGGCAAGCGGCCCGGCTCGCCGTCGAGGCGATGCACACCCTCCGTCTCGACCCGTGCGGCCCGCGTCCGCTCCCCCGGCGGCAACGTGCCGATCGCGATGTCCGGCGGCGGCACGAGCCACTTGCGCGTCCACGGACCCGCCTCGAAGGCGGGCGACCGCCCAAGCGATGTCGGCGCCGCGTCGCCCGTGTCAGAACTCTTCATGTGCGCCCTTCGACGACAGCGTTAGCGCGATTTATAATACGCGACTCATGTTGCGCATGTCAAGAAGCCCGAAACCGCCGTCGCATGTACCCTTCATCCCGTGTCGGAGTGGACGTTCCTCACCAACCACGCGCACGTGCTGCTCTGCGTCGTGCGCGACCCCGCAGCGCGCCTGCGCGACGTCGCCGACGACGTCGGGATCACCGAACGCGCCGCCCAGCGGATCGTCGCCGACCTGGTCGACGCCGGTTATCTCGAGCGCGAACGCGTAGGCCGACGCAACCGCTACCACCTGCACCCCGAGCTTCCACTGCGTCACCCGCTCGAGCACGAACACGCCATCGGCGAGATCCTGACGGTCCTCACGCAGCCCACACGGCCCCCGGCCCGGGCAGTGTGAGCCGCGCTCATCCGTACGCCGGACAGCCGGTTGGGCTCGCGACCAAGCATGCCAAGCAGCAGGTCATCGGCCCCGCCCTCGCGCGCATGCCCGGACTGCAGGTCATCGTGCCCGAGCGGCTGGACACCGACCTGCTGGGCACCTTCACCGGCGAGATCGAGCGCCCCGCCCCACCGCGAGAGACCGCCCTACTCAAAGCGCGCCTCGGCCTCCGAGCCACCGGACTACCCCGCGCCCTGTCCAGCGAAGGTGCGTTCGGCCCCCACCCCGAGGCCTTCCTGCTCACCGGCGCCTTGGAGATCCTCGCGTTCGTCGACGACGAGCTCGGCATCGAGATCATCGAGCAACGCCTGACCCACCACACCAACTTCGACCACACCACCACCGCGGCACTCGACGCGCCTACCCAGCATTTCCTCACCCGCGTCGGCTTCCCCAACCATGCGCTCATCGTCCGCCCGAACATCGGCACGCCCGACGAGACGCTCGTCAAGGGCATCGTTGCCGGCGATGCGCTCGCGGATGCCATCACCCACTGCGCGCGCGCCTCGCCCGATGGTCTCACTCGGCTCCAGACCGACATGCGCGCCCACCTCAACCCCACCCGCATGCACCAGATCGCGCTTCTGGCCGACCAGCTCGCCGAGCGCCTCACCACGCTCTGCCCGCATTGCGCCGCCCCGGGCTACGGCATGATCGACGCCCACCGCGGCCTGCGCTGCGCGCTCTGCACGGCGCCCACCGACCGGATAGCCACCGAGATCGACGGCTGTGCCCGCTGCCCGCTACGGGCAGAACGACCCCGTCGCGACGGCCTCACCGCCGCCGACCCCGCCGAATGCCCTGCGTGCAACCCCTGACCGACCCTGCAGGACACACACCTGAATCCGGGTTCAGTCGCTCTCACGCGTGCTGGCGCCGTCCCGGCGAGCACCGTATCGGTGAGTTGCTGGCCCCGTTCGTGCCGGACACGAACTCAGGCAGGTGCGGTCCGGAGGCGCGGGGTCACCACCAGCGCACCCGCGTAGAGCGCCGCCGCCACGAACAGGAGACCCGGGAAACCGACCAGCAGCGCCAGGTACTCCAGGCACCCGCCCACCATCGCGCCGAGCAGGTTGGCGCCGAACGCCGCGGTGCCGTCGGCGGTGTCGGTGAACCGCTTCGCGAACACGACGTTGGCCGCGAAGACCGGCACGAACGCCAGCACGACCGCTGCCACGAGCCGCACCGGCACGGGCAACGCGAGCAACGCCTCCTCGGGCACCAACCAGCTCAGCGCCAGCCCGGCGAACAGCACCCCGTACATGATCTTGATTGGTGGGGTGCGGAACCTGCGCGTCACCTCCACGGCCGCGAGCACGGCGATCAGCACGCCCGCGAACACGATCGCGTTGACCACCCAGGTGGTGCCGAACAGCAGGGCGAACCCGGCGATGCTCTTCGTCTGCAGGAGCAGGAAACCCGCACCGAGCAGGAACAGGTCGGCATAGGGCCGCATCCGCCGGTAGGACGCTCCCACGCCGGCGCCGGAGCCGACCAGGGCCACCGCCATCACGCTGACCGCCAGGATCAGCCCGATCGTGACCAGGTAGAGCGCCGGGATCGTGGCGCCGAACAGGTAGAGGAACGGGCGCTGGTCGGTCGCCGGGGCCGGGGTGTCGCCCGCCGGGGTCCAGGCCGAGGCGCACGCCTGGTCGGCCGGGTCGAGCCCGACGGTGACGACGGCCTGCCCGAGCGTCCCGCCGATCAGGTCGACGCAGGGCGCGTGGCCGAACGTCTCCTGGGCGGTCGACGCGAGGCGGTCGACCAGCCAGTTCTCGCGGTAGTAGTTGTACATCGCCAGTGCCCCGCCCGGAGCCAGGTGCTCACGGGCCGAGGCGAAGGCCTGCTCGGTGAACAGGTAGCTCTCCAGCCGCAGCGAGCTGGCCCCCTGGACGAGGGTCAGCGAGTCGGGCAGCGCGAAGAGGATCAGGTCGTACCGCTCGTCGGTGCGGGACAGGAACGCCCGCCCGTCGTCGATGTGCACGTCCACACGCGGGTCGTCGTAGGGCCGGTCGGGGTGCTGGGCACGGCCGATGGCGAGCAGCCCGGGGTCGATCTCGACGGCGTCGACGTGCTCCGCCCCGTTGCGCAGCGCGATCGCGACGTCGGTGCCGCTGCCCGCCCCGATGACCAGGACGTTGCCGGGTGGGCCACCGCCGCTGCGCTCGTAGGGCAGCGCGTACTGCGGCTCGAACTGCACGCGATCCTCGGCGGGGATGGCCTGCTGGTGGGGCACGCCGTTGGCGGCGATGTCGACGATCGGGACACCGTCGACGGTCCGCGTGTCCGTCTGGATCTTGTAATAGGGGGACCAGGTGGCGCCGGGCGTCGCCGACTCCGTCGCCAGCACGATCACCATCAGGACCGACGGCGCGCCGACGAGCACGGCGGCGGCCACGACCAGCACCGGTCGCGGTGCGGGCACGAGCAGCACGACGAACGCGGTGGCGACGACCAGACCCCACCACACGGGCGGCGCGCCGAGGAACGACAGCCCGGTGAACGCCCCGATGCCGATCAGGCTCCCGATCAGGTCGAACCGGTAGGCGGTGAGCCTGGGCAGCTCGGTGAAGCACAGCCCGACCAGCTCGGCCGGACCCGCCGTGATGATCGCGGCGGCCGCGAACACGACCGGGAGCACCAACCACGTCGGCGGGCCGTCGATCACCAGGCTCGTGAAGTAGATGACCGACTCGTCGGTGCCGCGGTCCACCGTCACCGGGTAGGCCGACACGACCAGCACCAGGATCGCCAGCGCCATCGGTGAGTAGAACGGCAGGAACCGCGACCGCCCCGCCCGCAGGAACCCCAACCCGATGCCGAGGAACGACCCGAGCAGCACGAAGTTGGAGAAGTAGCTCAGGTGCACCACGTTGGAGCCGGTCCAGCGGATCAGCGCCAGCTGGACGAACAGCATCAAGCCGCTCGCCAGAACCAGCCGCGGCACCACCGGGATCGGGGTGTCCCAGGTCGTCCGGCGGGCCGACGCTTCGGTGATCGTCACGGGCGGAGGGTAACGCCGGGCACCGACGGGATCTCACGCGCACGCTCCACCTGGCGCGCGGGCACCGGCCCGGGGTCCGCCGAACGGTGGACGGGCGGTCCACCGCACGATGCTCGCCGTGCGGCCCGCCGTGCAGCACGCTCGTCCCATGAGCGAGCTTGCGAGCGAATCGTCGACGTCGCACCGGTCCGCGGCCGAGCCGTCACCACAGCGCGACGCGATCACCGTGAGGGGCCTGCGCAAGCAGTACCCCGGCACCGACGGGCCGGCCGTGGACGGCATCGATCTCGACATCGCACGCGGCGAGGTGTTCTCGCTGCTCGGGCCGAACGGGGCCGGCAAGACGACCGTGGTCGAGATCCTGGAGGGCTACCGCCACCGCGACGCCGGCGAGGTCACCGTGCTCGGGGTCGACCCCGGCAAGGCCGGGCTGCCGTGGCGTTCCCGCATCGGGATCGTCCTGCAGAACACCGCCGACCAGGGCGAGCTGACCCCGGCCGAGGTGGTGCACCACTTCGCCGGGTACTACCCCGACCCCCGCGATCCCGACGAGGTGCTCCACGTCGTCGGACTCTGGGACAAGCGGCGCACACTCGCCCGCAAGCTCTCCGGCGGGCAGCGCAGGCGGCTCGACGTGGCGCTCGGCATCGTCGGGCGCCCGGAGCTGCTGTTCCTCGACGAGCCGACCACCGGGTTCGACCCGCAGGCCCGCCGTGACTTCTGGGAGCTGATCCGGGCGCTGGCCGCCGAGGGCACCACCATCGTGCTCACCACCCACTACCTCGACGAGGCCGAGGCCCTGGCCGACCGGCTCGCCGTCATCGCGAACGGCCGGATCGTCGCCGAGGGGACCCCGGCGACCCTCGGCGGCCGCGACTCCTACCGCGCCACCGTGCGCTGGCAGGAGGCCGGCATCGCCTGCGAGGAACACACCTTCACGCCCACCGCGCTGGTCGCCGAGCTCGCGGCGCGGTGCGGCGGCGAGGTGCCCGGACTCGTCGTCGCCCGCCCCAGCCTCGAGGACGTCTACCTCGAACTGATCGCCGCGGACAGCACCGACCGGACAGACGACCCCGCCGCCCCCCTCAGGAGTCTTCGATGAGCACGACCACCACCGCTCGCCCTGCCCCGACGACGTGGGGGCTGGGCATCTCCCGCGGCGGGCTGGAGCTGCGCCGGTTCTTCCGCAACCGCGACGCGGTGATCTTCACGTTCTCGCTGCCGACGGTCCTGCTGGTGCTGCTCGGCTCGGTGTTCAGCGGCCAGTACGAAGGCACCGGCGTCAGCGCGAGCCAGATCCTCGCCGCGGGCATGATCGCTGCCGGGATCATGTCGACGACGTTCGTCAGCCTCGGCATCGACATCGCCACCGACCGCGACGACGGCACCCTCAAACGCCTGCGCGGCACGCCGATGCCGCCCGCGGCGTACTTCGTCGGCAAGGTCGTACTCGTCGCCGTGACGACCCTCGCCCAGACCGTGCTGATGCTGACCGTCGCCGTGCTGCTGTTCGACCTCTCGCTGCCCGACACCGCGGCGCGCTGGTTCACCCTCGTCTGGGTCTTCGTGCTCGGCGTCATCAGCTGCTCGCTGCTGGGGATCGCGATGAGCACGCTGGCCGCCAACGCGCGCAGCGCCTCAGCGATCGTCCAGCTGCCGTACCTGGCGCTGCAGTTCATCTCCGGCGTGTTCGTCAACCCGATCTCCGCGCTGCCCGCCGGGCTGGTGACGCTCGCGTCCTTCTTCCCCGTCAAGTGGATGGCACAGGGCTTCCGCTCGGTGTTCCTGCCCGACATCATGGTGCGGTTCGAGGCGGCGGGTGCGTGGGAGCTGGACCGGGTGGCGCTGGTGCTCGGGGCGTGGTGTGTCGCAGGCTTGGCCCTGTGCCTGACGCTGCCGATCCTGGGCCCACGCCGCCGATGACCGTGCTGGTGGACCGGCGGGACGCCGCGGCGGCAGGCATCTGGCTGTGGGACGCGCTGTTCGTCGCCTCGGCCGTCCTCACCGCGGTGCTGGTGGCCGTGGCCGACGACCCCGTGTCCGAACGGATCGCGGCGGCGGCACTCGTGCTCGGGCTCGGTGCGGTCTGGCTCGTCTCGGGACGGCGTCTGGGCGCGGCCCAGACGTCCGACGACCGGCCCGAGGTGCTGGCGTACGTCGGCCTGCTCGTCGCCGGGATCGTCGGCGCGGTGCTGCTGGTGCCGGAGTCGACCTGGGCGCTGTTCGTCGTGCTGCCGCAGGCGTTCTGGCTGCTGCGGGTGGCGCGTGCCGTCGCCGTCTGCGTGGTGTTGACCCCGGGCCTGCCGCTGCTCGCGGCGTTGAGCAACGGGGCGTCGATCGGCGAGGCGGTGGGTGACCTGGGCCCGCAGGCACTGTTCATGACGGCGTTCGGCGTGCTGGTGGGCGTCTGGATCCACCGGGTCACCGACCAGAGCGAGGAACGGGCGCGGCTCATCGAGCAACTGGAGACCAGCCGCGCCGAGGTGGCCTCGCTGTCGCACGAAGCCGGTGGTGCGGCCGAGCGCGAACGACTCGCCGGCGAGATCCACGACACCCTCGCGCAGGGGTTCACCAGCATCGTCACGCTGCTGCAGGCGGCGCAGGCCGAGTTCGACACCGACGCGGGCGCCGCCCGACGGCACGTCGAGCTGGCCGTCCGGTCGGCGAAGGAGAACCTGAACGAGGCCCGCGAACTCGTCGCCGCCTCCGCCCCCGGTGCACTGGCCACGCACTCGCTCACCGACGCGATCGGCCGGCAGGTCGAGCGGTTCGCCGACGAGACGGGCGTCGACGCCGAGCACGGCGCGTCCGGGCCGCCGCGCCGGCTGCCCGCCGACCACGAGATCGTCCTGCTGCGGGCCGCGCAGGAGCTGCTGGCCAACGCGGCCAGGCACGCGAAGGCGCAGACCGTCACGGTCCTGCTCGACTTCACCGATCCTCATGCCGCGGCGCTGACGGTGGTCGACGACGGCGCGGGTTTCCACCCGGAGGAGACGACCGACGGGAGCTACGGGCTGGCGATGATGCACACGCGGGTGGACCGCCTGAACGGCACCCTGACGATCGACAGTGCCCCCGGTGCGGGCACCCACGTGACCGTGCGGCTTCCCGTATGAGGCGCGCAGGAGCCGGTGCACGCGGGCGCCCACCGGTCGGCCCGTGCGTCCGGGTCCCGTTCCGGGAGGAACCGTGATCAGTGTCGTGCTGGTGGACGACCACGTGATCGTGCGTGAGGGGTTGCGGGGGATGTTGTCCGCCGAGGGTGACCTGCGGGTCGTCGGGGAGGCGGGGGCCGGGCCGGAGGCGGTCGCGGTCGTGGGTGCGCGCCGGCCCGACGTCGTCCTCATGGACCTGCGGATGCCCGGCGGCGATGGCGTGTCGGCCACCGCCGCGATCACCGCGCAGCACCCGGACACCCACGTCGTGGTCCTCACCACCTACGACACCGACGCCGACATCCTGCGCGCCGTCGAGGCCGGGGCGGCGGGCTACCTGCTCAAGGACTGCACGCGGGCGGAGCTGACCTCCGCGATCCGCGCCGCCGCCCGCGGCGAGACGGTCCTCACGCCCTCGGTCGCCGCACGGCTCGTGAGCCGGATGCGCGGGCCGCAGCTCGAGTCGCTCTCACCCCGGGAGGTACAGGTGCTCGGCCTGGTGGCGGTCGGGCGGACCAACGCCGAGATCGGCCGCGAGCTGCACATCGGTGAGGCGACGGTCAAGACCCACCTGTTGCGCAGCTTCACGAAGCTGGACGTGTCCGACCGCACGGCCGCCGTCACCGTGGCCCGGGAGCGTGGCCTGCTGGGCGGCTGAGGGCCGGTTCGCGGGCGGCACCGGCGGCGGCGCACCTCGGCCGAGGGTGTCGCGCTCCGCACGACAGGCGGTCAGGAGACGCGCAGCCCGCGCGAGCACCTCCGCTGAATCGTCGGGGGAGGTGTCGTCGGGGGAGGTGTCGTGGGCCGCGGTCTCGACGTCCAGGACGATCTGCTCGAGTTCGTCGATCGCCAGATCCGTCCTCCCCACCTGCCTGGACATCAGCGCCGCCCCCAGCCGGGACAGGAGGGTCTCGGGATGGGTGGCGCCGAGAAGGCGCGATCTCCTGGCGGTCACGGCCGCCCACATCGTCGACGCACCGAGGATGTCGCCCATCAGCGCACGGGCCTTCACCACCGCTTCGGCGGCTGCCATCGTCTCCCGGTGTGTGACGCCCAGTACGAGGACCCGATCATCCAGGTTGGACTCCATGAGCGTGAGGCCGGCGGCGTGGCGGCCGTCGAGGAACATGCAGATCGCCAGGTTCCCCTCGGCCATCAAGGTGTCCGGATGGCTCGGACCGAGCCTCGACCGGGCAACGTCGCACACCTCGCGGAACGCATCGAGTGCCTCCCGGACCCGTCCGGCGCGCCAGTGCTCGGCAGCCATCGAGTTCCGCGCCGAGAGTCGCTCGGCGAGCGTCGGTCCGGAGTGCCCCGGCGACGTCTCGGGCGGCCGCTCACGCGACACCGGGGGACCGACGACGCCCGTGTCCTGCAGCGCGCACGTCATCGGCACGCCGTCGAGGTGATGACCTGCGACCTTCGGCATCCGCCGACGGCCGGACCAGGGGCGGCCCCGTGTCCGGCATCCACCCGGCGCAGGCTCGTGCGCCGCCGCCGCGCCGCCCCTTGTCGCCGGTGTCGTGCTGCGCTACTACTGGTAGCCGTGCGGGTGCTGGTCGTGGAGGACGAACTGGCCATGGTCGAGGCCCTGACCAATGGTCTCACCACGATGGGGTGGTCGGTCGAGGTGGCGACCGACGGGCTCGACGGGCTGTGGCTGGCCACGGAGCGCACCTACGACGTCATCGTGCTCGACCTGATGCTGCCCGGGATGAACGGTCACGATGTCTGCCGCAACCTGCGCAAGGCCGGGATCTGGACGCAGGTGCTGGTGCTCACGTCGCTGGACGGCAAGCAGGACGAGGCCGACGTCCTGGACATCGGCGCGGACGACTACCTGGCCAAGCCGTTCTCGTTCGTGGTGCTCGCGGCCCGGCTACGGGCGCTGTACCGCAGGGGAACCGCGCCCCGGCCGGCGACGTTGTCCGCGGGGGATCTGACGCTGGACCCGTTCAGCAACCTGTGCACCCGGGGTGGTACGACGATCATGCTGACGACGCGGGAGGCGGCGGTGCTGAAGGTGCTGATCCGACGAGGGGGGCAGGTCGTGTCGAAGTCCCTCATCCTGGACCTGGTGTGGGGCGAGGACTTCCCGGGAGACCCCAACATCGTGGAGGTCTACGTCGGCCACCTCCGACGCAAGATCGATCGGCCGTTCGAGGTCAACCTGCTGCGTACCGTCCGCGGGGTGGGATACCAGCTCGCGAAGGTGGTGACCTAGCCGGTGGGCGTGCCCGATACGGCGATGCCGAGGCCGGGCCGGCGGGCCGGGACCTCCACCGAGCTGGTGGCGACATCGATCCCGCGGCCGCGACGGTCGACGGTCCTCGCACCGTCCCGGGTCGCGCGGCACCGGCTCCCCTCCGTGCCACGCGGGCGGCCGGACGACCGGAGGGGAAGCGGCCGCCGGGCGCGGTCGTTGCGGCGCATCTCGGCGTTCCTCGCCGCGGCGGTGGCGGCCTTCACCGTCGCGGTGCTCTTCGGCGGCTTCTTCGTCGTCGAGGAGCTGACGAGCGCCAGACCCTCCCCCGGGCAGCTCGACCGCCTCGAGGCCCAGCTGGACGACGCAGCCTTCGAAGGGCTCGAGATCCCGCGCGACGACCCCCGGACGCTCGAGTCGGTGACCGTCGCGTTCAAGGAGAAGGAGACCGGCCTGGTTCTGGTCGAAGGCAGGGCCGCCGAGCTGGACGTCGCCACGTTGCAGGGACCCGAATGGTCACCGGCGATCGAGCTGTTCCTCGACGACCGGGCCGACCTGGCCTTCTCCGTACAACCCGACCGTGTCCGCGCGATCCTGACGATGGTGTCACTGGTCCTGCCGATCCTCGTCGTGGTGGTGTTCGCACTCGCCGCGACGACGATCGGACGTGCGCTGCGGCCCGTCGCCCGGCTGCGGGCCGACCTCGCTGCCCTGGGCGCCCCCTCGCGGGACCCCCGCGTCATCGCGCCCGACACCGACGACGAGCTGACCCGGCTGATCGACGACGTCAGCCACATGCTCGAACGCCTCGACGCCGGTGACCGCGCCCACCATCAGTTCGTCGCGGACGCCTCCCACGAGCTCCGCAGCCCGGTCGCCGCCATCCGTACCGTCGCCGAGGTCGCTCTCACCGGCCCGTCCGACCCCGACACCCGGGGCCGTGCACTGCAGCTCGTGGCCGACGAGGACGCCCGGATGGACGACCTCGTCGAGGACCTGCTCGAGCTGGCGCGCGCGGCCGCCCTGCCGCCCACACACGAGCCGGTCGATCTCGGGGAGATCGTCGTGGCCGAGGCCCGCCGCGCGCGACGCATTCCCGTCGACTGCTCCGGCGTCGAAGCCGCCCGGGTGGAGGGCGACCGGCAGCAGCTCACCCGCCTGATCCGCAACCTGCTCGACAACGCCGCGCGGCACGGCGCCACCCTCGTCACGGTCACCCTGCATCACCGGCACCAGCACATCACCCTCCTCGTCGACGACGACGGCGACGGCATCCCCGCCGACGACCGGGCCCGCGTCTTCGACCGGTTCGTCCGGCTCGACGACGGCCGCAGCCGGGACCGGGGAGGCACGGGCCTCGGCCTCGCCGTCGTGGCCGCCGTCGCCCAGCACCACAGCGGCCACGTCGACGCCCAGCGGTCCCCGACCGGCGGTGCCCGGTTCCACGTCCGGCTGCCGGCGCCTCCGCCGCAGGTGATCCCGCTCCGCGCGATCGGCGATCCGGTTGCTGCGCCGGTGCACCATGAGCCGGCGGACCGGAAACCGGTGCGCCACTCCCGCCATCGCAGCGCGGGCCGCCGGTCCGCGCCGGTGAGCGGATCGGCCGCCGCGGCACCCGTGGTGTCCCCGACCCGCATCCGACCCTCGGGCGCCAACCGAGGTCGGGCGCAGGCGTCGCTGGCCTCGTCCCTGCGACGGCGTGGGGCCCTCGTCGCCTCCGCGGTCGCGGTGTCGACCGCGGCGGTACTGGTCGCCGGGCTGGTGCTGCTGGAGCAGTTCGCCGTCAGCACCGGGCCGTCACCCGAGCAGCTCGAACAGGCGCGTACCGAGGTCGATCAGGCCTTGTTCGAAGGTCGGGAGATCGAGCTGGAGGATCCGGGCGTGCTCGACGTGATCGAGGTCGTCCTGCAGGACGGCACGGGCGCGGTGATGGCCGAGGCGAAGGGGTCCGAGCTGAGCCTCGCGTCCCGGCAGAGCCCGGAGTGGGCACAGGCCATCGAGCGGCTCGAGACCGGCGAGTGGGCCCTCTGGGTCGATGCCGTAGCCGTGCCGGATCAGTTGCTCCTCCTGATGGTGGTGGTGGCCGCGCCGGCCGTCATGGTGCTGGTGTTCGTCCTCACCCTCCTGCTGACCGGACGCGCACTGCGTCCGGTGGTCCAGCTGCGCGCCGGCATCGCCGCCATCGACATCATGTCACTGAACGCGCGCGTTCCGCTGCCGGTGGCCGACGACGAGTTCGGCCCGCTGATCGCCGAGGTCAACCTCGTGCTCGAACGCCTCGCCGCCGAGGACGCCGAACACCGTCGCTTCGTCGCCGACGCCTCGCACGCGCTCCGCCGGCCCGTCCGGGCCATCCGCACCATCACCCACGCCGCGCTCACCGGCCCGCCCGACACCACCACCCGCGGTCACGCCCTGCAGCTCGTCACCGAGGAGAACACCCGGCTGGAACAGGTGGTGCAGAACCTGCTCGAGCTGGCCCGCGCGGCAGCCCCGCCGACCACGCACGCCACCGTCGACCTCGACGACATCGTCCTCGCCGAAGCCGGGAGGGCCCGACGGCTGCCGGTCGACTGCTCCGGTGTCGGCGCCGCACGCCTGCGCGGCGAGCGCCATCAGCTCACCCGCATGGTCGGCAACCTGCTCGACAACGCCGCCCGGCACGCCGCCACCCACGTCGCGGTCACCCTGCACCACCACGACGACAGCATCACCCTACTGGTCGACGACGACGGCCGTGGCATCCCCGCCGCGGACCGCACGCGCATCTTCGACCGCTTCGTCCGACTCGACGAGGGGCGGAGCAGCGACGAAGGCGGCGCCGGTCTCGGACTCGCCGTCGTCGCCGCCGTCGCAGATCGCCATGGCGGCCACGTCGACGCCCAACAGTCCCCCACCGGCGGCGCGCGGCTCCACGTCCGGCTCTTCGCCCCGATGGACGCCTGACGTCGGACCGGGATCACCTGCTGACCGGTGACCGGTCGAGGTGGCGTGGCGCATCGCCGCCGAACCGTGGACGTCCGTCGGCCGGTGGGCGGTCAGCCGCCGACCCCGGCGCTGATCACGCATGTCGCCAGGCGCATCAACCGGACGGGCAGAAGCTGGCGAGCAACCCTGGAATCGACCTGAAACCGCGGGAGGTCCCTCCTGGCCACAGCCGGCACCTGCCACTGGGGGAGGATGTGTCCCATGACGACCGTGTCCGACCCGGACCTGCAGATCCCCACCGAGCTCAAGCCCTTCGACGGCCGCTTCGGCTGCGGCCCGTCCAAGGTCCGTCCGGCCCAGCTGGCCGCACTGGCCGGCGCAGGCGCGGCCGTCATGGGCACCTCTCACCGCCAGAAGCCGGTGAAGTCGCTGGTCGGGCGCGTGCGGACGGGCCTCGCCGAGCTGTTCTCGCTGCCCGAGGGCTACGAGGTCGTACTGGGCAACGGCGGTTCCACCGCGTTCTGGGACGCCGCCGCATTCGGGCTGGTCCGCGAGCGGGCGCTGCACCTGACCTACGGCGAGTTCTCGGCCAAGTTCGCCGAGTCGACCCGCGGCGCCCCCTTCCTGGCCGACCCGGTCGTTGTCAAGGCCGACCCGGGCAGCGCCCCGGTCCCGCAGGCCGACCCGACGTGCGACGTGCTGGCCTGGGCCCACAACGAGACCTCCACGGGCGTCTCGGTACCCGTGGAGCGCCCCGACGCGGCGGTCGACGGCCAGCTCGTCGTGGTCGACGCCACCTCGGGCGCGGGCGGGCTGCCGGTGGACATGGCTCAGGCCGACTCCTACTACTTCGCCCCCCAGAAGGGCTTCGCCTCAGATGGCGGCCTGTGGATCGCGCTGATGAGCCCGGCGGCGCTGGAGCGGGTGGCCGAGCTGGCCGCCGTGCCGTCCTCGAACCGCTGGATCCCGCCGTTCCTGTCGCTGGCCATCGCGGTGGACAACTCGCTCAAGGACCAGACCTACAACACCCCGTCGGTCGCCACGCTGTTCCTGATGGCCGAGCAGATCGACTGGATGATGGGCCTGGGCGGACTCGACGCGTGCGTCGCGCGCACGGCGGACTCGTCGGGCCGGCTCTACTCCTGGGCCGAGAAGTCCGACTTCGCCACACCGTTCGTCACCGAGCCGGCACACCGCTCGCAGGTGGTCGGCACGATCGACCTCGCCGACTCCGTGGACGCCGCCGCCGTCGCCGCGACACTGCGCGCCAACGGCATCGTCGACACCGAGCCCTACCGCAAGCTCGGCCGCAACCAGCTCCGCATCGGGATGTTCCCGGCCGTCGAGCCGGACGACGTCTCGGCCCTCACGGCCTGCATCGACTGGGTCGTCGAGCGCAGCGCCTGACGACCCACGCAGGACACGCGAGCGCGGACGGGTCCTCCGCACCGGCGCGCCTCCGTGTCAGGTTGCGATCCGACAACTACCGTCACCCGGACGGGCAGACCAGAGAGCGGGGAGGCCGTCGATGCGAGCGCTGCGAGTCGTCGGGATCACCGAGGACGGTGGGGAGTTCTCCCTCGTCCTCGAGGACCCTGGACGGCGGGAGCGTTTCACCGTGCCGGCCGACGAGCAGCTGCGGGCTGCCGCCCGTGGAGACCTGACCCGGCTCGGACAGATCGCCATCGAGTTGGAGAGTCAGTTGCGCCCACGTGAGATCCAGGCCCGTATCCGCGCCGGAGCGTCCGTGGAGCAGGTCGCCTCGGCCGCCGGCGTGCCCCTGCAGAAGATCGAACGCTTCGCCTACCCCGTCCTGCTCGAACGTTCCCGCACCGCCGACGTGGCCCAGCGAGCCCATCCCGTCCGGTCGGACGGTCCGGACGTCCGGATGCTCGGTGACGTCGTCGCCCACACGTTCGGGGTGCGCGGGCAGGAGTACACCGAAGCGGAGTGGGACTCCTGGAAGGGCGAGGACGGCAAGTGGGTCGTCGCCCTGTCCTGGCGCGCGGGCCGCTCCGACAACCGCGCGCACTGGACGTTCCAGCCCGGTGCGCACGGTGGCACCGTGACCGCCGTCGACGAGAACGCCAGCGACCTCGTCGAGGGCCTGCCCGCCAAGCCGTTGCGCACCGTCGGCCCGGTGATCGGCATCGCACGGGCCGAGGAGCCCTCCCCCGCACCGAGCCCGGTGGAGGAACTGCGCGCCGCCGCATCCGACACGGCGCGCGGATCCCGCCCGCCCGCCCGTGCGAACGCCGAGCCGAGCCGACCGCTGCCCTCCGTCCAGCGCAGGACCGAGCCCGCCGAGCCCGCTCCCCAGGCATCCGAGCCCACTCCCCCGGCCGCCGACGCCACCCCCCGGCCCGCCGCCGAGGCCACTGCCGAGGCGCCCGCGGCGACGACGCCGGCCGCAGCCCGGCCGCACCACGAGGAGCAGTCGGCACCGCCCGCCGCCGATGCCGGTGAACCGGAGCTGGCCCGGACCGAGCCCGCCGCCGAGCAGCAGCCCGACCCCGGCCCCGCGGCGAGCCGGCGGACGAAGAAGGGCAAGCCCGTCATGCCGTCCTGGGACGAGGTGCTGCTGGGCGTGCGCGGCCAGCGCTGACGCTGCCGTGCGGGGGCGTCAGCCCGACGGGCCCAGCAGCCCGAGCAGGAGCACCGTCCAGGCGGCACCGAGCCCGACCAGCGCGCCCACCGCGGGCCACCGCCAGAAAGGTGCGCGTCGCAGCATGTACAGCGACGGCGACAGCCCCAGCCCGATGAGCAGGTTCGCGGGCAGCCAGAGCGGGCCGAACGCGTCGGCGAACGTCCGGCTGAGCACCACGTCGGCGACCGCCACCAGTACGGCGAAGAACGCCGCGACGGGCAGCCCGGTCGCCCACGGCGTGGGTCCGGGGGGCTCGGCGGCGAGCCCGGGGATCGGTCCCGTGGTGCCGACCCGTACCGGCTCCGTCTCACCCGTCACCGGGTCGACGAAATCGACGGGCCGCCCCAGGACGTCGGCCACCCGTGCGGCGAGCTGGCGGCCGCGACGGCGCAGCAGGACCACCTCCTCGGGACGGCCCGTGCGGGTGACGGCCGTGGCGAACACCGCCCACTCGCGCAGCGCCTCCTGCAGCTCGACGGGCAACGGCGGGTCGCCCGGCTGCCGGTCCGAGAGAACCACGTGATGGACCCCCGATCCTTCGTAGATCAGCCTAGATGAGTGATTCCGTGAAGTTGGTGTTCAGCGGTCGTCGACGACCAGTGTTCGTTCTGCGGTGACGTCGAGTGCCCAGTTGCGTCTGATACCTGCGGCCAGGGCGAGGAGGCGTTGGGGCGGCTGACTCACGACTCGACACGGCGCCCGTGCTCCCCGTCCGCGGCGACACCCCCCGTCGAACGGGGGCACCGACCCGCGGCAGGGAGTACCACCGGAGAACGGGGGCATGCCGGAGGTCACCCCGGTCACGGGCGCAGGCCCGACGGGACGGGACCGGACACCCCGGCCATCCAGTCCCTGCGACGACAGGCGCACCGCGGCAGCGCATCCTTGTCCGATGACCGGCGTCGTGACAACGAGGCCGCGACACGCCCTCATACGATCTTCACGGAATCAACCATCCAGGGGTGGGGCCACGGTATGGAAGGCCACCGCTGCGGCCGTCGCCACATTGAGGGAATCGACTCCCGTGGCCATCGGGATCCGCACGGCCACGTCGGCCGCGGCCAGCGCGGCGTCGGACAGGCCCGGGCCCTCGGCACCGAGCAGCAGGGCGACCCGCTCGCCGCGCAGGCCGGCGGAGGAGATCGGGACGGCGCCGGGCGCCGGTGTCAGCGCGACGACCCGCAGACCGGCCGCCCGCAGGACGTCGAGCGATCCGGGCCACTCTCCCGGCAGCTCGGCGAACGGCACCCTCAGCACGTGTCCCATCGAGACGCGCACGCTGCGCCGGTAGAGGGGGTCGGAGCAGCGCGGTCCGAGCAGCACGCCGTCCACGCCGAGAGCTGCGGCGTTGCGGAACAGGGCTCCGAGATTCTCGTGGTCGTTGACGGCCTCGCACACCGCCACCACGCGGGCGGTATCCGCGAGCGCGGTCGGATCCGGCGGGGCGGCCCGGTCGGCGACCGCGAGCACGCCCCGGTTGAGGTGGAACCCGACGATCGACGACAGGGTGTCCGCGTCGGTGGCGTACGCCGGCACGTCGACGCCCACCAGGTCGTCTGCCAGCTCGGCGAGCCGTCGCGGCACGCCCAGCAGCGACCGGACCGGGTAGGGCGACCCCAGCAGCCTGCGCACCACCACCACACCCTCCGCGATCACCAGGCCGCGCCCGCCGGGACGGTCGGGGCGACGGTCGGCGGCGCTGAGGTCGCGGTAGTCGTCCACGCGCGGGTCGGACACGTCGACGACAGCGGTGATGGTGGCCACGGGTCGGCATCGTCGCAGGCAACCGTACCGCGGGACGCACCCGTCATCCGGTCAGCCGTAGCGGCGGGATCGCCGCGCGTGTCACGGTGGACACCCGATCGGGCGACACCATGGCCGGGGAAGAGAGCAGGGAGGGCTACGCACGCATGGGCCAGGACGTCGACCGGATCACGTTCAGTCGACGAGATCGCCAGCGGTACCGGGCCAAGGTGCAGCGCTGTATCGATGCACTCGCGGTCATGCTGCGCGACCATCCGTTCGCCCGGGACGAGCCGATGACCGGGATCGAGATCGAACTCAACCTGGTCGACGACGAGCTCGAGCCTTCCCTTGCCGGAGCGGACGTACTGCGGGCCATCGACGGATCGGAGTTCCAGTCCGAGCTCGGCCGGTGGAACCTCGAGCTGAACCTGCCGCCGCGGCCGCTGCCCGGCGACGAGTGGCGTCACCTCGAGCACCAGCTGCTCGGCGAACTCGCCACCGCGCAGGCCAAGGCACAGGACTGCGGCTCACAGCTGGCGGTCATCGGTATCCTGCCCACTCTCGAGCACCGGCACCTCGTGCCGGAGGCGCTCTCGGCCGACGAGCGCTACACGATGCTCAACGAGCAGATGCTGCACCTGCGCGGTGAACCGATCCGCCTCGACATCGCCGGTGACGACCCGTCCGGTCGGCACGCCGTCGCGCCGCAACGCCTCGTGGCCGACTTCGACTCCATCGCACCCGAGGCCGCGTGCACGTCGATGCAGCTGCATCTGCAGCTGCACCCCGAGTCCTTCGCCGGCTATTGGAACGCCGCGCAGTGCGTCGCCGGCGTGCAGCTGGCCGTCGGGGCGAACTCGCCGTTCCTGCTCGGCTCACGGCTGTGGGCCGAGACCCGGATCCCGCTGTTCGAGCAGTCCTGCGACGTCCGCTCGGTAGAGCTGCGCAACCAGGGCGTGCGGCCGCGGGTGTGGTTCGGCGAGCGCTGGATCACCTCGATCCTCGACCTGTTCGCCGAGAACGGGCGGTACTTCCCCGGGCTCATGCCGGTCACCGAGGACACGGACCCGATGGAGGAGCTGCGGGCCGGGCGGGTGCCGGAGCTCGACGAGCTGCGCCTGCACAACGGCACGATCTGGCGCTGGAACCGGCCGGTCTACGACATCGCCGGTGGTGTGCCGCACGTCCGGGTGGAGAACCGTGTCCTGCCGGCCGGGCCCACGGCCGTCGACATGGTGGCGAACGCGCTGTTCTTCTACGGGCTGCTGCGCGTGCTGGTGGAGGCCGACAGGCCCCTGTGGAGCTCGATGTCGTTCGAGGCCGCCGAGGAGAACTTCACCACCGCGGCCCGGCACGGCATGGAGGGCCCCCTGTACTGGCCGGGCAGCGGCTGGATCCGGCCCGACGAGCTGGTCCTGCGCAAGTTGCTGCCGCAGGCCGCCGAAGGGCTCGCCCGCTGGGGTGTGGCGCGCGAGATCACCGACCGCTACCTGTCGGTGATCGAGCAGCGCTGCATCATGCGCCGGACCGGCGCGTCGTGGCAGCTCGACACGGTTGCGGCGCTCGAGCAGCGCGGCGCCGACCGCCCGGCCGCACTGCGCGGGATGCTCGACCGCTATCTCCGATTCTCGACGGCCAACGAGCCCGTGCACGCCTGGGACCAGCTCTGATCCCGGTCTGACACCGGCCCGCCGTTCACCTTCGCAAACCGTCTCCTCGTTCGGCCACGGGGCGACCCCCTCGGCTCATACAGTCGGCTCCACCTTGCCGGTGGCGACACCGCCGGGGATCTCAGCCAGTCGTCCTGCGCCCGCCGCGCCCGCCGCGGGCCGCGATTCCGCACGCCCGCAGACGGGGGAACCATGCCCGAGACACACACCCGGCCCCCCGGATCCGGCCTGTGGCCGGGCGAGCGGTGACGCCCATGGCCCGCTTCCGCCTCTTCGGCAGGCCCGCCCCGGCCGGTGCCGTCGGGCCGGGTCCGTTCCCGGGTCACCCCTCGTCGCCGTACGGTCCGCCGCCCCGGTGGGGCGGTCCCCCACCGATCGGCGCGGGCGCCCCCTGGCCGAGCTCCGACGCCGGGCCCGCCACGCGTTCCGCGCGACCGGCGCCGTCCCGCCCCGTGAGCGACGACCCGCCCACCGACCCGTTCGGCTTCCCCCCGGTCACCGCGTCCGGGCCGGGCCGGGCCTCACGCCCCGATCCGGAGCCCGACGCCGCGGAGGCCTCCGCGCTCGCCGGCGCGTTCGCCGTCGACTACCTGTCGTGGGACCAGGACGATCCGGAGCGCCGCGGCCGCGTCCTGCTCGACTACCTGCCCACCCCGGGCAGCGACCCGGCCCGGCTGGGCTGGTCGGGCCGTGGTCGCCAGCGTGCCGAGTTCGCGCTGCCCGGGCGGGTCCGACCCGACGGCGACGGCCGCCTGCTCGTCGACGTGCGGGTGCGCGTCACGCCCTACCGGTCCGTCGGCGACCACGGGGTCGACGCGAGCGCGCCTTCCGAGCCCGAACCCGACATCGCCGGCGTGCCCGCCGCCGCGCCCGCCCCCACCGGCCGGGGCTGGCGCAGCCTCGCCTCGTACTGGATCCGGCTGAGCGTGCCCGTCGCGCTGGACGGCGGGCGGCTCGTCGTCGACGCCTGGGAGGAGACCCTCGGCGAGGAGGCCGCGGCACCCGCCGCGGTCCGACCCACCCCCGACGACCACACGCTCGCCGACGACGACCCGCTGGCCGAGCCCCACAAGAGCGGCGCGTGGTGAGCCCGATGCGTGTGCCGGTGGTCGTGGGACTCGATCGCCGGGTCGGCACCACCACCGTCGCCGCGGGCCTGCACGCGCAGGACGCCGGCCACCTCGACCCCGGCCCACGGGACTCCGCACAGCGCGACCCTGGACCACGCGACCCCGCACAACGCGACCCCGCACCACGCGACCCCGCACCACGCGACCCCGGACGCAGGGCGGCCACGGCCGACATCGTCGTCTGCGGGTCCGACGCCGCCGCGCTGGCGCGCGCCGGGTCGCTGGTGCTCGACCCCGCCGGGCCGCGACCCGTGCTCGCCGTGGCCGGCTACACCGTCCGGGCACGTCTGCACGCGCTCGACGCCCGGTTCGGTTCCGTCGTGGTGATGCCGCAGGTCCTGCGGTGGCACGACCTCGGCCATCCGCTCGACGACGTGGGCGCGCTGCTCGGACAGCCGCCCGACCATCTCCCCCTCCCCCTGCGCGCCTACGCCAGCGCGTTGCGGGCCATCACCACGGCCGTGCTCGCATCGGGTCAGCTGGAACACCCCGCCGCGCCGGCGATGTCGCGACCGAGCCCGGTCGAACTGTGCCGTGGTCCGTATCCGGTGGTCCGTGCCGCGGTCCGTCCGGCGCGGACCTCCCCACCCCGGCCGGCGCCGGTGGCGCGGCAAGGTTCACCGCGGATGGGTACGTCGGGGATGGGCACGTCGCGGGTGGTCCCCGCGCCCGATCTCGACGACGACGCGCTCGAGGCCCTCCTGTTCACCGGTTCCGCCCTCGTGGCCGTTCCGGATCCGACCGCGAGCCACGCGTCCACCGGATCGTGGGGTTGACGTGCGGCCGACGAAGCTGATCCGCGGGCCCCTCGCGGTCGTCGTGGCGGCATCGGTGGGCCTGCTGCTCCTCGGTGCCGCGCCCGCCCAGGCAGCTCCGGACTCCTCGGGGGTGCAGCTCGGCTCCCTACCGGCGGTGGCCCGCGAGTCGTTGCCGTTGATCACCGAGCTCACGGCCACCCCGTGCGCTGAGCTGCCGCCCGTGTGGGTGGTGGCGCAGGTGCAGGCGGAGTCGGGATGGGATCCCGGCCTGCGCTCGGACCGGGCGGGCGGGGCCGCCGGCCTCCACCAGTTCGGCGAGCGCAACTGGCGGGCGGCGGGCGGTCAGCCGTGGCCGTCGGATCCGCCCGGCTCCGGATCCGCTGTCCTGTCGGCGGCGGAACACCTCCGCGTCGCGGTGCCGTGGGTGTGCGCGAACCTGCGCGCCGTCACCGCGCACCTGGCGGCCACCGGGAAGCCGGCGGCTCCCCTCGATGCGATGCTCGTCTGCCACATCGCGGGATGCGGGCGGGTCACCGGCAGCGCCACCGGCATCCCCGCGGCCGGCGAGGCGAACTGCGGCGAACGGTGCGCGCAGGTGGTCGCTCGCTACATCGACGCCGTCCACGGCAACGTCGAGCACTTCTCCGTGCCGCCGAGCGCGGCCCCCACGGCGGCACCCGCGCCCCCCGCTGCACCCCCGGCACCGGTACCGCCTGAGCCCCCACCCGCGCCGCCCGGGCCCACGGCACCGGCCCCGGCGGCGGATCCTCCACCGTGGACCGGCGGCGCGACCGGTTGCGAGCACAGCGACCCGACCGGCGACGGATGCGTCACAGGTGCCACGAAACACGGTCTGGAGGCCGCGGCGTCCACGTTCGGCGGCTGGGCCCACGGGCCGGTCATCCGGAGCGCGGGCTGCTGGGACGAACACGCGTGGAACCCGCGCAGCGACCATCCGCGGGGCAGGGCGTGCGACCTGTTCGCCACCGCGCCGGGGGTCTTCGCCGAGGGCGGTGAGCTGGACTCCGGCTGGAGGGTGGCCGAGTGGTTCCGTGCCCACGCCGGGCCGCTGAAGGTCAAGTACCTGATCTGGCAGGGCCGCTACTGGGATCCGGGCGTCGTCGACCAGCGCGGTTGGGGCAGGCGCTACACCGGCGGCGGGGTCTACGACACCCGCAACGCCACCGGCGGCCATTTCGACCACGTGCACGTGAGCTTCCGGGAGTGACGCAATGCGACCACCCTCGGCATCCATGAGTGCGGCCGCGCGCCGGGCAGGCGCCCGCATGCTGTCCCGCCCTCTGCTCGCCGCGCTCGGAGCCGTCGCGGTGACACTCATCGCGCTGCTGCTCGTCGGTGGGGCAGGGGTGCTGCGGTCCCCGCCCGCAGGCGATCCACCGATCGGTGTCGTCCTCGACGAGGAAGACCGCGCCGCGCTCGCCGCGGTCCCCGTCGAGCGCGGCGCCGACGCGGCTCCGGTCGACCCCGACGTCGACCTGACCGATCCGGAGGCGGTCGCGCGGGCCCATCTCGCCGCCGCCCACTCCGCGTCGCCCGGCGACACCGGCCGCACCCACCTGCGGGCTGCGGGCTATGCCGTGCCCGGCAGCCAGCCGGCGACGGTGGGAGTGGTCGTCCTGGACCCGCCTCCGGCCGGATCGTGGCGTACCGCCACGGTCACGGCCCTGGAGTTCGTCGCGTCCGACGGTGGCGACCGCCGCCGCGGCTACGTGGCCGAGATCGGCACGGCCACGACCGTACCGGGCGAACCGGCCACGGTCGACCTCGTCGGCACCCAGGTCGTGCTCGCCCGCCAACCGGACGGTCGGTGGCTCGTGGCCGCCGACTCGCCGACGACACCCGATCTCCCCGCCGGGGAGGACTGATGCGACAGGAGTGTTCGACATGACCATCGAGGAGATCGAGGCGCTGGTCCGCAAGTACCTCTCGACAGGAATCGCGGTCGTGGTCATCCTCGTCGCGCCCGGCACCGATCCGGCGCTGCCCGGCAACGCCGAGGTGGTCGCCGTCGAACCCGGATCCTCCCGGGGCGACGTCGACCGGGGCGACGTCGACCGATCCGCGGGCCCCGGGTCCGGCGGCCCCGTCTCGACCACCGACGGCCGTTCCGGAGCGGCCGGTACCGACCCCGACCGGGACCCCGAGCAGAGACCGGGCGACGCCGCCGGCCGCGACGTCCCGCCCGAGGCGGACACGGGCACCACCGAGGCGAACCGAGGCTCCGGCGCCACGGCCGCCGAGCGCCACGGCTGGGGCTCACCGGTCCGCGAGGACGACTTCTCGAGCGGCTTGGAGCAGTGGAACGTCTACGACGGCCCCGGCCACGCCGGCAAGGGCACCCGATCACCGTCGGCGGTGTCGGTCGACGACGGACTACTGACGATCACCGGTGACTCGTCGGGCACCACCGGCGGTATGGCCTGGGGGCAGGGCCAGGAACACGGCCGCTGGGAGGGTCGGGTCAGGGCGCCGGTCAGCGACGAGTCCTACAACGCGCTGCTCCTGCTCTGGCCCGACGCCGAGGACTTCCCGGTCGGCGGGGAGATCGACTTCATGGAGATGACCGACTCCTCGCGCCAGAAGACCGACCTCTTCATCCACTACGGCGCCGACAACTCGCAGGTCAGCGGCGCGGTCGAGATCGACGCGACCGAATGGCACAACTGGGCCGTCGAATGGACGCCCGAGGCGATCACCGCCTACGTCGACGGGGAGGAGTGGTACCGGACCACCGACACCGGCATCTTCCCGCCCGGCCCCATGCATCTGTGCATCCAGCTCGACTGGTTCCCCACAGGAGGCGATGTGCGGGAGTCGAGCATGGAGGTCGACTGGGTGCGCCAGTACGTCCTCAACCAGGGTTCCGGTGCGGGCGGCTGAGGTCGTGGCCGGTCCGCCCGGGGTGCCCGGACGCAGGCAGGGCGTGATCGTCGCCGCGGTCGGCGTGCTCGTGTCCGCCGTCCGCGCGTCGGAGCCACCAGCGACGAGCGGGTCCGCGCCGGTCGACGGCCCGGGCGACGCCTCGTCGGAGCAGCGTCGCGACACGAACGACCCGCTCCGCCCCCAGGTTCAGGCCACGCTGGACCCGGGAACCGGAGCGGCGACCGAGGCCGCGCTCCGCCGGAACTGGCCGTTGATCGCGAACGACGAGTTCGACGGCACCGCGGTCGCGAGGCCCTCTGGAACCCCTACAGCGGCCGGACCACCGACGACGTGGGCCAGCACGTGCCCGGGAACCTGTCGGTGTCCGACGGCACCCTCAAGATCACCAGCCGTGGCTACGAGACCGGTGGCATGGCCTGGAACCCCGGCCAGCTCTACGGTCGCTGGGAGGTGCGCGCGCGGACGCAGCCCGGTACCGGCTACGGCCCGGTCGTCCTGCTGTGGCCCGACGCCGAGGACTGGCCCGAGGGCGGCGAGATCAACTTCATGGAGATCCCGAGCCCGGCCCGCGGCGAGAGCCATTTCGTCCTGCACTACCCCGAGGACAACAGCCAGGTCGGCACGAGTACGCGTGGCGACTTCACGCAGTGGCGCACCTACGCCGTGGAGTGGACGCCCGATCACGTCGCCGGATTCATCGACGGTCAGGAGATCTTCCGGACCGATGACGCCGAGAAGATCCCGCCGCGCCCGATGCACCTCGCGATCCAGCAGGACATCGGCCCGTTCGGCAAGGACTGGATCCCGCCACTGGACGAGACCACTCCCGAGCAGGTGCAACTCAAGGTCGACTGGGTGCGCATGTACGGGCTCTGAACGCACCGCTCCCACCGCGAAGCGACGAGCTGAGGTCAGCCTGCCCTCTGTCGTCGGCGCGAGGTGTGGTTCCGGCGGGCGAGCACCAGCCCGAGGACCAGCACGGACAGCGCCGTGACGGTCCCACCCAGCACCAGCGGAGCGCGCCCGCCGAACCTCTCGGCGAGCAGCCCCAGCAGCGGCGCGCCGACGGGCGTACCGCCGAGGAACAGCAGGATGTAGAGCCCCATCACCCGTCCGCGCATCGCCGGGTCGACCGACAGCTGCACCACGCTGTTCGCCGCCGTCGTGAACGTCAGCGCGACGAAGCCCGCGACGACCAACACCGCGCCGGTCAGCGCGTAGGTGGGCATCAGCCCCACGGCGACCACGAGCAGCCCGAAGGCCAACGCCGACGCGGTGACGAACCGTAGCCGGGGCCGGCGGGACCGGCGCGCCGCCAGCACCGCACCGACGACCGAACCGGTGGCGAGCAACGTCGTGAGCAGCCCGTACGCCTCCGCGCCGAGGCCGAACACGTTGCGGGTGAGCAGTGGGAGCGTCAGGTAGAAGTTCAGTCCGAACGTCGACACGCAGAACACCAGCGTGAGGACGGCCATCAGGTCCGGCCGGCCGCGGACGTAGCGGAGTCCGGCCCGCAGCTGACCTGGTGCCCGGGGCACCGGTGCATCACGCACCAGGCGCGCCGCATCCATGCGCAGCAGCCCGGCGACGACCGCCACGAAGCTGACCGCGTTGATCAGGAACACCCACCCGGTCCCGACGGCGACGATGAGCAGCCCCGCCACCGACGGCCCGACGATCCGCGCGACGTTGAACGTCAGCGAGTTCAGCGCGACCGCGTTGCCGACCTGCCCGACGCCGACGAGCTCCGGGACGAACGCCTGGCGGACCGGCACGTCGACCGCCGAGAAGCAGCCGAGCAGCGCGCACAGGACGTAGACGTGCCAGAGCGCGACGGCGCCGGTGACGACCGCCAGCCCGAGTACCAGCGCGCACATGCCCATCGCGACCTGCAGCGCCACGAGCATGCGGCGCTTGTCGAGGCGGTCGGCGAGCACGCCGCCCCAGAGCGAGAACAGCAGCGTCGGTGAGAACTGCAACGCGGCGGCGAGCCCGAGCGCTGACGCGCTGCCCCCCGACAGGTCGAGCACCAGCCAGTCCTGCGCGACCCGCTGCATCCAGGTGCCGACCAGTGAGACGACCTGGCCCCCGGCGAACAGCCGATAGTTGGGAACGAGCAGGGACGCGAACGTTCCTCCGGTGGGCTCGGTCTCCTGCGCGGCGGCGGTCACGTGACGTTAGCGTACACAACTAGTCACCGTCACCGGAGCGGCGCGGGGGGCGCGGGCCGAGAAGTGCGCCGCGTCCTCGCACGCCCGGCGGCGGGCGCCGTACGGTGGGTGCGTGGTCGATCCTCCGCCCCTGCCACGCCGTTTCGCCGACATGACCGTCGTCGTCGGCGTGGGCAGCGCGCTCTGGTTGATCGGGGCGGTGCTGCTGTTCGGCGCGTGGGCCGTCGGGGCGCGGCCGCTCGACATCTGGTTCACGACCTGCGTCGCGGGCGCAGTTCTCGGAGGCATCGGGTACGGCATCTTCACCTGGCAGCGGTCAGCGGCGCGACGGGGTTCCCGCACCGCGCAACAGGGCGTGGAATGACCATCCGGGGGTTCCGCCCATGAACGACGATCGACCCACCGCCGTCGTCACCGGGGCGAGCTCGGGTATCGGCGCCGCCACGGCCCGTGCGCTGGCCGCGGCCAGTTTCCGGGTCGTGCTCGGAGCGCGGCGGGTGGACCGGTGCGCGGCGATCGCCGCCGAGATCGACGGGGTCGCGGTGCGGCTCGCTCTGCTGGCGTCGGGCGACGGGCACATCGTGACGGTCACCTCGGTCGCGGCGCAGGAGTTCTACGACAACGGTGCCGGTTACACCGCGGCCAAGCACGCGCAGGCGATGCTGCACCGGACGTTGCGTGGCGAGTTGCTGGGGCAACCGGTGCGGTTGACCGAGATCCTGCCGGGGATGGTGCAGACGGACTTCTCGCTGGTTCGCTTCGACGGCGACGCGGAGCGGGCCGACGCGGTGTACGAGGGCATCACAGCGCTCACCGCCACCGACGTCGCCGACGTGATCGCCTTCGCCGCGACCCGTCCGAGCCACGTGAACCTCGACCAGATCGTGCTCAAGCCCCGCGCACAGGCGGGTGCGACACGCGCCCACCGGGACAGCTGAGCGTCCGGCGAGACGCTACGACTCGACGGTGTCCGCGCTGCGGCGATGCTCCACCGCCGCGTCGGACGGGGTCACGGCGTCGGCCGCGTCCGCCGTCCGCTCCTCCGACTCGCGCAGGATCTCCGCGGCCTCGCCGCGTCGGTCCTCCCCGCCCTGCTCGGCCGCGCGTTCCTCGGGGAGCGGCACGGTGCGGGTGGTGATCTGGTGGTTCATGTCCTCGGGGCGCATCGGTGGGCTTACCCGGCCGGGTGGCGGAGCAATCCTCGACCGGTGGACGTCGAGGGGCGCTCGGTGCCCCCGACCGTCACAGGCCGCAGCGCACGAGCACAGGTTCGGGCTGGAGGTCGATTCCGAACCGCGCGCGCACCCCGTCGCGCACCTCACGGGCCAGATCGAGGAGGTCGGAGGTAGTGGCGCCGCCACGGTGGGTGAGCGCGAGAACGTGGCGACTCGACAGCGCGACACGGCCGCCCGGGCCCGCGTGGCCCCGCCGGAAGCCGGCCTGCTCGATCAGCCACGCGGCGGGGATCTTGACCTGGTCGGGTCCGGCGGGCCAACGGGGGGCGTCGGCCGGGCCCTCATCCGCGGGGAGCACCGGGTTGGTGAAGAACGAGCCGACACTCCAGGTGTCGTGGTCGGCGCCGTCGAGCACCATGCCCTTGCCAGCCCGCAGCGCCAGCACGGCGTCCCGCGCGGCGGCCGCGGGCACCCGGACACCGGGCTCGACGCCGAGCGCGCGCGCCAACTCGGGGTAGCGGATCGGGGCGCTGGAACCGTCGCCGGGGAGTGCGAACCGGACGCGCAGGACGATGGCGTCGTCACGACCCTTCAGCATGCTCGTGCGGTAGCCCAGGCCCAGCTCGCCGGCGGGCACGTGCGTGCGGACGGTGTCGGTGCGCCGGTCGTACAGGTCGACGTCGTGCAGGACGTCGGCGATCTCCACCCCGTAGGCGCCGACGTTCTGCACGGGGGTCGCACCGGTGCGACCCGGGATGCCCGCGAGACACTCGAGCCCGCCGAGCCCGCTGCCCACGCAGGCCGCGACGACGGCGTCCCAGTCCTCCCCGGCCTCGACGGTCAGCATCGCGCGGCCGTCGACGAGGCGGTCGACGCGGTGCCCGGTGCTGCCGACACGGACCACGGTGCCGGGCCAACCGTCGTCGGAGATGACGACGTTGGAACCGCCCCCGAGCAGCAGCACCGCCTCCCCTGCGGCGTCGGACGCGCGCACGGCCTGGACGACATCGTCGGCGCTGTCGGCGTCGACGAGCCGGCGCGCGGGTCCACCGAGGCGCAGCGTGGTGAGGGGGGCGAGCGGCGTCGCCACTTCGGAGACCGGCACGAGCGTCAACGGTAGCCTCCGACCATGGCGCGCCAGATCGAGCACCGGTCCACCTCGACCCACCCGGCCGAGAGGATGTACGCCACGATGGTCGACCGCGACTACCTCGACGCCAGACTGGCCCGCATCGGCGGACCGGGGGCGGGCGTGCTGGAGTACCGCGCCGACCCCGACCGCGCCCGGTACCGGCTGCGCCACGGCCTGGACGCGAAGGACATGCCGGCGATCGTCCGGAACGTCCTGTCCGGTGACATCGTCATCGAGCGCACCGAGAGCTGGACCCGAACAGAGCCCGGGCGCTACGTCGGCGACTCGCGGGTGGACGTCCATGGTACCCCGGCCTCGGCGGTCGGCGGGATGCGGCTGCGCGACGTCGGCACCGGAGGCAGCGAGCTCGTCGTGCGCACCGAGGTCACCGTCAAGGTGCCGCTGATCGGCGGGACGATCGAGGGCATCGTCGCCGAGCAGGTCATGAGCCTGCTCGCCGCCGAGACCGCGTTCGCGCAGCGGTGGTTGGAGAAGCAGCAGCGCTGATCACCGGGCGTGGGACCATTCCGGCCGTGGACCCCACTGCCGAGCGTCGCTACGTGCTCACTCTCAGTTGCCCCGACACCACGGGCATCGTCGCGCGGATCGCAGGCTTCCTGGCCGACGCGCGCGGCTGGATCGTCGAGGCGGGCTACCACTCCGACCCGGGGACCGGCTGGTTCTTCACGCGCCAGGTCGTGCGCGCCGACTCGCTGCCCTTCGAGGCCGACGAGCTGCGGTCGAGTTTCGGGGCCGTGGCCGCCGAGCTCGGGGCCGAGGCGAGCTGGACGGTCACCGACACCGGCACCCCCAAGCGCGCGGTGGTGCTGGTCAGCAAGGAGGCCCACTGCCTGCACGACCTGCTCGGGCGCGTGGCGGCCCAGGAGCTTCCGATGCGGCTCGACGCGGTGATCGGCAACCACGACTCGCTGGGCGACATCGTGCGCGCCCACGGCGTGCCCTTCCACCACCTGGAGTTCCCACCGCCCGGGAGCCGGGCGGTCGAGAAGGGAAAGGCGTTCGGCGAGCTCCGCGAGCTGGTCGGAGCGCCGGACGTCGTCGTGCTGGCCCGGTTCATGCAGATCCTCCCGCCGGAGCTGTGCCGGGAGTGGGCGGGGCGGGCCCTGAACATCCACCACAGCTTCCTGCCGTCCTTCGTCGGTGCACGCCCCTACCACCAGGCCTACGCCCGCGGCGTCAAGCTGATCGGCGCCACCTGCCACTACGTGACGCCCGAACTGGACGCCGGACCGATCATCGAGCAGGACGTGATCCGGGTCGACCACGGCGACACCGCCATGGACATGGTGCGCAGGGGCCGCGACATCGAGCGGCTCGTCCTGTCCCGGGGCCTGCGCTGGCACCTGGAGGACCGGGTCCTGGTCCACGGCAACAAGACGGTGGTCTTCCACTGACCCCCCCGCCCCAGCACCCCCACCCCGGGAAACGAACGGGCACTCTCGGACGATTGGTCGGTCCGGGAGTGCCGTTCGTGCGGGGGTCAGGCTGCGGCCACCACCTGGGCCGGTTCCAGGGCCAGGTCCAGGACGTCGAACACGTCCGCCACCGGGTGGATCCTCAGCGCGCTGCGGACCGAGGCGGGCAGGTCGTCCAGGTCGGGCTCGTTGCGCTTCGGGATGATCACGTCGGTCAGGCCCGCCCGGTGCGCGGCCAGCAGCTTCTGCTTGACCCCGCCGATCGGGAGCACCTTGCCCTGCAGCGTGACTTCGCCGGTCATGCCCACGCTCGACCGCACCGGACGTCCGGAGGCGAGCGACGCGAGCGCCGTCACCATGGTGATCCCCGCCGACGGCCCGTCCTTGGGCACCGCGCCCGCCGGGACGTGGACGTGGAGCTTGCGCTGCGCCAGGTCCCCGGCCAGACCGCGTGAGCGCAGGTACGACAGCGCGATCGACACCGACTCCTTCATCACGTCGCCGAGCTGCCCGGTCAGCGTCAGGCCGGGGTCGCCCTCCATCGAGGTGGCCTCGATGAACAGGACGTCACCGCCCGCGCCGGTCACGGCGAGTCCGGTCGCCACGCCCGGCACAGAGGTGCGCTCCGCCGACTCGGGAGTGAACCGCGGCCGGCCGAGGAACGTGACCAGGGCGTCGGCGTCGATGTGCACCGGGTGCTGCGCCTCGGAGCGCTCGAGTGTCACCGCCACCTTCCGCAGGACCTTGGCCAGGCCCCGCTCCAGCTGCCGCACGCCCGCCTCGCGGGTGTACTCGGCCGCGATCATGGCGAGCGCGACCTCGCTGAACTCCACGTCGGACGGCTCCAGACCGGCCTTCTCGACCTGCCGCGGCAGCAGGTGGTCGCGCGCGATGGCGACCTTCTCCGCCTCGGTGTAGCCGTCGAGCGTCACGATCTCCATGCGGTCCGCGAGCGGGCCGGGGATGGTGTCGAGGACGTTGGCGGTGGCCAGGAACAGCACGTCGGACAGGTCGAGGTCGACCTCGAGGTAGTGGTCGCGGAACGTGTGGTTCTGCGCCGGGTCGAGCACCTCGAGCAACGCCGAACTCGGGTCGCCCCGGTAGTCGCTGCCGACCTTGTCGATCTCGTCGAGCAGCACGACCGGGTTCATCGTGCCTGCCTCGCGGATGGCCCGGACGATCCGGCCCGGGAGCGCGCCGACGTAGGTGCGCCGGTGCCCGCGGATCTCGGCCTCGTCGCGAACCCCACCCAGCGCGACACGCACGAACTTCCGACCCATGGCCCGTGCCACGGACTCCCCCAGCGACGTCTTGCCGACGCCGGGAGGACCGACGAGCGAGAGCACCGCGCCCGAACCCCGTCCCCCGACCGCGGCCAGTCCGCGCCGGGTGCGGCGTGAACGAACGGCGAGGAACTCGATCAGCCGCTGCTTGACGTCGTCGAGGCCGGCGTGGTCGGCGTCCAGGATCGCCCGCGCGGCCACCAGGTCGTCGGAGTCGGGCGTCGTGGAGTTCCAGGGGATGTCCAGAACGGTGTCGAGCCACGTGCGGATCCAGCCCGATTCGGGGCTCTGGTCCGACGCCCGCTCCAGCTTGCCGACCTCGGTCAGCGCGGCCTTGCGGACGTGGTCGGGCAGGTCGGCGGCCTCCACACGGGTGCGGTAGTCGTCGGCGCCGTCGGGTTCGTCCTCTCCCAGCTCCTTGCGTATCGCGGCCAACTGTTGGCGCAGCAGGAACTCGCGCTGGGTCTTCTCCAGGCCCTCGCGGACGTCGCTCGAGATCTTCTCGGAGACCTCCTGCTCGGCGACGTGCTCGCGGGTCCAGCTGATCAGCAGCTCCAGGCGCTTGATCACGTCCGGCTCGGCGAGGAGCTGGGCCTTGTGCCCCAGGTCGAGGTAGGACGCCCAGCCCGCGGTGTCGGCGAGCTGGCCGGGGTCGGTGATCTGCTGCACCGAGTCGATCACCTGCCACGCGCCGCGCTGCTGCAGGATCCCGACGACCAGGGCCTTGTACTCCTTGGCCAGCTCGGTGGTGCGCCCGGTCACGGGCTGGTCGGGCACCGGCGTGGCCTCGACCCAGAGCGCGGCACCCGGGCCGGTCACACCGGAGCCGATCTGCGCGCGACCCTCGCCGCGCACGACGGCGGCCTTCTCCCCGCTGGGGAGCCTGCCGACCTGCTCGAGTACGGCGATCGTGCCCATGGCGGCGTACTTGCCGTCGAGGCGGGGGACGATGAGGACCTTGCGGTCAGCGGGCGCAGCGTCACCGGTGTCGAAACCACTGTTGACCGCGTCGACCGCGGCCTGGATGTCCGGCTGGTCCAACCGGACGGGAACGACCATGCCGGGCAGCACCACCGAGTCGGCGAGCGGAAGCACCGGCAGCTTCAGCGTGTCTGTCATGCCCAACACAACTATTACAGCGTTGAACTTGTTCCAGTGTTCATGAAAATGCGCTGTCGGCGAACGCAGGAAGGTCGAGCGGAAGCCGCTCTACCCGGCCAGCCCCTCGACGACCTCCGCGCCACGCAGCCGGGCAGCCAGCGCGCCGGGCAGGGCGAGCTTCGAACGACGCACCCCGCTGCCGATGACCACGGCCTGCGCGGTGGCCACGGCCCCGTCGACGAGGACGGGCCAGTCCTCGGGCAGGCCGACGGGCGTGATCCCGCCGTACTCCATACCGGTGAGGGCCACCGCGTCGTCCATCGGGGCGAAGGAGGCCTTGCGCGCGTTCAACCGCCTGCGTACGAGCCCGTTGACGTCCGCGCGGGTCGACGCGAGCACCAGACAGGCCGCGTACCGGGTCTCCTCACCCCGACGCCCGGCCACGACGACACAGTTCGCCGAGCCGTCGAGCGGGGCGGAGTAGGCGGCGCAGAACTCGGCGGTGTCGGCGAGCGAAGGATCGATCTCGGCGACCCCGACCAACGCGGCGTCGGCCGGGTCGAGCGCCTCGATCGCGAGCGCCACGGGATCGGCGAGCAGGTCGGGACGGTCGAGTGCCGGCACCGCGGCCAGGGACCCCAGAACGGCCCAACCGGTCACCAGCGCTGGCCGCCGCCCTGCACGCCGACGATGGCCGGCTTGACGTCGACGATGTAGACGAGCACGGCCACCAGACCGGCCAGCCAGAACAGAGCCCCACCCTCCTGCGGTCCCCGGAACACGACGAGCACGAGAACGCTCGCCCCGGTGATCCCGAGCCAGGCCGGCTTGGTGAGCTTGTCGGCGGCGGTGAACGCGTCGGACCGCTGCAGGAGGGCATGGATGAACGCGTAGCCACCCACCGGGATCGCGAGCAACCAGAGCCCGATGAGGATCCAGTCGTCAAGTATGTACAGCAGGTCCACACGGCCAGACTACGGGCGATCGCGGTGTGCGCACATCTGGAGTGGTCGAGCCGTCGCACGAACGTGACAGCGCCCCCGGGCCGCGGCCTCGGGGGCCGCGTGCTCGGGGGCACAGTCGGGCGCGCTGTCGGGCGCGCTGTCGGGCGCGCTGTCGGGCGTCAGCTCGAGGTGCTGTTCGACGAGCCGTTGGCGGTGCGCCGGGTCACCGGCTTGCGGACGACCTTCGGCTCCACCTTGGGGGCCGTGCGCTGGGCGGCGTTGCGGCTGGCACTGCGGACGTCGTGCGCCGCCTCGTCGCCGGCCTCGGTGATGTTCTCGGCGAACTCGTCGCCCGCCTTGGCCACCGCCTCGGAGACATCCCCGGCCACATCGGTGACGGTCTCGGCAGCATCGGCGGCGGCCTTCTGGGTGGTGCGCGCCACCTTCTCGCCCGTGGAACGGGTCTGGCGGGTCACGGTGCGCAGCGCCTTCTCGGCGGCGTCGTGCGCGTCGTCCACGAGGACGTCGACGCGGGCGTCGAGCATCCCGGTGTAGGTCTCGATGGTCGAGATGACCTGCTTGACCTGCGGCTGCTGACGGATCCGGCCCCAGGCCAGCTCGCCGCGCTCGGCCAGGTCGCCATAGCGCTCCTCGGCCTGGGTGCGCAACTCGGTGACGGTGCGGCGCAGGCCCTCGGGACGGCGAAGCCGCTGGGGCAGCTCGGCCACGCGGTGCTGGGCGGCCCGAGCCCGGAGGTCGGCCTCGGCCACGGCGCGGGACACGGCGGTGACGGTGTACTCGCCGGCGCCGAGGACGGCGAGCAGTGGCGTCCGGGCCACCTCGGCGCGCTCAGCGGCGGCGCGGGCAGCCTGCTCGCGGGCCTTGCGGACATCCTGGGCAGTGGGCAACGACACGGGCATGATGATCATTCTCCTGAACTGGTGATGATGGTGGGGGCGGCGTCGTTCTCCCGCCTGAAGGACTGGTAGACGTCGAGGAGCACCTGCTTCTGGCGCTCGGTCAGAGTCGGGTCGGACAGCACCGCGTCGGTCACGACGCTCACCGGCCTCTCGTCGAGGATCCCGGCCTTGACGTACAGGGCCTCGGCGGATATCCGCAGGCCGCGCGCTATCTGCTGAAGAATCTCGGCGGACGGGTTGCGCAGGCCGCGCTCGATCTGACTGAGGTAGGGGTTGCTGACACCGGTGAGCCGGGCGAGCTGGCGCAGGGAGACCTGCGCGCCTTCACGCTGGCTGCGGATGTAACCGCCGATGTCGTCGACGGCCTGCCCGACGACATGGCCCATCTGCTCCACCGGACGAGACGACTTCTTCGAGCTTGCCATCTCCCACCTCTCTCGTACCTCTCCGAACGTACGCCGAGGTGCTAGCTGTTGCAAGCACGATGCTTGCGCAGGTGGGGTGGCGTGTGCCACATGCCCGCCGCGCGCAGCGCCCTCCAGGTGGAACGACGCGGCCGATGGGAGGATCCCCCGATGAGCGACGCGCCGTCCGCCGGCGGCGGGCACGAGGCCACCCCGCCACCCCGGTTGCTCGAACCCCTGGCCGGCCAGGGCGCGGCCCTCGCGGTCGTCGCTGCGGGCGGGGCGCTGGGCGCGGCGGCCCGCTACGGCATCGGCGTGGCGCTGCCGCAGGGTCCCGGCTCCTTCCCGCTCGCGACGTTCCTGATCAACGTGGTGGGTTGCCTGGTCCTGGGTGGGCTCGTCGCGGTGGTCGGCGAGTGGACGCGGGCACATCCGCTGGTGCGGCCGTTCGTCGTCACGGGCGTCCTCGGCGGGTTCACCACGTTCTCCGCCTACACCGCCGAGGCGCAGGAGCTGCTCCGCGCCGGACGGGTCGCGACGGCCAGCGCCTACCTCGCCGGCACGCTGCTCGCGGCGATGACCGCGACCTGGCTGGGCATCCGGTTGGCCCGCGCCGCACGGCCGGGAGCACGGCGGTGATCCCGCTGCTGGTGGTGCTCGGCGCGGCCGTCGGGGCACCGCTGCGCTACGCCACTGACCGTCTCGTCCAGTCCCGCCACAACACCGGCTTCCCGTGGGGCACCTTCACGGTGAACGTCACCGGCTCGTTCGTGTTGGGGCTGGTGCTCGCGGCGACCACGTCACCGGAGGTCGTCGCGCTGGTCGGCACCGGGTTCTGCGGCGCGCTCACCACGTACTCGACGTTCGGCTACGAGACCCTGCAGCTCGGTGCCGCCCACAAGCTGCTCGCGGCGATGAACGTCCTGGGGTCGGTACTGGCCGGTCTCGGCGCGGCCGGTCTCGGCGTGGCGCTGGGGAACTGAGCCGGGCAGGAGGAACGCCGGGTCGCACCAGGGGTCAGCCCCCGAACGCGACCTGCCCCACCGTGTAGATGACCAGCCCCGCGAGGGCGCCGACGATCGTGCCGTTGATGCGGATGAACTGCAGGTCCCGCCCCACCTGCAGCTCCACCTTCCGCGAGGTCTCCACGGCGTCCCAGCGGGACACCGTGTCGGTGATCAACGTCGTGATCTCCGCGCGGTAGTGCCGCACGATGTGTCCGGCGGCGTCACCGAGCCAGCCGTCGACCTTGCCACGCAGCTCGACGTCGCTGCTCAGCCGTGTCCCGAAGGAGACGAGCCCGTCCCGCACCCGGGCCCGCAGCGCGCTCGAGGGATCGGCGGCGGCGTCCAGGATGAGGCCCTTCACGGTGCTCCAGGCCTGTCCGATGAACTTCTGCACGTCGGGGTGCTCGACCATCTGGTGCTTGATCCGCTCGGCGCGCTCGATGGTGTCGGCATCGTTCTGCAGGTCGGTGGCGAACTCGACGAGAAACGTGTCGATGGCCTGACGCAGTGGATGCTCCGGATCGGTCTTGACGGCCCAGCCGAAGTTCTGGACCTCCAGGAAGAGCCGGTCGGCGATGAGGTCGTCGACGAACCGCGGCGACCACGACGGCGCACGCTCGTGCACGATCAACAGCACCATGTCGTGGTTGGCCATCACCCAGTCGTAGGCACGGTCGATCATCATGTCGACGATGCGATGGTGTGAGCCGTCGGCCAGCACGCCTTGGAGCACCGTGCCCAGCGGCGGCCCGACCGGGCGCTCCATCAGCTTGCGCACCAGGACCTGCTCGATGACCTCCTGCACGGCGTCGTCGCGGAGCACGGTGACGACGCCGCGGGCGGCGGCGGCGAGCTCGGCGGTGATCCGGTCGGCGTTGGGCTCCTGGCCGATCCAGGCGCCGACCCGCGACGACACCTCGACGCGCGCGAGCTTGTCGCGAACCACGTCCTCGGCGAGGAAGTTCTCGCCGACGAAGTCGCCCAGGCTGTCGCCGAGCTGGTCCTTCTTGTTGGGGATGATCGCCGTGTGCGGGATCGGCAACCCGAGTGGGTGCCGGAACAGGGCCGTGACCGCGAACCAGTCGGCGAGCGCCCCGACCATGCCGGCCTCCGCCATCGCCCGGACATAGGAGATCCACACAGGGCCGTCGCTGACCTCCCACCACCGCGACAGCAGGAAGATCGCGGTCGCGACGAGCAGCAGGCCCGTCGCGAGCATCTTCATTCGACGGAGGTCGTTCGCCCGGGTCGTCTCGTCGACACGTCCGAAACCGAGCCCGACCTCCACGATCGGCCGAGTGCGCGGGACCGTCCGGTCACGCGTTCCGACCATGCCGGGCCCGGTCACGTCCGATCGGGGGGACTGCGATGTCTGCACGAACCCATAGTGCCTGCACCTGCGAATGTCCGTTGTCCGGATCGCGTGTTCGTCACCGAGATCGCTGCCCCGCGGTCGAAGGTGCGGACATCACGGACCACGGCACCCGATTGCCGGTGGACCATCTTCACGGTCCGCTCCGGCCGGGGGCAGTGCCTCCCGGGGTCGTGTCGCCCCCACGGCGCCGGGAGGTACTCGGCCCCCCGCTGTGCCGTCGTCAAGTGGATCTGGCCGGGGTCGGTGGTATTCCACCGACCCCGGCCATGTCTGCGGTGCGGCTGCGCTGCGGGAGAGGAGTGCCCTCCCGGGCGCCGCACCACCGGCGATCCCGGGCCCCCGGCGCGGCGCGACGAGCCGCGACAACGGGGGGAGCCGGGGCCGGCTCGCGGTTACGCGGACCGCACGCCCACCACGACGGCACCGGCGGGTCGCTGGGTGCCCGGATGCCCGTCGTGGTCGTCCCGCCACCGAACGGCGTCGGTGACTGCATGGAAGATCGTGCCGGCCACAGGGAGCCGGTATCCGCAGAGTGCGGGTGCGACGCGCCAATGAACCCATCCGTCCGGTGTCTCGGACGGCGGCGCGGGCACCGTGACACCGTCACCGTGGAGCACCACACCCGAGGCCACACGGAGCTCGACCGGCAGCTCGGCGCCCGGCGTCACCGGGAACCACCACGCACCGGCCGGAGTGGCCGCGAGCGGCACGACGGATCCGACGTCCCGCAGCTGCGTGCAGACCCTGCGGCCGAGCGCGGCCGGCATCTCGAGGACGTCCAGAGCCGTACCGGTCACCAGCAACAGCGTCGTCTCGGCCGCCTCGATCACGGGCCAGCCGTGGTCGGTGCATTCCCGCGCCGCCGCGCGCAGCTCCGCGCCGTACACCGCGCGGTAGCTGTCCCAGCCCGACATCCGAGTCCTCCTGTGCGTCGCGTCCGATACCCCTGTTTCTCGGGTACCGATCTCGTTCATCGTTCTCTGTGTTCCCGGCGTCTCTGTGAGACTCAACACTGAGCATGACCCCTCGGGTACTCCCCGCGCAGGTCCGGGCGACGACCGCACCCGACGCCGAGACAAGCGGGTTCGCTCCCCGCCGGGCGGGCGCAGGCCTACGGTGAACTGCGGGCGACCGGTCCCTGACCAGGGGTCGGCGGCCGACCCCGTGCAACCTTCCACCGGTCGAGTTGCCGGTCGCAGTGCCGGTCGTCGACCAGCGGCCAATGGCCCGCCCGCGCCTCGCCTGGAAGGATTCCCGGATGCTGATGGTCACCGGTGGTACCGGATACCTGGGGAGTGCGCTGGTCGGACGGCTCGTCGACCGTGGGTACGAGGTGCGGGTGGTGCTGCGCGACCCGGCCCGGGCCGACGGCGTGCTGCCCCCGGGGGTCGAGCGGGTGGTCGCCGACCTGGACGACGCGCAGAGCGTGCGCCGCGCAGCTCGCGGCTGCGACGGCGTCCTGCACGTGGCCGGCTCGGTGGGCCACTCGCCGGACGAGACCCGCCGGGTGAACGTCGAGGGCACCCGGACCGTGCTGGCGGCCGCCGTCGCCGAGGGAGTGCGACGGTTCGTCCACACGAGCACCAGCGCCGCCGTGATGGACGCGTCGGGGCTCGTGGCCGAGCATCCCGTTGCTCCGCCGGCACTGACCGACGCCTACTCCACGAGCAAGGCCGCGGCGGAACGGTGGGTGCTGGCGGCGGAGGGCATCGAGGCGGTGGTCGTCAACCCGGTCAACGTGTACGGCCCGAGTCCGCGCGGGCCGCTCTCCTACAACGCGCTGTTGCTGGCCGCGGCCCGTGGGGAGGTCGAGGAGATCGTGGACGCACCGGTCGGCTGGCTGCTCGCCGACGACGCGGTCACGGGGCACCTGCTGGCGCTCGAACGCGGGGAGCCGGGGCGGCGCTACGTGCTGTGCGGGGAGGTTGCGCCCTTCGGGCGGGTGCTGCACACCTTCGCCGGCCTCGTCGGCGGACACCGTGTGCGAACGCTGCCTCCCGGCTCGTCACTCGGGGCCGACGCCGGGACCTTCGCCCGTCGCTCGGAGGTCTACGGCGGCTTCCCGCCGGTCCGGGTGGACGACGCGGAGGCGCGCGCGCTCGCCTTCACCCCGCGCGGCGTGGACGAGGGCCTGGTCGCCACCGCGGCCTGGATCCGTGCCCTGCAGGGCTGAGGCACGGCGGTCCCGGCCATCATCGCCGTCAGTGGACCGACGACGGCACGACGAGACCGTTCTCGAGAGAACGGAAGGCCGTGTCGAGCAGGTCGGAGAGTTCACCGCCCTCCTCGTCGAGCCACCGTTCGTAGGCGGCGAGTTCGACGCCGAGGCTGGCGTGTCCGATGGTGCGAGGCAGGAGCCCGTCCGAGGGGACCCGGAGCCGCACCGCGGCGTAGTCCGCGACGACCTGCCGCCATGCGGCATAGCGCAGGGTCGAGTGCGCCTGCAGGGTCGGCGTGCCGAGGATGAGCCGGATGCGGCGCCGGTGCCACGGCTGCTCGTCGGGATGCACGTCGTTGAAGCTCAGCACCGCGGCCCGGACACCGACCATCACGGGAACGTCGGGCGGGAGAGCCGCGAACGTGGCGCGCATCCGCTGGAGCCGCTCGTCGAACGTTCCCCAGGGGATGTCGTTCTTCGAGGCGTAGTAGCGGAACAAGGTACGGCGCCCGATCCCCGCCGCGGCTGCGATGTCGTTCACGGTCGTGCTGTCGAAGCCGTGGTCGGTGAACAGCCCCAAGGCGATGTGCTCGATCTCCGAACGCGACGTCACGGGGCGCCGGCCGGCCCGTCGCGGTCCGGGGGCATCGCGGATCGAAGTGGGAGGCATCTGCCCTTCCTGACGCTGGAACAGGCCAATCCTGCCACGGCGCCCGGTCAGTGGACGGCGCCGGTTGCCGTCAGCGGGCCTGCCGGTCCGGTTCCGTGCAGGTGCCCGCGGGCGACCCCATCCGGACACGATTGCGACCCGCGTTCTTCGCGGCGTACATCGCCGTGTCGGCGATCTCGATCAACTGCGGTACGTCGAGGCCGTCGTCCGGGTAGGTCGCCCCGCCGATGGAGACGGTGAGCCCGTCGACGACGACGACGCCGCCGCCGCCGCCGCCGTGGTGATGGTGGTCCGGCACCTCCACCCGGAGCGCGGCGACGCGGCTGCGGATGCGCTCGGCCACGGCCATCGCACCTGCCCGCCCGTCGTCGCCGTCCACGCCCAGGAGCAGGACGACGAACTCCTCACCCCCGAAGCGGCCGACGAGATCCTCGTCCCGGACCTCTCCGCGGACCGTGGCGGCGACGGCCGCCAGCACCTGGTCGCCGATCAGATGCCCGTGCCGGTCGTTGACGAGCTTGAAGTGGTCGAGATCGAGCACGAGCACCGTCACGCCTGCGTGCCCACGCTCGGCGCGGTGGAGCGCCTGACCGGCCTGCAGGTGCCAGGCCGCGGCGTTGAGGAGCCCCGTCTTGCTGTCGGTGCAGGCCGCCTCCTCCAACTGGCGGACCAGCACGGACCGGTGCAGGACGATCAGCGGCGGGAGGACCAGCACCGCGTATGCGGGCCCGAACGAGGCCATCGCCCCGGCCACGAGAGCGCCCATCGACAGCGTGGCGAACTCCAGCACGGCGTCATCGACGTGGCCGATCATCTGCAGGAACGTGGGGACGGTCCGGCTCGGCCCGCTCAGGACGATCACCGCGACGACCAGCACCATGTTGATCGCCGCGTAGGTGAACAGCGCGAGAACCACACCCAGGAGGCCGGACCCGGTGCCGAACGTGTCGGCGGGGCCGACGGTCCGGATCACTGCCGCGGCGGCCTGCACGGCGAGCATCACGGTGGCGGTGCTGAACACGACCCGGTGCACGGGAACCCCGGTGTGCCGCCACACGCGCAGGTAGATGTGGCCGTAGACGACTGCCACGACGGCGGCGGCGAGCGGTCCGGGAAGCAGCACGGCGGCGGCGAAGGCCCACACCGAGCTGAGGTCGATGTGCGGGCTCTCGTAGTTGTGGTGGCGCACCCGCTCGACGCCCAGCGACGCCTCGGTGCTGACGACGCCGGCTCCGACCAGTACGGCGAGCGTCCACTGCCAGCCTTCCGGGAGGGGACCGACCCCGTCGCGCAGGCTTGCGGCGACCGTGACCACGGCCAGGACCTCGACGAGAAGGATGATGACCAATACCCGACGCGGAAGGGACCAGATGGACCATCGGGTAGCCCCGAACGGGCGAAGTCCCAGCAGTCTCATCCCCCTGGACTCCTTCGAGCGGGCTGTCATGGCCATCAAACGTCCCCCATCCGAGGCCGATGCTAGCCAAAGAGTCACCCGCCGTCAGCGCAGAGCTGCGTCGAGGGGTCGCCCAGCGGTGAAGGGCATCCGATGCGCGGGTAACGGGCGTCGGACCCCTACGGCCTCCTTCATCCTTGCGGGGCCGGCGGGCTACACGGACCTCCGGCGGGTCTCCCCGACACCGACCTGGCGGGAGCGGGAGTCACTGGTGGCCAGGGGCGGGGTCGAACCGCCGACCTACCGCTTTTCAGGCGGTCGCTCGTACCAACTGAGCTACCTGGCCGGACCGACATGAAAGCCGGACACCTGGTGGAGCGACCCAGACGGGACTCGAACCCGCGACCTTCGCCGTGACAGGGCGACGCGCTAACCAACTGCGCCACTGGGCCTTACATACTGCGTACCCCCAACGGGATTCGAACCCGTGTTGCCGCCGTGAAAGGGCGGAGTCCTGGGCCACTAGACGATGGGGGCTCAGATCACCCGAGGGAGACCTTCGGCCTCAACGGCTGTCCGTTGGGAGCCAGGCAAGCATAGGGCAGAGCGGCGCGTTCTCCCACATCCGGGGGGTGGTTGGGGAGCAGTCGCAGCTCAGGGCCGCACCGGGGGTCCTCACCGGGTGACGGGCGGGGGCTGGTCCGGGTTGGCGGGGATGAGACCGAGCATGTCGAGCAGTTGTCGGAGATCGTCGCGGTTGCCGGAGTTGCGGGCCACCACCATCCGCGCGCGGCGCAACTGGTCCTCCGACACGCGGTAGGCGTCCGCGGCCGTCCGCTGGGCGGGTATCGAGCCGGTGGTCGCGACCCGCTCGTCACTGATCTCACGTGCGCCGCCGATACCGCCCATGGGAGCCTCCCGCCGCACGACCACGCCGTGGCCGTGACCGGCACGTTACCCAAAGGGTGGACGGCATGCACACCTCTCGGCGGGTGGGAATCGAACTGCGAGTGACAGTGCGACTACCCCTTCGTGTACCTCGACCGGGTATCAGACCGAGGGTCGCGGTTCAATCGGCGAGGCCATCTGTCACCATCTGATCCATCGAGGCCGGGAGGCAGCCATGTCCGTCGACACACCGTTCCGCACCCAGATCACCGTCGCCGGCATGACGTGCCAGCACTGCGTGATGTCGGTCACCGAGGAGGTCTCCGAGATCGACGGCGTGAGCGCGGTCGACGTGCACATCGAGACCGGCGCCGTCATTGTGCTCGCCGACCGCGAGGTCGCCCGCGACGAGATCGCCGCCGCCATCACCGAGGCCGGGTTCGAGCTCGCGGGCCGACGCCTCCCCATCTCGTAGGCTCACCCCATGTCCCCGCCGCGTGAACGCAGGTCCTCCCGTCGCCGGGCGGCGGCACCCGCCGCGCCGGTCGGCGACGACTCCCTCGCCGCCGACGGCGAGTTGGACTCCTATCTCGCCGCCCTCGCCGCCGACGGCCCGGCTTCCGGCGTCGGACGCTTCGGCTCGGCCCAGGTGTTCCAGCTCCGCCTCTCCGCGGAGCGCACCGAGCAGTTGCGCAAGATCGCGCAGGACCGTGGTGTGTCACCCGGGGCGCTCGCCCTCGACTGGGTGATCGAGCGCCTGGACCGGGAGGACACCTCGACAGCGCCGCTCGCCGTCGTCGAGGAGGCGGAGCGCCGGCGCCTGAGCCCGCTGGCCCGGCTGCGTCGCCGGGGTTCCTGACGCAACCCTGACGCATCCTTGACGCGTCACGGTCCACATGATGGTCTCCCGCCCACTACGTTCGGTTCGAACCGAACGTAGTGAACGAACAGGGTGTGCCGGACATGGTGGAACCCGAACGTCAGTTCGCCGAGGAGATGGCCGTCCTCTTCGAGCGCTTCGGGATACCCCGTGGGGCGGGCCGGCTGATGGGTTGGCTGCTCATCTGCGAGCCCGCCCGGCAGTCGACGGCCGATCTCGTCTCGGCTCTCGGTCTGAGCAAGGCCTCGGTGAGCACCGCCGTCCGGCTCCTGGAGAGCTACGGCCTGCTCACACGCGCCGTCGTTCCCGGCGACCGCAGCGACCACTACGAGCTGCTGCCCGACGCGTTCGAAGGAGCACAGCCACATCGGCACGTTCCAGGTCTTCGGTGCCCTGATGGAGAAGGGCCTGGAGGCGCCGACGGCCCGCGCGCCGAGCGGCTCCGGGAGACCGCCGCGTTCTAGCGGTTCCTGGAGCGCGAGTGGCCGGGGACGGTCGAGAGATTCCAACGGGAGTACTCACAGAAAAGGTGATGACGGTGGCCGAGTCGCCGATCGCGGTGTCCGGGCTCACGAAGTCCTTCGGCCCGACCCGGGCGCTGGACGGTCTCGATCTCGAGGTCTCCGAGGGCGAGGTGCACGGCTTCCTGGGGCCGAACGGTTCGGGCAAGTCGACGACCATCCGTGTCCTGCTCGGACTGCTGCGTGCCGACGGCGGACACACCCGACTGCTCGGCGGTGATCCGTGGCGCGACGCGACGACGCTGCACCGCCGCCTGGCCTACGTGCCCGGCGACGTCACTCTCTGGCCGAACCTCACCGGCGGCGAGGTGATCGACATGCTCGGCCGGATGCGCGGCGGTCTCGACCGCGCCCGGCGGGCCGCGCTGCTGGAGCGCTTCGACCTCGACCCCCGCAAGAAGGGGCGGACGTACTCGAAGGGCAACCGCCAGAAGGTCGCGCTGGTGGCCGCGCTGGCCTCCGATGTGGAGCTGCTCCTGCTCGACGAGCCGACGTCCGGCCTGGATCCGCTGATGGAGGAGGTCTTCCGGTCGTGCGTCGCCCAGGAGCGGCGCCGCGGGCGGACGGTCCTGCTGTCGAGCCACGTGTTGGCCGAGGTCGAGGCACTGTGCGACCGGGTCAGCATCATCCGCGACGGTCGCACCGTCGAGAGCGGGTCCCTCACCGACCTGCGTCACCTCACGCGGACGTCGATCACGGCCGAGCTGGCCTCGCCCCCGGCCGGTCTTGACGCACTGCCGGGCGTACACGACCTGGCCGTCGAGGGGTCGCGGGTGCGGTGCGAAGTGGACGCCGAGGCGCTCGACGGGCTGCTGCGGCGGTTCACCGACCACGGCGTCCGGAGCCTCGTGTGCCGCCCGCCGACCCTCGAGCAGCTGTTCCTGCGGCACTATGCGCAGGCCGGGCCGGAGCCGGCGTTCCGATGATCACCGGTACCTGGCCACTGATCCGGCTCGCACTCCGCCGCGACCGCATTCGGCTGCCGATCTGGCTGGTCCTGCTCGTGCTCATCCCGTCGGTCACGCCACCGAGCTTCGCCGCGCTCTTCCCCACCGATGCGGCCCGCGCCTCCTACGCCGCGGGGCTCGCGGCGAACCCCGCGCTCGTGTCGATCCAGGGGCCGATCTACGGCACCGACCTCGGCGCGCTCAGCGCCGCACGGGTCCTGACGATCACTGCCGTGCTGGTCGCGCTGCTCAGCGTCCTGACCGTCATCCGCCACACCCGCGCCGAGGAGGAGGCGGGCCGGCGGGAGCTTCTCGGGGCCACCGTCGTGGGCCGGCACGCCGGGCTGGCCGCCGCGCTGACGATCGTCGTGGGCTGCGACGTACTGGTGGCCGCCGGGGTGACGGCCGGGTTCGTGGGTGCCGGGCTGCCGTTCGCCGGCTCGGTGGCGGCCGGGCTCGCGCTCGCCTCCGCCGGGGTCGTGTTCGCGGCGGTCGCCGCCGTCGCCGCCCAGCTCACGGAGAGCGCGCGCGCGGCGACGGGCATCGGGCTGGCCGCCCTCGGCGCGACGTACGTGCTGCGTGCGGCGGGGGACACCGGGTCGGCACCGTGGTTGTCCTGGGTGTCCCCGCTCGGCTGGCCCGCACTGGTCCGTCCGTTCACGGGGGAGCGCTGGTGGGTGCTCGCCCTCGCGGTCGCCGTGGCCGTCGCCCTCGGGGCGGTGGCGTTCGCCCTGTCGGCTCGCCGCGACCTCGCGGCGGGGGTGCTGCCGGCACGACTCGGGCCCGCCGCCGCGTCGCCCGCACTGGGCGGGCCGCTCGCGCTGGCCTGGCGGCTGCAACGGGGTGGGCTGCTGGGATGGACCGCCGGGTTCGTACTGGCCGGTGCCGCGTTCGGCGGCGTCGCCCAGGGCATCGAGGCCCTGCTGGAGTCGAGCCCCGACACGATCGAGCTCCTGCGGCAGCTCGCGGGTGGCGGCGACCTCGTCGACGTGTTCCTGGCCGCCGAGTTCGGGATCCTCGGGCTGCTCGCGTCGGCGTTCGCGATCACGGCGACGCTGCGGTTGCGGTCGGAGGAGACCGACGGTCGGGCCGAGGTGGTGCTGTCCACCGCGGTCGGCAGGGTGCGCTGGGCGTCGAGCCATCTCCTCGTCGCGCTGCTCGGGCCCACCCTTGCCCTGCTGGGCGCGGGTGTCGCCGCGGGCCTGGTGCGCGGCGTGGCGGTCGGCGACGTCGCCGGGCAGGTGCCACGGCTCGTGGGCGGGGCGTTGGCGCAGGTGCCCGCGGTGTGGGTGCTGGCCGGTCTCGCGCTCGCCCTGTTCGGGGTGCTGCCGCAGTGGGTGGTCGGCGCCTGGGGCGTGCTGGTGACCTTCCTGTTGTTCGGGCAGTTCGGCCGGCTGCTGCAGTTGCCACAGTGGGTGCTGAACCTCTCGCCCTTCACGCACCTGCCGCGGACGCTCGACGGTGGCGCCATCGCTGTCGCACCCCTGCTGTGGCTGCTGGTGGTCGCCGCCGCTCTCGTGACCGTCGGGTTGGTCGGGTTCCGTCGACGGGACGTCGGCTGACGGTCGGCTGAAGGTCGGCGCGGCGCTCGTTCGGCCCGCGCCGGGCGTCAGCCGCCGCACACGGCGACCCGAGCCGGTGACAGGTCGGCGAGGGCAGGGACTGCCGGTGAGCTGCGCCGGGTCGACGGCTGCGGCGAGGGCCCGGTATCCGGCTGCGGAGAGATGCAGGCCGTCCCCCGAGTCGAACACCGATGCCAGCCGGGAGGGCCGCGCGGGGTCGGCGACGGCCGCAGCGAAGTCGAACACCCCCTCCGCGGGAGCGGGCCCCCGGTCCAGCACCCAGGCGTTGACGGCGTCGCGGGTGGCGATCGCCGCCGGGGTTCCGTGCGCACCCCGGCGCGACGGCGTGATCGTGGTGAGGCGGTTGCGGGAGATGCCGGCGTTCAGCACGGCCATCGTGGTCGGGCCGCCGGCGCCGGTCAGCTGTTCGGCGAGCGCGTCGGACCACCGCTCGTCGGCGTCCAGGCCGGCCCCGACCCCGTCGGTGATCGAGTCACCGATCGTGACGACGGCGTTGACCGGCCGCGGACACGGTGCCGACGACCAGCGGCGTCGTGCCGTAGGCGTTGGAGAGGCGGACCCGCACCTGCGATCCGGTGACCTGCGGTCCCGCGAGCATGCGCACCGTCGCCCCGGCGAGGTCCGGGTCGCCCGGACCGGGCTGGGCGGCGTCCTGCCAGGCGCCGACCCACCCCGGTGCGCACCCGTCGCCTGCCGGCACCGCGGGGACCCCGGGCCGCCGCGCCGACGGGACGCGGGGCCCGGACCCTGCGACCGACACCGGCTCGTCCACGCCCTGCTCCCTCGGTCGTCGTCGGCGTCCTCCACGGGTGCCGGACACGTGCGGGAACGTAGGCACCGCCGCCCTCGGGATCGCCACAACGCGCGGCGCACGAACGGGTGGTGGACCCGGGTCGCCCCAACGTCGCCCTCGGCGAGGTCGGCGGGAGGGGCCGGTCACCCCCTAGATGGTTGATTCCGTGAAGATCGTATGAGGGCGTGTCGCGGCCTCGCTGTCACGACGCCGGTCATCGGACAAGGATGCGCTGCCGCGGTGCGCCTGTCGTCGCAGGGACTGGATGGCCGGGGTG
>Ga0209591_10000116_pt1 | contig 100199 bp, 84 predicted proteins | sample MAT01_FD_187207 | JGI IMG/M metagenome (GOLD analysis project Ga0209591, IMG submission 187207) | Freshwater microbial communities from Lake Fryxell liftoff mats and glacier meltwater in Antarctica - MAT-01 (SPAdes) (version 2) | ecosystem: Environmental > Aquatic > Freshwater > Ice > Liftoff...
CGGCGCGGCTCGGCGCGACTCGGCGCGGCGCGGCGCGGCGACTCGGCGGCTCGGCGGCTCGGCGGCTCGGCGCGACTCGGCGACTCGGCGCGGCGAAGCGACACGGCGACTCGGCGCGGCGCGGCGACTCGGCGCGGCGCGGCGACTCGGCGCGGCGCGGCGACTCGGCGCGGCGCGGCGAAGCGAAGCGAAGCGGCGAAGCGAAGCGATCAGACGGCAGGTGAAGCGGGCTGGACGGCTCGAGCCGTCCCCGACCGTGCTCTTCTCTACGTGTCGCGACTCCGTGGCGTCGAGTGTGGCGCGGGCCGGCTCGCGCGCACCGCCGCCGCTTCGTCCGCGTCGACCTGCTCCTGCAAGCGCCGGATCTCGTCGAGCACGCCCGCGAACGAGCGCCCCAACGGCGTCAGCGCGTACGTGACGCGCAGGGGCGGACGTCGGCCTTCCACCGCGCGCACGGCGATGCCGAAGCGCTGGATCTTCGCCAGCCGCTCGTTCATCACCTTCGCGGAGAGCCCCGGGCAGGCACGCTGGATCGCGCTCGGCCGATCGGTGCCCTCGGCGATCAGGCGCAGGATGCGCAGCGACCACTTGCACCCGATGACGTCCTCGATCATCGCGGCGACGTCGCGCGGTCGTTCGAGCGCGCGGTTTTGGGGCGGCACCATCCCCGGCAGAGTACAAAACGGTGCGTTCTCGTCGCCATCCCGCACCTCGCCTAGGTTCGCTTCGTCTCGCGCAGTCCGCGAGCGTTGTCACGAAGTCACGAACGCGAGGATCTCCGATGAAGAGCAAGGCCGTTTTCTATCACGCTGGTTGCCCCGTCTGTGTCGAGGCGGAACGCACGGTGCTCGAAGCCGTCGACCGCGGTCGCTACGATGTCGAGGTCGTGCACTTGGGCCAGGACAAGCGGCGCGTCGCGGATGCCGAGCGACTCGGCATCCGTTCGGTGCCGGCTCTCACGCTCGATGGTCAGGTGTTCCACATCAACTTCGGTGCGGATCTGTCGGCGTTGAAGTGATCGGGTCGAAGTGATCGGGTCGGCGAGTGGAGCGACTCGCCATCCGTCAGCGAGAGCGCGCGAGAAATCACGGACTTTCGCGCGGATGAACGAGTGCGAATGAACGAGTGCGAATGAACGAGCCAGCCTCGTTCATTCGCTCTGGCCCCGCGTGGTCGGCGCGCTCACTGATTCAAAGACGGCGTTCGCAACCGGAACCCGTCCTCTTCCAACGGATGCGTCTCCGCGAGGGGCAGGCTCGCGCCGCGCAAGATGCGGCCGAATCCGTGGCGGGCGCGCAGCGCATCGAGCGCGGCATCGAGTCGTCGCTCGCGGTCCGCGCGCGCCTCGCGACCGTCTTCGTCGCCGAGATGACGTTGCCAACCGCTCGCCGGCTCGAGGCCGTCGAGCGTGAGGCCTACGCGTTTCACGAGCGCGCGTCGACGCGGCAACGCCGCGAGCAGTTCCCGCGCGCGCGCGAGCAATTCCGCCGTTCCATCCGTCGGCGGATCGAGCTTCACGCGCTTCTCCGCGAACGCCGGCTCGGGATCCGCGGCGCGCGCGATCGCGGCCGCCGTGCGCGTGTCGACGTGTTGGATCCGCACGACGAGCGTCCGCGCGCGAACGTGGTGAGAACGCAGCCGGTGCGCCGCGCGTTCGACGAGGTACGAGAGCATCGCCGCGACGATGTCACGCCGACTTTCCTCGGGCTCGAACGTGCCGTCGCGACGGATCGACTGCGGCGCGCGCTGCGTTCGCGTCCCGTCCGCGGCGAATTCGTAGCTCGGCTCGATTCTGTCGCGATCGACGCCGCGCGCGCGGTCGTGGAGGACGAGTCCATGCACGCCGAAGCTCGTGAAAAGCATCTCGCGCGACACGAGTGCCAGTTCACCGACGGTGCGGACGCCGAAGCGTTCGAGCATCCGGCCGGTCTTGTGCCCGCAACCGGGCAAGTGCGCGACCGGCACGTGCGCGAGGAAGGCGCGCTCGCTCCCGGCGAAGATCCACGCGACGGCGCCCGGTTTCGCGATTTTGCCCGCGAGCCGCGCCATCGTCCGCGACGAACCGATCCCGATCGTGACGGGCAGGCCGATCTCGGTGCGGATGCGCGCGCGCAAGTTCCCGGCGACGTCGATCGGGAGGCCGAGCGCCCGCTCCGTCCCGGTGAGGTCGGCGTAGAGATCGTCGATCGACGTGACTTCGATGCGCGGGGTCGTCTCGAGCACGAGGTCGACGACGCGCTCGCGCAACGCGTTCGCCGCGCGCGAATCGCCGCGCCGGAAGACGGCGTCGGGACAGAGCCGCGCCGCCTCCGCGAGCATCATCCCGGGTCGCACGCCGACGGCGCGCGCTTCGTAGGAGCACGACATGACGAGGTTCCTGTCGGTCGGCATTCCACCGACGACGACGGGCAGGCCGCGCAGCTCCGGATGGCACACGACTTCGACGGACGCGAGGAACGCGTCGATGTCGAGGTGCAGGATCACGGTCGGCGCGCTCACGTGTTCCAGGCTACCCGAACGGAACACTAACGGATCCGTTCGTTTCACAGCGACACCTGCGCGTGCAGGACGTCTCGATCGGACTCTCGGGTGACGAGTCGCTGCATCCACCGGGGTCTCGATCACGCGGGAGAACTCGTGGGGCACCACTACCACCGATCGAGTCCGACGAACCACGACTGCCGCGCGCACGTCACCGACGTCGAGTTCGCGCGGCGGCGCGGGGATCCACGAGTTCGGGAACTGACCCAGTTGGCTGGCGTTTTGTGCTTCGCGCGCACGGATCCCACCAGCGCTTGTGTCCCGCGGCTGCGCACAGGGCTCCCGCGCGGGGTGACACGAACGGCGCGGACGCCACGGACGAGTTCATCGCCTACGACGGCGTCATCGGGCTGCGCGAGGGCGCGACCGTCGACGGCGTGGTCCTCGGCACGAGCGTCGATGCGCTCTCGATCAACGACCTGAACCAAGTGGTCTACATCTGGAGCATCACCGGCGGCGAAGCGCTGTTCGTCGCGTGCGACGCGGCGGATCTCGCCGTCGGTGCGCGGAAGCGTCGTCGCTCCGGGCACGCGGACCTATCAGGTGTGCTATCGCAACGCTGCGGCGTTCTGCACGCCGTCGACGTTCAACCTGATCAACGGGTCGAGCGTGGACTGGTCGTAGTGACTTCTTCGGCTAGCGCCGCGGATGGCTGAGCTGATCGATGACGATGCCGATCGCGCCATGTCCGTCGATGTGGCGCGATCAGCATTGTGTCACCGCCCCTTTGGTTTCTTCGGTCGTGAGCTTGCCTTGCGCTTGCCTTCCTTCGTTTTCGAAGTGGCACTGGAAGTCACGGCCTTTGAATCATCCGGTGACCGTATGCGTGCCGCGAGAACCAGGATTGATCGCGCGGCGGCTTCGAGGACCCCATCCGATTTCTCTACGTCCAAGTTCTTGAGCAAGGAAGCGAGCGCGGCCGGTGCGCCCAACTGGCCCAGTGCCTCGGCGGCACTCGAGCGCACGTGCGCCTCGGGATCGCGCAGCGCGGCGAGCAGCGGTTCGAGCGCGGCCGGTGCGCCCAACTGGCCCAGTGCCTCGGCGGCACTCCAGCGCACGTGCGTCTCGGGATCGCGCAGCGCGCCGAGCAGCGGTTCGAGCGCGGCCGGTGCGCCCAACTGGCCCAGTGCCTCGGCGGCACTCCAGCGCACGCCCGTCTCGGGATCGCGCAGCGCGCCGAGCAGCGGTTCGAGCGCGGCCGGTGCGCCCAACTGGCCCAGTGCCTCGGCGGCACTCGAGCGCACGTCCGTCTCGGGATCACGCAGCGCGGCGAGCAGCGGTTCGAGCGCGGCCGGTGCGCCCAACTGGCCTAGTGCGCGAGCGGCACTCGAGCGCACGTGCGTCTCGGGATCGCGCAGCGCGGCGAGCAGCGGTTCGAGCGCGGCCGGTGCGCCCAACTGGCCCAGTGCCTGGGCGGCACTCGAGCGCACGCCCGTCTCGGGATCACGCAGCGCGGCGAGCAGCGGTTCGAGCGCGGCCGGTGCGCCCAACTGGCCCAGTGCCTCGGCGGCACTCCAGCGCACGCGCACCTCGGGATCGCGCAACGCGGCGAGCAGCGGTTCGAGCGCGGCCGGTGCGCCCAACTGGCCCAGTGCCTCGGCGGCACTCGAGCGCACGTGCGCCTCGGGATCGCGCAGTGCGACGAGCAGCGGTTCGAGCGCGGCCGGCGCTCCCATCTGGCCCAGTGCCTGGGCGGCGTTCGAGCGGACGCGCGTCTCGGGACCACGCAGTGCGGCGAGCAGCGGTTCGAGCGCGGTCGGCGCGCCCAACCGGCTCAGGGCCCAGGCGGCACTCCAGCGCACGCGTGCCTCGGGATCGCGCAGCGTGGCGAGCAGCGGTTCGAGCGCGGCCGGCGCGCCCAACCGGCCCAGGGCCCAGGCGGCACTCCAGCGCACGTGCGCCTCGGGATCGCGCAGTGCGGCGAGCAGCGGTTCGAGCGCGGTCGGCGCGCCCAACTGGCCCAGTGCCCGGGCGGCACTCCAGCGCACGTGCGCCTCGGGATCGCGCAGTGCGGCCAGCAGCGGTTCGAGCGCACGCAGATCGGCAAGCGCACTCAGTACTGCCAGTGCACTCAGCCGCTGGGAGACGGACTCCCATTTTCGCGTCTCCGCAAGCTTCTCGAGTATCCGTTCCGCGAGTCTGGTGCCGGAGGAACGCCCCAGTACTCGTGAGGCACTCTCTCGAAGCGCCTCGATATTCTCTTCCAGAAGCCAGGGCACGAGTTGGCACACGACTGCATCGACCGTCTTGGCTCCCACATTGGGTGCGTCGAGGCAGCAGCGCGCGGCCAGGATCACGTTCTTGTGAAGCCTCGTGACGAGCCACGGATGACGTCCGCCACTTTCGTTCAGCAGAGTCTCGATCACCTTCTCCGCCGCAACCACGCGCCCCTGCAGGATCGCCAGAGATCCGACACCAAGCAGGATCACTTCCTCCCAGCGCGCGTCGAACCAGTGCTTGCGCACGAAGGGGAGGAGTTCGTCGGTTGCGTTGAGGTGCGCTGCGGCGAAGTACTCCTGGAACGTCAGGTGGAGGAACCCGAGCAGCCCGGGGCCCCTTTCGACGAGCAGTTGCAGCTCGTCCTGAGCCTTGTGCAGGAACACCCGCGCCGATTCATCCGCGACTCCGCTTTCGATCCCGCTGGTCTGCTGGAGGGCCTTCGAAACTTGCGCTTCAACTTCCGCGCGCGGAGCGGCGCCTGCCCCGTGGTTCTCGTGCAACCAGTACGCGAGGCGGCCGAGCACGGGGATCGCTTCGGTGTCGAAGTCGACGCGTGATGAGTTCGGCTGTGCGTTCGCGACGAGTTGTCGCGCTTGACTCCACGTCTCGCACAGAGCGCGCGCCATGATCTCGTACACGCGGATGCGGTGCGAGGGGAGTTGCCCTTCGGCACGATGAACAAGCGCCAACGCCGAGAGCATGAAGGGGCTGCGCGAGAGGAGCGCGAGTCGAGGCTCTCGGCTCAGAGCGCCGGCGAGTCCATCGGCTTCTCGCTTTGCGTTCGGCCGATCGCGTTCGATCGCGTCGCCGTCGAGGTTCGACTCCCAAGCGCGGTAGGCACTGAACCACCCGCGCAAATAGAGCTTCACTTGCTCGTCGTCGAACGGTTGCACGATGAACTCGTTTCGCTGGGGCAGATCGATCCCCGTGAATCCGAATATCCGGCTCGTGACGACGAATCGGTTCTCGCGGTGGTTCGCAGCGAAACGCTCGATCCAGTTCGACATCTCGCCGCGTCGGTCCGTCGGTACCTCGTCGATGCCGTCGAGCAGCAATAGGCAGTTGCCCGACTTCAGTTCCTGCTCGAAGACGCTCTCGATCGCTTCAACCGTCAGGCCGGTTTCGGAAGTCCGGAAGTACTGGACGATCGCCGTGAGGAAGCTGGGGGCTGCTGCGCCCTGTTCGCGGAGCATGGCCTCGCGGATCTCGAATAGACGGCCGATCGACACGAGAACCGGGAACAGTCGTTCGTCCGCGCCGAGTCTCGAGCGGCATGCTGCGCGACCGTCGGCGGCCGTCAGTGCCAGCCAGCGGAGCAGCGTCGTCTTCCCGCTGCCGGGGTCTCCGAGGACGACGATGTGGCGTCGCTCGGCGAAGACTTCTCGGAAGGGACGGTGTGTGAGAGTCTCTCGATCGATCTGCCACGGCGCGTACTCGCTGTCGTGCCGCGTAGCCGATTCAGGCCGCTTCTCGGGGCTTCGTGGTAAGCGTCTCTCCTCGACTTCGAGCGGCGTGAAGACCTGGAAGAGATCGAGGCTCGGTGGTTCCTTGCGCGTGAGCCGCAGTCCGACGTAGCGGAGCCTTCGCACCTGCGGGTCGTCGAGGATGCGCAGGAACTGTGCGCGGTGCTTCTCGAACTTCTCTGCTGAAGAATCGAACTTGCTCGCGTCGCGCCGCGCTTGCGCGGCCTTCGGGTACACGTGCGCGGTCGTCCTGTCGCGGAAGGTCGTGCCGAGGAGCACGAAGCTGTCGCGCTCCCGCTTCGGAAGCGCGCGGAGCACATCGTCCGTGACAGCCAACGACTTCGAAGGCGTGTCGTGCTCGAGGTGTCCACACCGGTCGATCTCGGGGCTCGCGAGGCTGCCGCTTTCCCTCTCGAAGGCGACGCGGCCGCAATGAGCCGCCAGGCGCGCGTCGAAACCGCTCCTGGCGAGGAGTTCGAGGAGTTCGAGGCCGAGCAGTCCAGCCTTCATCGCTGCGGTAGTCGGTACATCGCGGGACCACGATCGACGCGAACCGTGCTCGCTCACGAAGAGCATGACCCCGTCGCCTTGCCAACTGAGCGGTTGAAGCGCATCGAAAGACTTCGCCACTCCCTCGACCAGGATGTGAAATTCCGCTCGTCGTTGAATCGCGATCTCGGCGGGCAGTTCGAAGTCGCCGCTCGATCCAACGCGATCGATCTTGACGAAGCCGAGTTCGACGAGACGACCCCGCTCGAGGCTCTCCCACCATGCAGCAGGGTCCGCGGTCTCGGTCATACGGCCCTTGGTTTCGTCCGCAGTGTCACAAGGAGGGACGGACCACGCTCTTCGATCTCGGGCTCGGGGAGGCCGCGCTCACGCATCAGACGCATGACCCGAGGCAGTCCGCTGCCGCGCTCGGTCATCAGACCACTCTTCGCCATGAAGCCCGCGATCAGGGGGTTTCGCTCGACGTGCACTCCGAGCCGAATTGCATCCACCGTGACCGAGTTCAGCAACTGCCCCGGGCTCGCGACCTCCACGCGATCATCGTAGACCGTGATCAGGATCTGACTCTTCACGGCGTAATCGCGATGCGCGACGGCATTGCGGACGACTTCGCGGATGGCTTCGATCGGCAGACTTGGTGTCGGGATCTCGGAGGCAAACCCGTCGATCCTCGAGGGTGATGGAAGGTGTCTGACGATGAACTCCTCCGCAGCGGTGATCTGGGCATCGAGCGTCCCACCGAAGTCCTTCCGGTCCGTGTACTCGAGCCCGACCTCGACCCCGGGGCTTCGCGCGCCGGAGATTCGGGCCCAGGGGATGAACTGCTGCGGATTGAGCCCGAAGCAGAGAAGCCCGAGGATCGAGGGGCCTTCCGGCGTGAGGATCTTCAACGTTGCCACGAGCCGTTGGAGTTCCTCGCGATCGGTAGGTGCCTCGTCGCCGTAGGCCTTTCTGTGGAACTCACGAAACCGAGCCAGATCCAAGTCCTCGAACCTGGTTCCTTGAACGGGGAACTCGTCGGGCACCAGCGCGGACGACGCAGCGGATTGAACCAGACGACGGATCTCGGCCGTCGTCGCAGCGCGCCGACTCGCGCCTCCACGTACGTAGTAGATGCCACGGTTCGTGCGGTACGGACGATCGGGGCTGAATCCAGTGACTTCTGTCACCAGCAGCATCTGCCCATCGTGATCGAGCTTTTCGTGTCGGCAAGCGATCGGGGGTTCGACGTTGTGCCGGCACGCGTTGTCCAGGAGCTGGAGGAGTTCGTCGGCCCGCTTGCGGTCTCCGATTCCCGAGACGGCGCCGTCATCCTCGATGCCGAGCCAGAGTCGGCCGCCCCCGCTGTTCGCCAGCGCGACGATCTCAGCTGCCAGGTCGTCTGCGGGGAGTAGGCCGCGTGCCACGGACTTGAACTCGTTGCCAGTGTCCTCTCCGCGTGCCAGCGTCTGCGCGACAATCTCGCGCGTCAGGGGTTGAAGGGGCATGGCAGTGGGCGTTCAGGCGGAGGTTTGTCGCCGAGGCGTTCCCCGGTGCTGTCGTCGATGCAGTGCGATCGAACCCGGATCTTAGCTACTACATCCATGCCTCCAAAACAGCGCGACCTCCGTCACCGGAGGTCGCGCTCGATCGTTGACCGCGGAGGTCGCGTCAGTTGCCCCAGAGCACCGACACACCGTTCGTCAGATTGAACGTGGAGCTCGTGCAGAAGCTCGCGGCATTGCGGTACCACGCTTGGTACGTGCGCGTGCTGCTCGCCGGGACGCTGCCGCGCACCGACACGGATTGGTCGCCGCCCTGCGGATAGCTCGCGACGCCGCTTGCCGACATCTTCGTGCCGAGGCGGATGATCGTTCCGCCCGCGCAGCGCAACCCGTCGCCGAACACTTGGCCCAAGCCGCCGCTCTGCGCGGTCGTGCCTTGGAAGAAGAGCACCGACACCGTCGCGGGCAGCCCTGAGGCGGTGAGGACGAGTGAGTCCGTCCCGACGCCGACCGTTCCCGATCCGGCGAGAACGCCGCTCGATCCCGTCGAGTTCGCGCAGCCCGCGCCGCTCGCGCCGACGTTGGCGCACGGACAGGCCGTGCCCGTGCCGTCGCCCGAGCAGAACGCGGCGATGCCGACGCAGTTCGGTAGCGTGATCGAGAAGTCGTCGATCGCGGCCTCGACGATCGAGCCGGAGCCCACGTCCTCGGCGACGAAGCGCACGCGCACCGTGCTCGTCGGAGTGACGAAGTCGGCGACTCGGAATTCGTGCCTGTACCAACCGCCCGAAGCCTGCGCGTGGCCGACTCCGAGCGTCTCGACGTTCACCCACGTCGTGCCGTTGTTCGTCACGTCGACGCGGAAGTTGTCGTCGATCGCGGTGTTGCCGTCGTTCACGTACCAACGCCAGTACCCGACCACCGGATTCGCGAACGCGGCCAGGTTGTAGTTCGCGGAGAGCAGCGTCGTGCGCCCGCCGTCGATGTCCGCCTCGCCGACGCTGCCGCCCACCGTGCCTTGGCCGGTGAACCAGCAATTCACGCCTGCTCCGGCCGTGTGGTCGTCCTCGGTCTGCTCGGCACTGCCGATCGGATTCGAGCGGACCCACAAGCCCGCGGTCGCGGTGTCGGTCGCCGTGTCGCGCGCGAAGCTCGCGGCGCTCGCCTCGAAGTCGCTCGACGTGAACGTCGTGGAACCGAGAGCGGCGATCGCCGTGTACGTCGAGCTGGGTGCGTTCTCGGGTGCCGTCCAGACGATGCCGTTCGTGCCGGTCGCCGAGACGTAGTAATTGACCGACGACCCGCACGCGATCGGGGGGAACTCCGCGCCGTAGAGATCGCCGCCGAGAGAGGTCAATGCGACCGGCGTGTAGGCGCCGCCCGTGCTCCAGTACAAGGTCGGCGTGCCCGCCTGCAGGATTCCCGCGGTGTTCTGCACGATCTGCACGATCGCCGCGTCACCGGCGGGGTTCAGTTCCGTCGGCGCACCTTGCGGGAACGCGAAGTCGATCTGCGGGTCGCCGACCCACCAGACGAAGAGCCCGCTCTCGAGGTCGGAGCCGATGACGACGCCGCTCGGGAAGTACGGGTAGTTGTTCCACAGGCCGTTGTAGCCCGTGCTGTCATCGGCCGGGAACGTGTCGAACCACGAGACGAGCGTCGGCGTCGTGACGCCGCTCGCCGTGTCGAAGACGCGCAGTCCACTGCGATAGTTCGCGTGGAAGACGCGCGAGTCCTTCGTGTAGAGGTTGTGGTCGACCGTGACGCCGTTCTGGTACTCGCCGACGTACGTCAGGACCGGGATCGGCTGGTTCAGGTTCGACGCGTTGAACACGCGCGTGAACGGACGGCCGTCGACCTCGTCGTTGTGGAAGAGGAACTGGCGGTCGGGCGACAGCCACGCTTGGTGCGAGTAGTTCGGTGAGCCGTACACGACGTGCAGCAAGTGCACGGGAGCCGCCGCGTTCGTGACGTCGACGATGTCGATCCCTGTGTCCGTGTAACCGCTGCCGAGTCCGCCGCAGCAGATGGCGAGCTCGCGCGGGCCGCCGCCTGGGCCCCCCGTCGGATACGTGACGACTTGAGCTTCGTGGACGTAGCGATCGGGCCACGCACCAAGGTACGTCGGGCTCGCGCCGCTGCCGTTCAGGTTGTAGATGCGCAGGCCGTTGCCGCCGCCGCCGGCGCGATAGAGACGCCCCGACGCCGTGTTGATCTCCAGCGTGTGCGTCGCCGTGCTGCCGCCCGTCGACACGGAGTTCGCGAGCGTGACGACGCCGCCGTCGACGTTCGCGAGATCGATGACCTGGATGCCGCCGCCGCCTTCGGAGCCCGCGTAGGCGTAGGTGCCGAACACGCGGATGTCGCGCCACAGGCTCGTCGGCCCGGCTATCTGTCCGACGATGACCGGGTTACCCGGCGAGGTTATCTCGACGACCGCCGTGCCGTTCGAGTGTCCGAAGAGCGCGTACTCGCGACCCGACGGCGACGTGTAACCGAAGCACGAGTTGCCGTTGCCGCCCGAGCCGACCCCGAAGTCCGACAACGGCATCCACGCGAGCAACGTCACGTTGCTCCGCGCGAACTGGTCACCGATCCCGAGCTGCGCTTGTCCGCCGCCCTGCGCGTGCTGTCGCTTCAGCGCATTGCGCCATCCCGGTCCTTGGTAGGCCGGACGCTTGTCGAGGATCTTCGGATCGCCGTCGTGGGCGAGCGCGAAGGGCGCCGCGACGAATGCGGCGAGGAGCGTTAGAGCGAAACGGCGGAGGTCGTGCATGGAGAGAGAGGGCCGGAAGGTTCTTCCGGTGCTGGGGCGAGTGCGAGCCCTACCGATAGATCGTGACCCGGCCACGGGGATCGGTCTACCGAAGTTCTGGGATCTCGGACTCCGACGGGCTCCGGAGCGCCCGGGTTCCCCGTCCCGCGCGAAGATCCCGTGAAAATCGCTTCCGGAGCGGCTCGCTCGCGCCGTCGAGAGGAGCAGCGCCTTGCGCTCGGGATGTGCCTCTCGAGTCCGAGAAGACCGCGCTGTGGTCGCGTTCGAGCCTACTCGTCTCGCCCCGCCCAAAGCGCGACATCGACGACGGTTCGCGCGACGGGCGGAAACGCCGCGGCGCGCAGTACACGGGTTTCGCCTTCGCGCTCGAGCCGCACTTCGACTTCCGCTCCGACGGGATCGGACCACGCAGCCTGAATCGCCGCATCGTCGGCGACGTCGCGTCCGTTCACCTCGCGCACCACATCGCCTTCGCGCAGGCCCATGCCGAAAGCATCGGAGCGCGTGTCGAGCGCGGTGATCCGCGTGCCGTCGAAGTTGGCGCGCAAGCGGCGTGGTTCGACGCTCAGTTCGAGGCCGACTTCGAGCCGGGCGAACTCGTGCGCGGGGTCGAAGCCGCCGGGCTCGGAGATCCAGCGCGCGACGCGCTCACGGGCTTCGCTCCCGAGGGCCTGTTCGACGTGCCCGAGGAAGTCCTCCAGCGTCGGCCCGTGTTCGTGCGAGTAGCGCGGATCGTTCACGAACTCGCGCAACCAGCCGTCGAGTCCGTCCGCGCGACCCGCGCGCCGCAGTTCGACGTCGAGCAGCGCCGCGACGAGCAATCCGCCGCCGTAGGTCGCGGAGTAGTGGTCGCCGCCCTCGAAGAAGCGCTCTCCACCCGCAGCGTGCAGCGCGACGTCGAGTTTCGGCGCGAGCACGGCCCACGCGTCGAGCTTCCGGCCCAGCTCTTCGCCGAACTGCTCCCAAGTGGTCAGCCCGAGTCGCGCCGGCACGACGTGCGCGAACCAGTCGGTGAATCCTTCGCCGACGAAACGCAGATCGTTCCCGTAGTCGAGCCGCGCAACGGCCCACAAGTGGTGGAACTCGTGCGCGACGAGGTGCGCGATCATCTCGCCCGCGATTCTGTTCGAGAGGTCGCCGCAGACTTGCAGCACCATCGCGCCGTCCTTGGGCGAGCCGGAGAACGTGAAACCGCTGACCGGTTTCGGCGCGACGAAGAGGAAGAGATAGCGCTCGCGCGGCACGAGACCGAAGAGCGCGAGTTCCGCGGCACAGATGCGCTCGATCGCAGGCGCCGCGAGTGCTTCGAGCGCCGGTTGCCCCGGCGCGAACGCGGCCTCGATGCTCATGCCGTCGAGTTGGATCCGCCGCGAGGTCCAGGCACCGACCGCGACGAGGTCGTCTTGCAGCGCGCGACGCGTGACCGGATCGAAGACGCCGGGTTCGATCTCGCGCCAGGGCGTGAGGACCGGCCAACCGGCGGGCGCGTCGAAGCGCACGCGCCACTCGGCCCCGGGACCCAACACGGGCGCGATCATGAACGCGCCGGTCATCAGCGTCGCGTGATCGGCCGCGATGTAGGGATGTCCGAACGAATCGCGCTCGACGACGTCGGCGCGATCGTGCGCGGTCAACGCGCTGGTCCACGTCACCGAGACGTCCGTCGCGCCCTTCGTCGCGAGCCTCCAGCGGAACGCGGACTCGTTCTCGACCGCGAGCGGATCACCTGCCTTGGTGCGCGCCGCGAGCGGTCGAGCGAGGAGCGGCGCGTCGAGCCCGAGGAACGAGTAGCTCTCGGGCAGGTTCAGTTCGATCACGTCGACCGCGGGGTCGAGACCCGTGATCCGCAGTTCGACGTCCAGGGCGCGCTCGCGCGGATCGAGCACGTGCACGCGGTATTCGGCGCGCGGCCTTCTCGCTTCGGCGCCCGCGTTCGGCAGTCCGCCGGCTGCGCACGCGTGGAGGATGGGCGCGAGGAGCAGGGCCGCGATCGGTGTGCGCATGGGGTGGCGGTACGCGCAAGCTGGTTCGCTCGTTGGCGTGCGTCAAGACGATCTCTGCCGACTCCGCACGAAGGTCTGCGGCGTGCAGCAAGGTCGCGGCCGAACGCTACACTTCGCCGCTTGGAAATCGTCCTCGTTCACCCCGAGATCCCGCACAACACGGGCTGCGCTGCGCGGCTCGCGGCCGGGCTCGGGCTGCGTCTCCACCTCGTCGAACCGCTTGGTTTCAGCCTCGAAGACCGCTATTTGAAGCGCGCGGGCCTCGACTACTGGCCGCTCGTCGATCTCGTCGTGCACCGCACGTGGTCGGCCGCGACCGAGGCGCTCGCGGCGGGTTCCGACCGACCCTTCGCCGAGCGGATGCGCCTGTTCAGCGCGCGCGGCGGCACCTCGCTCTTCGAAGTCGCGTTCGAGCCCGACGACGTGCTCGTCTTCGGCTCGGAGAGCCGCGGTCTGCCCGCGAAGCTCCTCGCGGACCATGCGGCGCAACGCGTCTACGTCCCGATCCAAAGCGGCGTGCGCAGCTTGAACCTCGCCAACGTGACGTGTCTCGGCGTTTACACGGCGCTCGTGCGCGCGGGCGTGCAGCTTCCCGAGAACGACGGTGCCTACGTCGCCCATCCGCGCGCAGCCGAGGACGTGAAGCCTTCGTCGCGCGTCGAGCGGATCGACGCGTGAACGCCGCGGATTCGTCGGTGGAAGCCCCGGGTTCCATCCCGCCGCGCAAACCGCGCGCGGAGGACGTTTTCACGCTCACGATCGACGCGTTCGACGCGCGCGGTCACGGACTCGCGAAGAGCGACGGCTACCGATTCCGTGTCCAACGCGCGGCCGTCGGATCCAGGGTGCGCGCTCGCGTCTTGCGCCGTCGTCGCGACGACGTCGAAGCGGTCGCGTTCGAAGTCCTGGACGCCGGGCCGCGTGCCGCCGTGCCGCGCTGTGCGCACTTCCGCGCGTGCGGCGGTTGCAGTTTCCAGGACCTCGCGTACGACGCGCAGCTCGAAGGGAAACACCGGCTGGTCGAGAACGTGCTCGAGTCCCGTGGACTGCTCGCGTCGGGCGTGCGCGTCGAGCCCGTGGTCGCGGCGCCCGAACTCTGGCGCTACCGCAACAAGATGGAGTTCACGTTCTCGAACCGCCGTTGGATCGCGCCGGACGAGCCCGCCGGCGTGGACGCCTCCTTCGCGCTCGGCATGCACGCCCTGGGCCTCTTCTCGAAGGTCGTCGACGTCCGCGCGTGCTCGATCCAGGCCGAAATCGCTGACAAAATCGTCGATGCGGCGCGCGCGATCGCGCTCGAACGCGGGATCTCGGCCTGGGACCTGAAAACTCACTCGGGGCTCTTGCGCCACATCGTCGTGCGTCGCGCCGAGCGCACGAACGAGGTCCTCGTGAACTTGGTCACGTCAGCCGACGCCGCCGACATCGTCGAGCCGTTCGCCGAGGAACTCACGCGCCGGGTGCCGGGCATCACGACGATCGTGCAGACCGTGAACGCGACCGCCGCGACGACGGCGGTCGGCGACCACGAGCGCGTCCTCTTCGGCCCCGGATCGATCACGGAGCAGATCCAAGGGCTCTCGTTCGGCATCTCGGCCGGTTCGTTCTTCCAGACGAACACGCTGGCGGCCGAGCGCATGTTCGCGGCCGTTCGCGAAGAGGCTGCGCTGGATCGCGAGCGCGTGGCGTGGGACCTCTACTGCGGCACGGGCACGATCGCGCTCGTGCTCGCCCGCGACGCGCGCGAGGTCGTCGGGTTCGAGCTCGTGGCCTCGGCCGTGCGCGACGCGCGCGCGAACGCGGCGCGCAACGGCATCACGAACGCGCGGTTCATCGAAGGCGACGTCCTGATCGGTCTCGCGGCGACTCGGGACGTACCCGCGCCCGACGTCTTGGTGCTCGACCCGCCCCGTGCCGGGCTGCATCCGCGCGTGGTGCCCGCGCTCCAGTCGTTGCCTGCGCGGAGGCTCGTCTACGTCTCGTGCAACCCGGCTGCCGCCGCCAACGACGCCGCGAACTTCGTCGCGGCCGGTTGGCGGCTCGTGCGCGTCCGACCTTTCGATCAGTTCCCGCACACGCCACATGTCGAGACCGTGCTCACGTTGGAGCGCGACCCGTGAGCAGCGCTCCGCGCGATGAAGCACCCCGCGACGAGGAGCGCCCGCCGCGCCGATTCGGTAGTCGCTGCGAGGACTGCGCGCACGTCCGCGCCATCCGGTCGGGGAAGGGCTCCGTGTTCCTGCTGTGCCGTCACGGCGTCGACGATCCGTCCTGGCCGAAGTATCCGCCGCAGCCCGTGATCCAGTGCCCGCGGTTCGAGGCCTACGTTCCGCCCCTGTGATCGGTGCAGGCGTTTTCGCGCGGCGCGCGTCATGCCGTTCCATGGCTCCTCGGCGATTGCTAGGTTCGCGAGTGATGAAGGAACTGCGAACAGTCCCCGGCAGCCTCCTCGCCGCCTCGCCAGCGTTGCGCGACGAGAACTTCATGCACACCGTCGTGCTGATGTGTGCGCACGATGAAGATGGCGCGCACGGCGTGGTGATCAATCGTCCGTCGCCCGTCACGCTCGACAAACTCATGCCCGCGCACGTACTGCTCGCGCGCCAACGTCACGTGATCCACGCGGGTGGGCCGGTCGGGCTCGACACGCTCCAGTTCTTGCACCGCGTGCCCGGGCGGATCGGCGGTGGGATCGAGCTCTCGGCGGGCATCCACTTGGGTGGCGACATCGACCAACTGGCGCAATTCCTCGATGAGCGTGGCGAAAGCGCCTCGGAGGACGTGCGGATGATCCTGGGCTATGCCGGGTGGGGTGCGGGACAGCTCGAGGCCGAACTCGGTGGCGGATCCTGGATCCCGGCCAGCGTCGATCCGGATTGGGTTTTCGCCGCGGACGCGCCGGGCATTTGGCGCCAAGTCGTGCGCTCGTTGGGGGAGGACGCCGCGGGTCTCGAGAACTTGCCGCCGGACTTGAGCTGGAATTAGGCCTCACGTTCGAGTGAGGTTGTAGGCCGTGGCGTCCCTTCCCATTCCGGGGCCGCCAAAAAACGGGAACGCTGCGATCGTGTGCTGCGCGGGGAGAGAACTTCGCCGCGACATGCCGTGCAAGCGACGTTTCCACCAGTGCGGTCCCGTTTCGTGCGGTCGTGGAATGGAAACTCAGAAGAACCCCAGTGAGGCGCTCCTCGATCTGCTCGTCGAGGAGGGTGTCGTTGCCCGAGCCGTCGCCGACTCCGTGCGCAATCGTCACCGCGACACGTGGGTTCCGATCGGGAAGATCATGCGCCAGCGCGGTGGGCTGACGATGGCACAGCTCGTGGATTTGCTGCAATTGCAGGCGAAAACCCCGGAACATCGGCTGGGTGAGATCGCGCTCGAGCGCGGGTACTGCTCCGCGATCCAACTCGAGGACGCGTTGCGCGTGCAGCGTGAACTGTCTCCGCACGTGCTCGACTTGCTGGCCGAGACCGAGGGCGTCGAACCGGCGCAGGTGTTGCGCGCGATCACGCGCTACGTGCGGGAACTCGAGTCGCGTCTCCACACGATCCCCAGGGCGCCATGACGCCCGACGCGCACTCGAGCGTCAGTTCGAGGCGCCGTTCGTGACGAGGCGTCGCGAAGTCATTTCGTCCGGGCCGTCGGCCCCGATCGGTTGGAGATGCGCGAGGTCGAGCACGCGCTCGACGAGCCGCACGCGTTCCTGCATCGCGAGCGACGCGACCGGGATGTAGGGGATGCGGAAGAGCTCGAGGAGCAGCTTCACCATCCCGTCGATGCGCACGACCTCTTCCCACTCGACGCCGGCGCGCACGCCGTCGGCGACGACGAGTTCTTTGTGCGGTCGCAGGAAGAAGACGATGCCGCCGCGCACGGACTCGAGGTATGTCGAGAGGCGCGGATCCGTCGCGATTTCGCCCAGGATCGTCGCGTGGTGTCCGGCGTACGCGAGGTTGCAGAAGGCACGGTCGGAAACGAACGATCCGGTCTGACGCGCTTCCGCTTCGATCTGGCGCTCGAACACTTGGCGCTGGTAGCGGTTCACGACGTCGACGTTCGAGCGCAGCGCGTCGAGCTGCGCTTCCATCTCCGCGAGGACGCCGCGCGCGACCTCCGAGATCATCGGCAACCCGTAGTGGTCGCGAACCCAACGGGCCAGGGTCGTCTTGCCGGTCGCGTGAGCGCCGACGAGGTAGATGCGGACGGCTTGCTGCATAGGGGGGGCTCCGGAGCGGGACACTACCCGTAGTGGCCCCATTCGTCGAGGGCGCGATTCGTAGTACCAGTCACCTTCACGAGTTGCGTCATGGAACGGCACGGCCGGTGCACGCACGATGGGCCCACCGAACCGCCTGGAGCCTGCCTTGAACGCTACGAATCCTGTCCCGACCGCCCCCGCGACACCCCGCAAACGGGGGGTCCTGGGCTTCCTCTTCAAGACCACCTTGGGCTGCGTCGCGTTCGCGGTGGGGAGCCTGGTGGTCCTCGTGCTGCTCCTGCCGACGATGCTCTCCGGGATCGTCGCGAGCGGCGTCGCGGATGCGTTCGACTCCGGGCGTCAAGGCCGGCTCGAGATCGGCTCGGCCAAGCTCGCTTGGTTCGGGGAGCAATCGCTGCGCGATGTGCGCTTGCTGGATCCGTCCGGGGCACAAGTCGCACGCGCGAGCGCGACGCTGCCTTCGCTGTGGAAGTTGGTCCGATCCGGCGGCACGCGTCTCGGCACGATCGTGGTCGACGTCGAGGCGGATCTCGCGGCTGATGACGCGGGCACGACGAACTTGCAGCGCGCCCTGGCTCCGCGGGACGGGCCATCGACTTCCAGAACCGATTCGAGCGACGGCGAGTCGGACTTCGACGTCGCCGAGTTCCTGCGCGACCTCGACGCCGACGTGCGCGTGAACTTGAAACGCCTCGCGTGGTCCGACGCCGACACGCGCCGCCTCGGCCGGCCGTTCGCGATCGAAGACGGCGTCGCGAGCGTCTCGGCCAAGCCCGGCTCGCCGCTCGTCCTGCTCGTCACCGGGCGCATCGCGGGCGAGCAGCCGGGCACGCTGCAGATCGATGCGACCGTGCACGGACCCGTCGACGTCTCGGCTCGGTGGCCGCTTGGTCGCACGGAAGCGAAGGGGCGCATCGAAGGGTTCAGCACGGCTCTCGTCGACGGACTCAGCGGTCTGTCGGGCGATCTCGTCGAAGTCCTCGGTCCCACGTTCGCGCTGCGTTTCGACGTCGATGCGCAGTCGGCCGAGCGCGGCGCCGCGAACCTCGAACTCGACGGCGTCAACGCCGACGTCGCGATCCACGCGCGCCTCGCGGACGGCGAGATCACGGGCGGCGAGCAACCGTTCCTCACGGCGACGACGCCGATGCCGCGCGGGATCCTGGAGCGCGTGCTGCGTGCGAAGTTGCCGCCCGATGCGACCGTCTCGTTCGCGGAGGCCGGGAAATCGTGGACGGTTCGCGTGCCGAAGCTCCGGATACCGCTGCCGGATCCGAGCGCGCGCGACCTCGCCAGCTTGCGCCCGACGCTCGAGAAGGCCGAACTAGACCTCGAGGTCGACCTTCCGGGATCGGTTCGGATCGAGACGGACGCTCTGCGCGCCGCGCAGGTAACGGCCGGGATCTCGGCGATGAAGCTCACGGCGCGTGCTGCTCCCGGTCAGCCGCTCGTCGCCCACTTCGAAGCCGCGCTCGACGCGGGTGCGCCCGGTCTCGTGCGCGTCGACGCGACGGTGCCCGACGCGTTCACACTGCTCGCGGGCGGACCGATCCCGCGCCTCGATCTGAAGGCCGAGGTCGATGGCCTTTCGACTCTCGCGCTCGGTGAACTCGCCGGTCAAGGTGCTCGCATCGCTTCCGCGATCGGACCGACGGTCCGCGTCGAAATCGAAGCACGGCAGGCCAACTTGGAAGGCGGCGACGTGCAGGTCCGAGTGAAGTCGGCCCAGCTCGACACGCACATCTTGGGGCGGATCGCGGAAGGAGTCCTCACCCTGGATCCCACGAGTCCGGCAGTGATCACGTGGACGCCGACTGCGGCGTTCGTCGCGGCCGAGATCGGTACCCGGCTGCCGGCTGGATCCGATTTCGAACTGGAAGGCGACGCGACGATCACGATTCCCGCGCTCTCCGTGCGGCTGCGCGCTGCTCGGACCACGGAGTTCGCGGGCGTGGACCTGCTCCTCGAATCCCTCCTTCTACGCGCGATCGTGACGTTGCCGAACGTCGCGTGGAGTTCGGCCGAAACTCTCGCGTCGAGCGAGCCCGTTCGATTGCGCGACGGACGACTCGAGCTCGCCCTCGCCGCGGGCGGGCCTCCCACGGTGAATTTCGTCGCCGGCATCGCTTTGAATACGAGTGCCAGCGCCACGGCGCTGCTCGCAATCGACGCTCGGCCACGTGAAACGCTCTCTCAACTCGCGCAGGGGACTTCTCCCTCGGGATCCGTAGCGCTGCAGATCACTGGGCTCGACACGAAGGCGATCGAGGGCGTTCTCGGACGAGGGGATCAGGTCGCACCGTTCTTCGGACCGAAGGTCGATGTCGATCTCCGCGTCGATGGTGCGTTGCCGACCTCGGGCTCCATCGATCTCGCTGTGCGAGGGTCGACAGGGCGCGTCGGCGCGAAGGGGCGCATCGAGGACGGCCGGTTCCTCGCGCAGGGCGAGGAAGGTCTCGACGCGGTGCTCCAAGTCACGCCTGAGCTGCTGCGCGCCCGACTAGGTCCTTCGCTGCCGGCCGGAACGCGCGTCGAACTCGCGAATGCGGGAAGCACGGGTGTCGCCACCACGTCGATCACGGTTGCCCTGCGCGATTTCGAGACGCCTCTCGACGCTCCGGACTTCGCGCGCCGTCTCGCGGCGACGAGCGCGAAGCTCGACGTCGCGCTCCCAGACCTCGTCTACGTGGACGCGGCGACCGAAGCGGCGCATCGGCCGGTCGTCGTGCGTGGCGCGCGCCTCACAACGGCGCTCTCGCCGAGCACGAAGCCCATGTTGCGCTTCATCGCTCAGGTCGAGGACACGCCGCCGGGGCGCATCGACGTGGACGTCACGGCGCTCGACCCCTTGGAGAAGCTCCAGGACGAAGACGCCTGGAAGAAGTTCCGCGCTTCCGCGCGCATCCACGCCGAGAACGTGCCCACGGCGATCGTCGACGCTTTGGCGGGACAGGACGGACTGCTCGTCGAGGCGCTGGGTCCGCGCCTGCTCGTCGACGTCCAGGCACCCGACATCGCGCTCGATCGCGGCGCGTTCACGGGGCGCTTCGAGAGCGGAGAGCACCGCGTTCTGCTAGCGGGCAAGTTCGAGGATGGCGCGCTCGTCGTCGAGAGTGCGGACGGTCTCGACGCGGACGTCGCGCTCGGCCCCCTCGTCATGGATCGCATCGTGGGCAAATTGCTGCCGATCCTCGGGAAGGCGAAGTTCCTCGCCAACGTGGGCGAGGAGCAGCTCACGAAGAGCGCTGACCTCGCACCGTTCCGGGTGAATTCGAGCGACGTGAATTTTGCGCTGGGCAGCGATCTCTCGAAACTTTCCGGGGTGTTCCGCATCGACCTCGGGACACTTTCGTTCCGCGGGCTCCCGATGTTGGATCAGCTCGGCCTGGCGCTCGACGCAGCCGAGGTGCGCTTGCCCGCGTTCACCGTCCCGATCCAGGACGGAGTCGCGCTGTACGACAAGCTGCCGATCCGGATCGCCGGTCGCGACGTCCTCTTCGACGGCTCGGTGCGCTTGACCGACGGCGAGATGACACTGGCGACGCAGTTGCCCTTGGCGCTGTTCGGCAAGAAGTTCGAGCGCGAGCTCGGGAAGATCCGTGAGTTCGTGCCTCTCGACACAGCGATCCCGATCGTGATCAGCGGGACTTGGAACAAGCCGCGCGTCGACTTCCAGAAGGGATTCGTGGAAGGTCTTATCGAGAAGGCGGCCGGGACGTTCCTGGAGGAGAAGGCCGGCGATCTGCTGGACGACCTGTTCGGCGGCAAGAAGAAGAAGAAAGAGAAGAAGGACGGCTGACGATCCGGCGCGATCAGACGGGCGGCAGCGTGCGTCCGACCTTCGCGCCCACGACTTCGGCCACGCGCAGCGCGAGCTCGTGCCCGTCTTTGTCGTCGACCCACGTACTGCGCGTCGCGTTCCAGTCGTAGTGCCAAGCGCGCGCGCCGGCGGCGAACCACATCTGGTTCACGGCGGTTTGGCGGTTCAGCACGAAACGCGCGCGATCCGGGAACTCCAGAGTCACGACGCCGTCCGTCGTCGCGGCCTCGACTTCGTCGGGGTCGAAGCCATCGCTCCAGCGCGCGACACGCGCGAGCATCGTGTCCGCGAGGTCGAGGTAGGTGCGGCGATCCACGCTGCGGAGCATACACCGATCCCCGCGTCGATCACTCCATCGCGGCGAACAGTCCGTCCTCGGACCACTCACCGATCCAACGCGGGACGAGGTCCGCGAGATCCGCGGCGGCGCCCGTGTGCGCGCTTTCAGCGGCCGCGATCGCGTCGGCGAGGCTCGATCGCTTGGCCAAAGCGTCCAGTAACGCGAACGCCGCGGGAGCGAGGTCGCGGCGCCACACGACGTCGTCCTTGCGCCAGACGAGGGTGTACGTTCGCGCTGGATCGAGCGACGGCAGATCCCCGTCGTTTCGCAGCGCACGAACGATCGCATTGGCGCTGTGGCGCAGATCCAGGAGCTCGAGCGCTGCAATCAGGCGCGGTCGCGGATCGGCGAGGACCTCGGGGGGAAGTGCGGCCATGTCCGCCGGCCTCAGCGCGCTTTCTCGCGGTGCATCGAACGTGCGCGTGATGGCGAGCTCGACCCGCGCGATGTCGGCGAGGAGTTCGCGGCGCTCGATGCCGTCCGCGCCCGCGATCCAGTCCGGGAAGTGCCGACCGAGCACGGACAATGTGAAGCTCTTCGACGGGTGCGCCGCCAGATAGCGTCGCGCGAGTTCGTGGAATGCCCCGCATCCCGCGAGTGCGCTCACCGCCGCGTAGTCGCTCGTGAGGACTTCTACGAGACGCGCGAGGTACGCATCGGCATAGATTCCGACGCGTTCGCTGGGCGTCAGGGTTCGCGAGGGCAGGACGTGGAGCTCTGCGTCCGCCGCACCGCGCTCCGCGTCCGCGAGACTCGTCGGATCGATTGCGAAGGGCAGGCTCGGGCGCACGACTGCGTTTTGGAACCAGCCCTGGAGTCGCGTCAGTTCAACCGCGGACACGAGCGGTCTCCTGCTTCGGGGCGCCGAGGAACTCACGCGCACGCAGCGCTTCGGCATGCACGACTTCGAACTCGGGAATGTCCTCGTCCCATTCGTAGAGGACCGCGCGCGGTCCCGTGCGCTCCAACGCGTGCCGCAGCAAGTCCCAGACTTCGTCGCGTGCGCAGCCCGTATGCGTGTCGAGCAAGTGCGTGCCCTTGTCCGTGTGTCCCGCGACGTGGAACTGGACGACACGCTCGGCCGGGATCGCGTCGATGTAGGCGTACGGATCGAAGTCGTGGTTCCGACTCGACACGAAGACGTTGTTCACGTCGAGGAGCAGTCCGCAGTCCGCCTCGGTGCTCATCCGCGCTATGAACTCGACCTCGCTCATCGTCGACTCGCGGAACTCGACGTAGGACGACGGATTCTCGAGGACCAGCGGACGACCGAGCACGTCTTGCACTTCCCGAATGCGCGCGACGACGTGACGAAGCGCTGCCTCGGTGTAGGGGATCGGCAGTAGATCGTGCACGTTGCGCCCGGCGACTCCGGTCCAGCAAACGTGGTCACTGATCCATTGCGGACGAACGCGCGCCGCGAGCTCCGCGACCTGCGCGAGGTACGCGCGATCGAGCGGGTCGGTGCTGCCGATCGACAGCGAAACACCGTGCAAAACGACAGGGTAGTGCGCGGCGACTTCTTCGAGCACGCGCAACGGTCGACCACCGGTCGCGAGGAAGTTCTCGGTGATGACTTCGAACCAATCGATGGCCGGTCTCTCGCTCAGAACGTGCCCGTAATGCTGCGTGCGCAGACCGATACCGATCCCGAGGAGCGGGAGGTCGAAGCGCGGTTTCAGCGGGGGGGCTCGCATGGTCTCGATGTGCGCTCGGTCGAAAGAGACCCGCTCGGGACCAGCGACGCGCGCCGTGCCGAGCAGGTCGCCCTCGTCCAAACTCTCAGTGCTTGACCGGAACGGCGCAACCGCCGTGGCCCTTGCACGAATTCTTGCCAGCGCAACCGTTGTCGCCGCTCTTGCAACCGCCCTGACCCTTGCAGGCGTTCTTGCCCTGGCAGGAATGGTGCGAGGCCGTGGCGCAACCGCCCATGCCCTTGCATGCGTTCTTGCCGGCACACGCGTTGGCGGCGGTCTTGCACGAACCTTGTCCCTTGCAGGCGTTCATGCCCTTGCAGGCGTGCTTGTCGGTCATCGACGCGCTCGTCGACGAATGATCAGCGTTCGAGCGGCAACCGGTGAGCGGCGCGCCGGCAGCGAGTGCGGCAATGGCAGCGGCGAGAAGGGGCGTGACGTTTTTCATGGGGGTTCTGTGGGTTCGATCTTGGAGCACGATTGGAAGTCAACCGTCGACCAGGAGCCTACGCAGAGAGCTCGGGGTCCGGGACGCGCAAATTCCGAGCCATTTTCGCCGATCGACGTTCTATTCGAGCCCCATGCCCGCCACGCCGTTTTCGTCGAATCCGAGGAGGTGACCGATCTCGTGATAGAGCGTCTTGCGGATCTCCTCCACGAGCTCGGCCTCGTCGCGCGAGGCGCGCTCCAGGTTGCGCTGGAACAAGAGGATCCGCGGGGGAAGTTCGGCCGTCGCGTCCTCACCGGCGTCGAGGCGCGAAATTCCGACGAACAGGCCGAGCAGGCCGGGCGGGGTACCAGCCGGGTCCGACGAGTCGATCATCCATTCGGAAGGGACGGATTCGACGAGCACTTCGACGTTCTCGAGCGGGTCGCGGAACTCCGGGGGCAACGCACCGATGGCGGCCGCGATCACGCGCTCGAAATCCTCCTGGGAGAAGCGCGGCGGGAGCGGCAGCGCGTCGGGATCGATCGCGTGACCTTCACGCAGCAAGGCGTCGGCACCGGCGAAATCACCCTGGATTTCATGCGCCAAAGAGAGTCGTTCGAGGACGCCGACCGTGCGCTCGATACGGCTGAGCTTCTCGAAGACGGTGCGCGCTTCGGCGATGCGCCATTCCGCGAGGAGGAGGCAGCCCTCGGCCCACAACCAGTCGGGATGGTCATCGACGTCGGCGGATTCCCGCACGCGAGCCAGCGCCGACCGCGCGCCGGCGAGATCGCACATCTCGGTTCGCGCAAGGGCCTCGGGAATCCAACGGTCCGGCCAGTCCGGATCCACGCCTTCGAGCTCGCGCAGAGCTTCCTCCGGGTCGCCTGCATCGATCGCGGTCCAGGCGCGGTCGAGGGCTTCGTCCTCGGGGCTCGGCGCCTCTTCTTCCCAGCCACTCCACGACGATCCGGTCTGCGTGCCTTGGTTCATGTCACAGGGCATTCTCGCTTCCCTGAGGCTCGGGAGCCACAAGAGCATGGAGACCTGACGCCGACGTGCCTAACCTCGTGGATGGGACTGGAGTCCTCTGCGCACGTCGATGATCTACCCCCCGTTCGCGCTGGCTTCGCTCGATCCCGAGGAGATCACGCGCCTACTCGTGGCGCTCGGAGTGCTCCTCGTCGCGGCGCGCGTGCTGGGCGAGCTCGCGCGCAAGTTGAATCAGCCGTCCGTCCTGGGTGAGCTCGCGGCGGGGGTGTTGCTCGGACCGGCGCTCTTCGGCCGCGTCCTCCCCGATGCGCACACGTGGATGTTCCCGAGCGAGGGGCCGACGCAAGTCGTCCTCGATGGCATCCGCCTGCTGGCGGTCACGCTGTTCCTGCTCGTGGCCGGCTTGGAGGTCGACTTCTCGCGCGTCTTGCGCCAAGGACGAGCGGCGACCTCGGTCGGCATCCTCGGCATCGCCGCGCCCTTTGCGATCGGCTTCGCGGCTGCGTGGTTGTTTCCGGAAGTCATCGGCTGGTCCGGCAGTGTCCCACGCGGCACGCACGCCTTGTTCTTCGCGACCGCGCTCTCGATCAGTGCGCTCCCGGTTATCGCGAAAACGCTGATCGACCTGCGTCTCTACCGCTCGGATTTCGGGATGGTCGTGATCGCGTCGGCGATCTTCAACGACCTGGTCGGGTGGATGGTGTTCGCCGTCATCCTCGGAATGGTCGGCGCGCACGGTTCACCCGACGCGTTGATCGGTGTGGTCGTGTCGATCGTCGCGTTCACCATCTTCATCCTCACCGTGGGGCGCTGGGCGATCCATCGGGTGTTGCCGTGGGTCCAAGCGCACACGTCGTGGCCCAGCGGCGTCCTCGTGTTCGCGATCGCGCTCGCTCTGTTCGGGGGCGCGTTGACCGAAAAGGCCGGCTTGCACGCGATTTTCGGCGCGTTCCTGACGGGCGTGGCGCTCGGGGACTCGTCGCACTTGCGCGAGCGCACGCGCACGACGATCCGCGAGTTCGTGTCGAGCTTCTTCGCGCCGCTCTTCTTCGCCGGTATCGGCGTGAGCATCGATTTCGCCGCCAACTTCGATCTCGTCCTGTGCACGGTCGTCATGCTGATCGCCTGCATCGGGAAGATCGGCGGCGCGGCGCTCGGAGCGCGGCTCGCCGGCATGGTCCCGCGCGAGTCCTGGGCGATCGGCTTCGCGATGAACGCGCGCGGCAGTATGGAAATCGTTCTCGGCCTCTCGGCGTTGAAGTACGAAATCATCGACGAGCGCATGTTCGTCGCGCTGGTCGTCATGGCGCTGCTGACTTCCGTGATGAGCGGACCGTTCATCCAGCGCGTGCTCGGTCGCCGCCGCCCCGCGCGTTTCGCGCAGCTTCTCTCCCGGAAAGCATTCGTGCAGCGCCTCGCGGGCCCCGATCGCCGGGGAGTCGTGCACGAGCTGTCGCAGGCGTTGGGTCGCGCGTCCGGCCTCGATCCGACCCGCATCGAAGAAGCCGTGTGGGCGCGCGAACGCATCGGCACGACCGCGATCGGCGACGGCATCGCGATCCCACACGCGCGACTCGAGGGCCTGGCTGAACCGCTCGTCGCCTTCGGACTCTCACCGCAAGGCGTCGACTTCGACGCTCCGGACGGCCACGCCGCGCGCCTCGTGTTCTTGATCCTGACTCCCGCCGATCGACCCGGCGCGCAGCTCGAGATCCTGGCCGACATCAGCCGCACGCTGAAGGACCTCGACGTGCGCTCGAAGCTGGTCGAGGTCACGAACTGGACCGAGCTCCTCGCCGCCCTGCGCGCCGACGTCGACGCGCGCTGACGAGCATCGACGAGCATCGACGAGCGGACCAGCAGTCCCGCGTCGTGGGCCGACTCGCCGTGCGAGCGAGAGGGCCTGGCGCGCAGCGCGCAGCGCGTACTGACGCGTGCGAAACGTAGAGCCGCGTGAAGGGTAGCCGGTACCATCCTGTCCGTGACGAAGCCGCGCGAGCCCGTAGATGCATCCATGGAGCCATCGTCGAACCGCTGCAGACGATCCCAAGAATCCGACCTTGCGTGAAGAGCGGCGATCGACATCTCGCGGTGCAGCACGTTCGCGAGGACTCGAAGTGTTAGCTCGCGACACTCGCCTCGCCACACCCCTCCCCGATGCCATTCTGGACACATGGAGTCACTCGAACTTCTCCATCTGAATCTGACGACGCCGATGGTGCTGGGCTTCGCGCTCGGCGTCTTCGCCGCTCTCGTCAAGGGCGACGTGAAGCTCCCCGATGCCGTTCATTCCGCGCTCAGTGCGTACTTGTTGTTCGCGATCGGACTGAAAGGCGGGGCGGAACTCTCGAACACGACGATCGGCGCGATCTTCTTACCGGCGATGGCCACGCTGCTCGTGGGGGTGGCTGTTCCGATCCAGAGCTACGCGGTGTTGCGCAAGCTGGGCAAGCTCGGCATCTCGGACGCAGCCGCCATCGCTGCCCACTATGGTTCGGTGTCGATCGTCACGTTCACGGCCGCCGGCGTGTATCTCGACGCGCAAGACACGACCTACGAGGGCTACATGAGCGCGCTGGTCGCGTTCCTCGAAGTGCCTGGCATCTTGGTCGCGATCTTGATCGCGCGAGTCGCATCGAAAAGCGGTGCGACGATCCGCGAATCACTCCACGAGGTCTTGACCGGGAAAAGCAACATGTTGCTGGTCGGCGGAGTCGTGATCGGACTCGTCGCCGGCGCGGAGGGCGTGGCCTCCGTCGCGCCGTTCTTCGTCGATCCGTTTCGCGGCGTGCTGACTCTGTTCCTGATCGACATGGGCGTGGTCGCCGCAGGACGACTGCGTGACTTGCGACGCGTCGGGTGGTTCTTGGTCGGCTTCGCCATCGTCGCACCGATCATCAACGGCGCCCTCGGTGCTGCGATCGGAACGGCCGCCGGGCTTTCGCTGGGCGGCGCGACCATCTTCGCGACCATGGTGGCCAGCGCCTCGTACATCGCGGCTCCGGTCGCCGTGCGCATCGCACTGCCCGACGCCAACCCGGCCTTCTATTTGACGTCCTCCCTTGCAATCACCTTTCCCTTCAACCTGACGATCGGGATACCGCTCTACCATGCAATCGCAAAGTGGATCCACGCCTGAGAACGAAGTGCAGACGGTCGAACTCGAGCGCGTGACGATCGTGGCCGAGTCGGTCCTCGAGTCACGCCTGATCACGCTGATCCGCCAGGTCGGAGCCCGCGGATGGACGCTGACCGAGGTTCGCGGCGAAGGATCACGGGGCGTCCGGGCCAGCGAATGGGAAGGCAACGTGAAGATCGAAACGTTGGTGCCGAAGGCCATCGCCGATCGACTGCTCGCTGCGCTCGCTCGCGACTATTTTCCTCTGTATGCCGTCGTCGCTTACGCCGATCGTGTACGGGTCGTTCGGGGCGAAAAGTACAGTTGAACGCGGGGCCGGCAATGCCCAGCGCAGGCGCGCTCGAACAGCCCACGACCCTACGGCCCGGTTTTTCGCCGCGCTCTGCCCTTGGCCCACGAGCAGATCGGGCACGTGCTCATGTCGTGGCGCAACGCGGGGCAATGCTGGCGGCCGAACAAGATGATCTTCAAGTGCATCGGGATCCACGTGTCGCGCGGGAACACGGCCTTGAGGTCGGCCTCGGTGCGCTCGACCGTGCTGCCGTCGGAGAGTCCCCAGCGCGCGGCGAGTCGATGGATGTGCGTGTCGACGGCGAAGGCCGGGACGCCGAACGCTTGGGCCATGACGACGCTCGCGGTCTTGTGACCGACTCCCGGTAGCGCCTCCAGTTCCTCGAACGTGCGCGGCACTGCGCCGCCGTGCCGTTCGACGATCAGCTTCGAGAGGTTCGACACGTTCTTGGCCTTCATCGGCGCCAAACCGCACGTCCGGATGAACGCGTGGATGTCCGCGACCTCGAGGCGCGACATCGCCGCGGCATCCGGAGCGCGCGCGAACAGCGCCGGCGTGACCAAGTTCACGCGCGCATCGGTCGTCTGCGCCGACAGGACGACCGCGACGAGCAACGTGAACGCATTCACGTGATCGAGCGGGATCGGCGGATCCAAAAACAGCTCGTCCAGGATCCCGCGGATCCGCTGGGCCTTCTCGTCGCGCTTCACGTCCGTAGGATACGCAGGTCATGGACGTCGCGGAACGCATCGAGGACTTCTTGGCGGGAACCACCTACGCCGTGGTCGGCGCGTCGAAGGACCGCGCGAAGTACGGCAACAAGGTTCTGCGCTGTTACTTGCAACACGGCCGACGTGCGATCCCGGTGCATCCGCGTGAAGCGGAGGTCGAAGGTCAGCCGACCGTTCCGGATCTCTTCGCGCTGAAGGAGCCGGTGCACGGGATTTCCGTGATCACTCCGCCCGAGATCACCGAACGCATCGTCGAGGACGCGGCCGCTTGCGGCATCGTGCGCTTGTGGATGCAGCCGGGCGCGGAGAGCCCGCGCGCGCTCGAACGTGCGCGCGATCTCGGCCTCGCGGTCATCGCCGGCGGACCGTGCCTCCTCGTGGTGCTCGGTTTCCGCGAGAACGCGAGTCCGGAGCTATGACGTCCGCGTTCGCGCGTATCCGTTCACGAGATCGACGAGGTGAGGCCCCGTCGCCGAAGTCACGACCGGCGCTGCTTCCTCGGTGATCGCGATCGCACGCAGGTCATCGACGCCCTCGAAGAAGTGAATTGGGACGCGCGCCTCGCCGCGCTCGTCCACGCGGAACGCTCCGGCGAGCTCCGGTGCGCCCCCGACCTTCGCGAACCACAGGTGATACAGGCGTTCTTGCGCGAGCGGCGCCTGCCCGGCGGCGACGAGTTCACCACGCCCGTCCTACGCTTCGACGAACACACGCGCGTGGGCGTCCGAATCGCCGTTGGGTGCGAGCGCGGACGTGCGACCCGCTGCCAGGCCGAGTAACGACTCGAGCCCCTCGCCTAGCGCTCCGCGCAAATCCAGGTTCCAAGTGAGCAGTCCGGCGACCGCTGCGAGGTTCGCAGCGAGCGCGAGCGTCAGCGCGAGCCCACTCGAACGCTGCGGAGACGACGGTTCACACGAACTCGATCGCGCCACCGCGCGCAGCCCGCCGCCCACACCGATCTTCGCGAGCACCGCCTCACGCACCTCGGCCATCGCGCCACCCACGAACGGTTCCTGCCGGGCGGATCGCGGCATCGGAGTCGGTTTCACCAGCCGACGACGGTGATCTCGCCGGGCCGCAGGACGAGCGCGCGCGGCATGCCTGGCCGCACTTCGCCATGGAAGACGATGGTGCGCGCCGTTTCCGCGACCGCGAAGACGGGAGTCGCGCCTTCGGTGAGCGGGACTCGGGTCGAGGTCATCGTCCCACCGGAGTGGAACAGGACGAGCGACAGACTCGATCCGCTCGCGTCCAGGACTTCGACGGCGTCGATACTCGCGTTCGGCGGAACGCCTTCGACGCGCAGGTGGCAACGGCGCGCGGCCGTGATGCGGACGATCTCGCCGTCCACGTGCGCTCCGAGTTCGTACGAGGCCGGGAGCACGAGATCGCCGTCGACGTCGAGCTTCGAGGACGAGCGCGGCGCGTTCGCGAGCGCGAAGCGCCCGTCCGGATCCGTCGTGACACCCTCCGAGTGCTCCATCGTGTAACCCCACTTCGTGCGGTACACGATCAGGGCCGCGCGCACCCGAACGCCAGCGATCCCACTGCCGTCGTGCGCGACCACGACGCCCTCGAGCCGCGCGAAGCGCGCATCGGCCGGCACGACGATGCGGACGTTGCGCGAGCCCGATGCGATCGAGTCGGACTCGACGCGCACGAGCTCCTCGGCCGAGTGGGCTTGGAGCCGATACGCGCGATCCTGCAAGCCCTCGAGGCGAAACGTTCCGTCCTCACCGGACGTCGCGCGCACAGATTCACCGATCGCCAGCGCTTCGACGCACTCGGGGGGGATGTGTCCGTCACGGATCAGGGTCGGATCGACGGGCTGGACGATCCAGCCCTTCTTCGGTCGACCCTCGTGATCGACGACGCGGCCCTCGATCGCGAGCGGAGGTGGGCCGAGCACGAGCCGTTGCTCCGGCAGCGGCCCCGGGCTCGAGTTGACCGTCGTCGTGAAATCAGGCTGGATCGCGGCCTGGAATCCGCGTTTCCCCGCCACGAGGGGCAGCGGATCCGAGGGCTCCTGCTCCAGCGCGAGCACGAATCGACCTTCGACATCCGTCGTGGTCGAATCCTCGCCGAAGCGCACGGTCGCGTTCGCGGCCGGCGTGGAGTCGGGATGGACCACGGAACCGCGGATCGTGCGCTGTCCGCGCACGATCCGAGCGGCGAGAGTGATCGAGAGATCGTCTCGACTCGCGGTCGGAGCACCGATCGAAGCACTCTCGAACTCAGGCTTCGAGACGAGGAGCGTCGCGCGAGGCAGGCTCGGGATCACGAACTCGAACGCGCCCCGCGAATCCGTCCGCGCGTTCGTCGCGCGCGGATGGCGGGCGTGATCGAGCGGTTCCGGGAACGACGCGAAGGATGCCGCCGGAGTTTTCAGCACCAGCTCCGCGCCTTCGACGCCGACGCCGGTCGAGTCCTGGACGCGACCCGCGATCCGGATCGCGGGCGCCACGAGGACGAGGACGACTCGACGACCGTTCCGGTCGAGAGGCTCCGTGTCGAACAGCGTACTCCAACGCGGATCGACGACGACGAGTTCGATGTCCGCGTCCGCGAGCGGGAACGAGCCGTCGCCGCCGCTCGTCGCGATCGGCGACTGCGGATCGTGTCGAGGCGCGATCGCGACGCCGGGCACCGGCTGACCCTCGAGGTCGAGGACGAGTCCGTACGAAGTCTGACTCCGCCCGGCATCGATCCCCGCTGGGGCCTGAGTTTCCGACGCGCGCTCGGTCTCGGTGCGTCGTTGCTCGCCGGCGCTCGCGAGGACGAGATCCTCGAGATCGGCGCGAGCCGTCGTCTCGGTCGCATCCGGCAGCAGGGCGGCGACGACGCCGTGCTCGCGCGCGGCCTCGTCGATGGAACTCGGCATCCACGTGAGGAAGGCACCGAGGACCAGCGCGAAGACGACGCTCGCGGCGAGGACGGCGCGTCGCCTCATCACGACGGGGAACCCTCCGCGACCGCGACCGCCGCGGCGATCCCCGCGTCGTGCGTGATCGCGATGTGGATCGACGCGATGCCTTTCGCGCGCGCGATCTCGCTCGCGCGACCGTGCAAAACGCAACGCGGCGCCGAACCCCGCTCGCGCACGACTTCGATGTCGATCCAGCGCACGCCGCGCGCCCAACCGGTTCCGAGCACCTTCATCACGGCCTCCTTGACTGCGAAACGACCGGCGTAGCTCTGGAAACGCTCTTTCTTCGCTTCGCAGTACTGGCGCTCACCGTCCGTGAAGAGACGGGCGAGCAAGCGCTCACCGCGACGCCCGTGCGCCGCTTCCAGCCGGTCGATCCGCGTCAGATCCAGACCTACCGCGACGACGGCCATGGGTCACGGCTTCTGGAGGAGGTTTCGCAATGCCGGCTCGAGTTGCGGCCATTGGAAGGCGAATCCCGCCGCGAGCGTGCGCTCCGGGATCGTGCGTTGGCTCGCTGTCAGGACCGGCGCGACTTCGCCCAACGCTATTCGCAGCGCGATCGGTGGAACGGGCAAGAACGCGGGGCGCGACAACACACGGCCCAGTGTCGCCGCATATTCCTTGTTCCGCACGATACCCGGCGCTGTGCCGTTGAATGCTCCGGACGCGTTCTCGCGATCGAGCGCGTGGAGGATGAATCCGCACAGATCGTCCACGTGGATCCAGGGGAACCAAGCGCGGCCGAATCCGAACGGGCCGCCGAGACCGAGCCGGAAGATCGGCAGCATCTGTGCCAGCGCACCACCGTTTCGTCCGAGGACGAGACCGATCCGAACCGTTGCGACGCGCACGCCGAGCGTCGCCGCGCGCTGTGCTTCCGCTTCCCAATCGACGCACAACTGCGCCAGGAATCCCTCTGCGGGTGCGGCGCTCTCGGGCAGTGCCTGTTCTCCGCGATCGCCGTAGTAGCCGACCGCCGACGCGGACACGAGGACGCGCGGTCGCGTCTTCGCTGTCGCGAACGCGTCGACGAGCCGTCGCGTCAGATCGATGCGGCTCGCGCGCAGTTCGGCCTTGTAGGCCTCGTTCCAACGTCGATCGAGCACGCCCGCGCCCGCGAGGTTCACCACGAGGTCGAAGCGTGAGACGTCGACGGGCCAACGTTCGTAGCGAACTCCCGTGCGCGCTGTTCGCGCCGACTCGGGCGAGCGCGTGAGTACCGTGACCAAATCGCCGCGCGCGGTCAGGCGATCCTGAAGGAGGCTGCCGACGAACCCTGTCCCGCCCGTGACGAGGACGTTCACCGGGCGGCCTCAATGGCGAGCAGCGGATCACCGCGTCGCACGTCGGCGCCGTCGGCGGCGAGCACGACCAGGACGCGCGCTTCCGCGGGCAAACCGCCCGCTGCGCGATAGGTCACGTGCCCGAACGTTTTCATGACCTCGAGCAGACCGATCGGAGATCCCTCGCGAATCACGGCGCCAACCGCGACGAATGCAGGTTCGCTCGGCGCGGGCTTGTGCCAGAAACGACCGCTCGTCGTCGCGCGCACGACGAGTCCGCCGGGCGTCGCCGTCGCAGCGGCCGCCGTAGCCGCGGCCGCCGTAGCCGCGGCCGCCGTCGCGGCGGACGCCGTCGAACCCGTACCGCGGACCTCCTCGATCTCGAGCACGACGTCCCCGAAACCGAGTGGATGGTGCCTGCGTTCAGGCGCCTCCGTCGCGACGCGACCTTCGACACCTGCGGGCACGACGAGCGCGCGTCGCACGCCGAGTTGCGTGAGCACACCGACGATCGTGCCCGGCGTCACGATCGCTCCGCGCTCGAGGCCCGAGGTGTAGACCCCGACCTCGGGCGCGCGGAGTGTCACGCGCAAGCCGTCACGTTCCGCCCGCAATTCAAGCCGCTCGCGCATCGCGTGGGTGCCGACCCGATCAGTTCTCGAACTGCTGGGCGCGGATGTTCGCGCGACGCTCTTCGGCGGCCTGGATCTCCGCGTCCGTGATCTCGCGGAAGCTGGGCGTCCAACGACCGTCGACGTTCTCGAGGCTCGAGACGTACGAGCGACCTGCGCGCACGTCCACCTCGACGTTCGTCTCGCCCGTCGGACCGGCCCCACCCTGTTCCGTGATGCGGTAGAGGACGGTCAGGACGTGATGGCCCGGCGTGAGCTCGACCGAGACCGGGTAGCCCTTGCCCCAACCCCGGAACGTGTTCACGCCGTCGATCGCGGTGATCGAGAGGTCGCGCTCGACGCCGAACATCACGGTCGTCTCGGAGAGCCCGAAGACGGTCGCCTTGTTCTCGGTCGGAACGTCGAGCTTCAGCTTGTCGTTCTGCGTGATGCACGCGCTCGCGCCGAACGCCGTGATCGCAAGTAGCAGGATCCAATTCATCTTCATGTTGCTGCCCCAGAAGTCGCTATTCCCTGTCCACCCGGTCCGTCGAGCGCCGCGAGGTCGAAGAGCGACCAGATACGCGGGTTCTTCACGGTTCGGTAGCCGATCGCTTGGTAGCTCGTCTCGGCGAACAACGAGAGCCAGTCGCGCAGCTCGTGGAGCGGGACGATCTCGTCCGTGTCCATCTGAGCCGCGGCTTTGTACGGGTCCATGTCGCCTTCGATGCGCGCTTCCGTGTCGCGCATGCCGGCTTCGACCTTCGCGCGCTCCTCGGGATCGCTCGCCGCGATCTGGAAGTCGGCGTCGAGCTTCGTGCGGAATGCCGCGATCGCGAGCGTGCGCCCTTCCATCACAGAAAGACGGGAAATCGTGGTCGAAAGCTGCACGACGGGCTCGTAGGGGAGTCCGCTCAGTGCGTAATAGCCTGCGCCCGAAGCCTTGCGCAACAGCACCGTGAACATGGGCACGCGGTTCGTGCTGTTGGCGTAGATCAAGCTCGATCCGTACCCGAGCAGGCCGAGACGCTCGGCCTCGATGCCGATGTCGAAGCCCGACACGTCCTGCAGCCACACGATCGGGATGCCGTCGGCTTCGCACGCGCGGCTGAACGCCGCGACCTTCGCGATGCCTTCGCGGTACAGGATGCCGGCCGGCTTCTTGGCGCCCTTGTGTTCAGGATCGTCGATGATGCCTTGACGGTTCGCGACGAAGCCGACGTAGAGACCGGCGACGCGGCCGACGCCGACCATCATCTCGAGCCCGCGCTCGGGCCACAGCTCCCAGAAGAGACTGTGATCGACGAGACGCGCGACGACTTCGTCGGCGACGTACGTGTGGCGGTGGTCGGGCGGGAAGAATCCATCGAGCTCCAGCGTGGGATGATGCGGCTCGGCCGCATCCGCACCGCCGCGGTAGTAGTCGGCGCCGCTCGACGGCAAGCGCGCGATCTCCGCGCGAATCAGCACCAGCGCCGCCTCGTCGTCGGGCACGCGCACGTCCGCGCAACCGGAGATGCCGACATGCACCTCGGGCCCGCCGATGTCGAGGCTCGAGAGCGATTGACTCTTCGCGCCCTGGATCAACGCCGCGCCGGCGATGACCATGTACGCGCTCTCGGTCATCACGACGCGGTCGCTGATGATCGGCATGTAGCCGCCGCCCGCGATGCAGTCGCCGAAGACGCCCGCGATCTGCGGGACGCCGGCCGCGCTGAGCAGCGCGTTCTTCTGGAAGATGTGGCCCGCGCCGGTGAGCCCGGGGAACGACTGCGATTGCTCCGGCAGATACAAGCCCGAGCAATCGACGAGGTAGACGACGGGCAATCGCAGACGCAGCGCCATCTCCTGCGCGCGCTGGATCTTCTCCGGCGTGCGCGGCCACCACGATCCCGACGCGACCGTGTTGTCGTTCGCGATGACGATCGTCCAACGGTCGTGGATGCGCACGAACGACGTGATGACACCCGCGGCGGGGGATTCGAGCTTCCCGAACTTGCGTCCGTGGTTGACGAACGTGCCGACCTCGAACGTCTTCGTGCCGACATCCTTCAGCCGATCGACGCGCTCGCGACCCGAGAGCTTCTTCTTCTGGTGGACGCGCGCGAGGTATTCGGGCCCCCAACCGTCCGCGACCTTCGCGCGACGCTCCGCGAGCACGCCGTCGCGCTCGCGCATCGCCGCGCGATTCTTCGCGAACGACGCGTCGTCGAGGAACGCATCGCGCGGGCGACCGATGGGGCTGAGAGGAACTTTGGCCATGACGTCGGGGACGCCGGAGTGTGTTGGTTTTCGGCGATCGATTCCACGGGGTCATCGCGCGGTTTTCGTGGGTCGGTGAGCGCGGCATGAGACGGACTGCCGCGCCCGACCTCGTCCGCATCCGCTGAGGGGGTCCCTGCCGAAGCGCTCCACGAAGAGGAACCCGCCGCGCGAGTTCGATGTCGTCATCCACCGCGACGCCGACGGATGACTGGTTGGTTCGGTCCCTTTCCTGCGCGACTGCCGCACGCAGGCGCGGTCGCAGGCGACCTTCTCGAGCGGATCCGCAAACCCACTCAGGGTCCCTCGATGCCGGGGAAGTCCGGACGGTCCAGCTCGCGTTCGTCGGTGCGCAGCGCATCCGGATCGCCGGATGAGCCGGACGCGTCGACTCACGGGGGGCCGGGCCTCCCGCGCGGGCCTGTCACACGATCGGGACGCCGGCGGTTCGCGGAGCCGATGATGCACGCGGCCCCCAAGCACCCTCGGGTCGCCCCTGCCGGTCCAGGTGGAGAGGCGTGCATTCTGGATACTGGTGAACGGCCTCGAAGGCCCGGGCTTGGACCCGTACCGTCCGAACGAAGGCCCGCTGCACCGGAAGTTCTGCGAGCTCGACGGGTCGGCCACGGAGAATCGGGCTTCGATCCAGGAGCCGGGCGTGCTCGACGAGGTCTGGCCATTTGCTCGGCAGTCGCCCGACAGGCTGCAGGGGGGGCGACGGGCGCCGAAGTCGGCTTGCTGCAGGTCTCGACCGCTTGCCCGGCCTTGGCGTCCTTCGGCACGTCGAGGAGCATCTCCAGCCTGAATTGCCCACGGCGCATGACGACCCAGGGGAATTCCGATCCGCGACGCGCACTCCCGCTGAATCAGAGCTCGAAAGTAGCCTCCGCTGCAGGTGAAAATCGCCGTGAGTGATTTGGACACCTGTCCAAAATCACCGTAGCGTCCCGAAATGGAACTCGGTCGACGCTACCTGACCGCGCAAGTCGAAGCGGACCTCGCCCGCAAGATGGTCTTCCTCGCCGGCCCGCGTCAGGTCGGCAAGACAACGCTGGCACGTGCACTCACGGGCGCCCGGCGCGGTTATTTGAACTGGGACGTCGCCGACGATCGGGCGCGCATCCTCGCGCGCGAGCTGCCCACGTCGAAGCTGTGGGTCTTCGACGAAATCCACAAGTACAAGAGCTGGCGCGGCTTCGTGAAGGGCCTCTACGACGGACGCCGCGCGGGACAGAAGATCCTCGTCACGGGCAGCGCACGTCTGGATTTCTACCGGCACGGCGGTGACTCGCTGCAGGGTCGCTACCACTTGCTGCGTCTGCACCCGCTGAGCGTCGCCGAGCTCGGCCTCTCGCGCTCCTCTGACCTGAAGTCGCTGCTCACCCTCGGCGGCTTTCCGGAACCTTGGTTCGGCGGATCCGCGTTGGAAGCTCGCCGCTGGTCGCGCGAGTACCGCTCCCGGCTCGTGCGCGAGGAGGTCACGAGCCTCGAGCGCGTGCAGGACCTCGGGAACCTGGAACTCCTCATGACGCGGCTCCCCGCGCTGGTCGGCTCGCCGCTGTCGATCAACGCGCTGCGCGAGGACCTGCAAGTCAGCCACAAGACGGTCGCGAATTGGATCCGCATCCTCGAACGCTTGTACGCCGTGTTCCGCCTCGCGCCGCTTTCGGGCCCGAAGATCCGCGCCGTCAAGAAGGAGCAGAAGCACTACCAGTTCGACTGGACCCTCGTGCCGGAGGACCCGCAGCGCCTCGAGAATCTCGTCGCGTCGCACCTCTTGAAGTGGGTCCATTTCGAGGAGGACGCGCAGGGCCGCGATCTCGAGCTGCGCTATTTTCGCGACAGCGATGGGCGCGAGGTGGACTTCGTGATCACCGAGCGCGGGAAGCCGATCCAGCTCGTCGAGGTCAAGTGGAGCGCGGGTCCGGTCGACCCGAACTTGCGCTACTTGAAGCTGCGTTATCCCACAGCGGATGCGTGGCAGATCCACGCGAGCGGGGAAAAGGACTTCGTCAGTCCCGAAGGCGTGCGCGTCGCGCCGGCCTTGGAGTTCCTGCGCTCGCTCGTTTGAATCTCGAATCAGCGAGAGTCCGGCCTGTGGCGTCCCAGCGCGACGAACCTTTTCACGGAGCGCCTCGACCGACTCCTGCGCGCGCGTCGCTGCCCTCAGGTCGGCAACGGGACGCGTAGGAACTCGCACGTCAGCACCGCGCGGAACAGGGTCCACGAACCGATCAGCGCCCGGGTGAACACGAGCACGGGCAGGAACAGAGTCACCGGCTCAGGCGGCCAGGTCGCGACTGCCCGTGTGCCGCTGCAACGCCCAGAGCAGCAGCCGACGTCCGACCAGGATCGCGAGCACCCACAGGATCACCTGCAACCAGCGCTGAGCCGGGCTCGCCGTGTTCCAGGCCAGGAGCGCCACGATCGCCGCGGTGAGCAGCGTCACGCACACCGAACCTGCGACGATCCCCTGCCTCAACGGGCCTGGGTTGCTCGCGGCCGTGTCGAGGAACCACAGGCGTGCACACCGCGCGATCGGCGTGAGTGCGGTGAGGACCAAGACGCTGAAGAACCACGTGGGCCAGCTCGGGTCGTGGGCCGCGGCCGGGCTCGATCCGGCGAGGACGGCTGCGATGATCGCCAAGAACGCGAGCAGCGCGAACCCGAACACTGCGTCGTCGATCGCGATGACGAGCCAAGCGATGCGCGCTGCGCGTGGTCGCGAGACCGGGCGGTGGGCACTCGAAGCCTGGAAGAACGGCGCTCGATGCAGACGATCGAGAGCCCGATGGCCAGCCAGTAGTGCGAACCCATCGTCGCTGTCGAGTGATCCAGGGACCGACCCAGACGCTCCAGCGTGATGAAGACGATGGCCGCGGTGATGAACTCGACCCATTCCGCCTCGACGGAGATCGGCGCGATCGCGCCGCGTAGCCCACGAGCGGCCAGCAAGAGCCCCAGCGAGAGCGCCGCGCCGAGTGCGAGGTTCCAGGCCGTGAACGGTCGCGCGACGAGGCGCGGGAGCACGTGCGCGCTCACGATTCCCTCCGCCCGATCCACAGCGGGAACATGCGCTCCAGATCGATCGGGCGGCTCTCGATCGACGCGTGCTAGCGCTGTTCGAACAGCGCGCGGTGATCCTCGGGCGCTTCGACGGTCAGCACGGCCTGGCGACCCTCGGCCGTCTGCGCGAGCACCCTCGGCTCGGAAAAATGCGCCGGAAGTGCGCCGTTGTGCGTCGTGACGCGCCACTCGGCGTAGCGCTCTTGCAGCGCGTCGAAGGCCTCGTCCTGTACGACGCGTCCGCGGTCCAAGCACAGGATCCAATCGACCGTGCGCTCGACGTCGCGCAGCGCGTGCGACGAGATGAGGATCGCCGGTTCGTCCTCACGCAGGATGTCGAGCAGCGCACGCAGCAAGGCCTCACGCGCCAGCGGATCCAGCGCCGCCGCCGGCTCGTCCAGCAGCAAGACTTCGGGCCGATGGCACGTCGCCGTCACGATCGCGAGCTTCTGCACCGCGCCCGGCGACATCGCGCCGATGCGTTCGGAGAGGTCGAGGTCGAGCGCGGCGACGAGTTGCGCCTCGCGCTTCAGGTCCCAACGCTCGAAGAACGAGCGCACGTAGTCGAGGTGGGCGCGCCCGCTCATCCACGGCAGGAAGCGGTTCTCCTGGTGGACGACGCCGATGCGCGCGAGCTCCGCATCGCCGAGCGCTGTGCTGGCGATGCCGAACACGCTGCACGCGCCGCTCGTCGGGACGACGAGCCCTTGCAGTGCACGCAGCAGCGTCGTCTTGCCGCTGCCGTTGCGACCGAGCAATCCGACGACGCGTCCGCGCGGGACGCGGAACGTCACGCCGTCGAGTGCAGTCGCGCTGCCGTAGCGCTTCCCGAGTCGGTCGGCCGCGACGAACGCATCCATCTCTCCTGTGGTCATTCGATCCTCCGCGCTTCGCGAGCGCTTGATTCGGCGAGTGCCGTGCGAAACACCTCGAGCGCCTCGTCGGCGCTCAATCCAAGTTGCAGGGCCGCCAGCGCGGCGGGGCGCAGCAGTCGCGCGAGTTCGGTGCGCTGGTCGTCGACCCGGGCGACCTCGTCGCGTGTGCGTACGACGAGCGCGAGCCCCGGCCGGCGATCGAGGACGCCCTCCTGCTCGAGCGCCGCGTAGGCCTTGCTGACCGTCATGGGGTTGATCCCGAGACGCGCCGCCAGTTCCCGGGTCGAGGGGATCTCGCTGCCCGGCTCGAGGCTCCCGCCGGCGACCTGGAAGCGGACCTGCTCCACGATCTGGCGGAAGACGGGCTGGCCGGAATGGCGGTCGAGGGTGATGAGCACGGGGTGTCCTGCTGTCTTAGTTCACTAATACAGTCGGGTTTCGCGGCTGTCCAGCCTCCTTCAACGATTTCTTCCCGCTCACGCCGAACCTGGAACCGCCGATTCCTTTCACGTTCGCACGGAGTCGGATCCTCGAGCGGTTCGAATCGATCCGGAGCGAGTCCGCCGCGAAGACCGCGACGAGCCCTCCTGCACACGCGGGGCTCGTCCAGTCCCACCGTGTCGGAATCAACCCACTAGATCGCGATCGGCGAGCGCGCGGACTTCCAACCCGGGATCGCACGCGTGTCGTAGTCGCCCGAACGGAACTCGGCGCTCGCGAGCACGGCGAGGTGCAGCGGGATCGTCGTCGCGACGCCTTCGATGCGCGCGGCCGAGAGCGTGCGCGCGAGCGTCTCGATCGCCTCCGCGCGCGTCGCGGCGTGCGCGATGACTTTCGCGATCAAGGAGTCGTAGTGCGGCGGGATCTCGTCGCCCGACTCGACGTGCGTGTCGACGCGCACGCGACCCGGGCCGCGGTCGAGCGGGATCTCGAAACGCTCGAGCACGCCCGGTGAAGGTCGGAAGTTCTGTGCCGGATCCTCGGCGTTCACGCGCACTTCGATCGCGTGTCCTTTCGCGATCACGTCCTCTTGTCGGAACGACAACGGCCGGTTCGCTGCGATGCCGAGCTGCTCCTTCACGATGTCGATGCCGGTGATCATCTCCGTCACCGGATGCTCGACTTGGAGGCGCGTGTTCATCTCGAGGAAGTACAGCTCGCCGCTCGGCGCGCGCAGGAACTCGATCGTGCCGGCGTTGCGATATCCGACCGCGCGACAGGCGGCGGCGGCCTGCGCGCCGAGATCGAGACGTTCCGCTTGCGACAGTGCAGGGCTCGGCGATTCCTCGACCAGCTTCTGGTGGTTGCGCTGCACCGAACAATCGCGCTCGTAGAGGTGCACTGCGTTGCCGTAGCGATCGCCGAGCACTTGGACTTCGATGTGGCGGCCGCCGGTCAGGTATTTCTCGACGTAGACGGCGCCGCTGCCGAAGGCGCTCGCCGCTTCGGCGGACGCTTGCGGGAACGCCGCGCGAACGGTGCTCGCGTCCGCGCACAGGCGCATGCCGCGTCCGCCGCCGCCGGCATCGGCTTTCAAGATGACGGGATAGCCCGCGGAGTCGGCCGCGCGCACCGCGATCTCGACGTCCGCGCACGGTCCGTCCGACCCGGGGATCACGGGCAGCCCAGCGGCGCGCATGGCACGTTTCGCTGGGGATTTCAGGCCCATCTCGAGCATCGAGCGCGGGCTCGGACCCACGAACGTGATCCCGTGCTGTTCGCACAGCGCCGCAAAGCGCGCGTTCTCGGCCAGGAAGCCCCAACCCGGATGCACGGCCGTCGCGTTGGTCTGCAGCGCGACCTGCACGATGCGGTCGAGTCGCAGATAGCTGTCGCGGCTCGGTCCGGGTCCGACGCACACGGTCTCGTCGAAGCGTTTCGTCCACGAGGCGCCGCGGTCGGCCTCGGAGTGGATCCCGACGGTGCGGATGCCGAGTTCCTTCGCCGCTCGCGCGACACGGACGGCGACCTCGCCACGATTCGCCACGAGCAGCGTGCGGAACATGCGTGGGGGAGACTAGCAGCCGCTCGTCGAAACGGCACGCGCACTTCGTGCGCCCGGGCGGTGCGTACACTCGACGCCCGTGCTCGTCGCCGCGATCCTCGCCCTCCTCGCCGCCCCCGGCGATCCGACGCCGTGGTTCGCACGGCTCGAAGCCGCGACCTCGACCGAACGCGATCTCGCGCAGCGTCGACTAACGGGCACGCTCGAGCCCACGGACGCGTCGGCGATCCGTGCCGCGCTCGTCGCGGGCGGTGCGGAGACGCGGTTGCGCCTCGCGCACGTCCTCGGATCCGAGGAACGTTTGTTCGGCACGGCGGCCGAGCTCGCCGTCGACACTGCACCGGAAGTCGCGCGCGCAGCGCTGACCGGGTTGCGACTCGCCATCGAGCGCTTCGAGCCGTTCGCGTCCGGCGAACCGCTTCCGGCGGACGAGCTCGGGTCGGCACTCGCGCTCCAGGACGGTTTTGCCTTCGACGCGGAAGTCTTTGGAGCCTGGGTACCGGCCGAGATCGCGGACCTCCTCGCGCTGGCGCAGCCGACGGCGCCGCGGATCGTCTTCGTCGGGGACGGCTCGACGTCGCCGCTCGCGCGCGCGCCGCTGCGCGCGGGCACTTGGCGCGAGTTCGCGCGCGCGATCGCTCAACGCACGGGCGGAAGGCTCGTCGGTTTCGGTTTGCGGCGCGAACCCGGTCCGAGTGTCGTCCGTTGGCTCGCCGTGACCGAATCGCGCGACGAGGTCGTGGATATTCGCGCGAGCGAGTTGGTCGAGCGCTGGTGTCTCGACTTCGCTCGCGTCGAAGGCGGCCTGCGTCGCGCAGTAGCCGCGCGTTCGCTCGCGAGCCACGGCCTGCCGTCGGCGATCGAGTGGCTCGCGCGACGCTTCCGTCAGACGCGCGACGACGCCGCACTCGAGGGTCTCTTGCTCGCCGCACGTCGCGGTCTGGCGCCGGCGGTTCTGCAAGAAAGATTCGCGCGCGAGCATCTGTGGAACGAGTTGGAGCGTGCGTCGGATCTCGACGGCGAACGTGCGCTGCACGCCGCACTCGCCCTGGCTCGCAGCGGATTGCCGGCCGAAAGCGAGCGGAATGCGGAGCTCGCACGCGCGCTCTCGAACCTCGATCTCGCGAGGCGGCGTCGCGTCGCGCACGCACTCGTCGTCCTCGAAGGCTGGGCCGAGCCCCGTGCTCCGACCGAGATCGCGTCGGCCGTCCGCGGTCTGCTCGCGCGACCGGAACTGGCGCCCGACTTGCGGTTACGAACGCTCCGCGTCGCGGCTCGGTCGGGAATCGTCGAGCCTGTGACCGGCGACCTGCTCGAACTCGCGCGAGCGGCCACGCGCACGCGACAGTTCGACGAGCTGTGTGAACTCCTCCGCGGCGCTCCGAATTGGCCTCCCGACGCGTGGGCGGACTCCACCGAGCTCGGCCTGCCGATCGATGCGACGTTCGTGCTCGCGGACGCCTGGGTCGCACGCGGCCAACTCGAAACGGCGGCGCGCGTACTCGCTCGCGAACTCGCACGTGATCCGAATTCGAGTGCGCGCGTGCGCGTGTTCACGGCTTCCGCGGAGCGCGTGCGTGCGACCCTCGAACTCACCGCCCGCTCGATCCCTGAGGAGGAGCCCGCCACGTGGTTCGTCCTGTGCGGAGTCGCGACCGAGGGCGAGCGCCATCAGCGACTCACCTCGCTCCTCTTGACTCGACCATCCACCGATGCGCAGTGGTTGACGCTGGCTGACCTCTCCGCTGGCTCGACCGGCGAGTCCGCGCGACTGCGGCTCGCAGCACTCCTCCCGACATGCTCACCCGAGCTCGCGCTGCGCGTCGCGCGCCGCGCCGTGCAGGCCATCCGTGCGAGCCAGGACGACGAGGGCGAGCGCGACTTCCTCCAATCCGTCCGCGGCGCCGTGCGTGCCGACCGTGGGAGCGCACTCGACCGCGCGTTCAGCTCGAAGGTCTGGCCGCCGATCGCCGATGCCCGGACCGTCAGGCTGATCGAGTTCGACCGCGATTCCGACCGCGGTGCGCGCTGAACCGCAACTCGGAACGGAATTCCGTGCGCACGGCTTGGGGCGTGCACAGCGAACCGCCGATCCGCATCCTGTGCCGACCATGTCCCTCTTCCGACGTTCAGGCGGGTCGACCGGCCCTCTCCTAGAGGCCGCGCCCGACGAGGCCAAGAAGGCCAAGATCGAGCGCGAGGAGATCGCGATCGCGCGCGACCCGCGCGGGCGGTTGGCCGAGCAGTTCCGCGAGCTGCGCAACTCGATCACCGCGCTGAATCCCGAGGGTGCGCCGCGTTCGATCGTCCTCACGAGCGCGTTGCGCGGCGAGGGGAAGACCGTCGCGACGATCAATCTCGGGATCGCGATGTGCGAGGTCCCAGGCACGCGTGTGCTGCTCGTCGACGGCGATCTGCACCGGCCGTCGCTCGAGGAGTACCTCGGCCTGCCGCGCCGGCAAGGGCTCGTGGAGGTCGTGCGCGGCACGTGCCCGATCGATCGCGCGATCCGCGCGACGAGCGTCGAGGGCGTGTCGATCCTCGGACCGGGCGAGTTGCCGCGGAACCCGTCCGAACTCCTCGGGAACGAGCGCGTCAAACAAGTACTCGGCGTCTTCAAGCAGCGCTTCCGCTACATCCTGATCGACACGCCTGCCGCGGCTTCGATCAGCGACGCGGCGATGCTCGGCGCGTTGGCGGACGGGATCGTGCTCGTCGTCCGGCTCGGCGTCACGCCGCGTGGTGTCGTCGAGGAAACGTACAATCGGCTCGAAGCGCTGGGTGGCAACGTGCTCGGGACGCTCTTGACCGGCGCGCCTCCGGAAACCAAGGACCGCTGAACCTCAGGAGTCGGGGAAGAGCACCTGCTGCAAGAAGCGCAGGACCCCGAACTTGCGCGGTGTGTCGACCGCGATCGGCGCCGCGTCCGAGCGGGACGGTTCAGTTGCGAGAGGATCCGGAACTCGCACCGACACGCTCATCTTCCGCGCCTTGGCTGCGCCGGCGGATGCACCCTGCTCGCGCACGTCCTGTACGGCGACGAGAAACTCTCCCGTCCTGGCGGAACGGATCAACCGCGGCAGGTGCGCGCGCTCCCACGTGTGAGCTCGATCGTGATCGACGTAGGCGCGTTCGCGCTGTCGGAACGCGCGGCCGTGGTGGATCCAACGCTGGCCCTCTCCGCGCCGGATGGGGAACACGGCATGGAGCAGCTCGTGGAAGACGACGAAGCGCACGAACCACTCGGGGACAGCGGCTTGGTCGAGCACGGGATGGATTCGCACCAGCCGACCGTCGGAGTCGTAGCTGCCGAGACGGAGCGAGTGCCGCGTGCGGCTCCCATTGCGCCTGCCCCAGAGAATCGTGGGACGTTCCGTCCCAGCCGGGAAATCCGCGGCGAGTTCGCCCTCGAGCAACTCGCGCGCGATGCGGTCGAGGTCGTGGTGCGCACCCGGTGTCGGCACCACGCGCCGCGCAGCCGGCGGCGGGGCTCTACGTAGGATCTCGGCGATGAACGCATCGAGACGATCCGTCGCTCGCGGTGCGCGTCGACCTGAACGCAACCAACTCGTGAGCGCTGCGCGGACCTCGACCGGCGCGTCGGCGAACAAGCCGTGCAGGCGGACTTCCAACGCGCTGAGCGGTTGCCGCAGTGCACGCACTGCGACCGGAGTTCGCCGCGAGCGCGTGAAGACGACGCCGACCGGGACGCGCAGCTCGGCGGCGAGGTAGGTCGACCACGCGAGCTCGTCCCACGTCTCGCGGGGAGCCGAAACGTTCGCGCGCACGGCTTCCGCCATGCGCGCGATGGTAACCGAGATCGCCGCGTGTCGACGGCACCCGCTGGGTGCCGTCGCGTGGGATTCACTCCGCCAGATGCAGGTCCTGCGTCGTCGTGCCGCCCTCGTCTACGCGCACACGCGTCTCGGAATTGCGCGCGTCGCCGGCTTGCGCGAACGGATTCGCCTCGGCGCCGCCCGGTCGCATCGCCGTCAGCACGTAGTTGCCCGGCATCACGTTCGCGATCTGGTACTTGCCGTCGCCCGAAGTGCGCGTCTGGTACTGACGCGGGACGTCGCCGTCCGCGCCGCGCAGTTCGACGGTGCCGCCCACGAGCGCCTTGCCCGACGCGTCGTAGAGCGTGCCGCGCAGGACGCCGCCGCGACCGAGCTTCAGATCGCCGATCGCGTTGTCCGCGCCCTCGGCGACGCGCAGATCGCGCCGCATGAAGCCCGTATAGCCCGCCGCGATCACTTGGATCTGGTAGACGTCCGGGGTCAGTCCGCTGATCGTGAAGCGACCGTCGTCGCCCGAACGAGCTTCGGCCGCGGTCGCGTTGGTCGGATAGGTGATCCCGATCGCGCGCGTGAACTCGTCGTCGCTCCACTCGTTGTCGTGCGTGGAGATCTTCGCGCGGCCGACCGGCTTGCCCTGCGAGTCCACGATGCGACCCGAGATCGTGCCGCCGCGCCCGAGTTGGATCAGGACGCCCGAGATGGGTTGGCCCGTTTCGACCGTGAAGTTCCGCGAGAAGCCCGGCGCGAGACCCGACGCCCACGCCTCGACGACGAAGTCGCCTGGAGGCACACCCGGGATCGTGAACTCGCCGTTTGGGTGCTGCTGCGGGTACGTCTCCTCGTTGTACGGGGCACTCGGCGTGCCCGCACCGTAGAAGACGCGCATGCGCACCGTGAAGTTCGTGACGGGACTGCCCGTGCCGGTCTCGGTCACGCGACCGGAGACCGTGGCCTCGCGCAACATCTCGACGACGTGGTTGCTCGTGTTCGTCGCGACGCGATTGCCGCCGCCGCGATTGACCATGCGCCAACCCTTCGCGTTCGCGATCAGGTTGTAGTCACCGCTCGCGAGGGCATCGAGGCAGAACTCGCCCTTCTCGTTCGTGGTCGTCTGCGCGCGGCCGGTCTGGTTCAGACTCGAGACGCCGATCGCGATGACGAGGGCATCGGGAATGCCGACGTTGTCCGGACCGACGATGCGACCGCAGATGCCTTCGGCGACCTTGAGCGTGATGTCGCGCACGACGGTCTCTTCCTTCTCGAACGCGAGGTTCAGGACTTGGACCGTCGCGTACCCCGGTGCCGTCGCTTGCAAGTAGCGCTGGCCCGAGGGGACGTTCTTGAACTTGAAGCCGCCTTCCGCGTCGGTCGACGTGCTGATGCGGTCCGGCGCCACGATGCCGAGTCCTTGGTAGGCGAAGCCCTCGAGGTGCAGCGTCGCCCCCTGGACGAAGTCACCGGCCTCGTTGCGCACGCGACCCGACAGCGACGCACCGGGCGTCATCGTGATCGGCGGCATGTCCGCGCCGCCGCTCTCGTTGATCGGAACCGTGGGCTCCTCTTTGCGCGAGTAATCCGGGTGGCTGAGAATGAGCGTGTAGCGGTTGCGCGGCTGGATCCCCGCGAACTCGTAGCGGCCCTCGGCATTCGTGCGCGCGCGCGGCTCGCTGGCCGGGTCGGGCAGCGGGTCGTTGACGAAAAACATCTCCGAAGCGTTCAGCGTGCTGAGGATGACCTCGGCACCGGCGACGGGCGCGCCCTGCGGATTGCGAACGAGGCCCGAGAGCCGGTTGTCGAGCGCGACCGCGTTCGAACCGCCGGCGACGCTGCGGTCGTTGGTGCGCGGTTCGGAGGGAGCGCGATCGGGCGACTTCGCCAGGCCGCCTTCGAGGCTGACCGGAGCCTTCTGGCCGTCCGCCGGCTTCACCGCAACGGGCGGGGCGATGTCCGGCGCCTTGCCGCCGCTGTCGATGCCGAAGACCGCGAAAAGAAGGGCGCCGATGGCGGCGAGTACCAGGACGAGGACGAGGAGAGGTCGCATGGGAGTGGAGAGGCCCCGGCGCGCCGGCTGGACGCGCGGAGGGGGTTCCCTAGAGAGATTTCGGACGATCGCCGGCTCCGGATGGAGCGGCCCTGCGGGACGAAGGACGCTTGGACGGCGCCGGGCTTCCCACGAAGGCGCGGATGGTAGCCAGCCTCGGGAAAAAAGTCGTGGCCGGCGGACCCGCCGAAGAGGCTGACCCAGTTGGCTGTCCGTCGCCTTTTCGCGGGGCCCGAGACCTCGGCAGGGCCCTGGAAACTCGGTCCCGAGGGTCAGCAGGCACCGCCCGGACGCGGACGGACAGCCAACTGGGTCAGTTTCGGTTCAGGCCTTCGACGGGGCGGTCGGCAAGCTCTCGAGGTCGTCCACGATCTCGGGCCCGGGCCAGAACGACTCGGCGTAGACCAGCGACCCGACGAAGTAGGCGAAGAGGACCAGCTCCAAATCGACGCGCCGGAAAACCTCGATCGTCGAGGCCTTGCCGATCCCGCTGGGCGTGATCCGCGCGAGTTCGCCCGTCTTCGGTGCGTGCACGCGCCACCCGCGGCGAAATCCCGGCACCGGTAGGAGTCGCAGGGTCTTGTTGGGCGTCGACAGCACGATCTCGCGGCCGAAGAAGCGCGAGCGCAGCGACGAGCCCAGCCACTCGCGACCGTCGGTCCAGACCGAGAACTGACTGCGGATGAGGCCGGGATCGCGGCGGAACGTGAGGACTTCGCCCTTCTCGGGTCGCCAGACCGCGCGCGTCGTCAGCGTCCAGCGGTTGCGCTCGGCGTGGATCACCCCGATGCGCCCATTCGCGTCGTGGATCTCGTGGCGCGGGCTGAAGAGACCCGCGGGCCGCGTGCGGTAGATGGCGATCGGTTCGGACATTCCGGGCGTTCGGGCGCGACGTGTCTCCCCTCATCGGCAGGATGCTCGAGGACGCTTCAGGAGGCGGAAAAGTCTCACGTGCGGGCCCCGAAAGCGCAACGGCGCATCCGGAGGTCGAGGCGGTCGCCGGCGGGTTTCCCGCCCAGGTCGATGGTCAGAGCCTGTGAAGAATGCACGGGCGCCGCGCCGCGCAGCGGAGCCAGCCGAGTCCGAGACCGTGTAGCCCCGATGGATTCACACGCTCTCAAAGGCCGTGAAGAATTCACGGCCTCTCGCGCTGCCGAGCGGCGCCACTGAGTCTGAGAGCCCGTACGCTCGATTTCTTCACGGGCTGTCAGCGCGGGCCGCGCGGCACCGTTCGGCCCGCCGCCGGTCCGAGCTCGCGCAGCGCAGCGGCCGACTCGGCCACGATTTCCAGCGCGCGCTCGACGTCCAGGACCGTCGTCGTCCGCCCGAGCGAGAAGCGAATCGCACCGCGCAGTTGCGCCTCGGGAACGCCCATCGCTTCGAGGACGTGCGACGGTTTGCGCGCCGCTGCGTGACACGCGGATCCGGCGGAGGCGCACAGTCCGGCCGCGCCGAACGCGGCCAGCAGTTCTTCGGCATCGAGACCGACGAACGCGACGTTCGACGTGTTCGGCAGTCGCTCCGCTCCGCGCGCATGGAAGACGACGGCGCCGATCTCGCGGGCGAGCCGCGCTTCGAGGTCGTCGCGCAGCGCGCGCACGCGATCGAGCGCGCCGCTCGCGAGCGCCGCGCGCGCCAGACTCGCGGCGCGTCCGAATCCGGCGATTCCCGGCACGTTTTCCGTGCCCGCGCGCCGACGTCCTTCCTGCGGACCGCCGCGCAGCAGCGGTTCGAACGCGGCGCGCGCGTACAGAGCGCCGACGCCTTTCGGACCGTGCAACTTGTGCGCGGAAAGCGACGCGAAGTCGGGACGGAGTCGCGTGAGATCCAGCGGCGCCTTGCCCGCCGACTGTACGGCGTCGACGTGAAAACTCGCGCCGACCGCGCTACACGCGTCGGCGACGCCGGTGAGATCCGCGATGGCGCCCGTCTCGTTGTTCGCGCTCTGGATCGAGACCAGTGCGACGCTCGCGTCGATCGACGCGAAGAGTTGAGCGCGATCCAGCCGCCCTTCGCCGTCCACACCGATACGCACGACGCGGAAACCCACGCGTTCGAGCTCCGCGAGCAGCTCCAGTGTCGCCGAGTGCTCGACCGACGACGTCACGATCGCGCGTCGACTCGAGCGCGTCGCGATCGCGGCACGAATCGCCGTGTTCGTGGCCTCCGTGCCGCCGGACGTGAACGTGATCTCGTGCGCGCGCGCGCCGACGAGTCGGGCCACTTCGCCGCGCGCGGACTCGACGAGATCGCGCGCTTCCTCTCCGGCGGGATGCGCGCTGCTCGGGTTGCCCGAGTGTCCCTGGAGCCAAGGCAGCATCGCCGCGAGCACCTCCGGCAGCACCGGAGTGGTCGCGTTCTGATCGAGGTCGATGTAGCCCGTCAACGCGATCACGCGCCTATTGGTAGAGCGCGCTCAAGTGCTCGGGGAGACGCTCGCCCGTCGTGGTGCACGGCTCGCAGTAGTTGTTCTCGAACCGCGGCACCTGCACGCAATGTCGGCACTCACCGACCTTGTGCAGTGCGACGGCGACCTTGCGCCGTTGTTCTTCGAGAGCCGCCATGCGCAGCGCGAGCAAGCGATCCTGTTCCTCGAGCGCCAAGCGGATCCGCGCGAAAAAAGCCTCGCGCGGCTCGTCCGGCGCGCGCGCGGCGATCAGTTCGCGGATGCGATCGAGGTGCAGGCCGAGCTCCTGCAAGTCGCGGATCATTTGGACGCGATTGATGTCGGTCCGGCGGTAGTAGCGAAAGCCGCCCTGGCTGCGCGAGGCGGGCGCAATGAGCCCCAATTCCTCGTAGTAGCGGAGCGTCCGCAGGTTCGTGTCGGCGAGACGAGCGAAGTCGCCGATCTTCAGGAGTTCGGGGTTCTGGCGCATGACGGGTGTCGGACGAGCGGGGAACGGGGAAGACGAACGGAGCATTCGACGAGACCAGCTTACGTGAGGTTCCATTCCGGGCGAACAGGGCGCCCGAGCCCTCGCTACATTGACCCGAATCATGCAGACCGATCTGGAGTTCGCCCGAGGCCTGGTCCTCGAACCGATCGCCGCGCTCGCGGAGCGCCTCGGGATCCCCGCCGGCCGCACCTACGTCTACGGCCCGACGAAAGCCAAGGTCGACTATCGCGTCGGCGAGGAGGCGCGGCCCGGCGCCGCACCTCGCCCGCGCCACGTGCTCGTCACGGCCGTGACGCCGACTCCGGCGGGCGAGGGGAAGACACTGCACACGATCGGTTTGTCCTTGGCGCTGAATCGCCTCGGGAAGAAGGCGGCGTGCACCGTCCGTCAACCTTCGATGGGGCCCGTGTTCGGCGTGAAGGGCGGCGCGGCCGGAGGGGGGCGCTCGCAGATCGTGCCGATGGAGGACTTCAACCTCCACCTGACTGGCGACATGCATGCGGTCGGCGCGGCGCACAACTTGGCGGCAGCGGCGCTCGACACCTCGATCCTGCTCGATAATCCGCTGGCCATCGATCCCGCGCGCGTCGCTTGGAAGCGCGTCGTCGACGTCAACGATCGATCCTTGCGGGAGATTCGCGTCGGTCTTGGCGGGACCCAGAACGGCGTGCCGCGTGACAGCGGTTTCGAGATCACGCCCGCGTCGGAGGTCATGGCCGTGCTCGGTCTCGCGAGTTCGTGGAGCGACTTGCGCGCGCGACTCGGACGCATCGTCGTCGCGGGGACGCCTGCCGGGAAAACCGTCACGTGCGAGGACCTGGGCGTCGCCGGTGCCATGGCCGCGATCCTGCGCGACGCACTGCATCCGACACTGATGCAGACGAGCGAGCGCACGCCGGCCTTCGTGCACGCCGGGCCGTTCGCGAACATCGCACACGGCAATTCGTCGGTCGTCGCGGATCGCGTCGCCGCGCGTGTGTCCGACTGGGTCGTGACCGAAGCCGGTTTCGGCGCCGACATGGGTGCGGTGAAGTACTTCGACGTGAAGTGCCGCGTGTCGGGTGTCACTCCGGATGTCGCGCTGCTCGTCGCGACCGTGCGGGCGTTGAAGGTCCACTCCGGGAAATTCCGCGTGAAACCCGGTTCGCCGCTGCCCTCGGAACTCGCGAACGAGGACTTGGAATCGCTGTCGCTGGGCGCCGCGAACTTGCGCGCGCAGATCCGGAACGTGCTCGCGTTCGGCATCCCGGTCGTCGTCGCGATCAACCGTTTCCCGAGCGATTCCGCCGCAGAGGTGGCCTTCGTGCGCGAGTGCGCGCTCGAAGCGGGAGCCAGTGCCGTGGAGGAGAGCCACCTCTTCGCGCGCGGCGGAGAAGGCGGTCTCGAGGTTGCGGAGGCCATCGTGCGCATAGCTGAGTCCGGAGTGGCGCGGTTCCGTCAGGTCTACGAACTCGACTCCTCGACGACGTCGAAGATCGAGGCGCTCGCGACGCGCATCCACGGCGCCGGATCGATCGAGTACTCCGATGTGGCGCGCGCAGAGATCGCCGAACTCGAGGCGCACGGGTTCGGCGCACTGCCGGTTTGCATCGCGAAGACGCAGTACAGCCTGTCGCACGACCCCGCGTTGCTCGGTGCGCCCAACGCTTACACGTTCCCCGTGCGCTCGGTGCGCGTCGCGGCCGGTGCTGGATTCGTCATCGTGTACGCTGGCGACATCGCGACGATGCCCGGGCTGGGGCGTTCCCCGGGTTTCAAGAAGGTCGACCTCGACGCCGAGGGCCGCATCCACGGCCTGTTCTGACGCGGACAGATCGGTCGGGAATCCCTGAGCGGTTTCCCTTCCAAGGATTCGGCAGCATGGCGTATAGAGCCGCCCCCACGGACTGCCTCCGTCGGTACTAGGATCCCGAACATGATCGCCTTCATCACCTTCGACCCTCTCTACTGGCTGCTCGTCGGTCCGACCTTCCTCTTGGCCATCTGGGCCTCGTTCAAGGTCAAGAGCACGTTCGCGCGCTTCTCCGAGGTCGGCGTCCGCACCGGCATGACCGGCGCGGAAGCCGCCATGGCCGTTGCGCGCGCCGGCGGTGCGAACGACGTCACCGTCGAACGCCACGAAGGATTCCTGTCCGACCACTACGACCCGCGCTCGAAGACGCTGAGGCTCTCCCCGGACGTGTACGACGGCCGCTCGATCTCGTCGATCGCCGTCGCGGCGCACGAAGCCGGCCACGCGATCCAGCATGCGCAGGGCTACGCGATGCTGAACTTCCGCTCGAGCATGGTGCCGGTCACGAACATCGGCTCCATGGCTTGGGTGTGGGTCTTCATCGCCGGCCAGATGATGCAGCAACCGATGCTCGTGAACGTCGGCATCCTGCTCTTCGGCGTCACGGTCATCTTCCAACTCGTGACGCTGCCGGTCGAGTTCGACGCCAGCAGACGCGCGAAGGCCGTGCTGGCCGCGAGCGGCATCGTGACGACACAGGAAGAAGCAGTCGGCGTCCAGAAGGTGCTCGGCGCGGCCGCGATGACCTACGTCGCGGGTGCACTGAGCTCGATCATGACGCTCGTCTACCTGCTGCTGCGCCGACGCTAATGAGTGGCAGCGGGGCACGCCCCCCGCGCACGGAGAGCGTGTGAAGGAATCGAGCCTACACGCTCCCAGACACCATCTGCGCCGCTCCGCAGCACGTCGCGCGCGAAGTCTTCACAGGCTCCGAGAGCCCGTGAAGAAATCGAGTCGACGGGCTCTCAGATTCAAGTGGCGACGCTGCGCGTCGCGAGAGCGTGTGAACTCTTCACACGCTCTGAGGGCGGAATCCCGTGTTTCCACCTCGCGCAACACGACGTGTTGGCGGAGGATCCATCCAGCGGCGCACACGGCCGAGGCGAAGCACCCCGGGCTTCGGTACTGGTGACGGCTCGCAGGGAACGCTCTCGACTCGGCGCCTATGCCCCCTCTGCGATCGCGCGCCTCCTCGGCGCTCACCCTCGTCACTTTGGCCGCGTCCGCCTTCGCTCACTCCTCCTCGACGTCCGTCGTCGTGGTCGAGATCGAACCGAACGGTGCGAAGATCGAGGCCAACGTGCTCCCCTGCATCGCCGCGGGATCGAAGGTCCAAGGTGTCTCGACGGGATCGAGCGTCGCGCTGTCCGATTCCTCCCTGACGAGCGCGGACACGTACCTGGTCGCAACGTGCCCGCTACCGCCCGGAATCTTCGAGCATCGACTCGTCCTGACGACGCTCGGCCCCGAAGAGCACGCACTGACCGTCCGCGGCCTCCTCGTCAACGGCCCGTCGGCCTCACCGACGATCCAAGTCGGATCGGACACCGTCTTGCAGTCCGCCGTGTACGGCATGGGTCTGCCCAAGCTCGTTCAGTGGTACGGATTCGGCCGCGGTGAAGAGCTCTTCGCGCGCGTCTCGGGCACGACGAACACGGTCCTGCCCTACGAAATCGAGCTCGTTTCGACGCCCGTCGCGCCCCTCGTCATTCCCACGGCCCTGCGCACGGGCTCGATCGAGATCACGACGGTCGGACAAGGTCACAACACGGACACCGAGATCGTCGTTTTCGACGCCGCGTTCACGGCGATCCCGGGTTTTCGCAACGACGACGATCCTGTCGGTTCCACGACGGGTTCGAGGTTGACGCGGAATTTTGCGGCGGGCCTGTACTACGTCGCCGTCGCGCGCTTCAACGTCGCCGATTCAGCGCTCACCGGCTTCGATGACGACTACCAGCTCGCGCCCGTCCTCGATCTCCCCGACGGTCTGATCTCGTGGAGCCCGTCGGGCAGTCCGGACGTCTCGTTCGCGATCACGGACTCGCTCGGCACGCTGCAGATCCCGGCGTTCCTCGGCGTGGACGCGTTCGAAATTGCTTGGTTCCGCATCGCAGTCACGGATCCGCCGGTGCCGGCTACGCCTGTGTGCTTCGGCGACGGTAGTGGGACGCCGTGCCCGTGCGGCAACTCGGGCGCGCCCGGACGCGGTTGCGCGAACTCCGTCAACTCGTCCGGTGGGTTGCTCGCGACAACGGGGTTCGCCAGTGTGTCCGCGGACAGTCTCGTCCTCTTGGGCAGCGGCATGCCCACGTCGTCGGCGCTCTACTTCCAAGGGACGAGCGTCATCGCGAGCGGGAACGGGCAAGTCTTCGGCGACGGCAAGCGCTGCACCGGTGGTGAGGTCCTGCGGATCGATACCGCCACGAACTTCGGCGGGATCTCGCAGTATCCCGGCGCTGGCGATCCGGGCGTTTCGGTGCGCGGATTCGTGCCGATCACGGGTGGCATGCGCGTCTATCAGATCTGGTACCGGAACCCGGATCCGGGCTTCTGCACGCCGTCGTTCTTCAACCTGACGAATGCGCTGTCGGTGACTTGGATCTCTTAGGGGACCTAGTCCTGGCCGCGAGCCCGAGGCCGACGGCGACGAGGGCGATCGACCGCGCGATCAGCGCGAGCCGCCGCCGCGTCCGCACTGGTTCTCCAGCGTGTTCAGCGTGCGAATGCCCAGTTTCTGCCGTGTTCCGAGCAGTTTCGCCACGTCATCGGGCGCCAGCGGCTTGACCGTGCCGACACAGCTCGCGATCCACAGGATTTTCGCCGTGTGCTCCAGCATGTCGAGCTTCTTGTACGCGTCGATGAGGTTCGGGCCGATCGTCACCGAGCCGTGGTTCTGCATCACGACCGTGTCCGAGCAACTCACGATGTCGCGGATCGACGCCGGCAATTCGTCCGTGCCCGGCGTGCCGAACGGAGCGGTCGGGATGCCGCCGATCGTGACGATGATCTCGGGAATCACCGGGATCTGCATGTCGATACCGGCGATCGTCATCGCGACCGCGTGCGGCGGATGGCAGTGCAGGACGGCGCACACGTCAGGTCGCTGCACGTAGCAGATGAGGTGGATGCCGACTTCGGTCGAAGCCTTCGGCCCGTTGTCGACCGTGCGACCCTGCATGTCGACGTGTGCGATCTGCTCGGGGGAAAGGAACCCCTTCATCGCGCCGGCGGGCGTGATGAGGATCGTCCCGTCCGCCATGCGCGCCGAGATGTTGCCGTCCGCTCCGACGATGTAGTTGCGCGAGTAGCACAGGCGGCCGATCTCGCAGATCGCGTTGCGCAAGCGCGCTTCCTCGTCGCTCCAGCCGCGCGTGCGCGTCAGTTCTTCGATCGATGTCATGGGGGTGTGCCGTCCTCAAAATCCGGAGCCGCTAGTGGGGTGCTCACCCCACTAGCTCCGCGTCCGGTGGTCGTAAGCGAGCTTGCCGCCGGTCTCGACGTAGTCGACGACGGCCACGACGATGGTTTTCACGGCCGCATCCTTGTCACCGAGAATTTGCCGCGCCGAGTTGCCCTCGTCGAGGACGAGCACGCGGTCGCCGACACCGGCCCCCGCGCGATCGACACCGATGCGCGTCTTCCCCGACGGTCGACCGTCGGGCGAAATGGGCCGCAAAATCAGCAGTATTTCACCGTCGAGCACGGGGATCTGCACGGGTGCGACGACGGTACCGACGACTTCGGCCAGAATCATCGCGTCGCTCCCGCGGGCTCGCGACCGATGAAGACACCATTCGCGTACGCCTGCTCGACGTAGCCGAGGATCGCGGCATCGACCGGCACGAAGGTCTCCGGGCAAGCCATCGCAGCTTCGCGTCCGTCCACGAAGTGCACGAGGTCGCCCGGACCCGTCGACACGACCGCGCAGGCGACGAGCGCATCGCCCATCGCGGCACCGTGCTCGTCGAGCGGCTGGATCCACTGCAGCGGAACGCCTTCGAGCCCGGGGTACTTCGTCGTCGCGACGACTCGACCGATGACGCGCGCCAAGTACACGTCAGCTCCACTTCTCGTAGACGTTCGCGCCGCCGAGGTCCCACGAGTCGACGATCGCCATGATCACGGCGTCGCACGGACGGTTCTCGGTCATCGTCGTCTGCCGCGCGCTCGATCCCGTCGCGTACAGGACCATGTCCTCGTTGCCCGCGCCGACCGAGTCGACCGCCACGACGTACTGATCCTTCGGCTTGTTCTGCTGGTCGTGCACTTGCACGACGAGGAGCTTTCGATTCTCGAGCTTCTCGTCTTTGCGCGTAGCGACGACGGAGCCGACGACCTTTCCGATCAGCATGGTTTTAGGATCCTTCGAACACGGTGACGACGGCGGAACGCGGCAGCACGTCCTCGACGAAACGACGGCGCATCTCGGCCTTGACCTGCGCCGCCATGGATTCCCAACTCGGCGGCGGACGCCGACGGCCGATCCACAAGAGGCACACCCCGTTGGGCAATCGCAGCGGTCGCGTGAGCCCTTGCGCCTCGCGTTCAGGGAGAGCGAGGCGCCGCGTGACCTCGTCGCGCACTTCGCGCGGCACCTTCGGGGTCAGCGGAGAAACCCAGCCGATCTCGCCGGCTGCGGCTTTCGTGTCGGCGTCCTCGCTGACGGTGCGCGCGAGCTCGCGGAACTCTTCGCGCGACCGCGCCCGCGTCGCGAGGGCTGCGAGCTCGCGCTCGGCCTCGTCGAACGTGCGCGGGTTGAACGTGTTCTTGAAGCCCGCGCCGCGCAGGAACAGGAACCCGACCTCGTGCGCGGGGCCGAACAGGCCGTCGAACAAGTCGCGTTCGGCCTGGTAGACGCGCTTCAACGTCTCGGCGTCGTACGAGCGCTCGACCCACAACTTGGAGAGCGCCGAGATGCGCACGGCGGGATCGTCCTTCAACCGCTCGACCACGATGCCCTGCGCCGCGAGGATCTGATCGAGGCCCAGACCCTTCGTCTTCGGATCGAGCTTGGCGTCGTCGCGACGGCGTTGAAGTTCTTCCTGCACGGCGGCCGCGAACTTCTCCGGGGCGAGATCGGGCAACCGCGCGCGCATCCGCTTCTCGAGCAGGAGTTGGTAGCAGTCCTCGCGCAGCGTATCGGCGGACATGCGCTTGCGCAGGTACGTCAGGAATTCGGGTGCCCGAATCGTGAAGTCGGCCGCGCGCGCTGCGATCCCCTCCTTCCACGGCGGCGGAAGCGCCTGGAAATCGCGCTTCTGCAGCTCCTCCTCGATCCAGATGCGCTGTTGATCCGGCGTGACGGTCTTGTCGTCCGCGAGGCCGAGCGCGCGCCGCGTCAACGTCTCCTGCACGACGCCCAGCGCGAGGAAGTGCTTGAACTCTTCGCGCGTGAGCCGCGCCTTGCGCAGGTGACCGGTCAAGCCGTCGATGCTCCCGCTGCGCTTGATGTCTTGATCGAAGGCGCGCGTGCGGCGTTCGAGTTCCTCGTCGTCGGGCGCGATCCGGTTCTCGGCACCGAGCCGTTCGAGGAGCTTGGATTCCGCCAAATGACGCAGCGTCGAGCGGCCCTCTTCGCCGGCCGCGCGGCGAATCACGAGCAGGCTCTCGAGCTCTTCCGCCGTCACGGTCGTGTCGAGCGCCTGCGCCACGACTTCGGCTCCCTCGCCGCGCGCGCTCGCAGCCGGTGGAGCACTCACGGGCAGAGCGCCCTGGGGCGGCGCAGCCGGTGCCTGCGAGGCCGCGAGTTCGACCTCCGGTCGGCCGCTCAGCGAACTCGCCGCCGTGGCCATCGCGGCAGCACGCGGATCGAGCGGTCCCGTGGACGGGACCGAACCGACGGAGGCGACGGTGGCGAAAAGTGTGGCGAGGAACATCGTGTTCACGGCGGGCGTCGAAGTCGGAGGATAGCCCTGCGAAGGCGGCGCGACCACGGAGCGTGAGGCTTCGACGTCGCAACCCGCGAACGAACGACGGCGATCCGCTGGATTTCGTTCCACGTTCGTGGCGCTCGGCTCACGGACGACCAGTCACTTCCGTTTCCCGGTCCGGAGACCCCCATGGCACGCTGCGCACTTCCCGCGATCCTTTTGGGCCTGTTTCTCGCGCCGCCGGTACTCGCGCAATCGTTCCGACCAGGTTTCGAGGTGCCGGGTGCCTCGGGCGGCGTTTACGCGCTGGCGGGGCATGACGACGGGAGCGGTCGCTCCCTGTTCGCGGCCGGCGAGTTCGAGGCGGCAGGTAGCGCACTTTCGCCTTACGTGGCGCGCTGGCGTGCCGGTAGTTGGTTCCCGCTCGGCGGCGGAACCGACGGTCGCGTCGGCGCGCTGCTCTCGTTCGACGAGGACGGTCCGGGGCCGCAACCCGCGCAACTGTTCGCCGGCGGCGATTTCGAGCGCGCGGGAAACGTGAACGCGCGGCGCATCGCGCGTTGGAACGGCGTGCAATGGACGGCGCTCGGGCTCGGTATGGACGACACCGTCGCGGCGCTCGTGGCTTACGACGACGACGGTTTCGGCCCGCGACCGCGCGCGCTCTATGCGGCGGGTGCGTTCACCAGCGCGGGCGGACTGCCGATCCAGGGCATCGCGCGTTGGAATGGTCTCACGTGGGAGCCGCTCGCGGGTGGACTCGACGGACCCGCGACCTCGCTCACGACGTTCGACCCCGACGGTCCGGTCGGATCCGCGAACGAGGAGCTCGTCGTCGGTGGATTCTTCGAGCGCGCGTCGGGCGTGCTCGTGCACGGACTCGCGCGTTGGAACGGACTCGTGTGGGCACCGCTGGGTGCCGGTGTCGCGGGTTCCGAGAGCACGCCGTCCGTCCAAGCTCTCGCGACGTTCGATCTCGACGCGAGCGGTCCGCTCCCGGCGCGGCTCTTCGTCGGCGGATCCTTCGCGAGCGCTGGCGGTGCACCCGCGAACGGCGTCGCGAGTTGGGATGGGTCCGGATTCTCGAGCTTGCAGGCCGGCGTGTCCGCCCCCGGAACGTTCCCGGCGATGCGCGCCTTCGCGACCTTCGACGACGGCACCGGACCGAAGCTCTACGCCACGGGCTTGCTGCGCTCCGTCGGCAGCGTGGCTGCGGGCACGGACTCGTTCGACACGTCGCCCTTGTTGGGCGTCGCGCGGTGGGATGGAGCAGCCTGGACGTCGCTCGGCGGTCCGAGCAGCGCGAACGTGAACGCGCTCGGGCGCGCGATCGTCTCCGTCGACGACGATGGCGATGGTTTCGAGAGCCTTTTCGTAGGTGGTTTCTTCGCGCGCACGGGTCCGATCGGCACCGCCAGCGTCGCGCGCTGGAACGGCTCGGCTTGGTTGCCGCTCGGGAACGGCAAAGGTCTCGATGCCGAGATCCACGGACTCGCAGCGCAGCCGTCGCCGTCCGCGCCCCTGCTCGTCGGCGGCGCGTTCGTCACGGCCGGAACGCAGATCGTGAACCGCGTCGCGGTTTGGAACGACGTCGCCGCGCAGTGGAATCCACTCGGCGCGGGCTTCGACGAAACGGTACGTGCCGTGCACGTGCACGGGGGATCCTCCTTCGCCGGTGGGGACTTCCGCACGTCGGGTGGCGTGCCGATGAACCGCATCGCGCGCTGGACGGGTGCGACCTGGACGCCGCTCTCGAGTGGGACGGATGGTCCTGTCCTGGCGCTCGAGAGCTGGCAGGGCTCTCTCGCAGTCGGCGGTGACTTTCGCCGTGCCGGCAACGTGCCCACCGGATCGGTCGCGCTCTGGAACGGCGCGAGTTGGCAGGCCTTGCCGAACGCTCCCGAGGGCACGGTGCGAGCTCTCGTCGAGTTCGACGACGGCACCGGTTCGCGCCTCTTCGCTGCGGGCGATTTCACGCGCGCCGGTGGAGTCGGAGCGACGCGCGTCGCGCGCTGGAACGGCGTGCAGTGGACAGCGGCCGGCGGTGGTTTGTGCTGCGGCTCCGTCTACGACCTCGCGATCCAGGACGACGGAATGGGAACGCGGTTCTTGTACGCCGGCGGAGACTTCGACCTCGATGGCGACGGCGACATCGACGGTGTCGCGCGCTGGAACCCACTGAACCAAGGTTGGAACGCCGTCGGCACCGGATTCACGGGCGGAAGCGCAACGACGGTTCGCGCGCTGACGAGTTGGAACGTCGGCTCCGTTCCGACTCTCGTCGTCGGTGGCGCGTTCGCGTTCGCGAGCGGAGTTCCGGCCGCGAACCTCGCGCGCTTCCAGAACGGCATCTGGACCGCATTCGGATCCGGTGCGGACGGCACGGTGAACGTGCTGCTCGCGAAGCCCGTCGTTCCGACCGGCGAAGGCCTCTTCGTCGGTGGCGCGTTCTCCGTGATCGACGGTCGGCACTCCGCGCGTTTCGCGCGCTCGAACTGATTCCTTTCGAGGAGCAACGAATCATGAAACGCAAACTCCCGCTCGTCCTCTTCACGCTGGCCCTCGGTCCTTCCGTCACGGCGAGTGGCGTCGTGATCGACGCGGTGCACGCCGGGCCGTTCGCGCGCGCGAGCGCGGTCCGCCTGCCGCAACCGGGCGAGTTCAACGTGCTGCTCGTCGTCCTCGACGACGTCGGCACGGACAAACTCGGCATCTACGCGGCGGACGCCGGCGCGCCGGCCCAGTGCAGCTCGCCGATCGTGGCCGGGATCCCGACGCCGACGCTCGACTCGCTGCGAGCGGACGGGGTCCTATTCACGCGCTGCTACTCGAATCCGACGTGCAGTCCGACGCGCGCGGCGCTGCTGACGGGTCGCTATGGAATGCGCACGGGGATGGGGCACGCGGTGAACCCGAGCGACGATCCCGGCTACACGCTGCCGACCGCGGAGACGACCGTCGCCGAAATGATCCGCGACGTGAACACTCACCCGTACCGTCGCGGTGCGTTCGGCAAGTGGCACCTCACGGACTACGAGGCGGAAGATTGCCATCCCGTAGAGTCCGGGTTCGAACGCTTCGCAGGTCACAAGGCCAACAACGAGAGCCACTACGAGTGGAAGAAACTCACGGCTGTCGCGACTGCGGCCGGCGCGTGCAGCTCGACCTCGTGGGCCGACGTGCCCGCCGTTTCGGGTGCCACGCCGTCGACGGCCGGATGGGATGCATCGGTGACGCGCGCAGATGCACTCACGTGGATCAACGGCCTCGGCTCGAGCGAGCGCTTTTTCGCGTACGTGTGCTTCAGCCCGCCACACGCGCCGTTCCAGGTGCCGCCGTACTCGACGCTGTCGCGGCGCACGGCGGGGCGTCTCTCCTTCCTCGGCTACGAGGCCGCGGACCTCGCACGCTCCGGCGAGCCGGACGACGAGAAGCTGATTTATCACGCGAACATCGAAGCGGTCGATCACGAGCTCGGGGAGCTGCTCGCCGGGATCTCCGCTGCGGTGATGAACAAGACGGTCGTCATCGTCGTGGGGGACAACGGCACCGTGGCGACGATGATCAGCGACCCGGCCCTGATCGGCCACGGCAAGCGCACGCTGTACGAACTGGGCACGCGCGTCCCGCTCGTGGTGAAAGCACCCTTCACGCCGGCCGGCGGCACGTGTCGCTCACTCGTCGGCACGGTGGACTTGTGGCGGACCGTCGCGGAACTCACGGGGATTCGTTCGACCGCCATCGATGCGGCGATGGGCGCAACCCCGATCGACGCGAAGAGCTTCTTGACGGCGATTTCCCGGCCAGAACGCGCACTCTTGCGGACCACCGCGTACTCGGAGGCCTTTCCGAACGGCTCGCCGCCGCCCGCGAACGCGTCGTACTTGCGCGGGATCACGAACGGCTCGTACCGCTACATGCGCATCTGGTCCGACGCCGGGGTGATGTCCGAGCGGCTCTTCCACCAAGCGGTGGATCCGTGCGAGTCGACCAACTTGCTCGCGCCGCCGCACGTCTTGACCGGCCCGGAGAGCGCTGCGCTGACCGAGCTGCGGACCGCGATGAACGCGATCTGATCGCGCTCGTAATCCGAGTGCCCGCAGCGAAGCGTTCCGATCGCCTCTCGACGTCCTGGGTGCGCCCCTTCGCGCTGCGGGCGGTCATGAATTCTCTACAGAATCCGTGAAAAAGGAGCCCGCCGACTCGAGGTGAGTCGACGGGCGCGGTGACAAGCGAAGAGGAGTCGAGGCGGAGAAGTGATTCGTTCGAGTTCGGGAACGCGTAGAGATGAGCAGCGGTGGTGATCGCGCGGGAGTTGGCTGCGCGGAGTTGGCTGCGCGGAGGTGGCTGCGCGGAGGTTGCTGCGCGGAGGTTGCTGCGCGGGGAGGTTGCTGCGCGGGAGGTTGCTGCGCGGTGCGGCGCGGAACGCATCCGCAGCGCGCAGATTCAGATCAGGCCGACTCGCGCCCGCCTTGCTTGCGCGGGCGTCCGCCCTTGGGCTTCTGGTTCTTCAGGTTCTCGTGGAAGTCGGTCCAGTCGGCCTGGGAGAAGAGCTTCACGCGCTGACCGCATTCGGTGCAGTACGAGTGCTCCATGCTCATCAGGTAGGAGACGTACTTCTGGCAGTTCGCGCAGAACTTGTGGTCGCTGTAGTAGTTCGGGCTTTCCATCGTGTCGTTCTCCGTGTGCCTCGTGGTGGTCTACTCGAGTGCAAGCGCCGGGCCAGATGCCTCCCGACCGCGGACCGAAATTGCAACTTCTTGTGAGGCCGGGGCTTCCGACGGTTCTCTCCCGCGGTCAGGGACCACGGAGCCGAATCGACGTGTCGAGAGGATGCAACGCGCCTGGATGCCTTCCGGAGCGCCGCCGATTCGTAGGACGGATCGCAGCGGATGGAAGTTCGCCCAAATGACACGTGGAGCCTCGTCCGGGCGGATCGGAAGTCAAGCCGGCGACTCGGCTTGCGCCTGACCCCGCCAACGGGCGAAAATGCGATGTTCTAGAATCTCGACGCCCGGCCGCCGCTGTCGAGTTCCTTCGACGCGAGTCAGTCCGTTCAGGGTCGGACTCGAACCCAGCGAGCGAGAAGTTCTTTCGCGGTCGCGTCCGGTTCGCGGCGCGCGGCTTCTTCCAAGGCTCCGCGTACGCCGGCGTCCGCTGCGTGAGCGCGCGCGAGCGCCCAACCCGAGGCCTCACGCACGACGGCTGCAGGATCGAAGGTCAGGGCGCGCAGCAACGCGCGACGACCCGCATCGCTCGGTGCGGAAGCCAGCGCGATCGCCGCGTTGCGCGCCACGCCTTCCCGACCCGGTCGGTCGAGCGGTGAGGCCTCGAAATCGTGCTCGAACGCCTGGCCCGCTTCCAACCAGGAGACGAGGCTCCCCGACTCCACCGCGCGGTGCGTGCCAAATCGCGTGGCCAAGTCCGGGGCCTTCGCGCCCCAGGGGCACACCTCGGAACACACGTCGCAACCGAATGCCCACGGACCCGTGCGCTCGCGCAAGTCGACATCGGCGTGGCCCGCGTGCTCGATCGTCGCGTGGGACAGGCACAGACGCGCGTCCACCACTCCCGGTTCGAGGATCGCCCCAGTCGGGCAGGCGTCGAGGCACGCGGTGCACGTGCCGCACGATCCCGGCGGAGGTTCGGTCGTCGGCTCGAGCTCGTGGGGGATCACGAGCTCCATGAGGAAGAACCACGGGCCGAACCGCGGGTGGAGGAGGTTCGCCGCCTTGGACTCGAATCCGACACCGGCCCGGGCAGCGTGCGAGCGCTCCAGGAGCGGTCCGGCATCCACGATACGTCGATTGCGCCCGCCGAGGCCCGCCGCCGCCAACCGGCGCGCGAACCGGCGCAGCCTGTGGTTCCCGATGTTGTGGTAATCGCGCCCGGCGGCGTACCGAGCGACTCGGCCGCCGCCTTCGAGCTCGACCGCTCCGCGAGAGTGCGCCAATCCGAGGACGACGATGCTGCCACCTTCGGGGAGCAGGCGGCGCGGATCGACGAGGCGGGCTCGGTCGCGCTCGAGCCAACTCATCCCGGCGTGGCGCCCAGCGTCGAGCCAGGCTTCGAAGCGCCCGGCAGCCGGCGGCGGGAGGAGGGGAGCGATGCCGCACAGGTCGAAACCCAGTTCGTGCGCGATCTCGAAGACGATTTCCTCACGGCTCACGCGAGGAGGATCGGGGCGCGCGGTCTCCGCGACAAGTAGGAAAGCTGACCCAGTTGGCTGTCCGTCGCCTCCACAGGGCGCGGGACGGGGGGTTAGAGGGGCGCTCACGCGCTCCGTGGAGGCGACGGACAGCCAACTGGGTCAGCTTCCGATGTGCGCCCCGTGAAGGACTCACGAAAACTCTCCGTTCGAAGTCCGTTACCGGCTGTCAGGAACCGTCTAGACTTGCCCTTGAGGGGAAACCCCGTCGCGGACGGAGTCGACCCTCGAACCTCTCCCTCGAACCTGTCGAACCGACTCTCGCCCCTGCGAGATTCGACCTTCGACCCACCCGGCGCACGGCTCCATGCAGGTGACCGATCCCCACGGCCTCGCTCCGACCAGCGAGGCGACACGCGCCCGCTTGCAGGCGCGCTTGGCGGACTTGGCTTCCGAGCTGACGGGCGAGGAGCACGCGCTCTGCCTCGGGCTCGCGCAGGATGCGACGCGGGAACTCGAGAGTTTGCGCGACGCGGTCTCGACGCGACTCATGGAGTCCTTCCGTTTGCGCAGCGGTCGCGCGACCTTCGGTTTGCTCTACGAACTCAACGCGGACCACATCCTGCTCCAGGTCGCCGGTCGCCTGCGCCGCTTCGCGAGCCGCTCGGACCCGCGCGATGTCCTGCAGGAGGTGTTCTTCAACGTCTACCGCTACCCGCATCGCTTCGATGCGCAGCGCGAGGACGCGTTCCGCGTGTGGTCGGCGATGATCGTGCGCAACACGGTGCTCAAGCACCTGCGTAGCCTCGGCCGCGCGACGAAGAATCAAGTCGTCGCGGACGAACTGCTGGTGCAGCCGGCGGTTCCCTCGGCCAGCCCGCTCTCCGGCGCGATCGAGGCCGAGAGCCAAGACGAGTGCGCGCGTGTCTACCTGACCTACCTCCACCTCTATCTGCATTTCTACGGGATGCTGTCCGAGCGCGAGCGCGCCGCCCTGCATCTCGTCGAGGTCGAGGAGTCGAGCTACCGAGCTGCTGCCGAGGTGCTCGGGATCAAGCTGGAGAACTTGAAGATGGTCATCTTCCGCGCACGCCGAAAGATCCACCGCGCGATGAAGCGCGTGTTCGAAGGGCTGTCGGCCGAGTGCCGTCCGGCCCGCGATCCAGAAACTCAGCGCGCGTCATCCGGCCGTCTCGCCGTGCGTGTGCTCGGGCTGGATGCGGCCAAAGGAGTGGAGCTCGAGGACGTGGAACTCGAGGAAGACGAGGATCGGGCGAGCGGGACCTCAGGGAGGTCGAACGATGGACTTTGAGATGTCGAACCACGAAGAGCACGACGTGTGCACGGACTTCCAGGTCGATCTATCGGCCATGGTCGACGGCGAGGCCGACGAGACCGCCGCCGGTCGCGCGATGGTGCACATGGAGGCCTGCACGTGCTGCCGAGGCTTCTTCGACGATGTTCGCAGCCAAGTGCGCCTGCACAAGGACGTCGCTTCGCCCGATCGGCTCTTCGCGCGCATCGCGATGCTGACGGGATCCGAACTCTCCGCGAAGGTCGAAGGCATCGAACTCGTCCATCGCCTCGCGACCGTTTTCTACCAGCTCGGCAAGGCTTACGTGCTGGCTTCGATCGACCCCGGTTACCGCGAAAAGGTCTTCGAAACGGCCGTTTCCGTCGGTGATACCCAGACGCGGGGCCGTGGGTTCGTGGACGGCGTCCTCCTCGACGGCAAGACGCGCACGGGCGGCCTCGACTGGAAGCGTGCGCGCGCGATGCTGAACGGCAAGCTCGAGAAGATCGAGAGCCCGCTCGAAAAAGGTCGGCGCCTGCTCGAGGAGGCGATCTCGACCGATCCGTCCCACGAGGAAGCGCACCTTTACCTCGCCTTCTTGCACGGTCACGAGGGCAAGCGCCTGACCGCGGCCGAGGAGTACCGGCGCATCTTCCAAACGGCGATGAACCCGGCGAATCGCGGCCACGCGGCGATCCAGCTCGGCCGGCTGCACTCTTCCGAGAAGAACTACCGCAAGGCGATCGCGTGCTGGCGCTGGGTCACGATCAGCGGTCTGGCGGATGAGGACGACCGGTTCTTCGTCGCCAGGTTCAACTTGGGCATGGTCTACGCATTGACGCGCAACCGAACACGTTCACTCGGTTACTTCCGTGCGCTCTTGGATCGACATCCCGACCGGGCCTCCGAGGTGGCCGAGCTCTTCGCGCGCTCGCCCCGCCTGCGGGAGGCCATCGACGCTCAACCCGGCTTCGCCGAGTCGCTCGTCGCCACGGTACCCGAACTTTTCGCTTTGCCCGGGGTCATGCTGCCTGGCGATGCCGTGCTGTCCGACGACGCGTCGTCCGAGAGCAGGGGCCGCGAGTCCGCCGACGGCCCCGAGGAGTCCTGACATGATGAAGAACCTTCGCATCGAGCACGGAATTGGCTGCGGCAGTCTTGCCTTGAGCCGTGCGATCTCCAGCCGGGGCGCTTCGAGTCTGGTTGCGTCAGCGGTGTTGGTGCTCGCAGCCGGTTTCCTGACGAGCGGCGGTGACCCCAACGCGCCCGGCTTGGCCGGCGGTTCCGAGGGGCCGACCAGCGCCGGTGGCGGCGACGACGAAACGGTCGGGACGCTCCCGATCGCGGGGGACCAGGACACGTTCATCGTCCTGCGCGCGGCGCGCATCACGCACCCCTCGCTCTACATCCAAGGCTCGGTCGACGAGGTGCTTTCGAACGCCGTGTTCGTGCGCGGCGATCGGCGGGTGCTGGCCCAACCGATGTCGAACGGCGAGCTGCGCCTCGTGTTCCTCGGTGCCGCCCAGGTCGGCTTCGATCGCCACGGGTTCCACACTGCGAACCTGCGCGTCGGCGTCGTCGTGCCGCAAGGTGCTTCGATCCTGCGCTCGGGCGCTGCTTGGAACGGACAGGCGCTCAGCACGTGGACCTACGTCTACGAACTTCCGATCGCGCAGTTCGAGGCGAACGGTCTTCTGGACCAAGCTCCGGTCCTCGCCGGTGTCTCGACGTCGCAGGGTTCGACGTCGGTGCGCGCTCACGCGAACCTCGACGCCGTCGTGCTGACGCAAAGACACTAGCCGCGAACTGTTGCGGCAGAGTCCCGTCGGTTTTCGACCCCGCGCGCCGCGGTCCCACTGTGGGACGCGGCGCGCGGTCGCATCTCGCGGATAGACTGTGTCGTTGATGTCCCTGCCGCCCGCGCTGCCTCTCGTCGGTCTCACCTGCGGCGATCCGGCTGGAATCGGGCCTGAAATCGCGCGCGCGGCGCTGGCCGACCGCGAGCTCGCGCAGGTCGCGCGGATCGTGGTCCTCGGACCGCCAAGCCTGCGCCCGTCCACGGTCACGCGCCTCGAAGCAGACGCTGTCCGCGACGCGCGCACGCACGGCTGGATCGACACGGCGACCGTCGGTCCGTTCGAGCTCGGCCGCGTCCAGGAATCGGCCGGACGCGCGGCGCTCCACGCGTTGCGCATGGGGCACGAGCTCGCGCTCGACGGCTCGTTCGACGCACTCGTCACCGGGCCGGTCAGCAAAGAAGCGCTGCACCTCGCCGGTGAGCGCGTCGAAGGTCAGACGGAACTCTTGGGTCGTTGGTGCGGCGCCGCGCGTTACGAGATGCTCGCGATCGCTGGGGACTTGCGCGTCCTCCTGCTCACGCGGCACATGCCGCTCGTCACGGCGATCGCGCAGATCTCGACGGAGCGCGTGCTCGACCACTTGCGACTCCTCGACGAGGGCTTGCGCGACTTCGGCTTCGAGCGACCCCGACTCGCGCTCGCCGGACTCAATCCGCACGCGGGTGAGAACGGCTTGCTCGGTCGCGAGGACGACGAACTCTTGGCGCCAGCCGTGCGCTCAGCGCGCGCAGCCGGGATCGACGTCACCGGACCCGTTTCGCCGGACTCCGTCTTCTTCCAGGGATCGCGCGGCCGCTACGACGGCGTCCTCGCGCTCTACCACGACCAGGCCTTCATTCCGATCAAGCTCCTGTCCGCGGACGGCGGGATCACCGTGATCCTCGGGCTGCCGTACCTGCGCATCAGCCCGGTGCACGGAACGGCCTTCGATTTGGCCGGAACAGGGCGCGCGAGCCCGGCGAACCTGATTGCGGCCCTACGACAGGCGGCAACGTGGGGCGGACTGCGGCGCGCGGCACGGATCGGCCGATGAACAACGCGCGGACCGTTGGAACCTCCACCGTACGTGAGGTTTGGAGTTAGACTCCAGGTTCGTACTCGACCGCCCTGACTCCCGCGAATCGCACCGAGACCTCCCCACACATGATCGGGCGCAAGAAGAAGATCGTCCTGTACCAGCCTCAGCAGGTGGACGAGAGCCTGGGACTGCCGTCGAGCAAGGACATGTTGCCGCTCGAGATGCTCACCATCTCGGCCTGGCCGCTGCACGACGGCTACGACGTCGTCATCGTCGATGGGAGCCTGTACACGGCCGACGAAGCGCACCGCCGCGTCGTCGAGGCCTGCGAGGGCGCGATGATGTACGCGACCACCGGGATCCTCGGCTACATGGTCACGGACGGGTTGGCCTGCACGAAGCGCGTGCAAGCGCGCTTCCCCACGCTCCCGAAGATCATCGGCGGTTGGTTCGCGAGCGTGCGGCCCGACCTCCAACTCGGCAGCGGCCTCTACGACGCGGTCGTGTGCGGTCAGGGCGAGCTGACGTTCCGCGACGTCGTGAAAGCGATCGACGCGGGCGAGAAGCTCGACGACATCCCGGGTCTCGCGTTGCTGCGCGACGGGCAGATCGTGAAGACCGAGAAGCGCAGTGCGGCCGGTTGGGACCAACTGCTCGACTGCCCGTGGCACATGATCGACATCGAGCCCTACAAGCAGGCTCAACTGCGCGCGAAGTCCCACCGGGACGTCTTGCGCATGCCGACGCCGCCGGCGATGGGCGATCGCAAGCCGTACTTCGGGATCACCTACTTCTCGAGCTACGGTTGCCCCGAGCCGTGCACGTTCTGCTGCTCACCGATCGTGACGGATCGTCGTTGGAAGGCGATTCCCGCCGAGCGGATGCTCGACGATCTGCAAGGCTTGCACGAGCGTTGGGGCTTCGACGTCGTGCGTTTCCACGACGCGAACTTCGGCGTGCTGCGCAAACGCTTCAAGGACTTCGCCAAGGGCAAGGTCGAGCGCAAGTTGCCGTTCTATTGGAACGCGTTCATCGAGACGCACACGATCCTCGAGGCGAAGAAGAAGGACCCCGAGGCTCTCGATCTGCTCGCGGAATCCGGCATGTACATCGCCGAGATCGGCGCGGAAGCCGGCACCGACGAGATGATGAAGAAGATCGGCAAACCGATTCACGGCAACGACAACGTCGATGCCGCGGTCGAGATGGACAAGCGCGGGATCTGCGCGTCCGTCACGTACATCATCGGGTACCCGGGCGAAGAGCGGGACTCGATGCTCGCGACGATCGATCAGTGCCGACGTTTGCACGTCGCGGCCCCGCTCGCACGTCCGACGGTGTGGCCGTACCGGCCGATCCCGGGCACGGCGATGTGGGACGAAGCGATCGGTCTCGGCTATCAACCGCCGCAAAAGCTCGAGGAATGGGGCTCGATCGGCGAGTACCACCTGGAGGAAACTTGGCCGGGCAAGATCCCGCCCGAGGTCGCGCTGGCGCGCAAGATGTACCAGCACTACGTGACGCTCGATTACGGACTCGCGCGCGGCAAGCGCGGATTCTGGGAGAAGCGCGCGCAGAAGCGCTTGGAGCGCGGTGAATTGACGGGTGGATTCCCGAGCGGACGGTGGGAAGCGCGCGCGTTCGACCTCTACAACCGCGTCGAGAAGAAGTTGTTCCCGCGGCAAGAAGTGTCGCGCTCGTGGGTCGATCCGGGCCACAAGACGGGCACGGCGCCGAATGCAGCGAGCAAGAGCCGCCAGGCGATGACCGAGACGACGGCGGGCTGACCGTCGCGCGCGGGATCGAGAGCCTGGCTCCGGATCCAGCGCTCGACAGCGGCCGCAGGCTTTTGCGCGACGACCGTTGCCCAGAGCTCACTCCGCGAGCCGGAACAGACGGTAGAAGTCCGAAGGTTGCCCGCTCGCCATGCGGATCGTCGCCGGACTGCGCGCGACGAGTTCGTAACCGGGGATCGCGCGCAGCGCGGCGTCGTCTTGCGCGAGCAGTGCCGCCGCGGCCGTGCCGGGTAGCGGATCGAACGAGTCCGGCGGCAAGCCCGCGGACCAACGCGCGAGGTATTGGAGCGTGAACCGATCCACGACGAGCCAACGCACGCGGTAGCGATCGACCAGCAAACGTCGGAATTCCTCGGGCGAATCGTGGTGGAAAGCGTCGAGGAATTCGGCCGCACGTCGGCGCGGCTCGCGCGCTTCCCACTTCGGTGAGACGACGATCGCGTGGCCCGTCTTCGCGAGGATCGCCGGTCCGCTCATGAAGTCGGCGGCGATCGCTTCGTCCGGCGGAACGTGCTCCGCGACCGCGTCGAGCAGCCAGCGGATCTCGGTCTGTCGCTGAATGGGCGCGTGATACCAGGGGTTCGAATAGTTCGCGGCCCATGCGCCAGAGAGCGCGATCTGGATGCAAACGGCGGCGCCGAGGATCCAGGCACCGCATCGCAGGCGTGAACTCGCGGCCGCCGCGAGTGCCGGCGCGAGCAGAGCGGGGAGGACGAGCGCGCGCTCGGCGAGCCAGGCTGCGAGGAGGGAGATCGCGAAGAGAGCGATCAGTGCGTACTCCGCGCCGCGCTCCGGGCCGCGCCCCGCACCGTTCGCTGTGCCGTTCGCAGCGCGGCGCACGAGCGTGCGGATCGCGGCGGCGAGGCCCAGGACTCCGGCCAGCGAGAGGATGCTCGCGGCGTGGACGAAGCCCGGCGTCTCGAACGGACCTTGCCACATGAGGCGCACGTCGGCCGTCAGACCCTCCGCACTCGGCGGCCGCAGGCCGAGATGCTCGATCTTCGCGACCAGCAGCGCGAAAACGTGCGCGTGGGCTCCTTCGGCGACCGACACGCCGATCGCGACGACGGTGAGCGTGAGTCCGATTCCGACCGCGCGAGCGACGCGCGCATCGCGCAACCGCCCGGCGACCGCGAGTCCGACCGCGACGGCTACGGGCAGCGCGTACACGGCGTCGGTCGCACGCAGGAACGGCACCGCGATCGCCGCGACGACGAGTGGAATGGCGACGAGGAGGCCGCCGTGAACCGCGAGGGGGTTCGTGCCCTTCCACGCGAATCCGACGAAGAGGACCAGGGCTTCGAGCGCGAGGAAGAAGGAAGCCGCGTGCCAGGTCGCGAGCGCCGCCGCCGCGGAGACGCCGGCAAAGAGTAGAGACGTGGGGCTCCGCACGCGGACCGCGCGCGCGGCGAGACCCAGATGGAGCGCGAACAGCGGCCAGAACGCGTCCTCGTCCACGAGCACGAATCCCACCGTCCGATGAATTGCCGGCGTCGCTGCTGCGAGCAGCGCCGCGAGGAGTCCCAGTCCGCGCGACCCGGACACCTCGCGTGCCAGCAGGTAGACGCCGACGAGCGCGAGCGCCATCGCGAGCGCTGCGACTTCCGTCGCGGTCACGTGGAGCCCAACGGATCGCCCGAGCAGGATGTGAGCCCACGCCGTGACCTGCAGCATCGCGAGCGGAAAACGCGTCGCGACGTCGATCGTGTCCGGGTGCTCGAGCCGCGTGTCGTGCGCGAAGTCCGCCGGGATCGAGCCGCCCGCTTCGACGATGCGCTCGAGCAGCGAGTAGAGCAGCGCCGGGTCGCTCTTCAGCAATCCGTCGGGACTGCGTGTATCGAACTCCGAGTCACGAACCGCGAGCTCGACACGGAACCAAGCCGTCAACAGCACCATGACGAGCAATGAGGCCGCGACGAGTCGGCGGTCGAAACGGTCGGGCGGCTCGTCTTGCGCGGTCAGGGCTCGTCGAGCGTCCATCGCCGCGCATCATCCCCGCGGCGCTCAGCAGGTCAACGCGCCCGCGAGCCGTTCAATTGCAGAACGTCGCGCCGAGCCCGTTCGAGAGGTTGAAGCCCGCGCCGCCGCCCGCCGGGTTGCGGTACCAGCACTGGAAGTAGCGTGTGGAGCCGACCGTGATGTTCCCCACGGCCGGGATCGTCGTCAGATCGACGTACCGCGACGACGTTCCGCTCGCGGTGGCGACCTGCGGCGGATTCAACCGCGCGATCACCCCCGTCACGCAGCGGAACCCGTTGCCGAACGGTGCTTGCGCTTGCGACGGGCCGAAGAAGTAGACGTGCGAGGCATTCGGCGGCAGTTGTGTGCACGCGAGCGTGAACGCGTTCGCACTGACCGAGAGCGAGCCGCTCCAGCCGATCGTTGCGCCGACTCCGGTCGAGTTGGGAACTCCCACGCAGTAGTTTGCCGCGTAGGCCGTGCACGGCGGATCGAAGAATATGCGCAGGATCGGACGTTCCGAGGGCACGGCGTTCTGTCGCGAATCGAAGCGCTTGGCCGTGGGGACGTCGTCCTCGTTCACGTTCTTCACGAGCCAGCCGAAGTTCGTCGACGGCGAGTCGAGCCAACTCTGCACGTCGCGCAAGCCGGCGTTGGTCTTCGACATGGAGAGAATCACCTCGGCCTGCGTGACCGTCGCGCCGGGCGGCAAGGCCAGAGCGACGTCGAAGCGCAGGAGTGCGCGGCGAACTTGGCCGAATCCGTTCGAACCGGCGAAGAAGAACTCGCCCGCGCCGTTGCTCTCGGATCCGGACCCCGAATACAGCGTGTTGTCCCGGTTGGCACCGATCGTGACCTCGCCCGCGGAGGCCGAGATCGATACGCAAGCGAGGGCGGGGAGGAGGAGCGCGGTTTTGAGCGGGTTCATGGAGCTCGCTCTGGACGTGAGGACACAGTCAGTTTCGCACGGAATCCATCGAGCGGATTCGTCGGCCCCCGCAATCTCGGGTGCCGACGAATCCCGTAGCGCGAGCGGAATGCCATACTCGATCCATGATCCGAATCCGCGTCGCTCGGGCCTTCCTCGTCGGGCTCCTCTCCACCGCGACGCTCGCGTCCGCGCAGTCTCCGGTCGCTGCGCCCGTCCAAGATGCGCGCCCGCCCGCGCTGCGGATCGACGACGTCGAGGTTTCGGCCGAGGCCTACGCGCGCTGGCTCGTCTTGAACGTCGGCGAGCGGCAGGCCCGCGTTTTCGGGCGCGAGTACTTCGCGGTCGAGCGCGAGGCGCGCGCGCTCGGGGTCGAGGCGACCGAGAAGGAGTGCGCCCGTCGGGTCGACGCCGACATCGAGGAGCGCATCGAGAAAGCGTTCCTCGGTCGGAAAAGCGATTGGCTCGCGGAACTCGAGCGCACGCGTCGCACGGAAGCTGCCGTGCGCCTCCAGCGTGAAATCGAGGCTCGTCCGCACATCTTGGTCGAGAAGATGGTGGCGATCGACCGTGTCGTCCCCGAACAGAAGATCGAGCGGGATTGGGAGTTCGAGTACGGCCGCCTGGGGCGGAAGTACGAGCTGTCGATGACCAAGGTCCTCGTCGTGGTCCCGTCCGAGACGGGACAGACGCGCGACGCTTGGAACGCCGGTCGCGAGAAGGTCATGGCCGCCGGTCGAGAGAAAGCGCTGGCCGTCCGAACGCGAATCGTGGCCGGCGAAGAGTTCGGACGCGTTGCGCGCGAGACCAGCGACGACCCCGAGACGCGCGATTCGCGCGGCGTACCCGCGCGCGGCTTTTCTCACTTCGGGTGGCCGAGAAGTTTCATGGACGAGCTCGAGAAGCTCCCCGTCGGAGCGGTTTCCGAACCTCTCTTCGCGCGCGGCGGATGGTGGGTCGTGCGCGTCGAAGCGGTCCACGAAACACCCCTCGAATCGGTGCGTGACACACTGCGCGAGCGACTGGAGAAGAAGGGGCCCGAGCCCGACGAAGTGGCGATGGTGCTCGAGCGCATTCGCTACGCGACCGAGGTGCGCGTCCTGCCGACGATGTACGAGGACTCGGGCGATTCCGAACTCGCCGGTCCGAACCAACCGATTCTCGAGGTCGACGGCGAGCCCGTCGGTCGCGGCGAGTTCGCGCGTTGGCTCGTCGGCGTCCAGGGCGAAGCGATGATCCAGCGCTTCCTCGAGGACTTCGTGATCGAGCGTGAGGCCAAGAAGGTCGGGATCACGGTCACGAAGGACGAGATCGAAGCCCGCGTGCGCCTCCAACTCGAGGCGCGGATCGCGGAGGGTCACAAGGGCACGCGCGAGTCCTGGCACCTGTTTCTCGCGATGAACGGGCGGACCGAGGAGTCGTTCGTGCGCACCCTCGCCGAGCGCACGCGCACGGACCTGCTCGCGGAGAAGCTCTTGGTACGCGACCGGCAGGTGACGCCCGAGGACGTGAAACAGCGTTTCGCGAGCCAATACGGTGCGGACGGGGAGCGTATCGAAGCGCGTTGGATCGTCGTGCTGAACAGGGTCGAGACCGTCGATCCGGACTGGACGCGCGACGATCTCATCCGGGAACTCGTGGCTGCGCACGAGCGCGGTCGCGCGAACACGTCCGAGCTCGTGCGTCGAGCGCGCGCCGGCGAGGACTTCGCGCAGCTCGCGCGTGAGCACAGCGACGACGCGCCAACGCGCGAAAGCGGTGGTCTCCTCGTCGAGCGTTTCCGTGCCGATGTCTACCCGGAGGGTTTCGGAGCGGCCGTCGCAAACCTCGCGGTAGGGGAAGTCACCGACGCACTCGACTACGCCAACTCCTGGGCCACTTTCCAGGTGGTGAAGCGCCGCAAGGTGACGTTCGAAGAGGTGCGCGACGAGCTCGCGGCCGAACTCGCGACGCTACGCCCGAGCGGACTGCGGGTGAACGCACACCGGAACGCGTTGACGCAGAGTACGAAGCTCGAATTGCTCGGTGGACTCGCGCCGCGTTGACCACGAACGGTCCACCGACTGCGAGTTCGTGATGAGGCCACGGTCCGAGGGACGAGAGGCCATCGCCCCGACGACCTGTCGGATCCTCCTGTGCGCCACTTCGCGGCGGCGCCGTCGCGGCGCGACACCACTCGCCGAGGCAGAGGCCGTGAAGAATCGAGGGGCTCGGCGCCCGGGAGCAGCGCAGTCGGCGTCTGGGAGCATGTAGGCTCGATTCCCTCCAACGCTCTCAGCGGCGCAGCGGAGTCCGCTCGCGCGCGAGTTCGTCGAGGAGTCGCCCCGGATCGGTCTCGACCGGCAAGTTGGCGCGATCACCCGGCCTCACGAAGCCCTCGTCGCGCGCACCATCGAGGAACGCGAGCAGGGGCGCGTAGTAACCCTCGACGTCGAGCAGCCCGATCGGCTCCGCGTGGAAACCGAGTTGCGTCCACGTGAGGATCTCGAACAGTTCGTCGAACGTGCCCATGCCTCCGGGCAGTGCGACGAACGCGTCGGAAAGGTCCGCCATCAGCGCCTTGCGCTCGTGCATCGTGCGCACGACGTGCAGCTCGGTCGCCCTCGTGTGTCCGAGCTCGCGCTCGGCCAGAGCTTTTGGAATCACGCCGATCGCACGACTGCCCGCGGCGAGGGTGGCATCGGCGACGATCCCCATGAGCCCCACGTTGCCGCCGCCCCATACGAGATCGATGCCGCGTGCCCCGAGCAGGTTGCCGAACTCGTGCGCGGCTCGGCCGTACGCCGGACGTGCGCCGGGCGACGAACCGCAGAAGACACAGACGCGTGAGATCCGCCGTGACACGTCGGACTTCACTTCGGGACAGGCAACGCGGCCGGATCCTCGGTGAGCAGCAATTCGATCGTCGCGTCCTGCAAGTTCGCCGGGTTGTCGTGCCAGCGGATGCGCCCCTCGCGATCGAGAAGAACGACATCGGGAATCTTCTGCCCTCGTACGGTCGTCGTCGTCCGGCCTTCGTCCATGTACACGGGGAAGTGGATCGCGTTCGATCCGAGGAACGCACGCACCGACTCCGGCGTCTGGCCCTGGCTGTGGTCGACGATGCCGATCCAACGCACGCCCATCGGCTCGAAGCGCTTGGCGAGATCGAGCAGGAAAGGCCGCGCTTTTTCGCAGTTCTCGCACCACGTCGCGAAGAAGTAGATGACGACGACGTCGCCACGGAGGTTCGCGAGCGTCGTGGCGTCGCCTTGGACCCACGCGCCCGAAAAGAGTTCGGGCACGGGCTTGTCGAAGAGCTCCATCATCGAGAGGTAGCGCTTCACGGCTTCGGCGTCCTCACCCTTCGGGAACTCGCGGGCATAGCGCGCGAGGTCGGTCCGCCCATCCGCGGTCTTCAAGAGATGGCGGCGCACGGCAGCGCGGCGCTCCAACGACTTCGGCAGGTACTTCGCGTCCAGAGCGAAGCGCTCGAGCCCGGTTCCGTACTCGCGCTCGGCGAGGACGAGATCGCCCGAGAACATCGCGACCGTGCCGCGCATGTACTGAGCTCGGCCCGCGACCGCGGAAGTCGCGTGTTCCTCCACGACGGTACGGAAGCGCGCGTCGGCCAGCCCGAACGCGCTCATCGAGTCCTGGTTGTTCTGCTGCAACCGTTGCCGCGCCCGTCCGAGCGAGAAGTGGCACACGCCTTCCTCGACGAGCGCTTCGATCCCGCGCGGCGTCCCCGGGAAGCCCTGTGCGTAGGCCGCGAACGCGCGTCCGGCCTTTTCGTAATCGGCCTTCTTTTTCAGGTCGTGCGCTGCGACCCAGGTCGAGTCCGCGGGTGAGACCGCTTGCGGCGGCGCGGGGGTCGGAGTCGGTGTTTGGGAGGCCGAGAACGACGCACACGCGAACAACACGGGTAGGAATTGCATGTCGGGAACTTCGCGCTCGAAGCGCTCACCCCTACTGTAACCGGGTCACGTCCACATCGTCCGGCCGAACCTCATGCACTGCACTCGCATCGCCCTCTCGATCCTCGCTCTCGGTACGACGCTCGCTCTCGGCGCCTGTTTCATGTCGCGCGATCCGCGGGAGGTGTCGTTGCGTGCGGACGTCCAGCGCTACTTGGATCGTTACGGTCCCGAGTACCAGCGGTTGTCCACCGCCGCGCAGGAGGCGCAGTGGAGTGCGCAGACGCGCATCGTTCCGGGCGATGATTCCGCAGGTCAACGCGTGCGCACGGCCGAGAGCGCGCTCGCCGAGTTCACGGGCAACACGGAGAACATCGAGCTCTCGCGCGCCTATCTGCGCCGGAAGCGCGAGCTGGCGCCGCTCCAAGTGCGCGAGCTCGAGACGATTCTGCGCAAGGCCGGTGGGAACCCGCAGACCGCGCGTGTGCTCGTCGAACAGCGCATCGCGGCCGAGGCGAAGCAGACCGAGGCGCTGTACGGATTCGCGTACGAGTTCGAAGGGAAACCGACGACGACGACGGAGCTCGACGCGATCCTGCGCGCGGAGACGGATCCCACCCGACGACTCGCTGCGTGGGAGGCCTCGAAGGCCGTCGGCCCGGCTCTGAAGGACGGTCTCGTGACGTTGCGACAGTTGCGCAACGAGGTCGTGCGCGCGCTCGGCTTCGCCGACTACTTCGCGTACATGTCGAGCGAGTACGGCATGTCGCCGAGTGATCTCGCGCAGCGCATGTTCGAGATCCAACGCGAGCTGCGGCCGCTGTACCAGGAGCTGCACACGTGGGCGCGTCACGAGCTCGCGCGACGGAACGGCACCGCGGTCCCGGACTTGATTCCCGCGCACTGGCTGCCGGATCGGTGGGGGCAGGAGTGGTCCGCGTTGGCGCCCGTCGAAGGTCTCGATCTCGACGCGGCCTTGCGCGAGAAGCCGCCGCTGTGGCTCGTCGAACAGGGCGATCGCTTCTACCAGAGCTTGGGCTTCGACCCGTTGCCGCCGACGTTCTGGGAGCGCTCTTCGTTGTTGCCCGTCGAGGCGGGAGCGGGGTTCTCGAAGAACAATCACGCGTCGGCTTGGCACGTCGATCTCGATCGCGACGTGCGTTGCTTGATGAGCGTCGTACCCACGGGCTCCTATTACGAGACGATCCACCACGAGCTCGGGCACATCCACTACTACGCTCAGTACTCGACGAAGGACGTGCCGTTCGTGCTGCGCGAGGGGGCCTCGCGCGCGTATCACGAAGCGTTCGGGTCTCTACTCGGTCTCGCTGCGATGCAGCCGCGATTCGTGGCTGCGGTCGGACTCGACGTGGGCGAAACGCGGCCCGATCCGATGCGTCTCCTGCTCCAAGAGGCGCTGAACTACGTCGTTTTCATCCCGTGGTCCGCAGGCGTGATGTTCGAGTGGGAGCGCGAGATCTACACGCAGGACCTCTCCGCCGACCGTTGGAACGAGCGCTGGTGGCAACTCGTCGAGCGGTATCAGGGCATCGCGCCGCCGAGTCCGCGCGACGAACGCTGGTGCGACCCGGCGACGAAGACGCACGTGAACGACGATCCGGCGGCGTACTACGACTACGCGCTCTCGTACGTGCTGCTGTTCCAGTTGCACGACCACATCTCGCGCAACATCCTGCGCGAGGACCCACGCGACACGTGCTACTACGGCCGCAAGGACGTGGGCAACTTCCTGCGCTCGATGATGAAGCCCGGTGCCACGGTGGACTGGATCGAACTCCTGCGCGAGAAGACCGGACAGCCTTTGTCCGCGCGACCGATGGTCGACTACTTCGAACCGCTCAGGAAATGGTTGATCGAGGAGAACCGCGGACGGAAGAGCACGTTGCCGGGGCTGTGATCGTCGGGGCGGAAGGTCGGCGTGATCACCGCACCGTGCAGGCCGCTTCGCGCGACACGAGGAGGCACGAATAGAGCGAGAGCACGAAGCGCGGCCTCGTGCTCTCGCAAAGGAACCCGGCGAATCCCCCGGCGAACCGGGGGCACGGATCCGCGGTGACGTGGCCTAGACCACGGCACTCCCCATCGCGGACATCGTGCCGGGATGAGCGTCGCGTCTGCCCGTCCCCACAGGCAGCCGAACGCTTCTCCTCCAAACAGCACTCGAGGACCCCGTCCCCACGGAGCCTCGGATGCATCTCCCCTTCATGAAACGCGGAGGCGGGGTCCCCGTCCCGCACATCCGCGCCGTCTCCGCACCCAGAGGGCGCGGAGAGCTCTCACTGCCCAACTGCATTTCTGCCGGATCCCGCGATCCAGCCGTCGGCTCCTCGCCGGACACGCCCTCTCGAGCGCGGTCCGCGAGGTAGTAGGGGCGAACGCCGCCTCCCTCGCTCCATCGACCGTCGAAGGCCCCTCCGCGGACGAGCGGACCGTCGGTCCACGCTCTCCGCACCTTCGTCGTCGTCTGATTCCCCGTGTCGTTCATCGCGGCGTTCACCGTGGAACTCGAGGGCCGCGACGAGAGGAAGGGCCGTCGCGTCACCGGTATGAACCGACGACGCGACGGGGCAAGGGAGGGAGAAGAAACATCCCCGATCCCAGACCTTCGAACCCGAGGCGGAACGAGTTCCGTCTGCCCCTCGGATGACGTCCGTGGAATCGGAGCGACGACTTCGGCGGTCCAGCCAGCCGCTCGCCTTGCAGCGAGACGGCCCCGTGACTTTGCGGCCCGACCTCTCGATCGGTGTGCCCTTATCGTGTCATCGTTCGGAGCGAGGGAGAGTACACAGGAAGTCGCATTCGGGCCACCCGCACGTGTGAATTATCGCGTGAACACGGGCTATTTCACGAACGTGCAACAAGCGCGCGGCGCAACTGCGCGCGAGTCGGAAGAGAGTTCGCTACTTTTCCACGAAGTCGGCGACGCGCACGAGCGATGCGGAACCTTCTTCCGCTCCGGGTGAGTGAATCGTCTCGAGCAAGACGTGGATCGCCCCGGGGAACGCGCGCAAGAACATGTTCGCATTGCCCGGCTCGTTCTCGAACGTCGCGCACACCTCGCCGTGATACGAGCGGATGTCGAGCACGGCTTCTTGCTTGAACGTCGAGTCGTTCATCTCGAAGGACGGCTTCAAATGGAGTACGCAGCGCCCGCGCCAGAACGGGAATCCCTGGTCGCGCAAAGAACGCACGCTGCCGATCTCCATGCCGCCGACGTGACGGCCGGTGAGGTAGTAGATCAGCGCGCCGCGCGCATGACAGGCGTGCACGAACGCCGCGGCGCCCGGAACCGGCGTGTCGTGCGCCAGGTAGTCGTCCTGGAAGAAGCGCTCGAACCAAAAGCTGCGGAGCGCGGCGAGGACGCCGGCTTCCGAGTAGCCGAAGCGCAGCAAGTCCTCGTGCACGTTCCAACCCATGTCGTCGAGCCCGATGCGCTCGGCGACCTGGGCCAGATGCGGGTGCGCGTTCGCATTCGCGTTCACGAACTCGCGCAGGATGGCCAGGTTGCGCGGCGCGGTCGAAAACAGCGTCGAATCGAGGTCGAAGACGCAGATCGGCAGGCGCCCCTTCGCGAGGGCGGCGTCGATGAGCGGGAAGATGTCGCGGAGTCCTCGCGGTTGCATGGCGGACGAAGGTAGCGAGGGATCCGCGCGCTTCCAGCGTGGGGCGGTTAGCCTGCGCGCGCCCCGCGGTCCGCGGCGCCCCTTCGCGCATGCCCATCTGGCTCGAGAAGTCCTATCCGATCCTGCTGCTCCTCGTCGCGGTCGCGATCGTCGTGTCGCGGCTCCCCAAGGTCGACTTGGGGCACGACGAGCGCCTGAAGCGCCGAAGGAAGCTCAACTGGATCGTCCTCGGCCTCACGTACTCGATCCTCTATTTCGGCCGCTACAACCTGTCCGCGATCGCGGGTGAACTCGACCGGAGCGGCGTCCTCTCGCGACGCGACTTCAACGAGATCGACGGCGTCGGATTGGCCGTCTACGGGATCGCGTTCCTCCTGAACGGACCGCTCGCGGATCGGTGGGGCGGGCGCACGACGATCTTGCTCGCCGCCGGTGGTTCGGCCGTGATGAACGCCGGGATGGCGTTCGCGATGGCGCATCACGCGCGCACCGCGTCGGATGGCGGCAGCGACGAGATGTTGAAGCCGGCGCTCATGTGGTTGAACGCGGCGAACATGTACTTCCAGTCGTTCGGCGCCGTGTCGATCGTCAAGGTCAACGCGGCGTGGTTCCACGTGCGCGAGCGCGGCGTGCTCGGGGGACTCTTCGGGATCCTGATCTCGCTCGGCCTGTACTTCTCCTACGACTGGTCGCTCCAGCTCTACCGGTCGTTCGGCTTCGTCGCGCCGATGTGGGTGCCGGCCGTCGTCCTGGGCGCCATGTTCGTCGCGTCGTTCCTCGTCGTGCGCGATTCCCCGTCGAAAGCGGGACTCGTCGACTTCGACACGGGCGATGCGACGAGCGGTCAGGTGCACGCCGATCCGCTCAAGGTGGTCGTCAGAAAACTCCTCTCGCAGCGCGTGATCTGGATCCTCGTCGCGATCGAGTTCTGCTCAGGCTTCCTGCGCCAAGCCGCGATGAAGCAGTTCCGGCCGTACGCGGTCGCGCTCGATCAGAGCCAGTCGTTCGTCTACGAGAACTGGGGGATGCTCTTGTGCGTGGCCGGCATCCTCGGTGGCGTTTTCGCCGGCACGATCAGCGATCACGTCTTCGGTTCACGCCGCGGACCGGTGGCATCGATCCTCTACGCGGGCTTGCTCGCGGGCTCGATCGGTTGCTGGCTCCTGCTCGGCGATCCCAGCGTGGGTTGGTCGATCGTTTTCATGTCGCTGTGCGTGATCGGAGTGCACGGCATGTTGTCGGGCACCGCGACGGCCGACTTCGGCGGGTCGAAGAACGCGGGCGTCGTGACCGGGCTCATCGACGGTTTCGTGTACCTCGGCGGAGCGACACAGGCCGCGGTGTTCGCGCTGTCGCTACCGGAAGGACCCGCCGCGAAGGATTCCGCGAACTGGATCGCGTGGCCGGTGTGGATGATGGCCGTCGCGCTCATCGGCCTGATCTTCTGCACGCGCGTGTGGAACGCGCGGCCGAAGGCGGGTGGGGGGCACTGAGCGAGTTCGTTCAGCTCCCGGTAGTCGCTGCGACCGCGCCGATCTCCGCGATTGCGCTTTCGATGGCCGATCCGACGTCGGTCGGCTTCGTGATCAGCGCGTAGGCCCAGCGGCCGTAGCTGCCCTCAGCATTGACCGCCGCCACCCAGCGACGCGCCGCGGCGATCTTCACGTCCTTGAGTGGGTCGTACCCCTTCGTCTCCAGGATCAGCGTGGGCGCCCCTTCGGCGGCAAGGCGCACGAGGAAGTCCGGCACATAGTCGTGCGCCTCTCCATTGTGAAGGTAGGGGATGCTGAACCCCATCCCCGCGTTCTTGGCGAAGCAGACGACCGAGGGATGCCGGTCGAGGAAGTACGCGGCTGACTGCTCCCATCGCTTCGTATCGGCGACCACTAAGTTCAGGTGGCTCTTCTCGATCTCACGCACGTCCTTGCTGGTCCAATAGTCGACTTCCGCAGTCGTGCCCGGGCCGCGCGAAGTCTCATAGCGCGGGATCTCAGGGACTTCCCCAGCCTCGGTGTCGGGCTGGACGGCCTGAACGAGTCGTTCGATCGCCAGTCCGTAGTAGGGCGAGATACCAACCATGACTCGCTGCCACGGTGAAATCGCGACCACGCACTCCTCGAGGAAGCGCTGAACGACTCGGAGCACCTGCGGGAAAAGGACATGAGGCGAGAGCTGCGAAGGGTTGAGCGTGCAATAGACACCCGTGAGCTCGCGAGCGAGGTCGAACGCGAGTTCCTGCTCTCGCAGGCCTTTCACATAGCCGGCGATGGTGGCATCGGCGGTTCCGCCCGGTGCGTGCAGCGACGGCCGACTCTGTAGTCCCGGCATCATCGCTTTGAGCTGCGTCTCGGGCGGGATGACCTGGGGGTCCAGGACGAGCTTGGGGACGGACGCCCAATCGACACGGATGCGATTCTGGATCGCTTGCGTGTAGCGTTCGACGCGCGGGAAGCGGATCTCGAGTTCCTTCTTCGTTGGCAGCGCGTGGACGTGGTGACGCGGCGGCGGCTTCTCCGCGCCTTTGCCGGCGCTCTCCTTGAGCGGGATGACTTCGAAGGGCACTCCGAGCACTTGCGCCACTTCCTCGCGCAGGAGATCTCCCTCACCGACGTCGTAGTTGCGCCGTCGAAGCGCACGTCCCACGACCTGCTCGCACAAAAGCTGCGACATGAACGGTCGCAATCCGATGATGTGCGTGACGGTGTTGCAGTCCCAACCTTCCGTCAGCATCCCGACACTGACGATGCAGCGGATGTCTCGGCCCGGCGGATGGAGCGGTCGGTCGAGCTTCGCAGCGAGGGCCTCGAACCCCTCGGGGTAGAGCGGCCGCTTCTCTGCGTCATGCGACCAGTCGACGCGTCCGACGGTATCGAGGGTGAACCGCATCCACGCGTTCTCGTCGCTCTTCGCGGCCTCGCCATCGGTCTCTTTGACGACCTTCGTGTCGACACGAATCGTGTTGACCTTGCCATCGCTATTCGCGAGCGACGCGAGCTTCCAATCCGGGATGCCGAACGGCGGTTGTCCCTCGGCGATCCAGTCGAAGACGACTTTGGAGATCTTCGTGTTCTTGCAAACGAGGATGAACACCGGTGGACGCGCTTCGCCCTCCTTCTCCCAGTCGAGCCGCGTGGCTTCCCACAGCGCTGCGAGGCTCGCGATCGCCGGCTGCGCCCACTTCACGACGGCCTCGGGCTTCGGACTCGCGCGTTTGCCGCCGCGCTCCGTCGAGGTCAGGCGGGCCTGCACCCAACGCCAGATGTTGTAGTAGCCGGGGATCTCGGCTCCCGTCGTGTCGCGCACGGCGAGTTGGGGGATCTTGACGAGACCGGACTCGATCGCGTCCGTCAGCCCGAAGTCGCTGACGACCCACGGGAACGGCCGGTTCGCTTCTGGCCCCGATCCTTGGAGGAAGTAAGGAGTCGCTGACAGATCGACGCACACGTTGATTCCGCGCAACTTGTCGATGCGGTCGAGACCCTCGATCCAGACGGTCGCTTCTTTCTCGTCCTCGATGTCGGCGTCGTCGTCCTCGACATCATCTTCGTCTTCCGCATCCACCGGCTTCTTGCGCAGGCGATAAGCGTGGTGTGCCTCGTCGTTGAGGACGAGCAGGTTCTGCTTGCCGCCGATGTCGCGCCCGAGAACGCGCTTGACGAGAGCCGTGTCGCTTTCCAGGTACCTCCAGCTCTCGGTCTGGACGCTGACGACGTGACCTTGCTTGTCCTTGGTCTCTCCGAGGATCGAGAGCAGTCCCGCTGCCAGTTGCCTCTCGAGATCCTCGCGCGACACGTAACGCTTTCCGCGTGCCGTCGTGCTCTTGTCGCCGATGTGGATGGTCTCGACGACGCGCGTTGCGCGACCGGCCTTGCTCACGCGCGCCGAAACACCACCGGCCTGTACGTCGCGCGGTTCGAACACATGCCAATTCGTGATCAGCACGAATCCCTGTGCGAGGTCGGCCATGAGATGCGCGGGCACGAGATCACGCTTGCGGTACAGGCTCGCTTCGCCGGCCTTCGGATCGAGTTCCGCGAGACGGCTGCGAATCGTCACATTGGGACACACGGCCAAGACGACGTCCGAGAACCGCGCATCGCTGCGCGAGTGCACCTTGTTCAGGATGCTCCACGCAGCCAGCATCCCCATGACGGTCGTCTTCCCCGCGCCCGTGGCCATCTTGCAGGCGTAGCGCAGGAAGCCCGTGTATCCCTCGGCCTTCCGCTCGTCGCTGGGTTCGTCGCGAGGGACCTCGATGCCCTGACGAAAGTCTGCGCGTGCTTCGACGAGGAAGAGGATCGTCTCGACGGCTTCGATCTGCGCGAAGAAGAGGCGGTGTTGCCGACCCTCGCGACGCCAGTGTTGAAGCAACTCGAGCGTGGTCCGCGTCGCGCCCGACCAGTTCGCCGCGCGCCACGCCTCGACGCGTTCGCGGATGCGGTTCACCAGGATCAGCTCGATGGCCGTGCCGGGGTCGCCCTCGTTCGGAGTCGCGTCGCCCTTCGAGGGCGGTCGATACCAGTACAGCGCCTTTCGCCGACCCTCTGCGCGCACAGGCGCCTTGCCCGGCCACAGTTCCCAGTGCTCACGCGGCTTCTCGTAGGGCGAGTTCAGGATCGGCTGGGGGACTTGGTGCTGGCTCACGCCCGAACCCCCAGCGCCGTGCAGATCAGACTCAGCTTCTCTCGGATCTCGGGGTGGATCTCCTCTGCACGCATGACCGCCGCGATCTCCCGAAATCGCGTGTACGGGAACGCCGGCAAACCCGCAGCTGTCAGCGTCGGAGGCAGCAACTCCGTCCTGGCCTTGGTGCGTGCGAGGAACGGTTCGTCCCGGAACGGGTTCTTCACGAACGGCGGCGGATACGACTGCTCGAAGTGAGCGTAGATCGCGCGTCGTGATTCCGCCGCTTGTCCAGGACCGACCTCCATCGCCGCGAACCGCGCGAGAGCCTCCGGGTGCAGCAGGTAGCTCTCGATCTCGTAGCGACGCCAGCGGATCCGCTGGAACCCCTCGCCCGTCACGGGAGTTTCCGTCGGGCGCGGATCGCCGTCACCGTCGGTCAGCTCGAGGCCTCTCAGTTCCGGCTTGACCAGCTTTAGTGCAGCGAAGTGGTCGCGCGCGGAGATCCCCTTGGCGTCCGGCCGGGGTTGCCACGTGACGGGCTTCCAGAAGGGGTCGCTCGTCAAGACCGCGAAGGCAGGATGACCCAAGACGCGCGCGAACTCGGCCAGGATCTCGAGGTCCGTGAAGTCCTCGACGTACAAGATCCCCGGCGCAACGCGCGCCGTGACGATGTCGGATTGCGTCAATCGGGCCATAGAGGCCGAGACGAGTTCTCGCTGCTGTCGCGACTCGACACGGCGTGGCCGATCCAGCAAGTGCCACAGATCCTCGACGGGCACCGAGTTGATGACGACCTCGGAATGCGTGGCGACGACGAGCAGCGAATCCTGCTGCCCAGCCAGCGACTTCAACTCGGCGTAGACGGTGTCCTGCAGGATGACGTGAAGGTGCGCATCGGGCTCGTCGAGCAGCAGGATCGTTTTGGGCCTGATGTGCAAGATCGTCAGCAGCAGGACGACCTGCAGGAACCCGCTGCCGGCGCTGGAGATGTCGTAGGTCTTGCCCGTGCCCACATCGCTGTACTGGACGAGGATCGATGCGGCGACGACCGGCGGCAGCAACGTCACGCCGAAGTGATGCTCGACCGCCTCGGTCAAACCCTTCCACGCCGACGGCGAATCCGCGGCCTCGACGAGCAGGTTCCGAAGGACGTCGCCGCTGCGCCCCTGGCTCAGGATCGCGTCGATGCGCTCGCGTCGTCCCCACAAGCCTTCGTCCAACAGGATCCCGCTGACTGGCGGAACGAATGCGACGGGGCAGCGCAGGTTCTTGAGGACCTCGAATTCGGCGTCCGCGCGCGGACGGACGTAGGCCTGCTCGCGCGTGTCCCAACGCACCTGCATCGCGAGCTTCCACCCCGCTTCGCCCCACAGTTCGATCTCGATCGGCGCGCCGTGATCCGTCTCGTTCCACAGGAGCGTGAAGTCGCGCAGTGGAACCGCGGTGAAGTTCGGGCGCGCGATCGGCGCCCACGCGTACCCGTCCTCACCCTTCTCCAGCTCATAGATCTCGCGCCAGATCCGCAACGCGAGATCCCACGTGGCGATCGCCTGCAGGATCGTGGTCTTGCCGCAGTTGTTCGGCCCGGCCAGGACGAGGTGGCCGGACAGGTCGAGTTCGATCTCCTCGAAGCGCTTGAACCGGCGGATGACGACCTTGCGGATCACTTGTCGGCCTCGGCCAGTTTGCGCACGACGAGCAGTTCGTTCCCGCGGTCATCGATCACCTTGACAGCGATCTGCCCGTGCTCGCCACCTTCGAACGACGCGCTCGTCGTGCCCGCGAGGTGGTCCCACACGCTGTCTTCGTACTGGCCCTTCAAGCTGCGCTTGAGGTCGTCCCACGCAGCCGTGCGCGGGAAGAACGCCTGCGTGACGTGGAAGCACAGGCCGTTGTAGTCGGAGTCGAGGAACCACGCGGGGACGTCGTTCCCCTGCATCGAGACGTTCGCCATCGTGGCCGGATCGAAGACGTCGAGACCGCGCAGCTCGACTTCGTAGCGCGTCGGCTCACCCTTCTCGGACTTCGCTTGACGCAGCGCGACGTCGGGCAAGCCGCACACGCTGAAGATCTGGCTCGTGCGCAGGTTCTTGAGCAGGTCGCCCATCAAGAGGTCGGGCGTCGCTTGCACGTACGTCCCGGGCACGCCGTAGACCGCGTCGCACTTCTCGACGAGTTCGCGCGCGTTCGCCTGGATCGCGAACCCGACGACGTAGAGGTGCGTGTAGCGCTTGCCGGCTGCTTCTTGCGCTGCGTTCGCGACGAGGAGTTGGCTGATCGCGCCGTTCTCGGGGCCGAATACGAGCGCGACGGGTTTCTTCTCGCCGTTGGAGACGGTCGCTTCGGCCGAGAGCGAGAGGGTCTTCGCGGGCGGGCGGACGTTTTCGAGGGTGACGGTCTTGCCGCCGCCGATGGCGAGGACGGGGGAGCGGCGGAGGACTTCGATCAAGCGCTCGGGGAAGGAACGGTCCTCGGAACCGAGGGGTTCGTTGTCCTGAGATCCAGCTTCCTCCCAATCGATCGGCGTGGGGATGGTCGCTTCGAACGCGAAGGAACCCGTGACGCGTGTGATCTTGTCGTCTCGCTCGGGACGATCGACGAGAACTTCCTCGTCCGGAGGCTGGTCGTTCGCGATGGACTTGAGGGTGACGTGCGGGACGATGCCGCCGACCTCCTCGCCTCTCCTGTTCCTCTTGGACTTGTATTCGAATCCGCCCACGGGACCACGCGTGGCATCTTTCAGCTCGAAGTACGGATATGTTGCCGTGAGCAGGCGCTGCCTTGCCAGGGCCAGCGGTACGCGCGATGTATCGTTGGTTATCCAACGCCGCCCCCAGAACTCTGCAACGAACGCAGTCGATCCACTGCCGCAGGTAGGGTCGAGGACCAGCTCACCGGGGCGGGTAGTCATCAGGATGCAGCGCTGAATGACTTTTGTGCTCGTCTGGACTGCGTAGACCTTCTCCGTTGGTGCGGACGTGTCCGCCCAGAGATTGGTGAGTGCTGTAACCGGAGAGTCACTGAGCTTGAGTACGTAGCGAAGCGTCTCGCCATCCTCGTAGGGCTCGAGGCGGTCTTGATCAGCAAGCCGTTTCATCCCCGCCGTATTAGTGAACCAGCTGTTTCCAGGCGGAGGCCTGAACGCGCGCCCGCGCACATTGACCGGCTCCAATCCGGTCTCGTTCAAACCAGCAGGATACAGCGACACTAGCTGAATTGGGATTGATCCCGGAGGGAGTGTGCGGTGGTTCTTTATCTCCTCCGCCGACATTTTTCTTCGAGTTCCGTTTGCGAGCTCAACATAGTTCCAGTGCGTATCTCCCTCGACTACCATGTCATCGAGCAGAGGTTGAAAGAACGCCCTCTCCCTATTGCGAGAGTACCAAAGGAGGTAGTCTGTAATGCTCTCGAGGTACTTGGCGCCGAGGGGCATAGTCTTCTTTCGAAACGGAATCAGGCTCATCGCCTGGTCGGCGCCAAACACCTCATCCAGTAGCTCCTGAACATGGTGGAGATTGTCGCCACTGATTTGAACAAAGATGCTGCCGGAAGGGGTCAGTAGCTCGCGCGCAAGCAGCAAGCGGTCTCGCATGTACGACAGATACGAGTGCAGCCCCAACTCCCACGTATCCCGATACGCCTTGACCATCTCCGGCTCACGCGTCATGTCCGCGTCGTCACCGTGCTTCACATCGCGCTTCCGGACGAACGGCTGAAAGTTGCTCCCGAACTTCACGCCGTACGGCGGGTCCATGTAGATCATCTGGACCTGCCCGCCGAGCCCCTCGTACTTGAGGAGCGAGTTCATCACGACGAGGGAGTCCCCGAGGATCATCCGGTTCGTCCACCCGCCCATGTGCTCGTATGCGCGTAGGACCTGATCGTGGATCGGCAGCTCGGGATCCCCGAACAGGTCGAGCATCGTCGCCTGCTTGTCGCGCTTGTGCTTCTTGAGCGTCTCGAGGATCGCCTTCGTCGAGAGACGCTCGTGCACGAACAGCGGCAGCGTCGGAACGTCGAACGACGTACGCTCGGCCTTGCCGGCCCAGTTCAGGAACGGCCGGCTCATCGCCTTCAGCTTCGCGACCGCGTCCGCGAGGCCCGACACTTCGACTTCGACCTTCTTGTCCCCGTTCACGAAGCGACGCGGCGTCTCGAAGCGATGCGGCGCCGGCAGCTTCGACGCGTCTTCGATCGCTTGCAGCAACCACTCGCCCAACTCGCGCGCTCCGTTCTGTCCGTCCCACGACAGCTCAGGAGCCAGCGACGAGTCGTACCGATACTTGGTGGGCGGCTTCCGCTTCTTGAACTGTGCTTGCGTGCCGACATCGGGTCGCAGCAGGCTCTTCGCTTCGGGGTGCGCGTAGCTCTGCGGCTCGAGGGGCAAACCCTCACCGGCGTCCGAGCGCTTGGAAGTGGATCGTCGAGCCAAGGGATGAACCTGTTCCTTCCGGACCTGAAGGCATTTCGAGGCGGCGGAGCGTGCCCTTCGAGCTTTGCATTCCGGGCCGGAGGTTACGAAGGCTCGGATCTCCTATCCAGGATTCGGAAGGGCAGATACCGATCGAGGTATGCCGCTTCAGGCATCCCACAGGTGGAGGCGCGCCTTGGTCGGGCCTCTGCGGGGTGCGCGAACTTCAGCCCGCCGCGCGCGCCGCAGCGTGCACCGCGAGCACGCCGTCGAGCACGCGTTCGAACTCGTCGAGCTTGACCATGTTCGGTCCGTCGCTCGGGCTCTGATCGGGGTTCGGGTGCACCTCGAAGAAGACACCGTCCACGTTGCCCGTCGCGACCGCCGCGCGCGCGAGAGCGGGCACCTTCGTGCGGTCGCCGCCGGTCCGATCGCCCAGCGCGCCGGGTTCCTGCACCGAGTGAGTCGCGTCGAACACGACGGGTTTGCCCGTCGCGGACAGGTGCTCGAACCCGGTCATGTCGACGACGAGTCGTCCGTACCCGAACGTCACGCCGCGCTCGCACACCATCACGTTCGGGTTGCCGGCGTCGACGATCTTCTTCACGACGTTCTTCATGTCCCAGGGCGCGAGGAACTGGCCCTTCTTCACGTGCAGCGCGCGATTCGTCTTCGCGGCCGCGAGCAGGAGGTCCGTTTGGCGGCAGAGGAACGCCGGGATCTGCAGCACGTCGACGAACTCCGCGGCCGGCGCGCATTGATCGGCGGCGTGCACGTCGGTGATCGTCGGGCAGCCGAGCTTCTGGCGGACTTCACCGAGCCATTCGATCGCGTCGAAGCCGGGGCCGCGGCCCGCGGAGGCACTCGAACGGTTGGCCTTGTCGAAGCTCGCCTTGAAGATGAACTGCACGTTTCGCGGTTTGCAGATCTCCGCGACTCGTCCGGCGATCTCGTGTGTGAGCTCGCGCGATTCGAGCACGCACGGTCCGGCGATCAGGAACAAGTTGCCGCCGCCGAATCGGCGTCCGGCGATCTCGATGGTCGGGCGCGAATTCGTCATGTGTGCGCTCAAGGTACCAGGACGAGCCGCGGCTCGGCATCGACCGACAGCTCGAACGGCGTGTGACCGCCAGCGTCGCCGTCGATCTGCACCGGGACGGGTACCAGGCTCTCGACGCGGAAGTGTCGGCCCTGCAAGCGACGCACGTTTCCACCGGGAAATCGTGCGAACAGGCCGCGCGCCGCGTGACGCAGGAGTTCGAGCCGTGATCGCGCGGGGAAGAGGTACGCCTCGAAGAGACCGTCGTCGAGCGCGCGATCGGACGCGAGGCTCGGCCAGCCGGCGTAGTGCACGACGTTCGCGACGAGGATCATGCCGAAGACGCCGTCGACGCGCTGTCCGTCCATCTCGAGGGACAACTCGGGGGGAGAGTAGCGTTGGAATTCGGCGCCGGCGGCGCGCGTCCACGTCCAGCGCGTGATCGGTCCGCGACGGAGGCGTTCGAGCCCGTGAACGACCGCGGCGTCGTAACCCGCGCTCGCGCCGAGGAAGGAGAGGCGTTCGCCGACGTGGGCCACGTCGATCGGGCGAGTTTTCCGGGCGGCGACGATGCCAGCCACCGCAGCCGGATCGCGCGGCAGCCCGAGATCGAAGGCCAGGACGTTCGCGGTGCCCAGCGCGAGTTGAGCCACGGGGATCGTGGATCGCGGGAGCCCGGAGAGCACTTCGTTCAACGTTCCGTCGCCGCCGATCGAGACCACGGCCTCGACGTCGCCCTCGACGGCGGCGGCGCGAACTCGCGCATCGCCGCGCGCGCGCGTCGAGAAAACCTCGGGCTCGAAGCCCAGTTCGCGCAATGCGTTCGCGAGCTCCGCCGCCGCGCGCTCACCACGCCCGCGGCCGGCGATGGGGTTCGCGATCACGAGGACTTTGCGGGCGGACATCGGCGTGCGTGAGCATCGTGCCTCGACGCCCCCCGCGTCCAGGCGTAGGTTCGCGGCATGTCACGCTCGCTCCTCGTCGTTGGTGGAACGGGTTTTCTCGGCATCCATCTGCTGCGCGCGGCCGAGGAAGCGGGCTTCGAACCCGTGTGCGCGGCGCGTCGGCCGTCGGAGCTCGTCTTCGGCACGTTGCGCGCGCTCGACGCCGGCGATCTCGACGATTGCGAGCGCGCGCTCGACGAGGTCGATCCACGCGCGATCGTGCTCGCGGCTGCGCTGTCGCGCATAGCGGACTGCGAGCGCGATCCCGTTCTCGCGCGACGCGTCAACGCCGAGATGCCCGTTGGAATCGCGGCGCTGGCGCGCGAACGCGGGATCCGCTTCGTCCACGTGTCGACGGACCTCGTCTTCGGTGCGCGTCGCGCTCCCCGTTCGGGCTTCACGGAGATGGACGAGTCCGCGCCGGTCTCGGTCTACGGCGTGACGAAGGCCGCGAGCGAGCGCGCGGTGCTCGACGCGTGTCCGGCTGCTCTCGTCGTGCGATTGCCTCTCCTGTGCGGCGATTCGCACGGTCGCGGGCTCGGCGCGAGCGATTCCGTCGTCGCGTCGGTCGCGCGCGGCGAGCGACCGCTGCTCTTCACGGACGAGTGGCGGACGCCGCTCGACGTCGCGGTCGCGGGGCGCGCGCTCGTCGAACTCGCCGATTCGGACGTGCGCGGAGTGTTGAACGTCGCCGGGCCGACGCGGATGAACCGACACGAACTGGGGCTCCGCGCACTTCGCGCGGCGGGATACTCCGATCTGCGCGCGCTCGTCGAAGCCGCTGAACGGTCCGGCCAGCACGCGACGCGCCCGCCCGATGTCTCGCTGGACTCGACACGGGCCCGGGCAGTGCTCCGCACGTCCCTCTCGGAACCGTTCGCGTGAAAGTTCGATGCGGCCCCCGGATTGCGCGTCCCGACGCGCGCGGCGAGCATGCACGGATGACGCATCGCATCCTGCTCGCGCTCGTGGCCGCCTCGATTTTCGGCTCATGCAAGGCGGAATGCGTCGGATGTCAGCCGCAGCTCGACGAAGATCGTCCCGTCGCCGTCGCTCACCACTTCGACGTCGAGATGTGGGAGATGCCGCTCGCCGCCGCGGAGCAGCTCTACCGCGACGCGGACGCGCAAGCCTCGAGCGTCGCGCTCGTCATCGACGAGAAGGGACTGCGAAAACCGGTTCTGGAACTCGCCGCGCGGAACCCAAACGTGCAGCGCATCGAGCGTCCGTCGTTCGAGGCTCGCTCGGGCGCGCGCGGGTTCTTGCCCCCGCGTACGAGGCCGAACGGCGAGCAGTCGTGGGCTGACGGGCTGCGTCTCGAACTGGGTGCTTCGCCGGGTGAAGGTTGGGCGGCCCACCAGCTCGAGTTCGCGTGCGTGTGGACATCACCGCAAGGCGAGCGGCTCGCAACGGCCGGCGGGTCGACACCGTTGCCGCCGGATCACGACGTGCTCGTGTGGTGCTTGCCGTCGAAGTCTCTCGCGACGATTCCGGAACCGCGGACTGCGCGCGCGGTACTCGCGATCGTGCGCCTCGATCAGCGTTTCTAGGGGGCTCACCGGCGCGCGGGCTTGACCGGTAGGACGGTCACGGATGAAGTGGCCGCCCCCATGGAATCCACGACGCGCAGCACGGAGTTGTCGACGCGCTACGCGCCGGCCGAGTTCGAGAACGACGTCTACGAACGCTGGCTCGCGAGCGGCGGGTTCACGCCCTCGGCGAAGCCCGTCGCGGGCCGCAAGACGTTCGCGATCATGATCCCGCCGCCGAACGTGACGGGCGTCTTGCACATGGGGCACGCGCTGAACGGCACGATCCAGGACGTGATCATCCGTCACCGGCGGATGCAGGGCTTCGACGCCCTGTGGCTGCCCGGCACGGATCACGCCGGCATCGCGACTCAGGCCGTCGTGGAGAAGAAGCTCTACGAGACGGAGAAGAAGACGCGCAACGACCTCGGACGCGACGCGTTTCTGGCGAGAGTCTGGGCGTGGAAGGAGGAGCACGGCTCCTACATCCTCCAGCAGTACCGGCGCCTCGGTTCGTCGTGCGATTGGTCGCGCACGCGGTTCACGATGGAGCCGCACATGAGCCGCGCCGTGCGCGAGAGCTTCGTGCGCCTCTTCGAGAAGGGCCTCGTCTACCGCGGCGCGCGGCTCGTCAATTGGGATTGCGTGCTCGAGACCGCCGTGAGCGACGACGAGATCGAGTACGTCCCGAAGAAGGACAAGCTCTACCAATTGCGCTATCCCGTGAAGGGGCGCGAGGGCGAGCACGTCGTCGTCGCGACGACACGGCCCGAAACGATGCTGGGTGACACGGGCGTCGCCGTGAACCCGAAGGACGAGCGGTATGCGCACTTGAAGGGCGCGATGCTCGTCCTGCCGATCGTCGGTCGCGAGATTCCGCTCGTCTTCGACGACGAGGTCGAGATGGACTTCGGCACGGGCGCCGTGAAGGTCACGCCGGGCCACGATCCGGCCGACTATGCGCGCGGGACGCGTTTCAATCTTCCGATCATCAACCTGTACGAGAAGAACGGCACGCTGAACGCGAACGGTGGCCCGTTCGCCGGCCTCTCGCGCGAGAAAGCCCGTGACGCGGTCGTCAAGGAGTTCGAACGTCTGGAGCTACTCGGCAAGGTCGAGGACTACCAGCACAACGTCGCGATCTCCGACCGCAGCAAGAGCATCATCGAGCCGCTCGTCAGCGAACAGTGGTTCGTGAAGATGAAGCCGCTCGCGGAACCGGCGATTCGCGCCGCGACATCGGGCCGATTGCAGTTTCGGCCCGAGCGTTGGCAGAAGGTCTATCTCGACTGGCTGAACAACGTGCACGACTGGTGCATCAGCCGCCAACTGTGGTGGGGGCATCAGATTCCGGTCTGGTACGACGAGGACGGCGTGCCCGTCGCGTCGCGCGACGATCTCGCGATCGGTACCAAGCACCCGAAGACGGGGAAACCGATCGTGCGTCAGGATCCGGACGTGCTCGACACGTGGGCGTCGTCGTGGCTCTGGCCGTTCGCGACGATCGGATGGCCGGACAAGACGGAGGACCTCGCGCGTTTCTATCCGACGCAGTTCCTCTCGACCGCGCGCGAGATCATCTACCTGTGGGTCGCGCGCATGGTCATGGCCGGGTACGAGTTCCTCGACCACTTGCCCGAGGATCAGCGCTGTCCGTTCGACGTCGTCAACGTGCACGCGACGGTGCTCGACGCGAAGGGTCGGCGGATGTCGAAGTCGGCCGGCAACGGCATCGACCCGATCGACTTGATCAACCAGTACGGCGCCGATGCGACGCGCTACTCGTTGATCCTGCTCACGAAGGAGGGACAGGACGTCAAGCTGGCGCCCGACCGCATCGAGCAGGGCTACCGCTTCACGAACAAGCTGTGGAACGCGGCGCGTTTCGCGTTGATGAACGTCGCGGGCAAGCCGTTCGCGGACCCGACGGTCGAGGTCGCGAGCCTGCGGGTCGAGGATCGTTGGATCCTCTCGCGCCTCGAGCGCGCGCGCCGCGAAACGACGTCGGCTCTCGAGGAATATCGCCTGAACGACGCAGCGACGCTGCTCTACAAGTTCGTCTGGAACGACCTGTGCGACTGGTACCTCGAGATGGCGAAGCCCAGGCTCGCGAACGAGAGCGATCCGTCCGGCGCGGTCGCTCGCGGAACGCTCGTGCGCGTGCTCTCGGACACGTTGGCGCTCCTGCATCCATTCACCCCGTACGTGACCGAAGTCCTGTGGAAGCAGGTTCACGAGACGATCGGGCGCGACACGACGATGTTGATGAACGGCGTTTGGCCCGACGGGAAGGGCCTTGCCGTCGATGAAGCCGCGGAGGCCGAGATGCAGGTCCTGCAAGACCTCGTCGGCGCCGTGCGACAAGTGCGCAACCTGACGAGCCTCGGCGAGCGCCAACCGCTCATTGCGCGGATCGCTGCGAAACGGCCGCAGGAACGCGAAGTGTTGCAGCGTCACTCCGAGACGGTGCGCCTACTCGCGCACCTGTCCGAATGCTCGGTCGCCGCATCCGTCGAACGCCCGCCCGCCAGCGCAGTCGCGGTCGTCGGGGGCATCGAGGCGGTCGTGCTCCTCGGGGAGGGCGTCGACCTCGGCAAGTTGAAGGACGTGCTGCAACGCCGCGCCGAGAAAGTGAAGAGCGGCATGGCCGGCGTCGACGCCAAGCTCGCGAACGCCGCGTTCCTCGAGCGCGCGGATCCCGAGGTCGTGGTCGAAGAGCGCGCGCGCCGCGAGGAACTCGTCCTCGAGCTGTCGCTGCTCGAACGCAACATTGCCGGGTTCTGAGGCCGCCATGCCGGCCGAGAGTCGCGGTTCGTCCGACGCGGCGCGCGTACGCGTCGCCACCGCCGCGATCGATGCGTTGGCGGCCGTTTTGGGCTTCCGACTCGGCGAGATCGACGGACTCGCGCTGTGCCGCTCGATCGTGAACGACGAGTCCCTGCGCGAGATCGTCCCGATCCCGCTGCTCCTCGGGTTCATCGGCGTGGAAGCGCAATTCGGCGCCGATCCGGACGAGGAGGACGCCGATCCGATCGAGCTGGCCGACCTGCGCGCCGAGCGCGCGGAACTCCTGGGCGAGGAGCACGAGTCGCTGACGCGCGACTGTGACGTGCTCGCCGCGCATCTCGAAACTTGGCTGCGTGGCAACCCGCCGACCGTGGAGACTCGCTGACGCGGCCGACGGCGAGTGTCACCCGCGCTGGCGCGGCACGGATCCGAGCGGCAGGAACAGCATCGTCGATCGCGGCGTGGTCAGCACGAGGCCTTCGTTCGCGCTCACCGGCACGAATCCGAAGGGCTGGTACAAGTCGACGGACTCCGCTTGCGCGTCCACGAGAACGCCGACGCAACCGACCTCGCGGCGCTGCCGCTCCGCGAGTTCGATCACGAAGCGCAAGAGTGCACGCCCTACTCCACGTCCCTGCGCCTCCGACCCGACCGCGAGACGCGCGAGTCGGATCACCGGCATCGGGTAGGGCGGCATCCTGCGCCCATTCGGCAAGTCGTCGGCGTCCAAAGTGGCCGGCGAGACCGTTGCGAATCCCAGGATCGTCGAGCCCTCGACGGCCACGTAGCTCACGCCGATGTGATGTCGGAACTGGTTCTGACCCGCGTACCGGCGGAAGAAGGTGTCGAGCGACTCGTTCCCGGACTGGAATGCATTGCGGTCGTCGTCCTCGCGCAGTGCCCGGACGTCAACGGTCATCGAACAGTTGCTTCATCGCGTCCGTGGGAGCTCGCGGTCGCTCGGTCAGGTCGCGAACATGCTCGGCGCTCTCACGGTCCAACACGAGTCGTGCGGGCACGATCAGGTCCGTGGGGAGCTCTTCGAGCGCGGCGAGATGGTGGAGGAGCGCTTGCTCGATCAAGTGCGTGCGAGTGATGCCGGTGGCGCGGACGAAGCGTTCGAGTCGCTCCTTGGTCACCATGGAGATCTGGGCTGAGATCTGTGTGTGGGACGGCATAGTTTCTACATTATCGTAGGATCTAGGCCGTTTGGCCAGCGAAAACTCGCCCGAGGGGCCCCAGGACCACTCCCAGCCGATCTGGACGCCTCTCGGCCCTTCCCGAACCTCAGCGCCACTCGACGCCGACGCCCGGATCCAGCGCGCTGACTTCGAGCGTGAGGACCGGCCCGCGTTTGCTCGTCGCGCTCGGCGCGTAGGCCTCGAACCGCACGCGTCGGCGGCTCGCTTCGACCTCACCCGTCGCGACCGCGTCCACGAACGACGCGCGCCCCTCGCGCTCGACCGACCACTGAATCGTCGCCGGTATCGCCGCGAGCGGCTTCCCGTCGAGGTGGTAGACGATCGCGTGATCGCGCTCGATATCGAGGCGCAGCACCTCTTCGAGGGGTGCTCCCGTCGGACGCGCGCCTTCGCCGCCCATTTTGCGCACGCCCTTCGGTCGCCATGCGACGAGATAGGTGCCGGCCAGGAGCTCTGGCTCCGCGAGCGGCATCGTCGTGTGCAAGTACCCGATCCCGATCGGCGCGATCTCGAGGCTGTCGCGGTCGAGCGTCTGCGGATCGCGGACGGGAACGACTTCCACCGGCGCGAACGCGATGCACGCATAGCCGGCGATCACGGTGTAGCCCGCGGGCGGGACCCATCCGGCCTCGGCTTCGCTCGGAATCGTGCGCCAACCGTCGAGGAGCAGAGTGCGGCGTCCGTCGGCGCGCGCGAGTGGCGCCGATCCCTTCGCGCGGTTCTCGGATGCGAGTTCACCCTCGTTCATGTGCCGCGCGACATCCGCGCCGGGACGCGCGCTGGCTGCGCAGCGAAATCCGATCGCGGCCGCGCGCTGCTCCCGCAGGAGTCCGCGTCGAATCCCGGAGCGGCACAACGTGAGCGGCATCTGGAACGAGCCGCCGACTGCGACGCGCTGCGCCGGATCGAACGCGGCGATTCCGGTCACCCGTGCACGGCTCGATCCGAATCCGTACGACCATTCGCGCGGCGCGTAGCCGGGGAACGCCACGTACGAATCGCTCGTCCACTCCCAAACATTGCCGGCGAGGTCGAACACGTCGAACTTGCCGCCGCCTTCGGGAAAGCTCGCGACGGGACGTGGCGCGCCATCGTTCGCGAGCTCCGAAGTCGCAGCGTATCGATCCGCACGCGTGTCCTCGCCCCACGGCCACGTGCGTTCGGAATCACCACGTGCGGCGCGAGAGTGCTCGGCTTCCGTCGCGAGGCGCAACCCGGCCCAGCGCGAGTACGCGCGTGCTTCGTCCCACGACACCGACACGACTGGACGCGCGCGATCTGCGGGAGAGAGCTCGAACGCGGCGTTCGCTCCGTGCACGAGCCACCACGCGTGTGCGTCGAAGCTTTCGACCTCGGGGGGCGTCAGCGCGTTGCGCGTCGACTCCTCGATGCGCAGCGCCTCTCGCCGCGCGTGGTCCTCGCTCGCGGCGCGAATCGCCGACTCGCACCACGGCTCGGGCGCGCGCTCTCCGGTCGCGAGCAAATACGCCGCGTACTGCTCGCACGTGACCTCGGTAGGCTGCATCCAGAACGTTTCGACGTCCACGTCGTGCGCCGGCGTGCCGCCGACCAGCGCCCCGGCGTAGATGCGCGTCGCCGGCTCTTCAGCGAGCATCCGCTCGAGCGCGGGCATCGCGATTCCGACTCGTGTCGTCCCACCCGGGATCGCGAGGACCCCAGGCGGATGACCGGGCGTGGATTGCGCGTTGGGCCTCCCGGGCAGGTGGAGTGCGCTTGGCGCGAACGCACCGAGAATTCCGAGGAGCGGCGCGATCTGCACGGGAGCTCCTAGCTCGGGTGCGCTTCGCGGATACGGCTCAAGACGCCACCGCCAGGCCGACGGCCTCGCGATCCTTCTGAGGCGCCTTCAACCAGTCCTCGCCGTGCGCATCGAGGAGCACCAGGAACTCGTCGACGAGCGACGGATCGAAGTGCTTGCCGCTTTCGCTGCGCAAGAACTCGACGACCTTCGTGAGCTCCCAACCGTCCTTGTAGCTGCGCTTCGTCGCCAACGAATCGAACACTTCGACGAGGCCCAGGATCCGACCGGGGAGCGAGATGTTCTCGCCCGCGGTCTTCCTGGGATAGCCGGTCCCGTCCCACTTCTCGTGGTGCTCGCCGACGTAGCGACACACGTCCTTCATCCGCGGGTGGTGTCCGAGCTTCTTCGCGCCGAGTTCGGGGTGCTTCTGCACGGCCGCGTATTCCTCGGGCGTCAGCGGTCCCTTCTTCGTGAGGAACGAGAGGTCGTCGAGGTAGATCTTGCCGTAGTCATGCGCGATCCCCGCGAGCTCGAGTCGCTCGCGCGTCGATTCGTCGAGGCCCGTGCGCTGTGCCATGAGCCGGCAATATTTGCGCGTGCGCGATCCGTGACCGGCCGTGTACGGATCCACGCGCTCGATCGTGTGCGCGACCATCGACGTCATGATGTCGACGAGGTCCTTGAAGGCGAGCGTCGGGCTCGAGATCTCCCGCTCGCGCAAGGCGCGGTGCAGGTACGCAGCGAGGACGACCGGATCGATGGGTTTCTGCAAGTAGTCGCTCGCGCCCTTCTTCACCGCAGCGACGGCGGATTCGAGCGCGGGATAACCCGTCATCAGGATCACGACGGCGTCCGGTTGGTGCTCGCGAGCCGCGCCGAGGACCAGCGCGCCTTCGGACCAGCCGTCGAACACGACGTCGGTCACGACGGCATCGAAGCGCGAGCTTTGGAGCAGCTCGACGGCCGACGCGGGCGTGCTGGCGAGAGTCAGCGCGAAACCGTTGCGTTCGAGTACGGCGCCGAGGACCTCGAGCAAGCGTGGCTCGTCGTCGACGAGCAGGACAGACGGGGGGGGGGTCGTCATGCGCACAGGAATACGGACTGAGGGGCGCCGCGACCACGCTGAACGCTAGAATGCAGGACTTTCAAGGCCCCGATGAAACTCCAAAACCTTCATGTCGACCTCCCCGAGACTGCTCGGGGACGCCGCTTCGACCTAGCCCTGCTCGAACTCGTCGGGCAGATGTCTCGGACTAGGCTCCAAAACCTGATTC